>Ga0307517_10005269_pt1 | contig 19547 bp, 11 predicted proteins | sample 23_EM_MG_FD_194515 | JGI IMG/M metagenome (GOLD analysis project Ga0307517, IMG submission 194515) | Populus trichocarpa ectomycorrhiza microbial communities from riparian zone in the Pacific Northwest, United States - 23_EM | ecosystem: Host-associated > Plants > Roots > Unclassified | place... | reverse complement strand
CAATGTCAAAAACCAGCCACCAAATCAATGGTTGGCCACCAACTATTTTCTTAGTCAACCAATCAATAGTTCTGAATCTTAGCCTATAAAAGGAGGCATTTGCCATGTATTTAGTCATCTTGGTTTTGAGATCAAGATCATGTTTTTGCTTTCTTTCTTTATATTTTTGTAATGCTTAAGTTTTGCTTTCATTAATCTCTTGTTTATGCTTTTCATCATAACTATGTTCTTTTCTTGTTTATTTATGTTTTTCTTCTTCATTATGTTTAGCTAAGTTAATTATGTCAGGTGAAAAGGTTTTATTAATGGTGTTAGAATAGGTATATTATAAACTCAACATGGACTTCAATGTTTATATCCAAGAAAGTTTGATATTAGCATGTCTTATCTTTTGATCTTACTAATTATTAATACCGTACTTGTTAAATGACTTTGTAGATTTCTTTTGTATAACACTTGGTACATCAAATGCTTGATCCTTCATAGTCTTCGGCCGACATCGTTGTTATGCGAGGAAGTTGATTTGTTGTTAACATAAGTTAGCAACATGAATGTCTGATGATATTTATAAGTATGGTGTTACTTAGATAAGATGATTAATATGATCATGTTAATAATTTATAATGAGCTAATAACGATAAATCATCCGATCAGAACATCCTTTGTGTGTGGTTTCCAGTTGAGTAATCAAAAGAGTTTATATTATATTTATTTGAAATACCATTAGTGAATCCTCTAACCTTGACATCTGTTTTATCATTATTTAATCCTTACACCAATATCACATCCCAAAACTCTCTTCAACTCCTTTTCTGTTATTATTCTCTTCAAGTCTTTCTCTTTATTTGTAATTTATATAGTTGACCTCCTTGTGGTTCGACCCCGGTCTTGCCGGGTTATTTATTACTTCAACACTCCTGCACTTGGGATAAGACATCAACTATTTGATTGTGTCATAGGTGCACTATACAATATGTGAGGGCTAAAGCACATTATCTGGTATACAAAGGCAAGAAAACACATTGGGAAGAAAAGAGATAGGGGTAGAAAGCGTATTATTTGATGAGATAAGGTTAGAAAGCCTATTATTCGGTATACAAGGGCTAAAAAACACACTCAAAAGGAAAGATATAGGGCCAAAAAGTGCATTATCTAATGGGTAAGGGCTAGAGAGTGCACTCAAAAGAAAAGGCAAAGGGTTAGAAAGTGCAATATCCAGTATGTGAGGGCTAGAAAGCACATTCATAAGAAAAGAGATAGGAATAGAAAGTGCATTATCTGGTATATGAGAGCTAGAAAGAACACTCAGAAGAAAAGAGATAGGGCTAAAAAGTATACTATCTGGTATGTGAGAGCTAGAAAGCACACTAAAAAAGGAAAATATATTTCTAGAAAGTGCATTCTAGAAAGCACACTAAAAAAGGAAAATATATTTCTAGAAAGTGCATTATCTAGTATGTGAGAGCACTCAGATAGTACTCTCACTTACTATCTGGTATGTGAGAGCTAGAAAGCGCACTAAAAAAGGAAAATATATTTCTAGAAAGTGCATTATCTAGTATGTAAAGGCTAGAAATGGCACTCAAAAGGAAAAGTTAGGGCTAGAAGCATAAAATCCGGTATACGAGGGCTACAAAACACACTTAAAAGGAAAGAGATATGGTTAGAAAGCGCACTATCTGATGGATGAGGGCTAGAAAATGCACTCAAAAGAAAACTAAATAGGGCTAGAAAGCACACTCTCTAGGATGGGAAGGCTAGAAAGCACGCTCAGAAAGGAAATAGATAGGACTAGTAAGCACATTATTTGGTATTTTAGGGTTGGAAAGCGCACTATCTGATAGGTAAGGGCTAGAAAGCGCACTCAAAAGAAAATGGATAGGGTTAGAAAGCGCATTATCCAATATATAAGGGCTGAAAAGGGCACTTAAAAGAAAAAAGATGGGGCTACAAGGCATAATATCAGGTATACAAGGGCTAGAAAGAGCAGTCGAAAAGAAAGAGGTAGGGCTAGAAAGTGTATTATTTGATGGGTAAGGGATAGAAAACACAATCAAAAGTAAATAGATAGGGCTAAAAAACACATTATCTAGGATATGAGGTCTAAAAATCACACTCAGAAAAGAAATAGATAGGGCTAGAAATACATTATTTGGTATATGAGTGCTGGAAAGCGCATTCAAAAGGAAAATATAGGGCTAAAAAAGTGCACTAATCGGTATAGGAAGGGTAGAAAGTGCACTTGAAAGGAAAAAGATGAGGATAAAAAATATGCATTATTTGATGGGTAAGGGTTATAAAGCACATTAAAAAAAATGGATAAGGTTACAGATCGCACTATCTAGTATGCAAGGGTTAGAAAGCACACTAAAAAGAAAATAGATGGGGCTAAAAAAACGCACTATCTGATTATTGAAGTTTAGAAAGCGCACTCCAAAGAAAATAGATTCAAATATGATGCTTAAAACCTTGTTAAGTTTTTAATCAGCGAGAGCCTTGTTGGGCTCAGAAACATGCTAGGACTTTTTGTTGGAGTCTTGCTAGACTCTTTCTTTGTTAAAATCTTGCTGGATTTTAATTGAATGGGTCTTTGCTAGGGTTAGAACCTTCATGGGTTCTTTTCCTGGAGTCTTGTTGGACTCTTTCTTGCTAAACCCTTCTAGGTTTAGGATTATCCTGAGCTTTGTTAGGCTTTGGAACTCTGTTGGATTCTTATTTATTGAAGTCTTACTAGACGTCAATGAGAATTCTTTCTTGTGCAATTTCTATATAAAAACTTTTACAATGATTTTAAATGTTATACATGCATCTTTACCTGGTTTTGAAATATAAGCCCCTCTTCTTGCAAATCATCTTTTGATTAGTGAAAAGATTTGTGCTACCAATCTTGCCTCTTGGTTGCTTAACTTAAATCTTCAACCTACTCAGGTTTTACCCGTGTTTGATATGTTTGATTTCCTCTTCATCACATAAGCTCATTCAGGTTTTGTCCATATGATCAATGTGCTAAATTGCTTCTTTGTTGCACAGCCTAGATCTTTAGGCAATAAATAAAGCCTTACTTAGTTAAACATTCTTTGAGAAGTGACAAACTTTCTTAGCTATGATGTTGCCCCCTATTCAAATGATACGCTTTAATTTATGATATTTGTGTACCATTGCCTTCTTATTTTAATGGAGAAGCGGTGCTTCATTACTCTCGTTCTTCAAAGAGTAAACTGAATTATCAGGCATGAAGAGGCCCCTATAAGTATATCATTATTTTTAACTATTGATGGAGCTCCTCAAGAAATTCATTGTTATAGACATTTTGAGCAACATTGCTTTCAGTTGATATGGTCATGCTCATTCTTCCGCCTATCTATGAGAGGCACTCTTCATCATTAGATGATATACATAGCTTTGATGGATTTTTCCAAATCCATCTGATTATATGCTTCTTTGCACCCAGCTTGTAAGATCCCACATCGGTAGGTGAAAAGTTGGTTGCTGGCCTTATTAGTAGTGCTGGTCGCTGACCTGTTGTACGCGTTTTGAGGCATCAGGCTCAGTGATAGGCTCGCGTCACCAGGAACAAAACCGTGAGGGAGGAAGGCCCAAAGCAGACAATATACAGCAGGTTGGGTCGCTGTTACATTATGTGAAAACCCGATAAATTATAATCTGAGTAAACTAAATAAAATACCGAATAGATTAAATAAAAGGATTTCAAGTATAGTAAATGGATACAATAGAGTAAAAGATAATATGTTATGGTGTAAATTACGTAAAAAGAAGAGTTGAGTGACAAAAATAGAATTAAAAAGTAATGAGGGTCAATGTGTAAATAGTTAAAAGCAAGACTATAAATGCTTTATATTTTCCTCTTTTAGCCGTGAGCTGGAAATAAAGAGAGGGGGAGGAATTGTGTGATTTCTTACTCAAATTCTTGTTGGTTTCACCCATTAATGAGAGTAATTAGGGTGATTAACTTACTTAAACATTAAGAGGGGGTGATTTTAAGGTGGTAAGTGCTTTGGAGAAAGAATTGCAAGTTAGGGTTTGAAGAGGGAGGAGAAGAATACTTGATTTTTCTTGCATTCTTTCCTTGAATCCCTATCAAAGTGAGGTAAATAGCATCCTTCAATTCATTAATTTCTCTAATTTTATGTTTGATGAAAGATTATGCAAAATTATGATTTATGTGAAGTTGTGGATGTATGTTATAAATTATAGGAATAATGCAAATTATGATTTAGTCATGTTAGGAAGCATGAATTATGGATGGGTAAGTGTTTAATTTTAAATAAAAGAAAAAAAAAACATTTCCCCCCATTTTAATTGAATTTTCGGCCAAAAGATGAATAATTTAGGGGGTTTGAGGTTTTAATCCAATTGTTTGGAAAATGTGGGAAGATATATGTTTAAAAGTGTTATTATATGAAAGGAGTAAGAATTTTTCAAAGAGAAAAGAAAAAATCTTCACTTTCTCCCCTAGGTTATTTTCGGCTAAAAGGAGAAGAAAATTAGACAATGGAGTTTACTAATAATATTATTGAGAAATCTTGCCAAATTGAAGATAATTGATGTTGATAGGTTAAATTAAATAAGGATTTTTTTGAAAAAAATAAATATGTAATTGGTATTAGAATTTTACCAGTTTAAATGAATGATCAATGACAAAGTAAATTGTGTTGGTGCAGAGAATGTCGCAGGACCTAACCAACAACAAGAGACCTCTTCACGTGCATAGACACAAGGTAGGTGTTCGACACCTTGGAGTAGTTAAATAGTTTAATCTTTATTATTGTAGAAGAAATCTTGTAGATTGTAATTTTTAGTGTAAAGAAAAAATTGTTTCCTGGTTACTGGAAATAATGTCATGTTGAATGGGCAAGCCATGAAAAATATTTCCTACTTACTGGAAATAATATCATGTTGAATGGGCAATCCATGAAAAAACTTATTTCCTGGTTACTGGAATTAATGCTCTGTTGAATGGGCGAGCCATGAAAAAATTATTTGAATGGGCAAGCCGTGAAAGTAATTTCCTGGATTACTGGAAATAACACCACGTTGAATGGGCAAGCCGTGAGAAAATTATTTCCTGACTACTGGAAATAATGCCTGTTTGAAGGACCATGTTAAGAAAATTAACGTACGAGTCAATAGGATAACCACTTGGTGTAATATAGATAAATTGTAAAATTTTGATTTGAGGTTAAATATGCAGTTTGTAGGAGACACTCTTGTTAATTTTCAATAGATTTATTCTCTGTGTCTAGAAAAAAATATATGAATTTATAAATTACAAAAAAAAAAGATAATTTATTCAATGATGTGAAAATTACCTTATATACATGAATAGTTAGTCATTATTCAATTACTTGTTGAAATGTATAATTTTAATCATGTTTAATGTGACTATGTTTTTAGGTAGGTCGCACCCTCGAACTGGAAAGTAGATGATTGGATAATAAATTTTGCTACGTGATTAATGTAACTGGAAGAACTAATATTTTGTTATAATACGCTTTTATAACTAAGAATTGTAAATGTTTAACTTATTATCTTGTGTATGATGTAATTTATGATGTTATTAAGTTGAATAATGGTTGGTGATATATATATATATATTGAGCACAAATACTTTTAAAAAAAAAAACAGAGACGATGCATGTTATGAATTTATTAGCTTTTAATAAATCGTTTTATAGAAAATAGAAAGGAGATATTGATATATGCTTGAGTTTTGAAAGTCCAAATGATGGACGGATATTATGATTGGTGTTACAGGTTGAGAAAATGATTGAGTCGATAACTTGGTATCGAAAGAATACAAATGAGACTTTACCGAAATTTCAGTAAAACATATAAGTATAAAAAATAACTTTGGTAAATATGAGTACATGTCATATATTTTAAGTTCACTGGTTTGGGGATGTTACACAGCTGATCTGGATATTATATGCTATCCTTCTTAAGGCTCACTGCATTGCCCCCTAACTACTCAACTTTTCAAATAAGTGTCAATATTATTTCTGTCAAGGACTTTACAAACTCGATTAATGACTTCTTTAGTTTGAAAATCACTATCTTGTTTTGGAATCAACTCGTAGATTTCAAGGATCACGCTCATTCAAGTCTAATTGTTGCAAAGAAATCATAAAATGTAATTTTGAAAGTTTTTTCTTTGATCGTAACCCCAGGACAAGTCATTCACCATAAAGATGTATCTTTTGTGTGTTTTTTGGTTGAGAATTGACAGGGTAATGGTTGAGAAAGAGGTTTTAGCTCAAAGTTGGGCTATTCATGGCTCAAATGAATCTTTGCATTTTGAAAATAGAAATTTACCCATGTAAGCTTAAAACAATTTTGTTTTGAATTTCTTACAATTCCTAGAAGCTGTAATCTCTCTTTAGTAAAAAATAATGATTTGCTTTGGTAAAGGTACATGATAAGTGACCTTATGTTTTTATAGGTTTCAAAACAAGAGATTTAAGCAAAAAATCGAGGTTTTGTTAAGGAAAATTTATCTCTTTTTTAGTGTTTATTTTATCAACATGAATAATGACGATTAGTTCTATTTTCAATGTCATGATTCGTATGAAAAAGTTCTTTCGCATTTTGAGAATGTCATTTATTGGTCCAGATTGTTTGCTTGCTTGCTTGATTAGAAAGGACTTTTATAGGCACATAATAAGGTTATGGCTCTTGGCTATGAAAGAAAAGGATTTGTAGGCTCAAAAAGTGGTTCGAGGTTTTAAAGACTCAGGATCATTGCCATTATATCTTTCAATCTTTTTTTCTTTCATATTTAGTTGTTTTTCCCTTTTTGCTTGCTTTAGTGCAACATCCTTATTTGTTTTGACTTTGACTTGGTTATTTTTTCATTTGGCCATACCCCAATATTTGGATTTCTCGGGCTCCTTGGATTTTCTACATCATCTCCTCGATCTTTGATTTTTGATTTTTTGCTTATCCCCTTAGTATGGGTTGTTATCCCAATTAGGATTGACCTTTGACTTTGAAATTTCCATATGCCCCCCAAAGTGGGATGTGATTATAGTCAAGGTTTTTACGAAGAAAAACTTTTTTAGGCTTAACCAAAGATCACGAGGGATATATTTTAGAATGTGAATAGATAGCAAAGATGGTTTTTCATCATTTCATGCATAGGCAGTTAGAACTAATAAATTTCATCCTCATTCAATGTAATTGTTTGGAACTTTTGCATAAAGACTTATGTTTTTATGAATCAATGACAAGCAAATTGATCTACATGTGATTATGCATATAGCTGAAATATGGCCTAAGATATATGGGATGCATATTTTATTTTTCGAGTCTTGGTTCAAAATTGTTTGGTCACCTTAAAATGGGAATTACTTGAATGATTCGTTTGTCACCTTATAAAGGGTGTCTAAACGTAGTTTTAAGAAAACATCGAATTATTTCTGAAATTAAAAAGTTCATTTTTATAGGACAAAAAGGGTTTTTACAAAATTTATACGGCCAAAATGTTTTGAATGGTGCTACAAAGTCAATTATAAAGTCAGTTTTATGAATTTCAAAAAGGTGAGGATTGTCTCTTAGCATCTTGCATGACACACCTTGGGTTCAATCATTTATGTTATTATATTTATCCAATTATGGACAAAAATATAATGTCAAGTTATTACTTTCACACAAAAAACATCTTTTTATTTTAAAACAACAAAGAGACTGGAAAGCCAATTTCATTATAAGATGTGATACAATTCCAACTTCAAAATACAGAATAGCAAAGTTTCAAAAATACCACAACTTTCTTTGGTTCGAAATCCCTAATGACATTTAAGTTTTGATAGTGTTTACCAACCACTAATTATGCTCATGTTGATCCAGTAACAATGTGGTAGTTGACATTATCTTTCACAAACTCAACTTACCCTTTATTTACCAGCTTCCGGACTTGACACTTGAAATTCTTGTAGCTTTTGATTGAATGGTCAAGGATCGAATCATGGTATTCGCACTTCTTATTTGGATTGTACCACCTAGGAAATGGTGGTTTTATAGGATCTGATGGAGCTAGGTAATGTGTATAATGTTCAAGAGATGTTGGTAAATATCTTTGAGTGGTAATGATATATCAATCTTTGACATTGACTTTTGAGTAGCTGATGACACAATGAGATCCGATCAAACAAGATTCCTAATTTGATAACCATTCCCCAACTTGGATTCCTTATGACTTCAGAGTTCACAATTCCTACTTCGATAGCTTGTCCAATCCTTTTGGCCACAACCACTAGGTTAGTAAAGTGTTGGGTTGTACTTCCAATCTTGAACTCAAAGTAGGGCGTCTTAAAATTGTTGATAAACAAGTTGGCCATCTCTTTTTTTCTAGCAGTAAAGGATCCACCTGAATAGCTACACCAAACCATCTATAGACGTATTCCTAGATAGATCACCCATTTCCATATCTTACAAGCTAGATCTATGTAAAGTGACGTCCATATTGTACTTATACTGCTTGATGAAAGCATCTATGAGGTCTTTTCATCTCTGGATCTTTATGTTATCTAGCCTCATGTACCAACATAGAGTTGTCTCACTCAAGCTATCCTGAAAGAAATGTATTTACAATTTTTCATCGCACACAAATTCGGCCATCCTTTCATAATAGGACTTGAGGTGAGCGGCAACGAACTAAGTTCCAGTGTACTTTATGAACTCAAGTGCATGGAAATTCTTTAGTACAATTATATTTGAGACTAGATACATTTTTGCAGCTTGTACGGGGTTATATAAGTCTGCTCCCTCGATAGCCTTTACTTTTGGTTCCAGTACTATTATCTTATCATTGTTAATGTTCTCAGAAGACTTTGTTTTCTAGGACTTATTGGAAAATTCATGATCCACGACTATTGGGAACGGTGCAGGTGTTGTTGACTGAACAAAGGTTGTGTTACATTGGGGGTCATAAGCATGTTCTCCCGTCTTTTCTTCAGGCTAAATTATCGTAAAAGTAATGGCCCAATGAGGCGGGCCTTCACTAGAGAGGTGTCTAAGTGTCTGTTTAATTCAGCTTATGATGTGAGCCATGTTAGCCTTTATAGAGTCTAACTCCTCTCGAAAGTGGGCATCACTATGAGCACATTCTTCATCTTCCATGTTTTTTTATTGAAATCGAGTGTTGTAAATTCTGTTGATTTAGGATTTTTAGGGACCTATATTTCAACTTGTATATGTACTCAAGACATTTAAGACCCCAAAGCATGAATGCATGAATGCTTATGAATGTAAGTATATGTACACGTACATCAAATATGGATTAACCTATTCAAAGGGCTAGTCCATAACTTCTTTATTGAATATAGGAAAAAATCCATAGTCTGATAATCTGAAAAGATTTTTCTCAAGTCCTCATCTAGGTTAAATCTCATACAAATTGGAGAGTACAAAACAAAAAGGTGGGTCTAATCCCATTTCATTAAAAAAAAAAAAGGGTTTTCATATACGGTAATTTACTAGCTTTAGTCCTTAGGTAATTCCCCTAGCTAGTTATATCATCTTAAATTATTGCCCATATTCATAAACAATCATAATCTTAGCTCAAAAAATCATGCGGAGTTCAAGATTATTGATCAGGTCTGTCTTGATGCAAAATAAATTATTAGGGAGTCCATATTCTAAAGGCAGGTTCTAAGCCGCTACATGAAGGGTAGGCTTACTAGTTTGTCTCAAAAGAGTCTATAGCCTGCCTAGTGACCACCTTCTATGAAGGCAATATAGAGATTTACAAGGAATGATTGGGGCACAATATGACCGCCATTACCAAGTAAACGTTTAGCTCATAGTTGGATGTTATCGATGTTACCGAGTAAAATTTACCAAGATATCACTGTCACATGCATAACAAAAATCACAAGTTCATTTTTGTCTCTTTTTTTATAATCAAGAAAGAAAGAATGGGCGGTATTTAAGTTCGCTTTTGGGTTGCTGGAGGGGAGGATATAGGCACGGAGGAGCTACGGATTGAAAGAGAGAGAGAGGTTGTCAAGTTTTTGAAAAAGAAATTGAAATTGCTAGTGATGAGAGAAAAATAAAAGGGGTGCTGGAAATTGGAACAAAAATGGTGTAGGGTGTGACTGTCATTAGTTCTATTTGTTGAGTAGAGGAGCTAAGAGGAGAACGTTGTTTTTCTTTGCTCTAAATAAGATGGAGCCACCTCACGTGGTGGCCTGTTGCTGGTGTAGGTTCGTAGTTGATGAAGGTAACTGGGAGAAAGATGGAGCATAATTGAAAAGATTAAGCTCTAGTTGGTAAGAAGTTGGATATGGGCCTACTCACGGTGGTCGTGGCTGTTGTTGGTGGTCTTATTGGGGTTGTTATGGATTCTTTAGAAAAACTCACTGCCACTAGTGGTGTTGAGGATTGGTCGCAGTTGATAGGTGTTACAATGTGTGGGTTGAGGAGGAAAAAGTGATGGCAAGCTTGGATTGTGGTTGGGTCAGTGGTGGCTGTTGGTGGCGAGATTGGTGGTTATTTTGGTGCGGGTTCAATGAAGGATATCGGGTGGGTGGAGACTAAAGATTGAGGAGAGAAGAGGTTGTTTTATGAAAATATTAAGTAGAGATTCTAAACATACATGATATAAAAGTTATTTTAAAAGAAAAACCAACAAAAAAGTATCAATCCTAACATACTCTAAGTTATGCTAAATTAAATATTTATATTTTAGCATAAGGGTACAAAATCTGACATTTATTATACTTACACACCTTCGATCATTTTAAGTGTTATTAAGTGAGTTATAGAGATTATAGTTTTCAATTAGATAATCTACTCTTTTAGAAAGTGAATCTTGTTGTAAGCAAATCATAATTGTTAACACCTGAGAGTTTGGATAAACTCTTAGGATTGGTGAGGTGTTGTCATTTAGAGAAAAATCTTGAAGAGGGGACATCTGGTGTAATTGCTTGGTGTGGTTTCATCAATGGCATTGTATCTTTCACTTGGATTAGTAAAAGAGTACAATACTCAAGTACGGTTGGTACTTGAGGTGTGAATATAGAATTACTGAACCATGCTAAAAATCAAGTTTGCAATCTCTTTTTCCTTATCTCTTTACTTTAATCACTTTAATTATATTGTTGGTTATTGTGTTATATGTGTGTAGTGTGATTATTTTCATTATTTGATATAATTGGTGGAACACCTAATTCACCCCCCAGGTGTTGTTGTCTTAATCCTAGAACATCAATTTTTACTATACACCTCCTCATAAAATTTGAGTTGCAGGTTCGGTAGGTTAACCTGAGTTGACTCGAGTATTTTTTTTTATCTTTTTTTTTTCATCTTTCAACATTAAATTGATTAAGAATTTGCTTTCATAATTTATTTTGATTTACTTTTTGTAAAGTTATCATGTTCTCATGATCCAAGTTGTAGACTTGACAGGTTAATAAATGTTAATCCAATATAGTGTAGTTTCAATATTTTAAAAAAATATCATCTAATATATCGTAATATCAATATTTAAAAAAATATATTGTTTCATATACATATTAATTAAATCAATTCAAAGCCATGCATAATTTATTGATTTATATCATTCACCATGTACATCATTCACTATTTATTAATTTGTTGACCATGTTTCAAAAGAAAAGGATTGTTTTTAAGATCCAACTGAGTTTTTATTTAAAAATATTTTTAGATCTTGTTAGTATAAAAAAATAAAAAAATATTATTTTAATATATTTTTAAATAAAAAATTATTAAAAAAAAAAAGAAAACTTTGCCAAATTGTAGACATGCACCCATACAGCTGGTGTTAAGAGTGGACTCTAGGGACCGCCCATGCTTATCCTAGACATGGCCACAAGACGTGCCCCACAAAATGAGATTACAGACTTCATCAATCACCAAATCCAAAGCAACCCAAATGAGAGGTGCTAGACAAGACAGTCTAACATTTAAGTACCCTTTCGTCATCATCTCTCATTTTTATAATTTTTTGTAACAGTAAATATGATGTCTGCTTCCCTTAAAAGGTAAGTGAGGTTTTAATTTCGCATAAAGTAGAGGTTGGATTGTCACCAATTTGATGAACTGATTAGTCAAATCAAATCATCTCAACTCGGGATTAAGCAACAGCCCACCTTAAACAATTCCCACGTTACATTACCCAAATCCCAAGCTAGTGCAGATCATATCAAAGAAGAGTACAATATTAAGAATATCAGACGGCAAGAGTCCTCCACTGCCATCATAAATGGAGCATAATTAATTAAACATGTGTCCTTAATAACACCACCACCACCACCTTGTTGTCCGCAGCCTTATAGAAAGAACCACTAGAATCTCGTACTTTTGTATCCATGGCAGTAAATATAGACAACTTTGTAATTCAAAATCTAATTAAAATAATGGACTCTGATCATTGAAAAAGGTCATGAAATAATGCAATGCAAGATTCCTAAAATCAGCTTCTGTCTTTACAAGTTCTAAGAACTAACTAAACTAAACAAAGTACTGGATAGAAGCTAATGAGATATGTTAGAATAATATGTAACCGCCCCATTCCCTGTTACACCCACTTTTTGCTCCTTTCCCTCAGACAGAAGATTAAGAAGAATCTCTCCTCTCTTCTCTCGTTGTCTCTCTATTCACTACAAATCTCTCGAGACTGAGCTGAAGGGACATTGGATCCTGAAATTAAAATCCTGTAGCTTCACTACCTGGGAATTCCAGAAAACAATGTTTCAGGTTTTTTAATTGTCTTAATTATTACCTGAAGAAAAGAAAGAAGTGATTGATTACTTAATATTCATGATGCCCAGCAAACCTTGAAAGAAAAAAATGGAATCCCACATGCCAAAATAACTGGCAAAAACAACAAAACAAGATTAGTAAATGATGATGAAGAACCGAAATTAGATCAAATAACCGAGAATAGATTTTCCCTTAATTTGGATCAAGTCTCTCCCATGCCTTTACTCAACAAAGTGATAAGATCGTCATTAATTAAAACTAGAAACAAAAATCAGAAAACTTGAAAAAAAAATATGGAGAATTAAAGAAAGAGATAAACAACTAATACCCATCCCTGCTTATGATCTCTCTACCTAGCTAACAATTATTATCATCATCAAAAACAACAACAGTCCCTGATAAGATTTTAAGAAGATGAGGAAGACCCATTAGTCCCAACATGTACTCCAACATGACTCTCATTCTCAAAGTGGTGATGGTTGTGGTGATGGTTCAAGCCTTCACTGCCGTTATTGTTGTCGTTGGTGATGTTCTTGTTGGCCTCATTGTTGCTGTTGTCGGAGTTTTCAAGATTATTGCTCCTAAGAATATCATTATTATTCCCATTAAGGTGTTCTTTCTTACCCAAGCTGTTCTTGTTGTTATGCATCCAAACTTTCAACACACCTCTGTCAACCCCAACTTCATTGCAAAACTCTTGAACCAAATCTTCATCTCTTTTTTGCATCTTCCATCCAACCCTCTCTGCAAACTGATACATTCTCTCTTTCTGGCTCTGGCTGAACTTTGTCCTAAACCGCTTACGCGGCGAAGAACCAACTGGAGGAGGAACATTTATATTCGCATTCTCATTCAAACCCGATACGCCACCAGAGAGTGCTAGCAACATGTGAGGACCTGAAGGGTAGTAAGAGGATGAGATCGGAGGAGGAGAAGCTGAGTTGGGGCTTCCATTGTGCAGAGGTTGAGCTTGTGGTGGTGGGAGTGGGTGGTGACGGTGATGAGATTGGTACTGAATGGTTGTTGTAGTGGCGGTGTGAGGAGGGGAATCTTCAGGTTCACGACGGTGGAAATTACGATGGCAGCCACAAGCAGCACATTTTAAAGAAGTGGGGTTAGTGTGAGTGGCTATCGGAGAAGGCATGAATTCTCCACAGCCATCTAGAGCATGGCCACCTATGGTCGCGGCGTGGTTCTTGAGGCATTCTTTGTAGGCTATGACTATTGGAGATGGTGAAAAGTGGTGGTGGTGGTGGTGTGGAGGGTGGCGTTTGAGGACACCGTTGGTGAAAGACAAAGGCTTTGTGTCATGGATCCGGGCTGGTGTTTCAGTGTATGCTTCTGGGGATTTTGGAGTTGGAGTGTTTGTGTTATTGTTGTTGGTGGGGGTGGGAGTGGTTGTTGTTGTTGTCATGTCCATGGCTCAAACATTTAAGTGTTAAAAAATAAATGAAAATAATTTGTGAAGATGTGAAGGGGGTTTATAAAGATTGGTTTTTTTTTTTTTTTTTTTGTGGTGGGGTTAGGGGAAATTATTGATGGGATTGTTTTTTTAGTAGGGAAGGGGTTATGGAGATTTTGGGGAGAAAGGGAGCTAAAGCGAAGGACGATGATGATGATGAGGAGGAGGAGGAGGAGGAGCAATGACTGTTGATAAATAAAAATCTGGGTTTTGTGGTTGTGCTTCTTAACCTTAACCCACTTGTGTTTTTAACCCTAGTTCTAATCTATGGTTATGTCTTTGACCCCACTTGAGGTTTAGACGTTGTGTGTAATAAATAAGCCTGCTGATTGCCCCTAGCTAGTAAGTAGTATATAGTGGAATTTATACCTGGCTCCTATGTCTGTTTTTTTTCTTTAAAAAAAAAAAAAACTATATCTTATTAAGAGAAGATGTGCAATAACTTTTATTTTTATATATTTTTTAAAAATATATTTACTTTAAAAAATATTAAATTAATTTTTTAAAATATTTTTTATAATTTTAATATATTAACATAAAAAAATTTTAAAAATAATTTAATTTTTTTCAAGTAAAAAGTAAAAATCACTGTACATTACAATATCAGCGTGCACATGTTTGATTTGACTTGGCTTTATGGTTAATAATTCGTTTCTCCGAGTTAATTGGCTTTATTTTTATTTATTCTTTTTTTTTAAGGGTCTGTCTTAATTTGTAGTTTGGAATATTATAAAATCATGGGTCGGTTTAGCTAGGGACGAGTTGGGCAGGAGAGGTTTTTTTGAGTGGTAAACACTTCAAAATCATAGAAGAAGAACCTGCATTTCTGGCTTTCCGTAACCCATCTTATCAACTTGCAATGACTATGGTCTGGACCTCTTTCACAAATTGAGTCTTTTTTTATATTTCGATACTGCCACCCACAACTTTCAAATTTCTAATTCACAATACTACCCTTCATTCCTTTTCCTTCTTCTCTTTTTTTTTCTTTTCCATGTGCAAACGCTCTCCGATTTTGCATTGTTCTAAAAGTGTCCTGTTTTTTCTTCCAACATCGTTAAAACATGTTTGAAAATAACTCTAAGTATTTATTCTGGATTATAATAATAAAATTCTAATTTTATCTTTGAAAAAAAAACAAATGAACTGATTTTAATGGGTAAAAGAATTTTTTATGAGGTTAATTTATCTTTATTTATTTATTTATTTATGAAAACACAGTCTTTTTTAATTTTTTGTAATAGTTAAATTATTGTCTTACCCTTAAAAGTTAAAAAAAAATAACCTTGGATCTAGGAGCTTTATAGGGATTTCATTTTACTATAAACAATGTAATGACTCAATTGTCTTTACCATAAAAAAAAAAAATACATCCTTAACTTCAGGGGCTTAGTAGTAATTCCAAAGTGGTTCTTTTTTATTATCATTTAGTTATATGGTCATTTTAGTATTTTTAAAAAAATAAAAGGAAAACGTTGTTTAAGTGTGGAAAACATGCTTCAATTGCTCTGTCGTATTTTGGTGGCGTATGTGGCTAACTCCAATGGTTGTAGCCATACTTCTACTGTATCATTTGATTTGTCTTGACGTCCACTTTTCTTTTTAGATGGTGCATGCATGGAGAATAGGTTCGGTTTAGTGCAAATTCACTATTTTTTATTTTTTTTCTCTTATCCACCTCGATTTGCACACTGCCCCTTGAGAAAATCACTTCAATTTCTTTCCCTTTTAGATTTAGTCCATGTTCTCTTAATTGCAATTTTTTTATTCGAAAATATTATTTTTAATTTCATCCTTCTTTGATTTTTTTTCCTCTCTCAAATTTGATCCTCATTCTTTTGATTATTTTTTTATTTAAGGTGATTTATAAAATTGATTTCTTTTTATGTTTTCATCCTCTTTCAAATTTTTTTCTATTAGGTTTGATCCTCATTATTTTAATTGTTAATTTTATGATTTGACAAGTTTTTTAGATTTTTTTTTTTCTTGATTTTATCCTTAAAAGTTAAATTGGTTGGGAATTAAACTTCTTGATTAAGCCCAGATATGAGATTTCACATATTATGATTTTGAAATATTAACTCAAAGTTAGGAGATTTACCTAGGTCTGCTTTGTCATGTTGTTAAATTAAGGTTATCTTTTTATATTATTAAATTAACCAAACTTGTTTTTTTTTCTTCTTTCATGTTATTTTTTAATCTTATCCTAGCGTCACTTTAAAATTTTTCTTCTTACATTCAAAAACTTTTTCTTTGGCTTGCATCGTTGTGCCCCCGCCGATATAGGTTTACCTGAGTTATTTTTTTTAATTCTATATTTTTTTCACTTTTAGCTTTCTAATATTTTTTTTGTATGGATTTTATGGTTTTATCACTATCTCATATCCCATATCATAGGTTTCGCAAATGAATCTTGGTTGGCCTAGATCAATCTAATGTGTTGATGTCTCAATATTTTTTTAAGAAAAATATGTTGCCCAACATGTCACCACTTAAATATTTTAAAAGTGTTTTGGCCAACACCCATCAGATTTTTTAGTTCCTTATATTACGATTTTTTTAAGGTTGGAAAAAATACCCAACCCGTTGCGTAGTACGGGCCAAAATACTAGTTGTGTCTAAAAAGGTTGGTTTGGTTTGGATAATGATCAAATTTCTATTACGGTAAACCACTCAACTTACAGGCTTTTCATTGCAGGTGAGATCGAAAGTTAATTTGCAACGTAAAAAAGAATGTGCAGGTAATGATACTTTTTTTTAATATCAATTAATATTTGAAGTGTGAAATGAAAATTCAATGCAAGTGTTTAATAAAATAAATTGATAATTATATGTAGATTAACGTATTTGATCTCGTGTCATGTGTATCTATTTAATTGTTCACATTTAATTACATGTCAATGTTTTTTTAATCAAAATAATAATTTATATTTTATTGAAATAAAAAGAAAAAATGTGTTTCTCCAATCTACACTCTATTTTCTTATTAATGCTTCTCTTAATTTTTTTAACAAAACAAGTTTTAAGTTACAAACTTTGTTTTCTAAACAAAAATTCATGATCTTAAAAGAAAAATGAAAATAAAGTCTTCGTATTTTGTATATGATTGAAGACAAAAAAAAGAGTTGATAAATGTGATAAAATTATATCAAAAATATATAAAAGATTCCAAGAAACATAAATTTTATGTTAATTGAGTATTCATGAGCTATTGTGTTCATATTAGACACACACACACACACACATATATATATATATATAGATTTCTATATATTAACATTCTCATTAAAAACCTATATTATTATTTGATAAATATGAAAGAAATTGAAATGTAATGTTAAAAACAATTATGGTGAATTTAAATATGAATAAAAAATTTTAAAATTTTAAAATAAATAAAGAGGTAAGGGTATGATGCTTGGCCCAACAAATAAAGAGTTGGACATGCATCTGCCTATGAGATGAGACCCATGTGGCTAACCCTTTTTATTAAGGAGTAGACAAAAAAGCAAACGATGTGCTGTCTACATGTTAAATTTCAACCACCTAAGAGGTGGTCAAAGAATCAAGCTGTATTTTTGTTTCAAAAATGTATTTTTTAATATTTTTTGAATAAAAAAACACCTAATAAACATTATTAACACCTCAACAAAATCAATCTCTTAGCTCAAAACACCTCTAATTTATCTAAAAACACAAAATCAATTTATACTCCTGATTATAAAATTTTATGATGTTAATAAAAATATTAGAAATTAAACTTGATGAAAAAATGTGTTGATTTGAAATTTAGAACAGAAGGAAAATAAATAATTGATAAGAGATTTTTTATTAAATAAACTTTTAGATACAATGATTTAAAATAAAACAAGACGGGTTTTCAATTAGATGAAAAAATATAATACAGACATGATTGCATTGTAGCAATTAATGGGGATTAGAAGAAATATAAATAGTGTGGCTTCATGTAGAAGCCACACTTGACCGAAACTTGAGAGAAATGAAGGAGGGGAGAATTTCTTTAAATGTTTTTCACATTTTCACAAGTGAAACACTAAAAAGAGTAGGGACTTAGGGGTTTAAAGGGAGTTTTAAGATATTTAAACAAGAAATCTGAATATTTTGTTGAATTTTAAAGCTTGAAATGTAGGGGTTTAAAGGGTTGAAAGAAGAAGTAGTGACTTGAGAAAGAAACTTGGTTTTCTTTTAAAATTTTGCCTTCATTGGTTGTCATTAGGAGGTTTGAAGTTCTATTCTCATGTTTGAACAAAACTAATCTTATTTTTTCAAACTTGAGCATGAATGTTTATATTATGGAACCTAGGGTTTTGTATGTTAGAATGTTTTAGCTTATAATCATGTTATTGGACTTGTAAAAAGATTGGGCTAAGTGAGAATTATGGAAAATTAGGAAGAATTAACATGGGTAAGAAGCTAGGGAATGAATTAAATTGGTATAATTGTTATGGAATTTGGGTTGAATTGTGTTAGGATATGTATAAATGAATGGGTAAGAAGCTAACATTACAAAAACATTTGGAGAGAAACTCATGACCTTATTTAAGGCCAAAGACTGCTTAGGTGAATAAAGGAAAAATTTAAACTAGTTGACTTAATTACAATGATAAATGTGTTGAATTGCGTCTATATGAAGTATCAAAGTGTAAAACAAAAAGAGAAAAAGAAAAAGAAAGAAGAGGGCATAAGGGATTAGTCATAATAAAAGAAATTAGGGATTAGCTGGAGCTAAAGCAAATATTTGTTCATTCATGAATGTTTAAATAAGTGTTGATAAATTAAAGATAAGTTGAAATGGATTTAACTAGTTTATCTAATTGTGGTTGAATTTCTAATGAACCTTGAATTTTTAAAGTTTGTAAGACATCGATGAGAATAATTATATAATTAATTTGTGAAAACATGGAACGAACAGTGGATTGATGAAGTTGAGATGAAATCATAAATGTAGTATAAATATGAAAATGTAATAAAAGCAAATATGGATATGGGTAAATTAATGGATGGTTAAAAGTGGAAACATTGAAGAATTTAGCATTTGTTATGAATGGAATGTGTATAGCATGTTAAGTAAAGAAAACAAATCTAAAAGGGTAGAAAACTTACTTGATTGAAACTTGTATTCAATGAAGTGTTGGTTTGAAATTTTAATTAAATTAGATGTTGATGATCGGATGCTTGTTGGTATAAAATAGATCGTAAGATCCATCCAACAATAGGAGACCATTTCCCAAGCACAGACACCAATTAAGTGCTTCACACCACTACCCATTATTAAATATAGAAAACTTAAGGATATAAGCAATTATAGTCTTCTTTACCT
>Ga0307517_10005268_pt1 | contig 19550 bp, 19 predicted proteins | sample 23_EM_MG_FD_194515 | JGI IMG/M metagenome (GOLD analysis project Ga0307517, IMG submission 194515) | Populus trichocarpa ectomycorrhiza microbial communities from riparian zone in the Pacific Northwest, United States - 23_EM | ecosystem: Host-associated > Plants > Roots > Unclassified | place... | reverse complement strand
CGTCGGTTCTGATCCAGTGGGGTTGCTGTAAAAGACATACGTGTGTTGACGCTAGCGGCCGCGGCGGATGTTATCCAGCTCGCCGATGACGACAGAGACGGCAACGAGGTCGCAACGAGGATGGGTGACGGTAATGGTGAGAGATGAAGTCGAGACGGAACCACCTGTGAACAGTGTGTCCGGCTATTGTCTAGGCGCCCGCCCTTTGTCCCTCCCTTTGTTCGACCAATCTGCATCTGGCCCACTCCTCCCTATCCACGGCCGTAGGGGACGCGGACCTCCTGGAAAAATGGATACTACCTCTCTATTTTGACCGCCATGAAAAAGAATACCATGTCAGATCCGTCTCTTAGCCAGTTTCGTGATGCGATGTCAATGCAGCTATCGCGTTTATTCACTCATTGCACGCGCGAGGCTCTCCCGCTCGTGCTTCCCTGTTTTCAGCGTGCATCCTAAATAGCTTTCACGTGGCCGTCGCTGAGCTGGTGCTTGATGGAAGGCTCACCCATGACCCAGCGGTAGCCGTACACCAGCCAGGTCAGGCCCTGTTGAAACCCGACAGGGGAAGGCGACTTATGAAAATGATCACACACGTTGACCTCAACCACACCTACCGAAGGGCCAGCCATGACACTCTCGGGACTCGTTTCCGCTGTGACCTTCCTCACCCTCATACCTACTGCGCTAATCCTTCGTCTAATTACGCTTCTCAACCTCAACGCGGTCGTGTTGTACTATCCTTCTACACTCCCACCGCACGAAAATATCCCCCTGACTTCATTCGATAATAACACCGCTTTGAAGCTTGACTTGAAGGATCAAACCACCGATTTGCTACCATTATGGCTCTCGCACATGCTCCAGAACCACAACTTATCGCAATCTATGTCTGAGTGGAAGGGCCAAATCGCACCTGTCGCCATTACCATTCAGTTGACAGCCGACTTTACCCAACCTCCCGCCGGCCATTTGCCTGATCAAATGGCCACTATCTTGAACGTATCGGAATCTATGATCAAGGACGGAATTCCGCAGGTTATATCATCTTCCGACACAGCCTCCTATCTTCACAACAAACCCGGCCCTGGCGATCATGAAGATCACGAACCTCGGACTGAAACGCCCTTCCGCTTTGCTCTCGTCACCGACCTTCTTGTACATGCGGTTGGGTGGATGCCGATTTGCTTCGCTTTATGGATCCGAGCCCTCCACTCGAGGCCATCCTACCGGTCGTTTCTTCGCATGGCAAGGAAGGTCGCTGCATCTCCCCGAGGGCACGTTGAGCACATGAGGAATCAGAAGGACACTCAGGTATCTTCCTACGAGGACATCCTATCGAAAGGCACGTGCTTCGGCACGTCTCGCCAATGTTTGGATTTAACGTACTCCACGGAAAGTAGCACCCACGAACACCCTCACACACATGTAGAGTCTTCTATCCGGGAGTGGACATCTGAAGACGACTACGAGACAGAATTAACTGGCCTCACCGAACCGGGTGCCATTACCCTCATTCTCCAAGACTTTGTGGCTGGATTTGAAGGAGCTCGCTCACTCAGAATTCTGTTGGGCCCTTCGTCTTACTCTGAGAACTCGCTACCATGTTGCAGACTCATATCATGTCCCCCTAGCCCCACCAGAGACTCTGAGCTTGGAACTTCGGGAACTCTGGATCTCTACTCTGCCAGCGGCGATCGGCATATCCTCCTTGCGGTTTTACAGTCCAGGAATTTTACGAACACAGAGGATTCACAAGTGCAAAGACCATACGATCATTCTTTCCCCACTTCACATGAGAACTCGTTAATCCACCCCCAGAGACAGCCTACTTCCGAAGAAGACTCTTCAACAGTCACTTGTCGCGAGCTAGTTCTTCACTCACGGTACCCGAGAGCCTGGGAAATTGACGACCTCGTGGCTGCTTGGAGGTGTTTTGTCCGGTCGCGCGGAGGGAAGAGATGGCTGACTTATGGAATAATCGGTATCGCTGTACTATTGGAAACGGCCTTGGAGAACTTCTAACGTCCAGTCCGCAAAGACGCAGTTAATTTATCGGCCTCCTCCCTACGAAGTCGTACTGCACACGACTATATGACATTCAATTTGATTTCAACAGTTGACTCCATTCCGTGATAATCTATTCGTTTAGTTTCCTTCAGACAACGCAGAACGACTCCGGGTCTAGCACGGTGAACCAATAGAAGGAATCCACGCTAATGACACAACTATCCAGGTACATGACTGCTACTCATCAACAGGGCGGAACATCATCGCCATTCGGGCGAAGCACTCGAGGTAGTCCTCAACCTGCCCAATTTGACCTTGACCGCAAGAGAAGGGCCACCCACGGCGGAACTGTTCTCCACCCCCGCGCTTCCTCCAGCTCCACAACATCCTTAACACCTCTTCCCACCGCCAATGGCGCTTCAACACCGGATGAGGGTTGATGAGCCAACCTGCCTCGGTAGAGCCGGGTGGAACAACCCACGCGGTCTGGCGCCCGGCATACCAATCGGCGAATGACCCAATATGTGACTGGGTCCGGATGCGGTGCTCGGCGACGTAATCATACAGCACCTGGGCGAAGTTCGGGAACACGTAGTATAAAGCGGAACTCGGGTCCCCTAATCCGTCGAAGTTTGCATTGTTGTTGAGAAAATATCCGGGGACGACCAACGGGGGAGGCCCTCCATAATTTGCAACAAAGAAAAGTGGGTGACGAAATAGATTGTTCGTCGATTCCGGGCGTAGGGGTCGAGAAGGATGGTTCATGCAACAATGCATGAAAAACCAAAAATGCACGGAGGAAATAAAGTATTTCCTGTAGTGGTCTTTCCAATGTTGTCTCCACAGTTCGGCCTGGTTATGGGGAAATACCTGGGTTCGTGCCGCCGGTAAATGTGACGTGACTAGAAGGGCCACAGGGATAAATCTCACCCAATTGTAATAGTCTTCAATGTCCCGCTGGGGGGCATTTTTCAGGTATTCCTCATACTTGGGGGTCGCTTCGGTCAGCCATCCGCCCTCGAACCGTAGCCCCCATGCGTCCGGGGTGATTTTGAGCACCGCGTACGACAGCCAAAGTCGGTAGGAGTCGCGAGTCTGCTCTACCCAATCATAAGGCTCGAGTTTTAGCGTTAAAGCTATCTTCTTGTACCCTTGGTGACCGAACAACTGGAAAGTTGGCCATGAGTGGAACCGCCAGGTCAGAGAAATACAGCCTTGACCGACCTGCTCAATGTAAAGTTCCAGGAGCCACATAGGTGCCAAGCGAGGGTTCGATATGTCGGTCATTTTCGTTCAAGCTAGAGGTGCTTCGAGATGAACGCGAATCCATCTCCTTTTATAATCTGTGTACGACACGGGAATCGAGAGAGTGGCAAAGGCCCATGCCTCACGCCGTTGGAGGGAAGGCCAGACTTGGGTACCGTATCCCATGGCCAGTACCAGGGCTCTTTCTGAACACAGAACCCAGCGGAGCCAGATGAAACGGCGCCAAGGGAGACGATGCGCAGCTGTCAAAGGCCCCCCCCCAGTTCGATCGGATTATCATGACCAAAGGGCTATCCGGGTTCAGAAACTCGGTATTGATTCGGCCGTGCAATGAAGGCCTTCCGTGGGCCTTTCCAGTACATTTCAGCCGTTAAGTGTGAGAAACGTCAACAGGCCGCAACGAGGTGTGGGGCCTTTTCCATTGCGGTAGGAAGGCCAGGAATGCGCACGACCAGGAGATATGAGGCCTGTAGGACCATGGGTTCCCTCGAGGCCCCGCTATATTGGGAGTGGCTGAGAGAAGGCCTCGAAATATCGCCGTGACGGACCCCGGGTCCGCTCGGGATTAGCCGACTCGAGTTCAACCATTCCTTCGATGTCCGGACCCCATGACCCTGGTGCAGAGAGGTCTTGTATTTGAGATTAAAAGCGAACCGCTGATCGTGACGGGGTACATACACCCTCATTCCGACCTTTGTGGTTAGGGCCGCATCAGCGACCACAGCCAATGACCCAGGAAGCCCGTCCATTTTGGGGACCATACTGTGGTCTGCAGGTAAGTAGAGACGGTTAATGGCATTCAGACCGACGCTGGCGCCTAATTTATCATCCATAGACTGTTCAGATTCAGCAACGCTGATGATCGTACCCCAGGAAGGGGGTTGGACCGCCCGGAACGATAGCTTACCGGACTGAACTATTTGAGGGGGGTTTATCACGTTTAGGGGGTTCTATCCCTCGACCTCGGGAACCACCTTCCTGGATTTACTACGAATGCTGCGATAGAGGTATAACCTCGAGGAATCGCGCGCCCACCTCCACAATTCCGGCAATCAACTTAACCACCCACCCTTGAACCCGGACCACAACTTACCTACACGACATGCTTTGGTGCACCCCCCCCCAATTCCGTTCCTGTAGTCGAATGGAGTTTCTGTCACCTTACTGATGCTCCTGGTCACCCCAATACCTCCACCCCGATCTTCACCCCCTTATCTATCAGGAACTCACTCCCCGTGGAACATGAGGCTCGCTGGCCCTGGAAATTCCTTGCACATCCTGGCGGGTTTTTGCCTGTCGGGGACAAGGTAAGGGAGACTTCCAGTGTTTCGTTGACAGCGTGTATCCGCAGGAGTGCGCACAAGGAGTAACGGGCCTACCCGACGATGAGAAGTGGTTCAACCCAGGGAATCCAGAGGTCCGAGAGTCTTCTGCTCCACGGTCATGCTCGTTCGCAGCGTCGATCTACCATCAGCTTCAGTCAGAACGGGTCGTCTCGTCATGGGAGGCGCGGTATAAATAACATCCACCACAGCAAGTTTCGGTGATGCACCGGGTGGACATGTCATAGTGGTCGACCAAGTGTTTCGGCTCATCGTAGATGATTATTTACGTCAACCATGTTGAGCACCCGGAATAGATGATGCAACTCTTCTTGGTTTGTTCGGTCTATGTTGGCCCTGGCTGGAGTCATTGGAATAACTCTCCGGTTACTCTAAGTGGGAAGCCCTACATACGTACATGCACCAGTAGGGTAAAATTACCGATTTTTACCACGTGAAGTCATCCAGACCGGTATACCGACCTCTATTCACGGTCGCAGGGCTGCCCAATCGAAAGTGAGTCGGATGCCTTGCCAGTAAGCGCAGTCGGGGTGGGATCTGGGGATGGTGCGCAAAGCTCAAAGTACGAACGCCAGAGGGTGTACCAAATAAACTCACGCTGGCACGTCGTAGTCCGGTTGAACGCGGATTGAGGATGGGAGATCGCACAACTGTCCTCATAGGACGGTTCGGTGGCGTAGTTGGTTATCGCATCTGTCTAACACACAGAAGGCCCCCGGTTCGAGCCCGGGCCGAATCATTTTTTCTTCCATCTATCACTGGCAGGACCAAAGATTTTGATCGATGATGGGATTCGAAACTGACGCAGATGACTTGACTCGGCCAAAGACATGGCTCAGATTCCATCCCCATCCACCGTTGTTGACGCCGTTACCTCCACACTCGCGGCGGCGACCCTTGCCACGTAGGCCCGCATCATCCTGCAATTCGTTCCTGGAATTGATCTGGCATTCCGATTATCTACAGAACGGAAACAAATCCCAGCACCTCACAGAGCACTACCCACGAGCAAGTCGTAACACCTTGGGACGTGCAAGGCTCCGTGACCGAGGATGGCAAACAATCCGCAATTGACTACGATAAGCTTATCGTCCAGTTCGGTACGAAGAGGATCGACGACGCGCTGCTGGAGAGGTTCGAAAAAGTGACTGGGCATAAGCCCCATCCACTGATTCGTCGTGGGATGTTTTTCTCTCATCGGTGAGTAATGCTTTGGCTTCATTTGTGTATTCCTAATGTTACTCGCCGTCAGCGAGTTCAACATCATCCTTGACCGGTATGAGCAGGGGAAACCGTTCTTCCTCTACACAGGACGTGGACCAAGCAGTGATAGCATGCACCTTGGGCATCTTATACCATTCATGTTCACGAAGTTCGTCTTGTTCCCGCTAGACCAACGGTTTATCCTCACAGAAATCACTGGGTAGATGGCTGCAGGACGTGTTCGACGTTCCCCTTGTCATCCAGTTAACGGGTACGCCCATAATCTCTCCTTCGCGTTTTATCGCAAACTGATTAACTCTAGATGACGAGAAATTCCTCTTTAAGCACCAACTCAAAGTTGACCAAACCTACGCTTTCGCAAAGCAGAATGCCAAAGATATCATTGCCGTCGGTTTCAAATTGGAGAAGACGTTCATTTTCAGCAACTACGACTACGTTGGCGGGGAATTCTACAAGAATATTTCCAAGATTTCCCGCCAAATCACCGTCTCCCAAGCCAAGGCAACCTTCGGTTTTAACGACTCGTGAGTAGAGATGCCCCGGCGTCTGAGTCTAACGAAGGTTTGCTCATCCCTTCCTCCAGCGATAACATTGGAAAAATCCACTTCGCCGCCATACAGGCCGCTCCTTCATTTTCCAACTCCTTCCCTCAAATATTCGGCTCCGTCTCGAACATACCCTGTCTCATCCCGTGCGCGATCGACCAGGACCCGTACTTCCGTCTGACAAGAGACGTGGCCGCAAAACTGAAATACCCGAAACCGGCTTTGATCCACTCCAAGTTCTTCCCTGCCCTTCAAGGTCCTCAAACGAAAATGAGTGCCTCGGATGCGAATTCGAGCATCTTCATGACAGATACCCTGAATCAGATTAAGAACAAGATTAATAAACACGGGTTCAGCGGTGGACAGGAGACGGAGGAGGAGCATAGAAGGTTGGGTGGCAACCCAGATGTGGACGTCAGTTATCAGTATTTGACGTTCATGTTGGACGATGATGAAGAGCTGGCGAAGATGTACAGTGTGGGTGTTGATGTCAATTCTGGTCCCGGCTTACGATTTACCGGTCACATCGATCACAGGATTATAAGGCTGGAACACTTTTGACCGGTAAACTCAAGGCTCGTTGCATTCAGGTCTTGCAGGAACTCGTCAAAGGATTCCAAGAGGTCCGTACCTACACTCCTCCGGATGGAATCATCTGATCAAATTATCTGCAGCGGAGATCCAAGATCACCGACACAGAGGTCGCGGCGTTCATGGACGCCTCAAGGAAGATTGACCCTACAGTTCCGAGACCTCTCCAGCCTTCAGCTGCACCTGAGTGAATGACCTACGTAGGACTTTACCGGGTTTATTCTCTTCCCATACTGAAATGCAGATGTATTGGATGTGAACGGTGATTGCGGTTGGTACTCTCTGCAATTCTAGATCTATAATCACACTCCGGTAACGCAACACGCAAACCGAACTGACTGTCAGAGAGTTTTCCAAGGCGGTGCGGTTACGAGCGACGAAAGCCAACGCGGGTGCCAACGGCGCCACTGATGAGGGCGGCTTGCGGATGGCAAACTATTGTCTTCTTTATCACAATGTCTCACACGAGCACCGATGGACTGGACACTCTCGAGGGTGATCAAGAGATGTCTACCATATCGTCTGATCTGAGCCCCACCACACTGGAATCCAGGTCAGCTTGCAAGAGATTGTAAGTACTTTGAATAATGGGAGATAACACAGACTCAGTCAGCGCTTTGAAGCGCCTCTGGTATCTAAAGCCGGCTCCAAGCGTATCGAAGCTCGTACAATCACGGCCGAGTATTTTTTCTCATCTGAGTTGTTCTGCGGGCACCGAGTTTAGACGGAACGGATGGCCCTTGTGCGCACCGATTTACTCAACGATACGCTACACAAATCTTTGGGGGAGTGCTCCGAAGGGCTTCCATGGACCGAGCGTTTCAATGGAGTGCATTCATGAAAAAGTGTCCTGGTGGAATCGCTCCAGCGGAAGCGGATGGAGTATGCGAAAATCCCTGAAGCACATTGGTTGCACATAATTACATAGAATCCGACTTGAGATTTTCCTGATGCGCCGGACCCATGCTCCTCACCAAGAAACACTCATCGAGTCGCTTTCGAACTAGCGTTCCCAGAATCCTCATTTGAGTCGTCAGTTTACAGGGACGACAGAACATTCTAGCGTTCAAGACTGGACAACAAATCCTGCTGGACTTGGTCATAGATGGCCTGAGGGGAATATTTTATAAATACGAGAAACAGTGTTGTTCGCGGTAATCCCTGACCGGGGTGGAGAGATATTCTTATTATGGGCAACCCCCTGGTATTGGAATGCGTTCTAAACAAGTTTCAAAGGAGGTGCAACAAAATTTACTCTCCATCATCACCTTACTATATCGTACGTATATGGAAGAAGGGATATAGCGCCAGAGCCGAATGTACAATGAGAAAGGAGAACGTTGTGAGGGAGGGGGGGCGATGGGGAGACGAACGAGGGGTCACAGAGCAGATGGGTGGTTGTGAGGTTATCAGTCCACATGACCAAAGGAATCATGGATGAAGGGCATGTAGAGGTCATGTTCGGCGTCGACATTACCACTGTAATCGTCGTCTATGGTGTTCATGTTGTTGAGGTCCATCGCTATGAAGCTACCGGCAGCTTCAACTCGAACCTTCCGACAGTCCTCTCCTTCCTCTGAACAAACGGTAAGATATTTAACTAGGGGCGTTGGGTAGAACAAACAAAATCACTGACGATGTCGGTTGAGCGCGTCCATCCTCTGGAATGACTTGCCGCAATCTTGATGGGTGAAATGAAGCCGTTTGTGGAGCCCGCAGTCGCGAGCCTTAGCAAACCTTTCCCCACAGCCAGGCCACGTGCACTGGAATGGCTTCTCTTCGTTGTGTGAACGCATGTGGCCTGAAATGGTAGGTCACGTCAGCACCATTTCACATGGGCAACCGTAGAACGCGCCTTTCAAATTGAAGTGTCTGGTGAAGGTACTTCCGCATCCGGGGACGGGACAAGCAAAGTTTGCATCTGTCTTCCTTCGCCTCTCGCTATCCAGCGCCGTAACGGTGGTCGTGACGTCAGGTTTGCTGACCATGGGTGCGATGTTTATAGGGTTAATCCCGTGGACGGACTTCCCACTCAGAGACGGTCCCTCGCTTAATAGATTGCCCCCAGAGTTGAGTTGCTGGCTAAACTCCCCGATACCGCCCGGTGGTGTACTATATGAGGAAGTTCGGTACACGTCCCGTACCACGCCAGAAGAAACCGAAAGGGGAGAGGGTTGCGAACGAGATTCGTTCTCTTGGTCTGGAAGGGTGATGGGGGGGTTGGAACCCTGACTAGAGGGGATGGAGAAACCGAAATCAACGGTGCACTCAGAGACACCGTCCTCCACCCTTTCGTCCACTCTGGGAGAAAGTGGCCCCAACGAATTTGGTAACCTCTCCAAACTCTGAAGAATGTCTTCAGCACTCGGACGGTTGTTCGACGGAGACGCCCAACACTGTTCTAACACCTTCCACAGATCCCGTGTGAACCTTGCCCCTCGACGAGGATGCCCACCTTCCAATACCTTCACGAAAACAGTTAGGTCTGAGTCTTCGTGGAACGGCAGGTTCCCGCTGACGGTTTCATATATGACCATTCCAAGAGCATAACAATCCGATGATTTTGTTGGGCGACTGTCCTTTAACCCGAACCGCTGCGGAGCAATGAGCTCCGGGCTCATCCACCGGGCAGTGCCACCTTGTGTGCACGAGCTCGAGGACAAAAGATTTGCAGGGTCCGAAATGATTGTGAGCAGACCGAAGTCTGCTAGGCGGGCACGGGAAGTTTGGTCAATCAACACATTGGCCTTGTAAACTCAGTAAGACAAGAGAGGGATCAATCGTCAAAACGCACCCCTTTAAGATCCCCGTGCACCATTCCCTGGCTATGGACGTAGATCAAGCCACTAGCAACATCTTCCAACTTGATAAATAATCCGAGAGTTAGTGGGGACAGCGATACCCTCAATGAAGACCTTACCAGCTCCAGCCGATTTGCATCTGGGTGTGCCTTCACAAAGTCATTAATGTTTCCATTCGCCATCCAGTCTGATATCATCGCAAACTGATTTTCGGACATCGTAACCCCTACCAGCGGTAAGATATTCGGATGCCGGAGGGTCTTCCACGTCATAACCTCCTTGCAGAACCTCTACATTGAACATCGTCAGTGCTCACGCCGATGGAAAGAGAGCACAACGAGTAACTCACGCCAACGATCTTCTGCAAGTCACTATTCGAGTATGTCCTTATGACCTTCACGGCAACGTCCTGACCGCAATGCTCCCCTTTCCACACGTCAGCATACCCGCCCCTGAACAACGCAGCGCTGGTTCGGTCATAATGGACGGGGATCTTCAAGGTTCTCGGAAGAAGTGCGTGGTGGCCACATGTCCTGTACAACAACTTGAGATATTTCTTTCCGGTTGGTGATGAAAGATCGGGCCTATCCAGTGCCTGGTCAACAGAGCGTGTTAATATTGAGTACTCACAATATGAGCGAATGTAGAACATACTTCGTCTATAACATCTACGAAGGTCTGTACGTCATCCGCAGAGAGGCAGCGGATCATTTCACTCGCATCCTTACTTGTGAGGATAACCTCGATTAAGGAGGAGAGTTCATGCGGAGCGAACTCGCGTCGGATTAAACGCCCGCAGGCTGAGGTATTTGGGTTGAAGGAGGAAGGGTCGGGAGGAATCGGTATTCCGTACAATATGGTGAAGGTGGGGCTCAAGCGTACCTTCGGATCCAGAGGTTGTGGCGGTTTCGTGGGGGTGGGGATCAACGGGCGCCACAAGAGGGGCACGTTCACCCATGGTGGGATATTCATCGAGGAGTGAGCACGATACGTTGAGAGAACTGAGCACCTCTCGGATCTCCAGCTTGCACCCCGCAATCTTGCTCTTATTATATTCAATGAGTGACATGCTTGCCCCCCTCCTGAGGGTCCGCTCGATTTCCCATATAACCCTGGAGTTGTTTGTGGGGAAGTAGACGGGACCAAGACTAGATCAACATACCTTCCCAAATCCTCGAGCCCCGTCCGCACAGGTTCACTGAGATCATCCGGGTCCTTTCCGTGGATTACGGTCTTCAGCACTTCACACACATTGAAACAGTATTCGGACAGTTCCACGGAATCTTTGTTGTTGGCCATTTTGTCCTAGTTGGGCCACGGTTGAGAACCGACGGATAGACAGAGAATAGGAGCACTAACCCGGACCAGAACTAATATAGCGCTAACAGTTCTGAAGACCTGTATTGCGGGGGACGCCCCAATTGTGTTCTTATCCAGGAGCTCGATTCTGTCATCGATGAGCGACACTCCCCCCCTGCGTGCACGTGTTGCCATTATCACCAGCTTGCCGTGGGGAATGCTGCAGTGGTGCTAGTAGGGTGGTGGAAGTTGAGTTCAGAGGGTAGGGGCGGTTAGGCAGGAGGGTTGTTGCGCCACCAGTTGTACATAGGGCGCTACGGAAATGGCCACCGTCCGGCTCTCATTGAACGTTGACGAGCACTTGGCACATGAACTGCGTTTCAGCAAGAAAGGCAGATACGACTAGCAGCAACAGTGACAAAGCAGAGGATGAAAAACCCAAAAACACAAGAGCATTTGCTGGGCGCTTCACTGACTTCACCCCCGCAGGGTTTACATCACACTCAGCCGGATGAGTCGTGGAAGGAACCGAGTGGCGAGACACGGACCACTCTACAGAGACGAGCCACAAGACCCACAGTTGGACGATGGTCTCTACACCCTCCAGAATATGCATATGTATGGGGTGTGTTCAGGCATCTTGTATATTTATGTATCGACAGCAACGACGATAAAGAAAGTACGACAAGCCCCAGCGATAACATGGGAAAAACTCACCTCGCCGCCATACAAGCTGTTTCTTCATTAATCATTCTCCAATTCTCTCCCTCAAATATTCGGCTCCGTCTCGAACATACTATCCCTGTCTCATCCCATACGCGATCGACCAGGACCCATGGCCATACTTCCGTCTGACAAGAGACGTGGCCGCAAAACTCAAATACCCGGCCAATCACGAGAGTGTGCCCAATTTTGACTCCCTCCACCGCAGTCTCACACCAATTGGACGAGCCTGCCCCGGGAGTACGTCAGACGCACAGATGAAGTGGAGGGCGTCGCTGACTTCCCGGAGGTATTTCCATTACGGGCAACTCCTGGTGTTTGTAATGTGTTCCAAATAAGTCCCTGATGTCCTAAGTCCCCACGGAAAGTCACCCAATAGCTATCCAGACGTACGGGAACCTCGTCTGAAAGGATGTGCGACAAAGTCCACTCTCCATCATCCTCCTAAATCGTACGTAGTATAGGGAAGAAGAGATATAACGTCAAAGTCGAATGCACAGCGAGAAAGCAGAAGGTAGTAAGGGAAGAGAGCAATGGCGAGATGAACGAGGGGTCACAGAACAGATAGATGGTTGAGAGGTTATCGGTATGCGCGACCAAAGAAATCGTGATCAAAAGCGCGGGGCTTGACGCGTGACGTGCAGAGCAGAATATGCATAGCGTATCGGTGGTGTCGTCAACTCATCGTTTGGTCGGGTCGTTACATAAGCACGATGTTCATCCAGTCATCAAATCCGGCTCTGCCACCACGGTAATCGTCATTGATGGTGTTCGTGTCGAGATCCATTGCCATGAGGCTACCAGATCCTGTCAAATTTGCAGAGCTGAGCCCAGTGGAATTGATCATGCCATTGGCTTGAGCTTCATCTCGAGCCTTCTGACAGTCCTGTCCCCCCTCTGAACATACTGTAAGATATTTAGCTAAAGGACGTTGGGTAGGATAGACAAAAACACTGACGATGCCGATTGAGTGCGTCCATCCTCTGGAATGACTTGCCGCAACCTTCACATTTATGGGGCCGGTAATTGAAATGAAGCTGTTCGTGGCGCTTGCAGTCGTGAGCCATAGCAAACCCTTTCCCACAGCCGGGCCACTTGCACTGGAATGGCTTCTCTTCGTTGTGTGAACGCATGTGACCTGAAATGGTGGGTCACGTCAGCACCATTTCATATAGGCGACCGTGGAACGCACTTTTCAAATTGAAGTGTCTGGTGGGTACTTCCGCATCCGGGGACGGGACAAGCAAAGTTTGCATCTGTATTCCTTCGCCTTTCGCTAGCCTCCGCCCTGGCACGGGAACTGCTCGGTACACTGTGCAGTCCCATTCCGCCAATACTAGGCTAGTATTGGCGGAGCTACGATCCCTGGAACCGCTCCAGCTGTTCCTGCGGTGACCCAGATTCCCGGTACGTTAGTACAGGGTCTAATAGTGCAGAATTATAAGCGCGTCCGCAAAAAACCTGTTTTCTCGGTCCACTTGTCACAAGTCACATCAGCGACCTTTGGATTCCCACGATCTGGTGGCATCGCTGCTGCACCGGCCAGCAACCGTAAAAAAAACCGGCGGTCACCCTGCCGGAAGTCTTTCAGCACAGCGGGAATTTGAGTTAATGGGGTGGAACACTGTATACTACACTGACGTCAAGGATATTGTGATGGCTCTCTTGTACGACGATGCACACACGAGCAGGTAAAGGTCAATACGATGAAGCCAGTGAACTTAAGGTGCATCTGAAGGCTGCGAATAATAAAATCTGTTCGTACATCTTGCACTCATCCTCCACTCCGCAACCGATTCAATCAAGAAACTCCGTTCTATGTTGCAAGAGCACCATTCTGCCCTTCGTGCCGCTGGCACCATGATACTTAGGTGCGCGTCAGGGTAAGATAATTGATTTCGACAGAAACCCGCATTCTGATCCTACCACCCCGCCTACTTATACAATATATAAATGTAATGTTACGGAGTGGACCCGTACCGGGCTCTGCCGCTGGTCGGCCCTGCACCTTATTAATATCGGGAACAACCTCGGTGGGATGGAAGAGCTGTTGCTTCGTGGTATTCAAGTTATCCGCCGCCGCGCGAGCAATGAATCCCGAATGGGCGGACGGTGGGTAAGAGATCCCGCCCTCGGGCCTGGCGAACATCGGGGATGACCGGGGAGGGAGGGGAAGGAGGTTTCTGGGAAGGGGAGTCCCAATGTGGGGAATCGAATCTGAGTGACTCGAAGCCTTGAATAGAAGGGGAAGTTGATACACTTTCTCACCCACACCACACACCGGAGTGATCAAGAGACGGTGTAGATTACGTAGCGTGGCCGATTTGCACCAGCTTCGTCTTACCCCATGTATTCATATCAGAGGGCGGAAGATCTCTCTCTCTCTCGAAACAACAGAACGGTACTGATGGGGGGGGGGGGGGCTTTACGTCGTACCGTACCGCATTGCACACAACTCGTAATCCAGACCGCGCCGAATTCCAACTCCCTGACATCTAAGATTGATATCGTAAGCCGGATGAAATAACACATGAGCAGGGCTCGAGTATAATACGGTGATCTTTACTAGAGAGGGAAAAAGTATCTAATATGTACCGCGCGCGGCGTGGGAGAGACGAAAACCGACAAGATGCGCACACAAGTGATGTCCACTTCCCCCTGACCGAGGAGACCTGCATAAGAGAGGGAAACAAACATACTATATGTACAACAGGTTGCGCGCTCCACCAAAAACGAGAACGAGAGGGAAGAATATAGACCCTAGTATACAGGTGTGTTTGTAAACTTGACTTTGTACCTCTATAAGAAAAACGCCGTCGAGGTAGAAAGAGAGAGGGAGGGAGGGAGAGCGTGTGTACAGAATGAACAGAGGACAACATGGGGAGGGGTAGGGGGAAGAGAAATATATGTAAAGGAGTAAAGTGCATAGGGGGGAGGCAAGGATTTAAAGTACATTACGCACGACGGTGTGAAAATTTTAACCTCCAAAAGGAGGGGGGCAGAAAAATAGAGAGGAGGATGTTCATAACGAGCGGCGACCATGTGAGGCCAAGAAGGTACGAAGAAAGAACGGTCGCTGAGCGAAATGGGCGAGGGGGAGGGGGTTGGGACAGCAGAGGAACTTAGATGTCCTTCCCGTACCTCAGACCATCAAGGTTGCCCGGCGTCAACAGCGTCGAGTCTCTCGGAAGTCGGATCCGACCTAGCGAGTACTCAGAGTTCTGCGCACCGTGCGAATGGCCGTGAGCGCTCTCCTTGTACGACACAAACCCACCAGAAGCAGATTGAAACTGATCCGGCGTCCTGAGCTCGTCGTACTCCGAACCCATCGAAAGGTTGTCTCTACCCGTCCTTCCGGGCGCACCACCGCTGTTTGAACGGTAGTCAAGGGGGTTCAACATCATGCCGCTGGTAGGGGGGAGAGGCGACAAACGCTGGCCAGTTCGGTTCGGTGGCGAGTGCGGGGAGCCGTTGGGCTGGTCCGCTGGAGGGGATTGCAGTGGCGGGTAAGTGTACCCATGAGTAGTAGTGGCGTGCTGGTCCTGAGTCGTGTACTGCGTGTATCTCGCCATCTGATCGTTTGCGCCCGAGAGAGAAGAATTGTCGTATTGACTGTAGACATCATCAACCACGGCGCTCTCGGAAGGATAAGCCATCGAGAGAGAGTATCGCCTGTCCTGGTTGTGTTCCATCCAGGGCTGTGAACCGACACCGGATTGGAGGTAGGGGTTCCAGGAGCGATAAGATGCTATTCCCGGGAGACTCGAATCGGTCATCCTCCGCCTGCGATCGGACATGGCCTGATAATAGGGGTTCATCGATTGCGACGGGTAGCCAGCTGAGTTGGACGAGGGTTGACCGGGGGCACTCATCTGAGGCGGGGTGGGGCTCCCCTCTTTCTTGGCCTTACGCCACTGCTTTCGCAACTCCTTGAACTCTGAACGGTGAAGGGGTGGGTGTTTAGGGGCAAAGATAAGATCGAAGATCGAGGCGGTGCTCACCTGAGGGCAACCTCCTTGCTCCGTGTTTTTGCATCACAACGTGGGCGTTGAGGTGGTTCAAGGTCCCGTAGGACTTTGTACAATCGGGCCACGAACAATGATAGAGACTTTCGATCTCGTCGTACCTCCTCCTCGGCCGCTCCCTAATCGTGGTGCCGAGAAGAGAGACAAAGGCGTAGGTCTTGCTTGGGTTTGAGGGAGAGGAAGGGTTTTGGTCGTTACTCAAAGCCCGAGTCGAGATGGACTGAACCTGAACGTTGGAATCAACAACTCCTGTAGATCCAGTGGAGGGCCCTGGGCTGTGGTTTGCGGGATCGGAGAAGGCGTCGCCGTGAGCCTGCTGAGAACGGTAATCGGCAGAAGACCCGCTGCTGTCTGTCCTGGAATGGACGGCATAACTGGGGCGAGAGGACACAGGATAGTGGAGGGATGGAGGAGAGTATGCTGAAGAGGACGCGTAGTTGTAACGCGAGTCGAGGGGACGATAAGCCGAGGGGGGGAAGTAAAAGGTACTTTCTGCTTGGTTGGTCTCGTGGACGAGCCCGCCGCTCGAAGGAGGGCCCACGTCTGATAGATTGCCCTCAAAGTTGGGTTGTCGGCTGGGCTCCCCAATATTGCCTGGGGGTATACCATATGGGGAAGCTCCGCGGTAGTGGGCGGAATCAGAGCCTTGGACAGGAGGGAGAAGAGGTGATGGTGGAAGTGATGGGGGGATGGGAGAAGAGGATAGCGAGCGAGATCTATTCTCTTGGTCTGAAAGGGTGATGGGGGGGTCGGAACCCTGATCAGATGGGATGGAGAAACTGGAATCAATAGTGCACTCAGAAACATCGTCCTCCATTCTTTCATCTGCTCCAGGAGGTGGCTCCGACAGATTTGGCAACCTCTCCAAACTCTGAAGAATGTCTTCAGCACTCGGACGGTTGTTCGACGGAGACGCCCAACACTGTTTCAACACCTTCCACAGGTCCTGTGTGAACCTTGCCCCCCGACGAGGACACCCACCGTCCAATACCTTCACGAAAACAGTTAGGTCCGAATCTTCGTGGAACGGCAGGTTCCCGCTGACGGTTTCGTATATGACCATTCCAAGAGCATAACAATCCGACGATTTTGTTGGGCGACTGTTCTTTAACCCGAACCGCTGCGGAGCAATGAGCTCCGGGCTCATCCATCGGGCCGTGCCACCTTGTGTGCACGAACTCGAAAACAAGAGATTTGCAGGGTCCGAAATGATTGTGAGCAGACCGAAGTCTGCTAGGCGGGCATGACAAGTTTGGTCAATCAGCACATTGGCCTTGACAGATAAACCCAGTAAGACAGGAGAGTGGGATTGGTCGTTAAAAACGCACCCCTTTGAGATCTCCGTGAACCATCCCCTGGCTATGGATGTAGATCAAGCCACTAGCAACACCTTCCAACTTGATAAACGGTCCAACCGTTAGTGAAGGTAGCAATACCCTCGACGAAGAACTTACCAGCTCCAACCGATTTGCGTCCGGGTGTGCCTTCACAAAGTCGTTGATGTTTCCATTCGCCATCCAATCTGATATCATCGCAAACTGATTTTCGGACATCATCACCCCTATCAGCGGCAACACATTCGGATGCCGGAGGGTCTTCCACGTCATAACCTCCTTGCAGAACCTCTACATTCAAGGTTACCAGCGTTCATGCAGATGAAAAGAGAGCACAATGAGCAACTCACGCCAACGATCTTCTGCAGGTCACTGTTCGAGTATGTCCTTATGACCTTCACAGCAACGTTCTGACCACAATGTTCCCCTTTCCACACGTCAGCATATCCACCCCTGAACAATGCAGCGCCGGTTCGGTCATAATGGACGGGGATATTCAAGGTTCTCGGAAGAAGCGCGTGGTGGCCGCATGTCCTGTACAACAGCTTGAGACATTTCTTTCCGGTCGGTGGCGGAAGATCGGGCCTATCCAGTGCCTGGTCAGCAGAATGTGTTAGCGTCATCTGCTCACAATATGGGCGGACGTAGGACATGCCTCGTCTATCACATCTATGAAGGCCTGCACGTCGTCCGCAGGGAGGCAACTAATCACGTCACTCACATCCTTGCTTGTGAGCATAAGCTCGATCAAAGAACAAAGTTCATGCGGAGCGAACTCGCGTCTGATTAAACGTCCACAGGCTGAGGTGTCGTGGTTGGGTGGGAGAGGTTCGGGAAGCAGTCAGTATTCTGTACAAGATGGCGAAGGTGGGGCTCAAGCGTACCCTCGGATCCGGAGGTTGTGGCGGTGTCGTGGGGGCGAGGATAAACGGGCGCTAAGAGAAGGGCACGTTCGTTTCCACCGAGGAGCGAGTTGAGTATCTCTTGGATCTTCAGCTTGTACCCCGCAATCTTGCCCTTGTTATATTCAATGAGTGATGTGCTCGTCCCCCTCCTGAGAGTCCGTTCGATTTCTTGTATAACCCTGGAGTCACTTGTCGGGGGTAGTGAACAGAGCCAAGGCTAGATCAACGCACCTTCCCAAATCCTCGAGTGCCATCCTCACAGGTTCACTGAGATCATCCTCCTTCTTTCCGTGGATTGCGGTCTTTAGCACTTCACACACATCGAAACAGTATTCAGAAAGCTCCACATCTTTGATGTTCATTGTCTCGTCCTGTTTGGGCCACCGTTAAGACCGAGAACTAATGTATGAACGGAGAACGCGAGCACGAACCCTAACTAGAACTAGGATAGAGCTGACAGTTCTGAAAACCTGCGTCGCTGGGGAGGCCTCGATTGTGGCGCTCCTGTTCAGGAGCTCGATTCTGTCATCGAGAAGCAACTTCACTTCCCCCCTACGCGTACGCGTTGCCATTACCACCGGCGTGGTGTGGGGGGTGTTAGCAGGGTAGTGGAAGTCGAGTTCAGAGGGTGCAGACAATTGGCCAGGATGGTTGCACGTGTCCTGCACAGGTTGTACATAGATCAAGGCACTACATATAGTTCCTTGGGAATGGCCACCGTTCGGCTCTCGATGTTAGCGCTTGACACATGAACTGGGTTTCAACCAGGTTATAGAAGGGGAGATGTGATAGCAATAACTACAAAAACGCAAGAACATTCACCGGGCGCTTCCGGGACGAACCGAATTGCAAGACCATGAACCACTTGACAACCACAAGACCCCCAGTTGGACAAAGGTCTCTACACCCCCCAAAATACGCATACGGATGGGGTGTATTCGGGCATCTTGTATATTTATGTATCGACAGCAACGACGATAAAGAAAGTACGACAAGGCAAGACGGGGACGAATGCCAGCGTCAAACATATGAGGATCAAGGAGAGGACGGGGACACGCAAAACCCAGGACAAGGCCACCTTTTCACGACGACGTAGAAGAAAACTCCAACGTACTCAAATATTCGTCCACCTTGGACTTCGATTCCGCACCACTCCCACCCCTGGTTCTACCCGCTTTCCTCGGAGAAGCGGCAGCAGCAACCTCTGGTTCCGAAACGAGCAAAAGGAAGACATAGTTCGATAAGTCAGCAAGTTGCACGAATTGCAACGTGACACGGCCTGGGTGTATGACAGAAGATATATCCAATGGTTTACCTTGGACCTACAGCGCATAACGAGAGTTGTCAGAACTCCTAATGATGAGGAAAATGAACGAACCAGTTGGTGGGAGAACCAGGTCCTCGTCCGTTCCGGTTCCCCAGCCTTAATCTGGATCATCAACTTCCCTCCTGTAGGCCAAGTACACTTCAACGCCTTGAGGGCGGTG
>Ga0307517_10005267_pt1 | contig 19551 bp, 17 predicted proteins | sample 23_EM_MG_FD_194515 | JGI IMG/M metagenome (GOLD analysis project Ga0307517, IMG submission 194515) | Populus trichocarpa ectomycorrhiza microbial communities from riparian zone in the Pacific Northwest, United States - 23_EM | ecosystem: Host-associated > Plants > Roots > Unclassified | place... | reverse complement strand
TTAAAATTCATATCTCCTATTTCTCTTGCTCGTTAAAATTATTATATTTTTTATTATTTGTTGTTATTTTTAATTTCTGTGTTAGGATGTAAATCATAGAATCGGTAATCGTTACAGCCACTATCTAAAAATCCAATTTGGAAAAGAAACTTTAAATGGTTAAAAAACAACTTTTAGCAAACTCTTCAATTGAAGGATGAAAGCAGCATTTAAGATTTACTTTTTCTTCAAATTTCAAAGGACAATATTGAATCCATACCTTTTAAAAGATTTATCCTAATTATATAAAAAACATAACTTTAAAAGATAATCCAGGTGATTATGGAGGTTTATTTAATTATCTATTTTTTCAAATTAATTTTTTTTGAATACGTCATACTAGTGCAAAAGAATATCTAAGTAGAAAATTATGTGTGGACTAGTATGCCCAATATTGTTTAGAAACGCGATGCAGACTATGTTTTTAAAAAATTTAAAATTTTTATTTTGTTAAAAATTAATTTTTTTGTGTGTTTTAGATCATTTTGATATGATGATCTCAAAAATAATTTTTAAAAAATAAAAAAATATTATTTTAATATATTTTAATATAAAAAATATTTTAAAAAATAATCATTACCACAAGTTAAGCAGGTCAGTAGGGTAGTCAAAGTCAAATTCAATTAATGCCATAATCAAAGACTCATTCACGCACCATGGTGTATAGGACCACTAAACACGTAAAAGAAGCTAAGCCTCTTAAGATATTCCACGTGGAGCAATCTTAGGACTAGATAGTGAAGTGATTTTTGGTCAGGGACGTCTTCTTGGCTTCTACTTTTAGTTCTGTTTCAATATTGGCTGGCCAGTAAATCAACAGTCTAGTACTCAAACAAGAAAAGATAGAGTGTGAGGGACGCAAGAAAACAATTAATAAAAAAGTTAAGGACAATATTTAATGAAACCAAAGCTTCAAGGCAATTTCTCCTCTCACCATTTCTCGTTATCAATCATTCTCTCTTGACAAAGATGGACAGCCGACAAGCCAAGCGGAATAGTGGTTTGTGGACTTTGGTTGTTCGGTGGAGAAGGAGATGACTTGACCCGACAGGTTGACACACAACGCAATGCCGATACGAGGAAGTTTCTCTATTCAATTTCCATGCTGTCTGTTTTTTCATTGCCTTTTCTTTTAAACAACCAATCTTTTGTGAGAAACGAAGAATTTGAAACAAACCCAGCTCATCTGTTCAGCTTTGGAGGATATGAAACGAGCCCTTTTTAGTCCTGGTGAATCTGAGGCAAGGGTAGTTCATTTCAGGAGAATCTGAGACAAACCCAGTTTTGCCTTTTTGGACCTCTTGAAGCTATGCATGTTTATTACAGGCATGAGCTGGAGAGTCCGTGGCAGACCAGTCTCACTTTCCAGGTTTGCATCTGCTTACTTTGATTGAATCGATTCGAGAAAGATGGGTTCTTTTGGGATTTCAAGGGTGAGGCAATGTTCTTTTCAGCTTCTGTTGTTAAATCAGCTTGTAGTTGATTTGTTTGGTCCTAATTGTGTTTATAGAATATCTAGTGTTCAGTGATTGTGCTGTTTAGGTTAATATAGGCATAATACAATTTTGAATTGCTTGATAAAGCCATAAATAGTCAGGTGAAGCGGTATGATGCCTGAATTAAGTGATTCATGCTTGCTTCTCGATCTTCCTGATGATGTATTTACCATTATATGTCGGTTCCTATCGACAAGGGACATCTGTATTCTAAGTCTTTGCTGCCGGAGCTTATATGTTCTTGTGGCATCTGAGAAAGTCTGGCTCACCCAATGTGACATGGTAGGAATTGTCCCTCACCGGGATCTGCTGGAGTGGCGGAAGGGCGTGTCATCTTATAGGGCATTATGTCGCTTCCTTGTTAGTGTTAAGCCGTTAATTGGAATCTGGGTTCACCAAAATCCCGAGCTTGGTAATGTAGTTTATGTCATGCCAGGTTTTGTATCTGTTGTTGGATGCCGGATTTTACCTCAGGAGTTAGGTCCTTTAGGTATCGAGGAGGGTCCTATTTTATGGGCACCGGTGTTTGAAATAATAGGTGACCTTGATGGTTCCACAGCATTTTTCCTACATGGAAGAGAGAAAGGGAATGACTATGTTTATCCTGGTTCAGTCAAGTCTGTTGAGAGGAATTGCAATGTCCTGCTGCTTGAGGTTGACCTTAGGCAACAGAAGAGTAAATTATTCCCTAATAAGAGCTTTGCCTATAACTCAGATAGGGAGCTAGCAAGAAATGTTTCTAGGTCACATAGTGAATTGCCAGGGTCACAGAGGATGATCATACAATGTGAGGCTCAGGTGCCTTTTAGCCGCTTGGCTTTCAGCGACAGAAGAAAGTTGATTGAGGTTGTCACAACCCAAGTTGGTCAAAAGGTATCCGATTTGGCAAATAGTCTGCTATTTCCTCGGTTGAGGAATGATGAAGAGAATTTTCAGAAAGATTTGGCACTCTTGTTTGAACGGAGATCAGTTCTTTTGAAAATGTATAATCTTGGTCAAGGCTTCAATTGGAAGGAAGCTCCTGAAGTGCCTTTTGATCCTATGCAACTGCAATTGAGTGAGGTTAGGAAGATTCTTGATCAGTCGAGTGGGTCTCTGAACGAGGATGATAATCAGATGCAGTCCAACACTAAGAGAACCCTTGGTGGGTATTTCAGAGCAAGCATCAGACAGATTTTGGGGAAGCCCCCCTCCATAAATGGTAGCCACACACATTCCAAGCACAGTTGTTCAAGGAGTGAGAGAAAACATGCACCGCTGCATGATTTTTTAAGGTCAGGTGATACAATAGGGTTGGCATTACATGCCACTGTGGTGAGGTTATCTTCTTATCGCGCATGGCCGAATATGCATGACAGCCGGTTTGCCCTATACAAATTACCCATGCGGGGTCCAAGAGCTGATGAAGAATATGCTGGTTTATGGGGAGGGACTTTTGGTTGGCCTCCCGGGAAGCCCACTGAAGACAAGCCTGGAAAGGCTCTGTTCTTTCTTTTGGTCTCTTATGAGGAGTCTGAAGGAAAAAGAAATCTCATTGCTACTAAGATATTAGAAGGCACCCATTATGTTCTGCATCCAAATGGCTCAGCAATGTTCATAGTTAATATTGATGAGCCTTTATACGATCCATTTCCTTGGGATGTTGATGAAAATTCCTTTCCTTTGATCATTAAGCATGCATTTGCAGGGGAGGGTATAGCAAATGGGTATGGTTTCAGATATCCAGGCTCAAAGCCTGGTTCCCTCTTTGTAATTGAAAATGGTCTCCTTGTCTTTGTTTGGAAGGAGTCGAGAACTGTCTTGACCATGCAGAGACTGAACTTACAAGAGCTTTTGAAGAAAGGTGAACGGGTGCCTGCTTTACCTCCCATTAGCAACTTTTCATACTTGACCAAGTCCTATTCAAATGTCTTTACTGGCTTCTCAGCTGCCTCAGCTTGTTTGTCTTCACCAAGGTTGGCCTTCTCTATTCAATGCTTATTTTCATTTTTTTTTGGTAAATAAATATCAAATTGTTTTTTCTTGGTGATTTACATTATCTAAACTGGTTGGTTCCTTCATGTCATTATGTTTTACTGTTCCATTTGTTTATGAGCAATCCACCCTTTTATTTTTAATTCTCCTTCTCCTTAAGTCTTGTGTTTATCTGTAAAAAAGCCGAAGGATACTATGTTAAAGTCACAAAAAAATGTGAAAGGGCATGGACAACTGAGGTGGCTAAAAGAATTAGCTTTGAGTTGTAACATGGTAATGGAAACCATGTTCTGAACTTCTGATTTCTGGATTGATGAGAAACTTACTGTTTGATGGCTGATTAACCAAAATCAGCTTTTATGATTTACATTAGAGCATTGTGTATGTTTCTAACTTTTTCAATGAGACATGGTTTCTAGCATTATCTTGCATCCTATCGTCAGTCTTCACTTCCATGATTCTTGTATGGATATGATGCGTTGATGAAGCTCTCCTGGTGGTTTGACCAATTGTTCAGCGCTATTAATCGTTCAGTACTATTAATTGCTCTGCACTATTGTAATCATTCAACTTTCTATGGATTTCCAAAATCATCACGAGGCCAGTTATCTTAGGGTAAGTCCGGAAAAAATTGAGCCAAGCCTTCTCTATGGGGCCTTAGTTTGGGTTTTAAAAGATATTTCTTTTTATAATTTAGCTGAATTTTAAAACTGTAGTGCAATTATGCATGACTACGTAGGTAGCCTACTGGGTGAAAGGAGATTTTACGTCTTTTCTTGTTTATTTGTTACTGCCGTTGTATCATTGTGCTTTTGAAGACCGGACAAGATGAAACATACAGTCTTTGACATACTATACTCAGTTTCCACTTTCCACCATTGATTTATTTCGTAATTTAGTATGGTGCCCAATCACTCCTCTGTTGTAACTGGCGTGAGTCATCATTCAGTTTGAATCTGGATCATTGTCATTTTCTTTTATGCTCAAGCTTGGACTGTACATCTTTAAGTTCAGAAGTAAGCACATATTTGATATTATTCTGTTTCTTTTGTTTCTTTGCATATGCTGCATCAGTCTTTCTGTGTAAGGCAAGGGATAAGAAATGATTGTAGAAAACTCTCAGCCGGCTTTACCTTCAAGGCAAGGGATAAGAAATGAGTTCGTGTTGAGTTTAAGTGGTTAAACTCTTGTACTTTACTTTCCCTGCACACTGGGTTGATTTCATAACATTGGTTACGGGAAAAGAATCTAGAATGCTGGTTTTGGTAAAAATGTTACTTGGTAAAGTTGGAGAATGATGTGCTTTTAAATAATAGTTCATTTAGTCAAAGCTTCTCAGCTGTGTTCCCTTGTTTCTCGTTGACAGGCAAAGAAACTTATAGGCATTGAAAGCAGAGTCCAAAAACCAAAGGGTTATTACAAATCCATAAAAGCTGAGGTGTCCTCGGTTGCTGAGTTGATGGTTCAACACATTTTCGCTGGTGCCTTGCTGTTGCTCATTGATGGTCAAAGTGATAGTCAATAAACGGAAGGTATAATTAAACGTAAGGTGGTTCTTATGAATCCTATCTTGAGACAAGCATCGAGTAGGATTATATTATTTTTATGACAATAAATGTAAGGTATAAGCCTCTAATATTGCAAGTAAATAATTTGGTGTGTTAATTAATGATTGGTAGAAGGATGAGAGATTGAATAAACTGGCTTGGCAAATGCATTTGGATTGTATAATTAAAAATGGAAATGCTCCATATCTTATATTTTCTGGTTTATCTATTTGTTTGTGAGTGCGTTGTGCTTGTTTCCATCTCATCCAAGCTTTCTGATTCCAAGGCCCTATTATTGTGTTGTTCTTGCATAAATGTCTTGCAATATAGTTTTGAATATCAGATACTAGTTGTTCAAGTTGCAGTTATCCTTGTGATTTGGCCAGTGCCATCAGTTCCAGAGTCTATTTGATATGGACAAAATTTTTGGATTCAAATCCCAGTAAAATAAAAAAAAGAGGGGGAAAAACCTCTTGTGATCGGTAAACTTGGACTTTCCATTGTAATCCTTGAAAGAACGAGTCTCAGCTTTCAACATGCAAGGTTTATTACACGTTAAACTTTAGGATGTTGGAGTAAGGTTGCTGATTCTACTGCATGGTTTACTATTGTGGAATATGAACTGGTATTTTTCATTTGATTCAGAAATTTTACTTTTGTTTCCCGTTATGTCAATAAAATTGATCCAAATTTACCGTTTAATATTATTTACATATAGTAAATGGTTAAAGTATGTTCAAATATAAACCATGTAACGGGGTTGAGCGATTTGCATATTCCAAAAGGTCTTGGAATGCTCGCATCCTAATTATAAAATTTGAATCGGTTTAGTGGGCTAACTTGAACCCTGAGTTTTAAATTGATTTGAATGGAAAAAAAACTAGTTAAGGCATTGAAACAGTTTAATCTGGTCAAATCCAAGTTAATTTATGATTTGGATAGCTCGAGATAAAACTTGATTTTTTTTAGAAAAAGAATTTGTCAAAACAATATTATTTTAATTTTTTTTTTTAAAAAATTTAGAATCAATCTAGATTGACTTTCTCTCAATCTATGATATGAACTTGTCCCGAGTCAATCCCCGAGTTGTGGGGGAAATATTGTTCCGTTCATATATTTACATTTCACTTTAGTCATAATTTTTTTTTCTTTTCAATTAAGTTTTTTTATGGTCAAATTGAAGGTCAATTGACTCTGATTTTTTGAGTAATGACATAATTGAAAGATAGGGAACTGAAATGGAAAAAACGACAAAACTTAATGGCACCTTCAAAGTTTGCATTGAAAGTTGATTTTGATCCTTGTACTTCTCAATTTCTTTCTTTTTGATCCCTTTGGTTTTCAGATTTTAATTTGGATATATAACTTCATTTTTCCCATCTCTTTTTAGTTTTTGGTCTGAGAGAGAATAGAGAGTCACGGGATTGTGGTGATAGAGAAAAAAAAATCTTGATTGACACTGATTTAAACTATTGAAAAGATAATCTTGGTGAGGGGAGTCTCACCTAGATGTTCTTTGTCATTTCCATCGCTTGAAAAGGTAAATCTGAGTTTAAAAAGTTTTATTTATTTATTTTGGGTTGATTTTAGGGTTTTTGGGTCATTATTTGGGTTTTATAGGTATATTTGTTTTCTAGGTATTTTGAGTCAAAACGAGTTAAAAATTGAGTATTTTGAGAAAAAAAAACATTGGCCTGAATTTTGGTCTAAAACTAGGCCATTAGGTGACACATTGTCTATCACAGCATGCAACAAGTCGCCTCTTAATTTATTTATTTTTTAAAAAGTTGGCGATAGGTGATCTACCCTTTGAAAAAAAAACTTAGCCTAAGCATATGGACTTGGACTTTTTTAAGCTCGAGCTAACTAGGCCACTAAAGCTAGTGCGCGGTGTCTGGGTCATTTTTTAGATCGGTTTCTTTGTTTGTTATTTTTTCATTTTAATTTTATCTTTCAATTTTGAGTTTTTATTTTTTTATTGGCAAACATTGCATAATATTTTTTTTCCACTTGCTTTTATTCAATCGATTTCATGTGTGTATCTATTTTTATAATCATTTAATTAAATAAAAAAATTGATTCTAATAAGCAAAGTCATTAAACATAGTAAGATAAATGACTCATGTTGTGATATTAATCTACATCTATCTCTCGATTTTTTAATTTAATCTTTAATTATTGCTAATAATTTATTTTTTTATTTATTAATACAAATAATTTTTGATTTTTTTAATTAAATGCATGTATATACTTCTCCATTTATTATTATGGTTATTTTATGTCAAACAATATATTAAAAAAGTTTGCATATTTTTTTTTTATTAAAAAAAATAATCTGAACCGCGATGAATAACATCAAATAGCCATTTATATTACCACATTAGGTGGATACAAAGACTGTTTTTTAAATTTCTTCAAAGAAAATTATATGATTTGATTTTGATTAACAAATAAGCTGATTAGGGCACCGTTTTACCCGGGAAAGAGAGAATAAAACAAAGGTACTAAAAGTGGTTGATATAACATCATTAACCATTAAAGTAGGAGTACTCAAATAGAACTTACAATAAGTTAAAGGACTAATTTGAAGTTATCTCACACAAAGAAATGTCCAATAGAAAAGAATATTCGGATTCTTCTAGGTGGTTCACGAAAGAAAAAACAAAGACAAACCAATTGTATTTTGTGATTCTCGTTCTCTCCTTTGCAATTCCAAGCAAGACACAAACCTCCAATAACTCCGCCATGAGCACCACCGCGACAACCACCACCGTAATGAGAACACCACCTTCTTCCTCCACAACCACCACCGTCCTGGAAAATCTCACCCGGCAACAGCAACAGACCCTAACTTTGCGCTTAAATCGGCCGAAAAAGAAGGTTTCGTGGAAAGAAGGCACTGTCGATAACGAGTATATGCAGAAGAAAAGTTCTAAAATATGTTGTATTTTCCACAAGGAGAAGCCCTTCGATGAGGATGATAGCGATGATGATTGCAATCATGATCATAAATCGGACGGTGCTTGTTCTTCTTCTCAAAACAACGGGGGTGATTGATCGATTTCGTTTTTTTTTTTGTTATTATAAGTTTAGAAAAAGAAATTCTCTTCTTTTAAGGGTATTGTTGTATGTGCTTAAGAAGGAATTGAGAAATTTTAATTTTAATTTCTTTTTTTGATTGGTGAATTGCCGTGTTATTAACTTATTATAGTGTATCTGTGATAGCTTTGCTCCGGGTTGTTCTTGTGATGCTCTATTTGACAAATAGAAATATGTTTTGTGATGAAATAACATTGCATGAAAATAGTGGAGCAACTGAGATTCTGTTGGCGGATAATCTATAAATTTTGTTTGAGAGAATCAGTAGCTTAATTTTGTATGGATGTTGGGCTAAACTGCCGTATTGCCTCTGAAAAGAAAGCTTGGGGGTTGTTAATGGTTGATTTGACTCAGTTTTATGTGGGTTTGGTGAAACTCTGTGGCAACTGGTGAGGTATCTTGTTTTGGTTTCGAACCCTTTTTGTTAATGTTCTATCATCCATGAGAGTTGAAATATTCCTGTTGTTTGCTTGTTTAAAAATTGCTTTTTCTCTTGACAAAGATGAAGGTATTGTCTTTAGACCCCAGAAAGCTTGTTGCTTGCTTTTGATGTTAGCACCATTTATTAGCAGGATATTGATGTATCCACTATTTCTGTAAAACTATAGGAGAGAGTTAATGTTGGTTTGGTAATTGAAGTTAAGAGCGAGCAACAAATTGTGTGGATGGGGCCAGCCTGAAGGCATTTGAGTAACAAGTCTGTCATTTATGGGAATTCTGAATCCAGGTCAGTTGTAGCTTCAATGTAGCTAAGGTACATGGTACAGATTTATTACCGTGAAGAGATTGTCAAGGAACTTGAGAGTTCATGGGATGGTCTCTGGAGGAATCGGTTAGACTGTTATCTAGAGCTAATATATGATTTGCAGGAAAAGTCAGGTTCTAAGACAATCTGTAAGAACCCCTTTACTCAAGGATGTTGTACCTGTTCTTTTGAACTCAAATCACACCCCTAACCGAGTCTGCAACCTCTTTCTATAGAAAGCAAAATGAGAACTAATTAGGTGTCTGATAGGCGAGTTGTTGAGAAATTAGAGGAAGCGAGGCTTAAGTTTCCCGTCAGAGAAGTTTTTCCTTTATGAAGTTGACGACTTGGATCTCGTCTTGATGCACCAACAGTAGCGAAGTCTTTGGAAAGAAACTTGATATTTAGCAAATCGCGACCATTCTTGGTAGAGATCATCTTGCACTTCCCTCATCTCACAGGTTCTTTTCTTTGTTTGAAACTTGATATTTATCATAGGTAATTCTTCATAGAGATCAACCTTACACTTTCCTCATCTCACACGTTGTTTCCTTTTTTTGAAACTTGATATTTACCATCGGCAATTCTTCGTAGGGACCAACCTTGCACTTTCCTCATCTCACAAGTTCTTTCCTTTTTTTGAAACTTGATCTTTATAAGCCAACGACAATTCTTGGTATGGGCCAACCTGCACTTTCCTCAACTCACAAGTTATTTACCTTTCTTATTTTCCTTTCCTTTTCTTTTCGGCTGGTTAGAGGGTCACTTTTCTGTCACCATTTATTTTCCCTGAAATATGATTAATCCTGCTTAATACTTGAAGCAAAGCTATTAGCGAATACCATTTGTTTTAGGGTAAAACAAGAAGTAGACATACTAATCCTCCAAATTGCAGGCCGCTCTCCTGAATGGGTTTATTTGACCTCCTTGTAAACTCAGACTGCCATAATATATTATACAGTAGTCCTTCGTTGGGTCATCAAAACTTTCACACGCACATAATATACTATCAGAATTCACAAGATTTTACATGGCAGGTTTGTTTGACAAGCAGGCATCTATATATGTGGATGCAAGGCCAAGATATCCAAGCGAATGGTTCTCAATGTTGGCTGCTCTCACCCCTCACCACTGTTTAGCTTGGGATGTTGGTGCTGGCAATGGTCAAGCGGCTGTTGGTGTTAGTTCTCTCTGTCTCCTACATTCTTAAACCACAGCTCAAGAAATTGAGACGTGAACAATCTTAGCTCTCTCTTTTAAGTATCTTATACTAATATTTGATCAGACTTAATGAGTCAGCAGTTATCCAAAAAACCCGAGTGACATATACTCCTTAAAATTGAAACAAGACCAAACATTAGATATGTCCTAAGGCGCTCAAATTCTCTACTCTTGACAGGTCTAATTAGTATGATGATTTGGCGTGAATCAGAACTTTTGTTTGACCTTACTTTGTCGTGTTTGTATTTTGATTAGTTCGGAAAGATGGTTGTCATTTTCAGGTGTCGGAGCACTACAAGCAAGTGATAGCAACTGACATAAGTGAAGAACAACTAAAGCATGCCATACCACACCCCCAAATTCGTTACTTGCATACCCCATTAACAATGTCCGATGATGAACTAGTGACATTACTTGGGGGTGAAAATTCAGTTGATCTCATTACTGTGGCCTCAGCTGTGCATTGGTTTGATCTGGAAAAGTTCTATCCAATCGTCAGGCGTGTTCTGAGAAATCCTGGAGGCATACTTGCAGTTTGGTGCTACTCAGGAATCCAGCTTAGCCCGGAAATTGATCTTCTCTTAAGGACCCACTTTGAGAGGACCTTTCCTTTTCGAAACCCAAACGTCAAGTATGCAGTAGAGTGTTACAAGACACTTCCATTTCCTTTTGAAAGTGTAGGTGTTGGGAGCGAGGGGCAGCCACTGGAATTGGAGATGCAAAAGGAGATGTCTTTTGAGGGACTTTTGAAGCTTTTAAAGTCACTTTCATCATTTAATACAGCCAAGGGACAAGGTGTGGATTTACTGTCAGAAGAGGTTGTTAGAGAATTTGAGAGTGCATGGGGCGGGCCTGAATTGGTTAGAACTATTATCTATAAGACATATATGCTTGCAGGGAAAGTTAAGCTCTGAATGAAAGTGCTTAATACAATAGTGTTTCTTTCTTTAGAGGTTTGAGCAGGATCCATTATACTACAATGCTTGTTTAACATTCAAGAATAAATCAGTAATATTGATGTATCAGTACGTTGCCAATTTCAGTGTGGTACTTGGATGTATAAATATGATGTTGAATTGTTCAACTCCTTTAGTCATAAAATAATCAATTTGGGTTCTTCTGGCTAAAATGAATCCAGTTTGTTTGTTTCACAAGCAGGAAGCAATATACCTGGATTCTAGCTATGCCAGATTATCCTGACGAATGCCTGGTAGGCTATGCTTGCTGCTCTCAGCTCCCGATCGGGATGTTTGTACTGGCAATGGACAGGCAGCTGTTGGTGTTAGCTCTCTTGTCTCCCTCTCTGAATTTCTGTTTTTTTCTTGTTTTCGCTTTAGATGGCAAGGACACACTCAAGCTCGAGAAATGTCTCTATTCTTGCTATATATATCACCACATTACGCCTCCATTGTTAAAACTTATGCTCTCCTGCGTTGTTTGCATCTCAATGGAAGAATTACTAATAAATTAACACGAAAACATTTGATCAATGATTTTTTTTCTTCTTGTTTCAGCATGTTCAGAAAACCATTTGTTTTAGTTTTGGGCTGAGTTTCCCAAGTACATACTATTGTCCCAAGTGGCAATTGCACTGCAGTCACAGGTTCTTACCCCAAGAAAAATGTATGCAAAAAATTTGTTACCGGCAGATCGATTGGCATTATGAACAAGTGATCGGCAACGATCTAAGTGAACACTATGAGATGATGAACTAGCTTAATAGGTGGTGAAATTCATTCAATCTTTGTTTTCTATGATATTGCCCAGATGCTACAATCTCCTTTGCTAAACCCCATACAATCAAAGATTTGATAAGTAAAAAGAATAAAGAGTATTTGAACTCCAATGCTCTAGAGTTTGGAAGTTGCTTCTTTCTCGGTAATTATGGATTGTGTAATCTCGAATTAATTAAATTCTGCAGGTGAATTGTAAGTTATGTTTTTTTAGTTGATTATTGGAGGTCTTAACCTTCTTCCTCGAAAGAGATGGAATGTTTACAATCTCGAGAACAGGGAGAAAGTTAGGAAGATAAGAAGCTGCTGCGATGCACTGATGCAAACGTATTTATAAAATTTTAATTTTTTTTATATTTTAAAATCTTAATAAAAATAATTTTTAAAAAATAAAAAAATATTATTTTAATATGTTTTTAGATAAAAAACACTTTAAAAAATTAATATATTCACAAACAATATCTCCAGCTTCTTAGAAAGAAAATCTTTTTATTTACAAAATTACCATTTATTTAACATTTTTTTGGCATAGTTTCCTAAAAACCACCATTTGTCTATATTTTTCCACATACCTAATCTTTTATTATACCATCCGAATTTATTATATGGTTCACTTGATATTTTCCATTACTAATCATAAAAAAAAAAATTTAATTTAATAAATTACTTTACTATAAGCAAGTTTACTCTACAGTGTATTCTTTATTTTATCTAGATTCTACTTTAATTTTTTTTATAAGAATTCCCACCTCTAGCAACACAAAAAGTTATTTTCCTTTAAATATATTATTTTCTTCTCACTTGGATTAATATTATGATATTAACTAAGACACTTATTTTGTTGTTGGAATGAATTTATGATATATATTTGCATGGGTTGGGTATTTAAATGAATTTATGATATATATTTTAATTTTTTTTAAAAAATATTTTTAAACCGCAAAAATAATCTATTGTTAGTCCCACCTGCATCAAATTAAACAACTCTACTTGTTGGGTGTTAAGAAATGCCGTGTCTTATCCTCAGACACTCTCTCTTGCCTTAGGGTTCGAACAGAATCGATCAGCGACTCTAGTGACTGACAGACTTCTCCATTGGTCATCTGCTACAGCTCCCGCGACTCCATCTCTCCACTCAGCACCCCTCCATTTTCAATGAAGATGTACGTTTCTAATTCTTGAATAATTCTTTTTTTTTTCTTTTTTACTCTGATGGAGTTAATAATAAAGAATTGAAGCAAAAAATATGCAGAAAAAACCCAAATGCAGGTGCCCTAACCAATTTTGAAGTGCTTGATTTTCTAAGATCAAGAGGTGCCTCAAGGGATGTCTCGCGGGTTCTTGCTCCTGTAGCAGCATCAGAATACAAGGTTGTTTTTTCTTATTTAATTTTATTTGTTTACTTTATTTGGAATATGATTGCAAGGAATGGCACAGATGGATCTGTATTGCTAACCGCAACTAGTTTGAATTGTGTTTGTTTGATTTTGTTACGTTGTTTTGTTTGTAGGTTTATGATTATTTGGTTGAAACTCCTGCGTGCAATCTAACAAGAGAGAAAATCAATGAATTCTTAGAGAGATGTAAGAAGTACGACCTTGCCAAAGCTGAGCTTCTTAATATTATCAATATTAGGCCTTCTCAAACTGTCGAAATTTACACGGTAATAAATTTGTTATTCTTGCTTGCTCTTTGCTCTCCTTTGCTAACATACAAATTAGCTATCAGGTCTTGTAAACTAAGATTTTGGTGCCATTTTCTCAAGCTGCTTGCTAATTTGCTTTATGCTATTAAAGTGGCTCATAGAGCTGTAAGGTTGTATATGTTGGCCTGAGGGAGGTTTGAATGTTTGAATATGTAGATAGTAGAGTCTTGTGCCATCTGCTATGCCTTGGTGATTGCTTTGCTCTCTTAAAGTTGGAAAAATTGTCAAGTCTAGGAATTGGTGGTTGTGCAATTTCCATCACTCTTAGATAACAGGTTTAAAGTGGGAAATTACTGACAAGGCAGGATAGTATCGAATTCGGCAGATTTATTTACCAAAGCAGAAGTGCTGGATATGGTTTTCTTATATTTAACTGCAAATTCTGTTGATGAAATTGTGATGTATATCGGAGCGGAGCCGAAGAGTATTTGAGTTATGAATGGGAGAGGAAAATGGAATGGAATCAGGAATGATAGATTAGTTTGAAGAGTGTAGAACTCTTACTCAAAAATGTGATTACTTTCGCTAGAGTAAAAATTGAACTTGGCTTTTAGCCTCTTTGCAAATTTTTCACAGCTTAAAAATTCTTATTTTTGTGTTTGTATTTAGTTGGTAGCATCCAGACTTGAGCTGTAGAATATCATGGGCAAATATTGGCTACATGATGTCCTTGGTTTTGTGGTTTTGATAGTCCTTAAAATGGTCCTTGATGATGCAGCGAATATGACAGTGTTGTTAAATAAATATTCAACCTCTTAATGATCATAGCCTGGGTGAAGGAATTATGCTATGTCGATACTGTCTAATCACCGAAAGATCATAATCTGAAAAAAAAAAACAGTGCTGTTTGCTTTCCTGACAACAGCCAATCTCTCTCCCCTTTCTTTGCTTGCATCTGGTTTAAGGAATTGTGGTATCATGGTCAATGATGTGTATTCGACCAAAGTTCACTAGGAAGACAGTTTTGCTTGCTCGCTTGGACAATATTCCCTCTCTCTTCTCTTCTTTTGCCCTTTCTTTTTCTTCTTGTCGAGAACAGGGGTTTCCTTTGCAAGTTCATTAATTATTTACTTCTCTTATACTTGGCAGATCATAGAGGAAATGGATTCACGTTTTGAAATGCCAATCATTGAAGAACTTGTTGAATTGGTTGAAGAGGTTCTGCCACCTCCTCCAGGCCAACCAAAAGCCGAAGGAGGGACTGATGAGAATGAAGAAGAAACTGGAGAAGGGGAAGAGGACAATGATGAAAACGAAGCTGCAGATGAGGAAGAACCGGAAACAAGTTGAGGCCATGTATTAAATCTAATTTTGTTCTTGATATTACAGAGAGTAAAGTGATTTAGGATGCGTAGCAAATGAAGTTAATGAAACTTAAGGAGGTTTTTCTTTCAATTTTCGGTTACTGTATTGAATGGACTGGCTACTGTGGATAGTACATTCAGCCATTTCTTCTTGGTATATACAGATGGAAGCTATGTCATACGTGCAATGTTTGCCAGGACACAGTAATTTTTAGTAAGTTTTTCACTTACCAGTTATCTTAGTAAAAACGTTTTCGGTGTGATTGTACTAAATTAATCTTTCAAAATTATTGCAAGCTCAAAATATATGATTTAATTTGTTATACTTTCCAATTAGAAATATTGTAATCTATTTTTCAGTTTTAACATCTTGTTTATATCTTCATGCAGTCGCAATTTTATTTTTCACAAGATCATTTTTAAACGGAAACAAAAGGGAAGAAAGAAACGCAATTCAATCTGTTTTTTAGTTGGACAAAAAAAAAAAAGAAGGTGGCGTTGGTTCTAATTGTGAAAGAGTCAAAACCCAGGTCCTGAAAAGTTATCAGAAAAAGTTTAAATTGCTTCGTTTGTATTCTCTCCACTCCATATTTATGCTTCAAGAATCGAGCCTCTAGCTGTTGAAAAATTAACAAAAAAAAAAAAAAATTCCCTTTTCATTAAAAATCCCTTTTCTAGTTGTTTATGCCATTCCATGTACAGTGCATAAATAAGCATATTATGGGGCTGAAAGCAATTTACAGCAGATGAGAACATCAAGGAAAGGAATTTTCATTATGTAGGAGACTGAATTTATCCGAATACCAAATGTATAAGCCACATGGTAGATTTACAGCTATGAATAAATCTAATGTGCACGATTGCAATTGCAAAAACAAACCAACACGCGTGCTATTGCAAAGTTTATATCAAGATGAAAAGAATTTGTGAAGTGCATGCTTAGATTCTAGGATGGCCAGCAGCTCCGCAGGCCAGCAGCATTGCTAAAAATGTTTTCCCTCATCATGCTGGCAATGGTTCTTCCAAAACTGCAGAGAGATGATGAAAATCGTCAGGTTATTGAATTGCTAGCGCACGCTCACTTATATGTAAGTGGGGGACAGAGACACAATGACCTTTTCTCCTGGTGGAGACCTCAGCTGAAGCAGTTTCAGCATCATCCACAAGAACAGGTGGTTTGGTTGGTACATCAGGAAGGTCCAACTTCTGCTCCTGTTCCTCAGACAGCACTTTAGTGGGCACTTCCGGCCACTCTTGAACAGCCATCTAAACAAACAAAAGTTTATTTTTCAAATAAGAAAAATAAAAGGGAAATACAGACAATTCTCAAGGTTGACAGAGTCAAGACCAAGTAAGAGCATATTGTCTGTTGACAGAAAGTCGCAATAAAATTTACCAGTGCATATACAACCATAAAATTAAAACAAAAAAATGATAATAAGGAAAATTCTGATTCCATTTTAATTGTTCAACTATAAACCTTCCCCTCAAGCAACAAACATACGAATCAACATGTGAAATGTGCACCCATAGCTCCAGGTGCACTATGAGTTTAGATTACTCAAGGGGAGGGCTGAGCTGTGGTCATGGAGAAAGGCAGGAAAAACTTCTGAAGAAAAGCTCATTTACATCTTGGAATGGTTAGATAGGTAAACAAAAAAGACTAAGGCAAAAAAAATTATTTGATGATAGGAGCACAACCTATTATATTTAAGTAAATTTCAATTATTCCCAGTATAAAATGTTTTTGTGGGATTGTCCAACAGTCACCATATACCCAACAGCTTAGTCCTAGCGAAACCATGCATCACCAGTTAACATGTACCCAACAGCTTAGCCCTAGCAAAACCGTTCTTGGGACGAAGGTACTCATCGAAATCCATCACATCTCATTTTTAGCATTCCCAATAGTTGTTGTGAAGCAACCAGAGGATATCATAGTACACACCATATCATGGACCTAGCTAAACAAGAACTGGCCACTCAACTAAGTATATTATAAGAATTTACCATTAATGTTGTGTTTGGTATACGGTGAAGAATTTTGAAGGAAAATGTTAAAGGCGTGAAAAAGGTTTAAGGGGTAAAGTATTAAAGACATGTGGTGGGAGATTGAAAAATTATGAATAATAGTGGATCCAAACAAATATAAATCAATTATAAAAAATAAAAAACATATATCCATGGTCTAGAATGAAAGGAAATGAACTCCTTAAAAACTTCTCCTTCCTCGAAACTTGTACCAAACATTAGTAAAGGGGATGAAAAATTACAAGGGTAAATTTTCTCCCCTTCTAACTCCTACCAAACATGTCCTAAACTTAACAAAACCTCAAATCAAGCCTTGAATTGGAGCTAAATGGTTTCATAGCATGAAGAAATTGAGTGATTTAAACATACATAAAATGTAGAAGGCAGTATAACAAGCATACAATAAATCTCATGAGACAGTAGTGATGTACAAAATTAATCATACCTGAGCTTCTAAGTTCTCAAATTCAGCTAAAATCTCCTCTTCATCTTCTGCTGATAGTTTCTCCCCCAAGATAGCATTAATTTCCTTCAAAACCATTATAATTTTAATACAAATGGAGGGGGAAAAAAAGAGGTGCAGGGAGAAGGAAAACTTGAAAAGTACAAAGGGTACATTAAAAAATAAACACTATTAAAGTCACAGTAGAAGCACATACAAGCATCGAGTTCTGATCATTATAAATGCAGTAAACACATACAAAGTTCTGCACACATAAAAGAGCATCTCTAATTTCTATATGCCAGAAAGGTTATATAAGATTGCAAAGAGTTGATCTTAAAGCAATGTTTTTAGAGATACAACTCAATATTGAATTCCATTCCAGTGGCTCTGAACTACTGTCAACAACTCCTACATGTTTTTAGGTGTGTGCATGCATGTGCAGACACCCATGCATACACGTACAAAAGAGTTTTACACATTTATATTCCTTGGGGATAGATAATCCAACAAAATACAATGTCTAAACAACATGTCAAAGACAGTCTCGAGATAAGTAAATTTCAGTATGAAACTTACATCTTGATAAGCTTTAGCTTCAGCAGTATCATCCATTAGCTTCTGAACATCATCCAGGTTGACCTCACTTTGTATTGCTTTGATTGCATCAGTACCTGACTTTAAACTCTCAAATACAGCTTTCTGCTTGCTGGCCAGCTCAATATCTGCCAACTGAACCAGAACACATATTGTAGAACATCATATAACATTTGAAACCAAACTACATTCTCGCTATTTTTACGCACTTGTTGTTCAACATTAATGAGCCACGTGTCCACTTGCTTCAACAATTCTTCTTGTGTTTTCTTCTTCTTCAACGCTAACAACGCCCTGTCCTTTCTCTTTTCACGAATCAAATCTTTAGCAGCTTGCTTTTCCGCTTCAATCACAGCTTCAAGCTGGAAAATTTTCAATTCAAAAACAAAGTGATAACCACAAATAAGCGATCGTTTCTTCGAATTCAGCAGAAGCCACAACGCACATTTCCATCACAGGACAACATTACAATCTTCCAAAAGACACCAAAAAAAAACTTAGCCATTTCAAGATTTCAAAACTAACCCGTTTCTATAAACCTAAAAATACACTTTATTTGTAGCTCATGGCAAAAAAGCTTGACTTTTTTTTTAGTTAAGAGAAGCAAACCAACAACAAAAAATGGGTTTTTGAAAAAACCAAAATGAAATCCAAACTTTCCCTTATCCTTTTGTTGTTACATAATTTGATAAAGAATATCACATCCCAGGCACTAAAAAAGGGTCAGTTTTTTTTTTTAATTTCAGGGTAATCAAAATTTTGAATATAACTAAGCAGAAAACAATCAAACTCGAAAACCCATTAAATTTCAAGGCCTAAAAAGTCATAAAATGAATTGAATTAGAAAAATGAGAGGGACCAACCTGTTGTTGATATTGGGCAAGCTTCCGTCTTTGAGTCTTGAGCGAGAGAATGGCTCGATCAACATCAGTTATCTTCGGTTTCTTCACAAATATATTTCCCATTTATCAATCTGATTAAAGATTTAATCAGAAAAAAAAATGTTTCGAAGAACCCTCTACAGGGATAATCAATTGAAGGTTTACGATATTATTGCAGAGCAGCAAAGCTTCCTCTCCGATTTTCTAGTTTGTTGTTTGATGCCCAAAATAAAGCCTGTTAGAGTCGAAGTCTTGAAGAGTCCAACGATTTTTAAAAATTATAATTTAACCTTTTTATTTAAGAAAAAACATCTGTTGGAATGTTTGTTTGCCCGGAAAATAATTTTTCGAAAATTAGTTTCTAAAGTATTTTATTTATTATTAAAAAATAGAAAAAATCCTCAATGAAAATATAGTTGGGTGTGTGTATATATATATATGTTTTAGTTTTTAAATAATTATGAAAACTAATCCTTCAAAGCTATCAATACATAATTTTTTTTATATTTTTTTAAAAAAGAACGACATGGAATAAACTCTATTGTTTTTCTTTCTTTCTTTTGAAATTATATAATTATTATCCATGAAAATATGACAAACATTTGACTTGATTTTTTTTAATTTAAAATTTTTATTTTTCATAAAAAAATCCACATTTCTTCCATCTCAAAAAAAGAAAAAACCCAAAATTTGCAGCGCCAACTTACCAAATAAAATAAAAAATATAAAACGGGGGG
>Ga0307517_10005266_pt1 | contig 19551 bp, 21 predicted proteins | sample 23_EM_MG_FD_194515 | JGI IMG/M metagenome (GOLD analysis project Ga0307517, IMG submission 194515) | Populus trichocarpa ectomycorrhiza microbial communities from riparian zone in the Pacific Northwest, United States - 23_EM | ecosystem: Host-associated > Plants > Roots > Unclassified | place... | reverse complement strand
ATATCGGAACGCGGTCAACTTCGGTTCGTTCTTGAACGTTCCACTTCCGTATTTTTGTCGACAGCTGATGGAGAGGCGATAGCGGACGTGCTGAAGATCATTATTGAGGGTTCCAGTCGCATCGGGGGTCTCGTTCTCGAGGCAGATTCTGGCCTGTTCCTAGAAGGATGAATATTTCAGGTCCCAGCCTTACACAAGCTACGCATCAACAACCGCGCTCACTGCATGATCTTAACCACGGTGTTTGGCGGTCAAGTTCCACAACTTGAGTCCTTGACGCTCTCGTCGATATTTTGGTGGCAGCGCCGAACATCGAAGATCTATCCCTTGCATTGTTCCTCTTTCTTCGCCTTCTCTCAAAGCCACGCTTCCGAGGCTACGGATCGCGTTGCTTCGGAGGCGCGACGCACTCTCGATCCTACTACACGTCGTCATTCAGAAAGAGGCAGAGTTGCATATACCAGTAGATCATCGCGCGCTCGGATTAGGGAAAGGAGGTAAATAACATGTATTTCGAGCACGGACGTACTTTTACAGTCAAGGAACAGTGCAGTGGCGGGAAAAGGAGGGAACCCTCGAACCTTCAAGCTCCGCCGACCCACTAAGGGACGATAAAAACGATCATAACAGTACCTGATGGGCAATCCCCCGCGTTTCTTAGACCCATTGACGCTTCCCGTTTGACCGCAGGGGAATGGCAACGGGCTGCCCAGCTACATCCGACAACTCCGATTCGCGGGATTCGACTCAAACGACTTGAACACGGGGGTTGGAGACAATCACAAAACGCTGAGCGAGGGAAACTTGGAAGGCCTCCCTAATTCAGCTGGTTTCGCTTCGCGCAACCCCCACCAGGTTTCATCTTGTCGATCAACTTCGTGTAGTTTGGTTCTCGATCTGGCACTTCTCTGCAGGATATTCAGCGCTCGAATCCACCTCCACTGCCCAGTACGTAACGCCACGAGTACTCTGGAACTGTATGGGAACCATCTCTCTGACCCAGGTGCTCGGGTTCATTGTCTCGGCTGTCTCTCCGCCGAGGCCTGCTGGTTAGTCCAATCGGACGAACCGAAACCATTTCCTCTCTTGCTGGTCGACCGAAACATTGGTTCGTTCGTTGGGATCTGTTTGGCCAGCAAGGTTGAGGCACTATGCCTTTTGCGTGCTTGACCCTCCGCACCATCACCCGCTAGCACCCCTCCCTTCTCCCAGGCACTCCAGCTTGTGTGATCGTCCTCCTTCCGTTGCTCGTGGACCAAATTCCTCAACCTACTTCTGCTCGCGCCTCAGAGGCCCCCAAAGGACTGTGTTTGCATGGGAAACCGCCCGCTGCATTGTTTGGGAGACATCGATCAACGGCGGTTGCGGGGGAATTGTGGATTGTCATGTCTCCTTTGCAGCCTCAGGGCCTATTTTGGCTGAAAGGGGAGGGACTGCAACTTACAGTTTCTACACTGTTTCGAAAAGCGGGGGGGGGGGAGTGATACTCCAAATCTCATCCCATCCCCATTGTCCTCGTTTGCTATATCTTGAGAGCTTTTCTTTTCTTTTCCCTGGTAACTCACCCAGCCATGCAGCACCCCCTCGCTTATCCCAACATTGATCAACTTGTCTCCCTTCTACAGAATTTCTTTCTACATGCAGGTGTTCCTCCTCGAAGACTTCCAGAGCAGGACTGGCAAAATTTCATGGCGACCCCCCTCCCAGGACTCGGAACGGTGTCCATCAACAACTCTCCCAGGGGTATTGACCACTTCTTTTCCCAACCCCCACCGTCCCCTCCTTATTACAGTCCAACGGTTGTACCGTCTGTCGGAGGCTCCGAAGCCTCCCGGATCGTCGAGTTACTCGAGTACATGAGGGGGAACCGCCTCCAACCTAATCTTGGAATGTCATTCCCTCCCGCCACCGCAACAAGTTCTGGATTCGTGCCACATAGTTTCCCCAACTTCCCCAACATCCCTGGCTTTGATTCCGGAGAATTACAAGCAGCAGTACAAAGCTATCCCGGTCCCCGTTTTCCTGATCTCTCATTTCCCGGTTATCCCCCCGAGCTTCACCCGCTGGCGGCAGCGGTCCTATCCTCAAATGACCGCCCCCTGTTTGGGATATCGCCCTCGACCAACCCTTCCCTTCTTGACTCTCTAGAACTTCACCTTCCAGTAGCCGCGTCGCCCAGCGATCTCCCCGAATCCAGCCTCTCATCAGCCGCAGCCTCACCCTCCTGTAGTCATCTTCTATCTACCATGTCACCCTTGACCAACCCTTCCCCTCCCGACATCCCTGCCTCAGACAAGATTATCGGGCTTGACCTCCCGGCAGCCTCGCCCACCAGTGATGATGGCTGCTTTCCCTTCAACGCCTCGTCATCCAGTCCCTTCGACTTCCAAACAGCCTCGCCCACCAACAATGGCAGCCACTCCCCTGTTGAAACTTCGTCATCAAGCCCCCTCGATCCTCAGTTTGATGAGATCCCTTGTGCTCAGAGCAATTCCCATGGTCCGGGAGACAACCCGGACCTGACGAGCGGTTATGAGACCTCCGACCCTGGAAGCACTGTAGTAAAATCTTCAGTGCAGGAGTGTCCACAAGGGTCCGATGCGAATGATCAACAAAGAGTTTTGAAATTAATGGAGAATTGCGGTAGAGGTGTGCACAAGTGTTTATGGACTCGTGGGGGGGACAAGGCGTGCGGATTCAGTGGGACGGCGGCCCCTGTCAGGCGTCACATTACACGTGTTCACTTGAGACTGAGGTGCGTCCTAGAGTAATCCATTGTTCCTTGCATTTACTCGGAACATATCATAGGGAGCACAAATGTAAGGTGTGTTCGAAGGGTTTTTTTAACGAATTTGACCTCGGCCTTCACATGAATGTCCAGTGAGTAGACCAGTCCCAAAAACCTGACCTGTGAAGCTCACTCCCTTCAAATAGCAATGATGTAGTGCCGTTCATATGTAACGAATGCGGTATGGGGTTTAGAAGCCCCTCAAAAAGATATCAGCACCGAGTCAAGGAGCACGGTCACATTCCCAAACCAAGGCAACAGGTTAACGGTAGATGGAAAAAGGATGGACCTGCGGTGAAAGAGTAGTTTGTGGCCTGTACTGTACTATAGTTGATGCCATGGGCAAGTTTTGGGTGTGCTTACCCAAGATAGCGTACAAAATATGTTCAGTCAGGTCTTTTGCTTCTTGCGTACACGAAATACCCGAGACCGAAACTGGACACCTTTCGATTTTTCGCAAACACGGCGGACTGGTAGCTTAGTCATCCGCAAACAGTGCGACGACCAGACATTCATAGCAAAACTTTCTTGTGGGAACCCCAGCCGCGTGAGAGAATGTAGGTCAGCGGATGGAGTCCACGAATAACAGCGCCCTACCTGGAAGTTTCAGGGAAGATGAACGAGACAATGAATGGAGATGACGTGAAAGTGCTGGTGAACGCAAAAGGCGTGACCAAAAAAATATACCGATGACCCAATGTTCGTTCTGTGCCACAGGTTTCACGAAGACGGCGGGGCCGAACACCCGAGCTGGATCAAGGAGGCTATTGCCATACAATCCCAATTCGGTGGGGAGGACTCAAGTGCTGAACATCCCCCAGAAAAGTGCCAGATCGAGACCAAAGGACACCAACGAGACGAAATCGGCTAAGGGTTACATGAAACGAGGCGATATCCAAGGTTTCCTCTGTTTGCGACTTGCGATAGATAGCCTTCATTTCCGTGTCGAGTCGACTGAATTGGTAACGCACATCACTACAACAGGTTGCATTTTGATAGGCCGTTTTCGATAGGATTCAGCCCCAATTCGCTGTTTGCTGTTTGATCGTATTAGCACCTCGGCATCGGCCGGCTCGTACCTCGAGCTGGGCCAGTAGGTCAACAACCTGGTTTTCCCCCTCATTTTTCACCTGCGGGGTTTCTAACCATCCGCAATTTATGCCGGAGGTATATCGTCAACTTTTGCGGGTGACGTGACAAGGGGAATAAGATATGTCCAGGACCGAGCTTCGGCACTGTGCGTCATGCCGGGATGCCAAGCCCCAATAGCATCAAAAGGCAAACAACAAATTGGGGCCGTATCCTATTGAAAACGGCCTATTGCTGTAATAGTGTCACCGGGGGCTGTCGGGCAATCCGTGTTGGGTGGGCAATCATCATTTTGATCAGCCTGGAACTTTCGGTCGGGCGAATCAATGGATTGTTGAATCATCATATTAAAATCCTGATTCTCCGTGGGATACAAAGCATACGAACGCAGATCCTGCCCTGTACGAACGACTAACGTGCATTATAGGACTAGTTGCCCAGCAGGCCATCCAGCCACGCTGGCTGCCCGTAATCCTGAACCACCCCACGCTCCATAACTGTGATCTTCTCGAGAGAGAACCCGGTCGCGACGCGAAATAGGAGTAGCTTTGCTATCCATTTCGGGTCCAATGTCCGGGCGCTGAATTCCGAACCGTAAAACTCAACATGTCTCAAGCAAGGGCAGACCGGAAGGCCATCTCCATCAGTCCTCATCAAAGCACCCAGAACCACTTCCGCTGGCAATGCTCGAACGCTCAACTCCACAGCAAATGCGAACTTTTTGAGCCACGACGACCACCCGATACCGGGAACCGTGGGAGGAATGGACATGGCGATGTGTCTTGCGGTTCTCAAGTATGCGTGGCAAGGGATTGCTTCCAGAGATCTTCGCACGAATTCCAGCGGTATTTGGCCCGAGCACACGGAGATCTTGAGGCACAGTTTTGCGGAGCCGACACCAGTAAGGGTGATGGTGAACCTACTGAGAGTCTCGCCGATCTCGATGGTAAGCTTGGGATATACGGGTAGAAAAAGATGTGTTCCAAGAGATGGGGGAAGTGCGAGGAGGATGTGGAGGTCAGCGGACCGTTGGGAAGTCCCTGATCTGAGCGTGCGGTGATCCACAGAAACGTGTACCTGCGCCCCCTCCGGAATGGCAATGCGGGGTAAGATTGAAACGGTGTCGCACCCCCGAAGCAACGCGTTTCGTAACCGGGGAAGCGTGGCTTTGTGAGAAGGCGAAGAATCATCAACCACGGAGAGGAACGATGTCAGAGATAGAGCTTCGATGTTCGGCGCCGCCGTAAGAAGGTCGACGACCTTGGTTGTCAGAACGGTGGGGTGTCCCGGAGGCAGCCTCAAAGCGAGGTGTTTCAGGCTTTTGAGAAATCCCGATGGGCATCGAGTGAATCCTGAGAGCGTCAATGATTCTAGCTGTGGGATTTGTCCGCCAAACATGTGGTTAAGGATGTGCAGGGGCCCCGATTATTGATGCGAAGCTTGCGTAACGCCGGAGCCGGTGACGTCCATTCTTCCAGAAAAAGGGTAGAATCGATATCTAGAACGAGACCTCCCATGTGATTGGAACCCTCCAAGATGATCTTCATCACCTCCTTCATCATCGCCTGGTTGGTTGTGGACAAGAAAGCAGAGGCGGTCACAGAGACATTCGTCTGTTTTGACCGTTCGAGAATGCACTGGAGAAGCTTAGCACACCACGGTCGAGCGGTATCGGCTGGCACATTAGCCCACAGGGTCCCATCGTTTAAGATGACCCGCCTCCAGTGCCTACAAACTCCCGAAAGTTTGATTGAGGCTTTTATCTCTGCGTTAACTCTCGACACGCCACTTCGGCGGCAGTTTGAAGATGCGAGCTTTTTGAAAAGCATGAAAAAGGTGCTCAAAATCTCTGGGGGGAAACTATCCATGTTCGACGGCATCCTGTGAAGGTTCAGGAATCAGTGATTGAGATGGTGCGGGCGGTCTGGGTAGGTACCTGATTGTGGCGATGTTCGAGAAGGTGAAGGAGGGATCTATTGAAGACCCAACCGACGTGGTTTATAAACGTGCCGAGTGAATATTGTGAATGGTTACACCCTCGCACTCTGCCCACAGAAACCGCACTCACGGGGAAATGAATGCCAAGTCTGACACATGTGAACAACAGAGCGACAGTTCTACGTGGGAAAAATGAAGCGAAGTAACCTGATAAGCCCGAACGGATCGTCGGCTCAGACTATCACGTACCCGGATTCAAGTCAACGGTTAGCGCCCCGGATCAAAGCATTTGGAGGGGGGACTATTGAGAAACTGGTCTGAGAGTGAGCCTCTGGTGATGCGACCCTTCAAGCTTCAAGCTCCAACATCATTGCCTCCTGCATTTGCCAGATCCTGGATGGTTTAGTAATAGCCGGTGCGGAAGCCCAGATCTATAAATGTGTAGGGGGCATGAGCCACTCGATATACCGGGGAAACTGGGTAAAGCTGCCCCTTGTCGAGCGTGTATCCCATTGCAAGATAGGAATTCGAATGTCTATGTAAAGAGGCCAATCCCCCTTCTCCGAGAGGACTTGGTGACTTGGTGCTATAGTCCTGACAATCCCGCAATTCCGTCCGACAGCACCGCCGAAACCTCGGCGCGCGATCACGTGCCTCGAATCCGTTCCCTCTCCGCCGCTAAAACCGCCCAGTGACTCCCAGCCATCCCCACCCACGGCTCCGTGTCTGCCGGAGCCTGGGCTGGGTGTGATTCGTGGTAGAACCTCAGGACGTGTGTACTGAGACTACTCTTTTCTGCCATACAATCCTCTCGCGGCTGTTGGTGCGCATCCCCCGACCACAACCCGGAAAGGCTGGATCTCCGTCTCCCTATTCTCAACGCTACTCTCTCCGACATGTCCGTTCTCACTGCCCCGGCCATGAGTTGGTGAGCTCCTCACTATGATTTTTCTCACCTTTCCACGCTCCTGACCCGGATAGTCTTCAGGCAACGTGTCCGCATTCCCCCTTTCCCCGTCCACGTGCTTGTCTTCAGTTTCCGGTTTCCCGTTGCTACTCTGGAATAATTCCTTACTTCTGGGCCTATGGTATGTGCGATGTGTCTATTACTGTGAATCATCATCAACCCGACTGATCTGCGGCTTGCGTCTCACTGCCCAGAGGTGGGGGGTCTGGTGCTTATCCAATCTCAACGTCCTCTCCCTTCCAGCGAAGATCGTGTGCCCTTCCTTCACCGGGACCCATCCATCGACAGTTCTTTGCCATATCTGACAAACATTCTTGCCAATGACGTCATTGACGTAGAGTGTTGGTCCATTCTTGCAAGAGTCAAACTTGAGGAACGATGGCGGTTGGTCAATCCAGGGTCCCCTGTGGACAAGGAAGTTGAGGTATAAATCCTCCCCCTTCAGCTTATTGAACTTGAATATCTAAACACGGAGCATTTAGTATGTATCGCATCATCGCATGGGAACTGCAGAAAGTACCCCAATCTCAGTATCTGCCAGTGTATAGGGGTCGTTCTCGAGTTGGTTGGTTGCCGGTTCTACACAGTGTATTGCCCTCATTGATGATTCGCGCGTCTGAGAGATACTCATGGAATATTCGGTGCTCGATGTCAAATCCGTTGCCGTGGCGTCTCCAAAGCCGAGGATATGACCTGTATTCTGCTCAATTTTTACAGCTTGCTGCGTTTCAGGTCAGCTCCTTTTGGTGGCGGATCCATAAGGATTACTCACCTGTTCGTTAATAGCCGAACGCACTGCGTAAGGAGTGCCTCCTCTTTCGCCTAAGGTGCCCGAGGGTGTGCAGGTTTCCCGCGTTGTTACCCCTCGACTAATCCCAGTATTTGTACTGCACACCGGCCGCCAACCCGGCGGCTCCGGTATTATCATGTGCGCAGGGAACCCTGTTATAATCTGGACAGAAGTAACTCTGGCTTCAAGTCGGAGCATTGCTGTTGAACCTTGGAGAACGGCGATTGGGGGCGGGTGTATTTATATGACCGGGATCTTGTCAAATATGTGGGGCCCACGTAAGCGTGCCTGCACACACGTGTGTGCTTTTTTTCTTTTCGTCCTCTTGTGGACTTATCATGCTGTGTTTCACCATCAGTTTCCGGTCAGGTCTTCAGGGATTGTTCATCGCCTTGGTTATCGTTCGACATTTTGTTAGTTCTCAAAGGGAAAGTCACGTGTCATGCACTCCTTAAAAAAAGCACTTAGTATAATTCCTCGACACTTCCTACCGTTTCCCTCAACACTTATGGCCCACACCAAGTACGTATGGGATATTTCCATACCCTTCACTGGTTTTCTAAGATGATCACAGGAACCACATCGGTGGAATATGCATCGATGATGTAGTTAGGTGCTTAGCCCAAAACGAACCACTGACCTGCGCCGTCGAAGCCTCAAGTTGTGTTGACGCCTATTTTGGAAGGCAGAGAGATTATGAATCAAGAGTCGTAGGTGACCCCCTTAAACTGGGGACATTACTTATCCTGGGTAAAGCAAGATTGGTTCCACTCGACAATAGAATTCGAACGGTCCATGCAAGGATCCCTCGACAAGTGTGCGTTTGTTCCCTTCCTGATTACTTTGTTGGTCTTACTCCCATCACTCTGAAGTACTGGAAGGGATCTCCCGTGTGGAATATCCATCTGTAAAGCAACTGGAGGAAAGTCAAGAGATCATCAAGTCTAGATTTGATGATATTGGATCAACATTACAGCCGCTTCTGCGTACGGTACGTACACAAGAACTGAAAGGAGTTAATGTTTTGGAATTAATTTCCTGTTCAGCCGTTGACAACGCCTCCAATTCCTTCGGTGATGGGCACTCAACTGTCCCAGCTCTCCACTAAAGGTTCGCAGCACTCGGCTTGGCGGTGTGTCCCTTGAACTTACACCCGAGTAGTGGATGAGATAGGAAATCTGTTGAACATTGCTTCAATAAGCGCAGTCCGTGCGAAGGATGCTGTCTGCAAGCTCGAGACGTCCTTTCTGCAGGTATCTCCTGTAAGTCCACATGGGTGATTTTATTTCTTTTGTACCGACCCCCTATATAGGTCGGCTCTAGAAATGCAAGCGGAGATACATATGAGGATGAGATTCATCAGTGGAATATACGCCTAGCGTCCGCTCGACAGAGGTGTAGGTTACGCGTAAAAACTCCGACAATAAACTCACCTCATGTAGATAATGTCTCTCATGAAGATTACAGGAAGCTCGTACACGATTCAGCCTTGATGACGGAGAAAATTTCAGCGAACCACTCAATAATTGTTTGCGGTTCCCTATCGCTTTTACGCCGGTAACTGATTCTTCGGTTATATAGGACTCACTGGTTTGCATGCTACAGCTGGCAGACCAGGCGGATTGTAACGAGTACCCCCGATCCACCCCGACACTTGCGAGGGAGTTGGGAACAGCCACCGCAGACTCCATTCCGTCGTCTGCCCCTTTGGCTGGACCGGGGTTTGGACTACAACGCTGGGTCCGGTGGGGGGTGGATGCATCCATAGCAATCGTCTCCCTCCCTTCCATCCTTCATCACGCGTTCCGGGTTTCACCCTCACCGCTGGGACAACATTACTCTCTGGTATTTGTCATGGGTGAGCTACTGTACTTCTGGTTGGTACGACAGCGCTGATGTTCCTCAGGATGTTTCTGCATCTTAATTGGCTTTGTCACTACAATCGTTATCTGTTTCTGGCCGTCAAAGGACGTTATAGGTCATGAGACCTCAGAGGGTCCACCAGTTTCATTGCACCCGGTGTGGGATTACCTCCTCGCTTCAGAACTTGACACATTAGATAAAACCGTATCTCGGATGATACCGGCAAGAGTCTTTGAATAGCAGCTTGTGTTGCTGTGTAAGAGGGCGAGTGGCGGATGTGGGCGCGTCTGCTAGTGACGGGGCGACATGGTTTGGGATCCTCACGATCAAGTGGCATTGTATAGATCGTACCAGCCAGTGAGAATATAAGCTACTGGGATAGAACGGTGTGTATTACGCAACGCACACGCGAGGGGGTAAGGGCCGGTCCGACAGAGATATGCCTGGCACAGGTAATACGCCGGCAAAACCCACGGGAGCCAGTGCAGCGATACGTAAAAAAAAATGCGTCCGTGATATTAGTTTACCAAGAATTGTATCAAGCGAATTGGGGTCGATACGACAGCAGAAACCGCGGGTTTACTGAATTAGTATGAGCAGCGATTATATAATCCCGAACATGTCCCCCTACTCACCTAACAAAATGTCTCATCGTGGCATAAAACTGTCTGGCTGACGCCTCAAGATCTCATCAACGTCTGCGATCCCTACCCCGTCATCTACCCCAGGGCGAACTACTTCACTGCCTGTGTGAGAGATCCGCCCAACAAATGAAGGGATGCAGAGGTTTGGCACAATTTGACGCGGTCAGATTCAAAGCCCCTGCGGATGGGTCATTGGTGCGCGGGGGCAGATTACAGCTTATTATTCAGCGTTCCAGTCATGGGGGCGGCCTACGACATCGATTCCAGCCTGAGTAGGAGAATCATTGAACCTCAACCCTACAACAACGGCTCACGGAAAAGTATCCCGCACCATAAGGGAAAAAAATCTAGGCAGGAGCCAGACTCCTTCCCAGCCGCTCGATGAGGCAACCGGGTATTAACCGGACCGGGAATCCTTCCTTTTATATCAGCTTCGTCTCTTTGGTATGCCTCATGAGCGACTGGCTTCAAACATATGTAAACAAACATCCCGTCGCCCGATTCGGGCGGTAGGTTTGAGTCTCCGCCCCTTGAAATTAGATTAGGGTCTCGGGTAGTTCCGTCGAAACTATTTTCCACTCCCGCTGGACGTCCGTTCCGTTGCAGATCGCGGATGCTCCGTTCCGTCGCTCGCTGCCCCCCGCGAGTTGACACTCTCGACATTCCATCAGAACGCACGTAACTTTCAGCTGGAGTTCACCCAGGCTGTCCTCGAGGGGAGACGAAACATTTTACTTCAGCTGTTCACGATACATGGGGAAAACCCTGGGCTTCTCGTATTTTCATTATTATTGTCATTCCTCTGGCTCTGCTCGACAATCAACATGTGGAAACCCTTGTGGGAGCCAGGATCAGGGCACCAAACTCCAATGCGGACACAGTTGCTGGCTGCCAGCGTGCTTTCAAAGTTATGGTTCCTGTGTCGCAAATCTGGCACTGACAACTGATAGGATAATCAGGACCAGTGCTTACCGTATCATGAGGGCCACTGAGGAAGACAACGTTCGCATTGCAGCTGATCGCGATCATCGTCTCCAGCCCTTCGGACACTGGTCCTCATGACCACCAAGCATTATGGTTCAGAGTAACATGTCCAGAAGGTGAGACGAAAATATTGAGTTCTGAACAAACTGTGACACCGCCCAGTTCGAAGACCGAGCTCTGTCATGATATAGATCAGCCTTGTTTCATACCATAAAGCTAAACGCATCAGGCTGACTGGCATATCAGACGTTTCACTCACAGGAGGGAACGCGTGGGGAGTGCTCTCAGCCCCGTTCATTGCACGAGGGATAATTGAGTCCCCACGTCGTATGCGTGCCTTTGAAGCTTCGTTTCAGCCGTCCATGAATTACAAATAGTGCGTGAACCTCAACAATCAGGAATGCTCGTCACTGAAGTTCAGATTCGTAGCCTCTGGGTATGGGGTAATTTCGTCAGGACGGGGAAAACGGCTGATCCAGCTGCGGTCAGGGGGTTTCCGCCAGGAAATAGACGTTCTGATCAAGGGAAGGGGCGATACTTGACGTCGACCTTCGGGTCCCGTAGTAACCTACCCTGCATGTTGGCACCAACCCGGACCTTGGGTGGTTTGTCAATGAGCCTGGTGTAGCTGATCAATCGGAACATCCTCTGGTCCGACCTAGCTCAAACGACAGTGGTGGCTTGCATGGCGCAAAAGCACGTAAATAAACATGATGCTGGCGGTGGTCGTTTTCCTTTGCTCCGTGTAAGCTACCGAAAATACCACGGACGATAAACTTACAATCTATAGCCCGCGCTGGGCTCACCCTCGGGCCCCATGGGTCCTCGTCAAGGTGATCAAAGAAACACCCCGAGTATACTCGTCACGAGAGCTCTAAAATGGCTGCTTTACGAAACGACATCGCTGTGTCCCGAAGCGCATTCGCAATCAAAATCCCGAACGCTATACCCTGCGCATCGAGGATCTCCTGGAAGTGTCGAAGGGCATCAGGGATGGGTGGTCTGGGACGCTGATGAGGACATAGTAAGCACGGAGGGCAAAGAGAAGCCCAGCCCCTTCGTCAGCATTGACACTGAGGATTTCGAGTCCCTCCACAAGCGCTGAATCTGGGACGTGTGCTCCTGCCCAGCTGGCAGCCTGTTCAGCGAGCTCGGGAGAGGCAATGGAAGTGAAAAACCGTCCGAGCAATGCTCTCGCTTTCTCATCCTCATCAAGGCGAGGGCGAAGCGCCTCCAGTACGTTCGAAAGTTCTGCTATCACTGTGGCACCCAACATGGTTGTGGTGTCCCGAAGTGCGTTCGCAACGAGAGTCCCAAATGTCATACCTCCTCTCTCGAGGATGACTTGGACTTCCCGAAGGACGTCTACGGAAGGTGGTCTAGAGGGCACGGATGAGGACGTGTGGAACATAGAGAACAGAGATAGGGAGATTGTCTGTTCCTACCGTTTTCGTTTACGTTGAGCCATCAGCGATGAGCTTTCGACGGACCCGGACACTGTGCTTGCTACATCGAGCTGGGTTGCTGATCCGATCAATCCAGAAAATAAAAAATGGCACGTGAGCATGGATTGATTTTAGTTTCCCTCGATCGTAACCTCCCTAATCGGTTTTGTTTACACTTGTTTGATACCAGCCGTCCGTGAACGGACAAGGCCCAACATAAGTGATCAAAAAAGGAAAGATCCCCGAGCCCGAGCTATACACACTGCCTCACGCCCTCGGATTTGGCCTGTCCGTTCACGCGACGGCTGGGTAGGAGCCTGGGCAGGAGCCCTCGAATCCATTACTTAGGGCGTTCACATCAAGTATCCATACTCAGTATATTAAAATCGAGCGAAGTGAAAAATAAGGAAAGGGGACCCCCGATCGGCCAATCAATGTCTACATCGGTCTATCCGACCGTTTCTTCACTAACTGATAACGTGCTGCCAGTCTGAGACTGTGTCAGCCATAGCAATGGATAGACATTTCAGTCCCCTTACCGAATTATCTCATCGCTGTGGCTAAGGTCGATTTCCTCGCGAACTCTCAGTGCTTTCCTGTCCTTCGGGGTCAGGGCTCTGAGCCAAGTTTGGTCGTAAAAATTGTGTGGAAGTCCAGGAATGGGCTTAGAATTCTGGTCAACCTTCGTCGATCGAACACGATCACGAACCCAGTTCCCTTTTGTTGCTCGCCCGTCCGCTGTGAAACGGCTGCTGACATAAATAAGGTCCATGATATGCAGCCATCCTGTAACTTCTTGCGAACGCCAAATTGGCCGGACTGTGAGGTACTTCTTGTCCTTTTGTTTCGTGTTTCGATCACTTTCGTCCCCGCTCATGCCTCCTTCATCTGCAAGTTTGCGAACAAAATTCCCAAATTTGTGCAGATCTTTGTTTATATGGCAAGCGTGTATTCTGTTTTGAGCTAGCTGCGAAGTGTGTTAGGGCATTTGTCAAGCGCCAATACCGAACCTACCTTTTGTAACCGGTTCTTCCTCGCCGAACGGGACCGTTGCAAGAGAAGATCGTCTTTAGTGAGGGTTCCGACTTGGCGTTGGTAATGCAACCTTATTATTTCCGTGTGACGGAGGAACGCCTCCTCGATATCTGCCTTTGGCCAAGGGCCATAGAGTCCAGACTTTTGGAAGTGTCTCCGGAAGCAGCAAGCGGCCCTCTTATTCCAAGAAGACCTAATGGGTCCCTCAAGATCGAGGCGGAGCTTACCGGTCTCCCCCTTTGGCCCTCGTTTACCCGTCTCTGAGAAACTTTTGATCCGATCGGAACTTGGCGGCGGGGGAACCTCCGCATTCTTATCTTCACGCCCAAGCATCACAAGGGAATGCGCTCGGACGTGCCTCTTTGTGGGGGTCAAAATGTACCAATCCATGCGTTTGTAGGTGTCATACCTTCAATTCAAGGCTTACTGCATACCTTCCCTCGACGTTGGAGGCCCGTGGCCCACCCTTGACATTGTCTGCCCACTCACGGAGGGGTTGCAGTGGCGTCTCGGCGAAATTGCGTAGCATGTTGCCCATTTCTTGAAGCTGAGCGTTGTTATTTTCAATCACCTTCTGGAGTACCTCCGTTAGATGTTGGAAAACATGAGTGATGCGTGAGTCCTGGAGCGGTATTAAGAGTCAGCAAAGACGTGATGAGGTTGAATTTCGTACCTCATTTAACCCCATATTTTTCTCCTGAACATTGGTTCTGGTGTATGATTCGGGTGTTCGAGGTATCGCATCAACATCCTCCGAACTTTGGTGGACCTCATCTTCTTGCAGATGGGGTATTCCCTTCGCCTTGGGCTTCTTGGGCTTCTGTTGGGGAACTGGCGTTGATCCTCAGAGAAATGGGAGATTGTCCATCAAATCATTACCTTCCTGTATCGTTGGGGCCACTGCTCGGGAGTTGAACTCGATGGGGTTGGTGGGATGGTTTCAACCGATAATAGCCGCGAAGTTAGTCCAGATTTGGGCTCAAAATCCATCTCGTAGTCTTCGTCAAGATTGAGAAGTTGGGAAGACTGAGTGTAACCTTCCGACCCAGATGAGAACTGTGGTAGAGCCTGCCACCCATCTATGTAGACTCCTTGAGATTCCGCCGCGCTTATGTAGGGTTCTCCGGCAGGCTGATGGGGTGTTGAGAGGAAGAGAGCGAGATGATGGCAAGAAGGCTCACGAGGTCTATACTCTGGTCGTCGGATAGGTCAGACATAACGGAGGAAGCAGATCGGTAATCGGCCACCAGAACCCGACCAGTTAGAGGGGTTTCACCACCCTTCCGACCTAATATTTCTGCGGGGACCTGCTGCCGATCATGTACGTCGGCTCGATCCACTTGACATACAATAGACGCGAAGAACATACCATGTGGACTCTTTCCTCGGACAGACCCACAGGATCATCCGTCTCAGACTCTTCGCGCCAAAGACCCACATGTAAAGGAGAATCATTCATGTCGGGGTCCTGAACGCCCCCCTGAAAACTACTATTACCGCCATGGGGTGATTCCGTGGACATTGGAGTTGGTGATCGTCCAAGTTCTGCACCCGTATTGTTGCCACACACATCGTCTGAACCATGTAAGATATCTTGTTGCCCAAGAGAATGACTAGGAACCGCATCGGGACTCTAAAATGAGTTTTAGAGAACACATCTCAAACAGCGGATTTATTCCTTACCGTGTCCATCAAAAACTCACCAGGAAACTCCAAAAACTCTCCCGCCACACCTACAGGCCACTCGTTTGCGTGAGCTGTGGGGGAGGGCGAAGGGTCCATGTCTCTTTCTTCAGAGTGTCCGAAGGCGCACTCGCCGTGCTCATGAGAGGGTGGTGGGGGCTGGGTGGGCATTTCAGGTGTTGACTGGTGGTCGACTATCCTTTCCCGGTGCACTTCCGGCTCTCGATAGTCGCCGTGAAGTTCATCAAGTGAATCATCACCGTTCAGTGGTTCCGCAGGTATCTGATGGTGGCCGAGTGTTGGTTTCAAAGATGCGATGCCCTTGGGAAGGGGCCAAAACGTACGTACCGGTTCTACCAAAAGTTCATCATGAAGCTTAACAGGGTAGTCTGGTGTTGTATCCATGGAAACAGTTCGAGCGTGCGGGAAAACTCGCTTAGAGTAGTTCTTGTCGCTGGTACCTCCGTGTTGGCGGGGTGTAAATAGAAAGAACGAGGGTGCGCTTCGGCATGTGTGCCGCCCCGGATCAGAAGAACAGGAGGGTAACTCGTCAGGCAGAGTGATGTCGAGAACGTCGGACTCGCCGTCACTAAGGTTGTCGAGGTCGTAATCCGCAGACTGCCGGTTGTGGTCCTAACAGAAGTGTGAGTAGTTTATTTTTAATATGCCTTCGATGCATACCGCATTCGCAAAACGGTCTGCGGGGTCGGCAGAATTGTTCACATTGTTGTTGTCACTTGACTCGCACCCATTCCTGCGATAATCGTTCTCGTTGTCAATGCAGTTACACGACGAGAGGGAATGCCTCATACGGTGACTGATAGTTGGTGGTTCTGTCAGGCGATGCGCCTCCCCAATCACTGAGATCGCACAAGCCGTCATCACTTTCAGGGTCATCAGGGGGGGTCTATTCAAGACCCCCTATCCAATTAGTTCAACCGGAGTCAGAGCCAGGTATATACGTACCACTATCTTGGGGGATTCCACCGACGAGGTGGGGCTATGATCGGCATTCTTCGTTGACCCGACTTCGAGTATCATCTGGGAGTTTTTTGGGTGGGGAGTCCAATCTATGCTGAACGTGACTTACATCAGATGAGATAGATATCGTGCTGAGATCAGCGAGCGAATTTGTCGAAGTACCGCCGTTGTTGGTTTCGTCAGCCATATTATGCAATGACCGCAACCCATCAAAACCCTTGTGAGATCTGGCGTGCTAATCATTGTGTCAGGCACCTCATAACTTGCGGATACGCGGAGGTTCAAACACTAACCACTTCTGAGACCGGCTGAGTACCTTTGCCCCCTGGAGTGGTGGTTCGCCTTCGCGGTCTACGGAAGGTTTTTTGTCGTTTAGCGGCACTCCAATCCTCTTCCCCCCTCTTCCTCTTCCCGCTCTTTGGTGTATTTGGCGGTGGAATGACCTAAACGGATGAGTGTGGATTTGGGTGATAAAGGGATAACCACGAGACTGACTTTGTTTGGTTGACGGGGAGCTTGGGGGGCGGAGATGCCCTCCAATACATCGTTTGACATCGATACCTTATAGTACGTATGTATGAACCATACTGCGCAGGAGTTGAGACAGTTAGACGCACATCGAGGGTTCCTGATATAACTTGCGGGACATCCAACGGCTGAACCAATTTCTGCCTACGGCTTGCGTTCACTACTGACTGCGCACGCAAATTCGCAAGGCGACGGCGACGTAGATATTCTTTCGTGGTAATGGTCGTAGGGCTACCGTCAATAGTATTGTTGGGGTGCTCGTGGTCCTGTGGATCAGGAACTGTCATGCAGGGATCGTATTGGATAGCAGGAAACACCTACAGAAACATTCTCACGCTTCCTGCGTTTGTTGATCAACTTCCACTTGGCAATCTTTCGCCATGTTGCCCGGTCACGTTGAGTTTTGAGGTTGCCACTAAGTTTTACCATCTTGTCAGTGAGGTTTCCGCACAGCCAACCGGAGGATCCAATGTATAAATAAGAATTGGAAAACTTAGGCTTACAGTTCCGCGATTACGCAGGAGAAGGGGAATGTCAACCAAGTAGGCGCCATGTGAACAAACCTGTCGGAATGTCCGCGAGAACTGCCTGTTCAACAATACCGTCAAGGCAGAAATTGCTGCTTTACCTTATAAACATTAACACTCTCTTCGTGGTCATCGTAATCCCAGAACCTTCCATTGTGCGCATAAAACCTGTGGGGTGTTCGGCACGGCGATCTTTCGAAATGGGCAATCTCTCGGTAGAGGAGGAGGTGGCCGGCCATCTCATACGAAGACTGGACGAGGAAGAGTCCCTCCAGATATTGAGGAACCTTCCGGATAGACTGCGAGATCTTTCCGTGAAACACAGATCATTCACGGAGGTGAAGTTTCAATACTCACTAAAGGACCAGATATTGACATATGCCCAGACTCAGCGCTGGGACGAGATAGCTAATCTCCAATCTGAGAATGGCACCATCGTAGAGTCAGGTTAGTTCCGTTAAGGATGGAAATACCGGTATGACAATTAACTTTCAGGTATTTTAATGGCGGATGAGAAATTTCGCACCCGGAAGTCTGCTTGGGTCGATTACACCCAGAACATCCACAAAGAAGTAGACGCGCTCCAACAGTCTATACATATATGCATTCAGGTTCGACTTACGTGGGGTTTTCCTCGTAAATGCCATCTAACAGGCAACTCAAGGAAATAGAGCGAAGTTGCATGCCCCGGAGGTCAAAAGGAAAGGACACTACATTGAGCAACCTGGTGAAGAGCGGTGAGTGACTAAGACGTATACTTACACGTGCTACTTACCAGATCAGTCAACGAGCTACACAAGCGTATCGGAGATGTCACTGATGTCATGCGAGTCGTGGCGGGGAAAGCTATCGATGTGACAGGCTCGCCCCTCAGGAGCGACAATAATACAGGTACTGCCGCCACCGGCACAAATCGGGGTCCCGGTATCCGGGAGTTGAACAGCCCTGACATTGAAGGCGAGCTATGGGGGGGTACAGGATCCTCTGAAGCCCTCATGTACTGGGAATTGCGAGGTGGGCTTCATAGTACTCGAATTTCCCTAATACTGAATACAACAGTGAGGGAATTGGACGGTCACTGTATCAATATGAGAAACAACCTTTTGTTAAGCGGCAGTATCTTGGATGAACAACAAACAACGATTGTGGGTGGAATACTCTGTCTTGTTCCGTGTGTGGCTAAAAACATATAGGACAATCTGCGACGAAAACTTGCAACAGCTGCCGCGAGGGGACCGAGTGGAGAATTATCCGACGAGAAACCTGATTCTTTGTTGATAGGACCCCGTATGACAGTATTTTTAGCATTCTTCACGTTCTTCGTGATGCGGATTATAGGATAACCGTGAGGCAATATCTGTGAGCTGGTACCTGACATTGGATTAATACCGGAACTTGCTATTTCATAGGTACAACCTTGGATGCTTTCTTCACGTTTAATTTTTTGCTGAGGGAATCCCCAGCAACGGAAACACCCTCGCCTATGAATAAACGAATGATAGCACAGAAACGAATGAAGAGGCTCACAGGGATATCATAAGCAAGGTTCGAGAGAGTACCCCCGGGGACCGTGAAGGTAGCGTCATCGGTGTGGGTGACCTAAGAAGTCGATAAGTCTGTGGAGTAAATCTGTCCAAGTTATTGATGATGACCTCGGAAACAAGAGCGCTCGCCAAAGTCACAGCAGTAAACATCATTCCGTATCAATGATGAATAAAACACTATAAACGCGGCGGAGCTGCGGCGTCTGCGAGTGTTAGGTCTAGGGTGGTGTCTGTAAATGTGTTTAGATCGCAAAATCAGGGGTACACTGCCAGGAGATAAATGCGACTAACTCTCGATGCAAGCGAGAGTGGCCAACCACAAATGATTACAGTCGCATGGCTGTGTCACACCATGAACACCAATAGAATCAATCCTACAGCACTCCCATACAGCGTGAGTCGAGACGGACTGTTCGGTGCCGCGATCAGCATGCGGTTTCAGTTTGGAAACGTCAATTGGTTGGTTCCAAGCTCTACATTGGTCGCGTCAGACCTTATTGGACCCACTCGCGTGGGTGGCAGAGGGTAGGGTCTGCACTAGATAGAGCTGTGATTTACAATCAGAGAACGGCGCGGCGACCTTCCAGCACGTGAGAAGAGGGGAGAACGCGGACTACCGATCGCACCGCCTGGGACGCGTGGCGTGGACTGTCATAAAAACGAAGGGAACGAACGATACGGAATCGAGAATGCAGTTCCCGTGGGTAAACAGGATCGAACTGTAAACAGGGCGCCATTTCTGGTC
>Ga0307517_10005265_pt1 | contig 19552 bp, 13 predicted proteins | sample 23_EM_MG_FD_194515 | JGI IMG/M metagenome (GOLD analysis project Ga0307517, IMG submission 194515) | Populus trichocarpa ectomycorrhiza microbial communities from riparian zone in the Pacific Northwest, United States - 23_EM | ecosystem: Host-associated > Plants > Roots > Unclassified | place... | reverse complement strand
TGATCTTCGGAAGAGAAGCCATCTGAAAAATTGGGTGCGTCGGATACCCGCAGATACCACCTCTTAGGGGGGGTATCCGCCTGTCAAAGAACCCACCTAACAGGCTTTTGAACTGCTGCCAAGGGTGGGCGGACCCATGGACTTTCTCCTGGTGAAGTGCTAGCTCGTTGCGTAATGCGCTCTTAGGCTAACATCTATAACTTACTCAGCTTTCGCTGTTTTCTGGTGGCGTCCTGCAAGTTCTCGGTGCCGTGGTGGGCTTCAAATGGATAAATGATGGAAAGGTGGAAGTTGGAGGACTTTGCAGTGCTCAAGGTTAGCCTTAGTAGTTGCCATGTCATTGATTGTCCTTAATTCCATCATCATAGGAATAACGCAGCAGCTTGGAGAGACAGTCGAAGCGCTGACGATACTTGTAAGTGTGCAAATGCTTTCACGCTCGACCAATTCCTCGAAGAAAACTTGAACGTCTATAAGGTGATTGTTGTGTATGCCTTCCTAGGCGGTTGGTTACGGAAGGATATCAAGACATGGTCAATCTGGATTACTCAGGGGCTTCTGACAGCGATATGGCTTTTCGTCGCTGTCATGGTCTTACTCGGGAACATCATAAATCGAGGCAAGGGAAACGCGCACTTTGAGGCACCAACTCCGGTAGGTGCTTCTGGCCGATGAGCGGTCTCAATTTTTACCCATACCTCTTATTAGTATTGGTGCTGGATAGGCGCAGATTATTTCCAGTGGCGTCTTTGGGGCCAATATTTTTGGTTCTGGCTCACATTGGGGGTCTCTTTCCTCACATGTATACCCCTCTATATTTGGAGTCGTGGCAACCTCCAATTCGATGAGCACGCCTGGTGGAAATTTAGACTTCAAAAAGCGGAATTGAGTGCCGATTCCGAGCTTAAAGCGATAAAACGCCAATCCTTGGTGATGCTTGCGTATGTGGAAAACTTGATCGTCCACTTGCCGTAATGATATTGATATTCGCCTTGTATCTTCTAGATACTCGGTCGTATACTGCATTTCTATTTTACCACTCAGTATAGTCCGTTGGATAAGCTTCATTTCGGATAGCGTCCACATCTCCTTGATTACGAGTCTTGCTGTTGCGACAATATTCAGCCTCACACCAGCTTCCAATGTGGTCTTGCTCCTTGCCACAAGGACAGACTCCATTTTCTTTGGAAAGCCGAAGAACTTTACTTCAGGATGTCCACCTCTTCGTGAATATTCCCTTCATGAGTTGGAAAAAAGCAAAGACGGTAAGAATATTGGAAGCGAGGCTCTGGAGTCTTCAATTTGAGAATGATTCAATTTTTGTTTATTTACATGTACTTTTTAGATAGAGCACCGTATTCCTGGTGAATTTCTAACAATGTTGATGACTTTTGCGATCCACAATCAGCACAGATAGAGGAGCAATTCTCAAAATATTGAACCATTTCTATGTTTGTCATGAGGTATAGGGTGCACTGGCAAGCAGAACATGTAAGTCTTAAGCTGTAATAAGCGCCCATGACAATACCGCGACCAAAAGAGACGCACTGTGGGTAAGATGAGGTTTCTCCCCGAATCCCGTAGGATAAATTTCAGGCTTCAAGGGGGTATGTAGAAAAGTCTTAAGGATGGAAGACGGCGAGTATGACAAGTAGTCAAGGTCGCCAAGCTCGACCTGAAGGATAACCGTCAGCGGCCGTTACCATCACTCTTCTGGCTGAAAATTTTCTACCTCCTCGCAGTTCGTCGTTGTCGTTGACCGGCGCCCTGGAGGAGGCGAAATGTCTAACATGAACTAATCTTGTTGGGCAATCAGAAATTCAAGGTTGTTCTCACTCAGGGCATGTTCTTTGGGCCACATTTCGTGCTGGGGGGTGAGATGAGGGTGAATATGACTGCTAAAGGGGCCCACGTTTCGGAGACCCAAATGCGAGGGCAAGGGTTCATTGTAGGGTGACCAGTGATTCGTGTAAGGGTACCTCCCGTTAGAATGGAGTCGGTACAAAGGATCTAGGTATACAGGCGTTCAAGGTATACAGGCGTTCAAGGTGCGGGTATAATACATTGTTAGTAATTTACTAATACATTAAAATCCACTCAGGGAAATCTGGATGGTCAAATCGTGTCAGTCCGAGTCAATTAACTGATCTTCACAATCTTCATACTGCAAAATTATTAGCCACAGATAAACCTAAACATCTGACATCAACTGACCTCGTTCTTCCACTGTGTCATAATATCTCTCGTCTCCTCCATAAGGGTATCGCCCATGTCATTCTCCTCTGAGCCATACCCGGTCTGCTCGCACAGAAGGCAACAACTCTTCGCCAGGGCATGTTCCTGAGTGCTAATGCGACCTGCCAACGTCGGATTATTTCTTCCGCACTCTGCCTTGTACCGCCTAACTGCATCAGCCAACACAGTGTCGAGAACCTTTAGGGATTCCTGTGCAAGCTGGACGGCTTCCTCGGACCGGGCGTTGGTAGATTCATCCTTGGCCTCCTCCGCGAGCGTCATCGTTGCTGGGTATAGCGAAGGTTCCGAGGATAAGGAGGAAGAACCATCGTGGTGAGCATTGACTTCATCGATGAACCCGTCGACCAAATTGTAAAGAATTGTGTATGAAATCCGCCCAAATCCAGGCAGTCGTTTCCGGCAGCCGGGAACTTTGGCGTTCAAAGCGGTCTGTCGTGATCAGATGGTGATTTAGAGTCAAGAAAGTAAGAATCTGGAAGGTTACTCACGTGTAACGCAATCACAACATAATCAAGGTCATTTAACCACTCCAAATATAGCTCGGTCTCCAGCAATTTCCCTTTCTTCCGGCGAAAACGCCCCATAACGTTGGTTTTCGTCGAATGCAATAATTCGTGGACCAAACGACGGCCCGCACGCTCATCTTCGATGGGTATGAGATCCAATTAAAGTGTATATGCAGCAGGCGTACCTCTCGGAAAGGCCTTGAGTGCGAGGAGATTCGAATGGTTAGAGGCTGGTTCTATATTTCGAAGAACTTGCTCCAGATTCATATCTGGTTGGGATGGCACCTTCTTTGGGCTCTCTCTACGTTCTAGCGGATAATCAGGTTAATGATATGATATGAAGTTGGGCGGAAAATGACATACGTTTCTTGCGTGGAGAGCCCGAGAACGAAGAAGTGGAGGGGCTTGAGTCTTCGTCATTGGTACGATATCGCTTCCTTCTGGGTGTTTCAAGTAGCTCTGTGTCGCTCGAGTGAGGATACTTTTGAGGTGAAGCACTGAATTGGCGAGTAATAGGCATTGGCTGGTGAGAGATGAGCACAATGGTGCCGTACAAACATTCTCGATCAACAATGATTGCCAAATTTAGGGCAAGCTGGAGCGCGTCACGCGTGGCACGTGATTCCAATTCATCGCGTGATTTGGTTGAACCGATTCCACACTAACTTGTTGCTAACAAGTTGTAGGACTTTTTCCAACGGTCGTTAGAGCTGAAAATTTGCAGTTCAAACGAGCACATACCGAGAAAACTTGGGTGAGCCCATTACCTGAAGCCTGAAACGTATTAATTTAGAAAATGTTTTTACGACGCAGCAGATGAATATACTCAACTGATGCCCAGCGATTGGAACGATACCATGCTTTCTGAACCTCATGAACTCGCTGAACACATGCAAATTCCAAGCACCACCACAGATGGCTCAAATTTAATTTCACTTCCCACAGAGATCTATGAAACCATCCTAGACGAACTCGTTGAGTGGCCCCAAACCCTGCGCGCCTGTGCCCTCGTCTCCCACTTATTCGCTCAACTGGCCCAAAAGCTCCTCTTTAGCTGTATTTGCTTCAAAAGTTCATCCAAAGTGGTCAATCCTGCTGTTGGTGACGAATCATACGTCCAGCCATCCATTCGCTTCTTCCAGATCCTTTCCTCTTCCCCACATCTTGCGGGGTATGTCAAATCTCTGATAGTCACCGACGCAGATTTATTCAAACATTACTACGCTTATCATGAAAACATCCGCTCGAGCTCAGATAATGCGGTGCCCCAGATTTTACCCCTGTTGGCCAACCTTGAAGAGCTGGGTCTTGCGGGGACCGTGCTGCGAGAGCATCACCTCGGCTTCCTCGCGTGGCAAAATGACCTACGTATGGGAATTCTGGAACAGTGTTCCTCCGATCGGCTGGTGAAGATCCGCCTAGCGTATGTAAGGAACGTCCCGCTCAACCTCATTGGTCTTGCACCGCGGTTAGAGACACTGGGGTTGAGGGACGTGTCATTTATTTCGGACTTGGATCATGATACAGTCCGAAGGGCGTTTGATTTGCAGGAGTATATGAAGCTTAGGCAGAGATCCCCCCCTGCACGGTTGAAGCACGTCTCTGTGACGTCGATGAGCTTCGAAGAATGGCGCATTTGCTATCTGTGGCTGGCACCCCATCTGGATCTTACACAAATCAAGACTTTGGAGCTCCACATCGAATTCCGTGATGATGTGAACGAAGAAATGATTGAAAAGTTCCGCCAAACGATATCGAACCTCTTAAGTGGGTGTTCGGCAACATTGGAGACATTGCGTTTTTTTATGCCGCAGTTAGACGAGGGTAGGTTTACATTCATTCATTTTTGTAACAAACCGCTTCTAACCACGCATGCACTCTCCTCATTTTTTAGTAACTCCGATCGATTCACCAAACCGGCCCCAGCCCTTTGAATTCGACGTGTGTGCAATGCCGGTTCTTCGCAGCCTCCATCTCAGTTCCTGGATCTGTTGCGCAGGTCAATCCGTGGGTATACCTGACGTAGACACAAGGACTCCATCCGCTGCACCATTACCCCGAACGGCCCTTCGCACCCTGACGTCCATTGTTTCCCAAGCCCTCCCACCCAACACCCGCAACGACAGCGAACACGACAGGGGTTCAAGCTCAAGCTCGTATCCCCCTCATACGAAACTGGAAGCCCTCACGCTCCATCTTAATATCCTGAATAATGACTATGTGGAATTGTCCAGCTCTCGATTCGAGAATATGGGGTGGGAAGAATTTGCTGGGGTTGTGGGAGAGTTGGCGGCAATGGGGAAGATGTCACTGGAGTCGGAACGGGAAGCAATGCAGGTGGACCTTAAGCCCATGATGGGTTGGGAGACAATGTTGGAGGTGTACCGGCGGCCCACGTGGGAAGAGGTGATGGGGATTACGAGGAGTGCCGTGAGCGCGACATCGGTAATAGTAATCGTCTCGCTTTACGACGGCCGTGATGATCTTGTGGAGGGTCTACTGGAGGAAAAACTTGGATGGTTAAGGGAGAAGGGCGTTGGGTTGGGGATACATCCTACGCGGTAATAAATCGATCAATCTGTTTTCAGACATCGGGGCCGTGCTCCACGAAACACAAATAAAAGTTAATGCGTAGAGAAAGTCATCGACAAGGTTATAAAGAGCCTGAATTTTCGTATTCTTTCGCCCAATGGCCAGACGACATAAACATATTCTAACATAAACACACGGTGTATACCGTGAATCGACAAATTATTAAGGACTGCCGGCAGCGGGGGGCTCGCTTCGCCTTCATCCTAGCCGGTGGACTACCTTTAATTTAAATAAGTCGAATAAGTGAAAAGTCGGAAAATGAAAATACGAAAGAAATATGAACATTAGAAAACACTGCTCCGCTGAGTTAAGTTTGAACCTATGAATCCGGATTGGATTTCTTACTTGTGGTTTTACACATCCCCTCTATCTTGTAGGAGCGAGCCTCGATTCATGAACGAATCATTTCTAGGGAGGCGCTGTGCTCGTGATCTGGCATCCATGGCCAGCGAATATGAATAACTAATTCAGAGTTGTTGAGACTGTAGCGGCATAAACCTAGACTGATAATACCTGCATTATCATTATGTAAATTTTTAATTTCCAGGTATTCCGAAAAAGGGCGCTTCGATAGAGGGAAGGCGCGACTTGTTCACGAGCGCCGTTCGGGAACTATAACGAAGGCATAAAAAAAAACAGCAAATGTACGTACAACATCGGACTGAAGGGTTAACTCGTTTTTAAACCATGGACAACAAGAAGGTAGGATTTTGGTATGCTGCCTTATGCTCTGTCTAAATCTGCGGTTGATGCAGAGTCTAGTAAAACCATCGAGGCCCGAGGGCATAAAAATTTGGATATCTGAATATAATGGTCCTTGTAGTGGCTATTGCACACGGGACCTTTTGTTTTGAATAAACAAGACGTGTCTGAAATAAATTGGTGCGGGAGCTGCACAAAATCATTGATTTGTCCCAACCCACCCAGCACCTTTTACGCGCGTACCAGCGCCTCCGTGGGGATGACGTCTCCTACCGTCCAGATTCCCCGTAAACCACTCTCCTACACAGAACGGGCACGAAAGGCACAGAACATCCGATCGCCCATCGCTGATCCACCCCCGCCACCCTTTGTACCCCACCGCCTATCAGCAGCTGCATCAGCATCAGCATCAGCGCCCCCAGTTGACGTCGACACCAGTCCCACTGGCAACGCCAGTTCCGCAGTTATCCACACCCAGCACGGCTGTGTCATCCGCTGCTGTGTCGTCGGTGTTGACCACCCGTTCGTCATCGCCTTCGCCCCCGTTTGAGGGTGAGGAGAAGATACAGGGGCAGATGCTGGCGCTCAAGGCGCTGAATGTCTTGGCGGCACATGCGAAACTGACCGTCAATGTTTGGCAAATTGCGCGTCGTAGACTCTCCTTGAGAGGTTTCCTGGAGAGTGGATGATCGGGGGTGTGGAGTGCTGAGCACATGGAGTTAGTTGGTTTGTGAAAAGAGGAAGAAATTCAAAGGATGAACGGACCTCTGTAGGGACCCCTAAATGTATCTCCTTTTAGGAACTTGATTTTGATAAAGGTGAAGTGTTTCCGCCAACCCTTGAGATTTGCCTTGTTCGGAGGTGGGCTGTGTTCAGGTGAGATCATGGAAGGGGGGAAATGGTGCTCCGGGGGGAGGGGTTTGGTGCCAATGCGTGGTGTGGCAGTGGGGGCGCAAGTTGGGCCGCTGGGTTGTTGGGCGCTGTTGGAGGATGGGGTAGTTTGCGGGGTTTTTGTTTGTCGGGGTGGGGTGGGGTACGAAGGGTTGGGCGTATAGCATGGCACAGACTTGGTGGGAGCTGGACGCTGTATATATTGTTGTCTCGTGGTCGAGTTGGGACTTGACGAGGTAGAGGAGCAGCTATCCACCTTATGGGTGGTGTCCAGCGATCCTGTGGCGGTGACTCTGTGCTCGGTTTGCAATGGGTACGAATTTTTTAGAGCAGGGGCCTTAGGTATCTGTTCAACGGCCAATAGCTCGAGCTTTTGCATGAGCCCTCCAGGGATTGCATCCGTGAAAACAGGTTCTGGAGGAAACTCGACCGCCTGAGGCGGTGACGCGACGGAAAATGACTGGGAAAAGGCACTTGACGCGATGGAAACACGGGATCCCAACAAGGCGAGGCTCCGCCGCGGTGACGAGCCAGAGCTGCTTCTCCGCGGTGACGAGCCGGAACTGCTGTTACCATTGGCTTGGCGTCGAATGTCAGCCAGGCGGGTCATAAATTCGAAATCCGTGGGATTCTTAGGCATATGAAGCTCACGCGAGGCTAAGACCCATGACGCAATTCTATGTTCAGAATTTTGGGACGGGAGCTGGGTCAGTTGGGTTGAATTGGGAGCAAGGGATTCCGGCTGATCCTCATGATCAAGCTCATAATTTGTGCAAGGGAGATTAGCACTGATCGCAGGTGAAGAAGAGTAGGATTTGGTGGAACAATTGAATGTGGAATGAAGAGGAACAAATGAGGTGGGCGGAGCAGATACTGACGAGGATGATGGAAAAGTTTCCCGGCCCCGCCGCAGTTCCGTCGTTTGTCGTGGGTGTGGGCCATAGTGACCAGGTGTTCGAACAACGTTAGATGGAAAGGTTAGGTTGCCCTCAAGCTCTTGCTTGGAAGGTTGCTCGGTGCGCTTTGAGATTTTGATGGGCGATTTCGAAGCCATTAAAATAGACTTGGAGCAGTTGAGTCCTTGAGACTTAGCCTGTATGTGTTCCCAGGCTAGGAGATTAAAAAACGAAGTATGAATCCTCGTTTTATCGTCTATTTTGTATTCAGAATGCCCATGTCATACTAGTGGGGCACTGCTACCGTGACACTTGTAGCGTACAGCCTCTCAAGCGTCCGGGTTGTAGCAAGGCTCAGCAAAACTGTGTCAAGAAGGACATTTGAGCGTGATTCGTTTAGCCGAAAAAGGATGTCGAGGGCGAAATGCAAGTATAAGATTATTCTACTCATCTTCAGTTACATCCTTCTCAACTTTTAAGTCGAGGAATAAAATATGACGGATAAGAGGGGGGGCGCGGAATCTGCCGGGCAGATAACTGGATACTCACATGGCCGATAAACCAGTGCTTTCACTGCAATTGAGCGTGACTCATTTTAACCGAAAAAGGATATGGAGGGCGGGTCGATAGAGCGGGAAAGCGCGACCTGTTCACAAGCGCCACTCGGGAACTATAATGATAGCATAAAAAAACAGAGGATATCATGATGTATGTACAACATCGAACTGAAGGGTTGACTCGTTTTTGAACCATGGCCAACAGGAACGTAGGCTTTTGTTACGGTGGCTTATGCTGTGTCTAGTAAAACCAATGAGGGCCATATAAATTTGTCAAATGTATTACTCACACGTGCGAGCACTGCCTTGAAATTCTCAAGCTTGTGCAGAGGTCATTTGTTGGAAGGTGACCTTGCGTCCAGCGGGGCAAATATGAATGACTAAAGGGGTTGTCGAATTGAAGCTTGGGGGTGTGGATCCATGACAGACCTATACCAGCAGTAAATTTGAGCAGGTATTCCATATCTGAATATAATGCTCCGTGTAGTGGCCATTGCACACGGGACATATGGTTTTGAATAACAAGGCGTATCTAAAAGAAATTGGCGTGGGAACCACACAAAATTGTTGATTTGTCCCAACCCACCCACCACCTTTTACCAAAATGCGCGACCAGTACCTCCACGGGGGTAGCGTTTCCTACCGTCCAGACCCCCCTAAAGCCACACTGGGCATGAAAGGCACAGAACAGGATAACGGGTGTTACCACCACCCCAATCCCCACCTATGGCTGAAGGGTTGTCCACCCCCTCTCAGACATCTAACATGAATGAAGCCTGCTCAGTACATCCGGGAATTGGAAAGTACGGCACGGTGGGCAGCGGCAAAATCCGCCAGGCAATAACGTGACCAATGTCACCAAGTCCCATGACTTCAATTCGACGCGTCTCACAAAATAAGTCAAAATATTGAACGAGAATAAACGCTGTGGCGACTTTTGAGAGGCTTACCTTACATGACGTGGTTACGCCTTGCGAGCTGCGTCAAGCAATTACATGTGGCTGACATCAGATGTGTCAAGTAAATAGCTGATTATGAAATAACGAAGTTAGTAGAGTTCAGGGAGCTTCAACAAAGTCCACCCCCAAATATATATGTACACAAGCGTATTAGAGAGAGCATGTAGTGGCATAGAGAAAGAAACAAGTCATGTTACCGTCGTGTGTGCCCACCACGATGTACCCGCCTTTGCGGAAACCTCAATAACACCCTATCCTAGCTTCCTAACAGAGCGGTTTTCATTCACCTGCGGGAATAGTCTACATAGTGATTGGCAGGTGCATACTACTTATTGTTACAGGAAGATACAAGGGAGGGAATTAGGGAGGAAAAAAACCAGTCGTGTCGTCACATTATGTGTGCGGCGGGTTTTGCCGCGCACACGGTCGCCGCACTTTTCGCCACACTTTCCAATCCACGAATGCACTCAGCCTGCTGGGCAATCAGAAATTCGAGGACCTTCTAGCTCAGCGCATGTCCCTTAAAATCGGGCGACAGTTCGTGCTGGGGGGTGGGGGATAAAGCTCAGGCAAAATACGAATGCTAGGTCTACAAATGGGCAATTTTATTACAAATTTATGATGAGGTTGACCACGAAGAAAACTTACTTACTGGTCGTTGTCATGAGGTTTTTCTCACGTTTAATGGCAAACACCATGAGGAAATCTAGGACATATAAAGGCAGGTACTGATTCGCACGAGGCATGCAGCGGATGAGAAATTTGTATGTGGTGATGAGTTGTTAGCGATTAAATGGTTCTTTTGCTTGAGAAACAGGTAGGTCACTAGGTACCGGTCAGGGAAGAATGTGTATAGTGAGAATGCATGCGGCATACCCAATTTTAACCCAAAGCATCTCGAAACTATTGGCGATCATCAGCACATGGCGGCACAGTGCTGCCCATGATCCATTCGATACATAATTTCTAGAGGTCGAAAGAGTAACAAAAATAACTTTACCATAGTAAATACCAACCCTCAGATAGAGTCAAAATTACCTTCAAGTTCTTTGAGAAGTATCCTTAACATCCCACCCAGATTTCCAAGGTATTAACAGTAAGAGGGACTCGGAGGCGGACCCTGGAGAATTTTCTATACCAGTGGCCACCCCCATGATGAATACGCCTGACATTTCGCTATTATGAATACTATTTACTTACAATACTAAGGGGTCTACGGTGTACGCACACTTGACACACCTGCGAAGAAGGCACATGCGCCGGTGATTGCCGCTGTACAAAGTGCGGTGCACTTTCCAATAGTCAAATGGCCTCAAAAGGGTATGGAGGGCGGGTCGATAGCGCGACCGATTCACAAGCTCCATTCAGGAACTATAATGGCATAAAAAAACAGGGGACTCGGATTATCATGTACGTAGAACATCGAACTGAAGGGTTAACTCGTTTTTGAACCATGGTTAACAAGCACGTAGGCTGTTGTTTGGCTTATGCTATGCCTTTAGTAAGGCCAATGAGGGCCATAACAATTTGGCAAATGCGTTAATTGTCAGACCTGCGAGCACTGCCTTGAAATTCTCAAGCTTGCGCAGAGGTCATTTGTTGGAAGCGTCCAGCGGATGAATGACTAAAGGGGTTGTCGAATTAAAGCCTGGAGCTTTCGTCGAGTTGTTGACACTATAGCGATGTAAACGAGCTTAAACGTGTGGAACCATGACTGACCTCCACCGGCAGCAGGTATTCCATATCCGAATATAATGCTCCGTGTAGTGGTCATTGCACACGGGACCTTTGTTTTGAATAACAAGACGTGTCTGAAAGAAATTGGCGTGGGAACTACACAAAATCCTTGACTTGTTCCAACCCACCAAGGGCGTAGACGACGTAGCCCATGGGAGTAAGCTGGTCGCCACCCCTACCTCCTCCGGCTGAAGGGTTTTCCATTCCTTCTCAGTTGGTCGGAATCATTGTTCAGTTGGAGGCGAGACATCTGACATAAATTGGGCAATCAGAAATTCCAGCACTTTCTGACTCAATGCACGTTCTTTGGTGAAGCTCGCGCGGAATATTACTGCTAGGTCTATATATGGGTAATTTTATTAATTTATGATGGGGTAGATCATGAAGAAACATACTTACTGGCCGCTGTCATGAGGTTTTTCTCACATTTTCTAGCAAACACTGAGAGGAGATCTAGGACGTATAAGAACAAGCACTGATTCGCGCGAGGCATGCGGAGAATGAGAGATTTGTATGTGGTGATGACTTGTTCTTGATTAAATGGTTCTTTTACTTTAGAAACAAGTCAGTGGTCAGCGGTTGGCGGAGAAAAGTGTATAGTGAGAGTACCCAAAGCATCTCGAAACTATCGGTGATCATCAGCACACATAATCATGACATGAAGGAAAGGACGGAGAACACATACTAGGTGATACAGATCATAAGGAATAACTGGTTCCTACATACGATAATCAAGTAAGTCCAGAGGGCAACCAGAAGTGAACAAGGTACTGACGGGCATCTGAGCTAGGTATCTCCGGAACACGGTTGCTATGTCTTGGGTAGTATAGGACTCTTTTTTCCAGTCCAGGGATTTTCCGTACTGAACCGAAAATATGAAGGATGAGGTGAGTAGAATGAAGGATGAGGTTATTTAGGACCTCACGTGAGGGGGGCTCTCAAAAATTGCTTGGAGATCGCGCATGCGTCTGTTGGACCCACTGGCGCTAAATATGCCCGGAACTTCCGTCGCTGTGGGTGGGACAAAGGGGCTAAACAGGAAGCGCTGGACCGCACAAGAAACAAGAACGGACCATTTTCCTTGAGATAGAGGCCGCTGTGGCCCGAGGTGAGGAGGGAAAAGGCACAAGGCAGAAGAAGAAAGGGACGGACCATTTTGCGATGACAACAGGAATCTAGCTCCAAACGTAGAGATTGCCATTGGCATTTGCTGTGGATATTTGGACGCTGGCGTGTTGCAGGATTTCCTTGAGAGGTTTCCCGAAGACTGGATGATCAGCGGTGTCCAGTGCTGAGCATGCGGGTGAGTTGGTTTGTGATAAGAGGAAAGGATGAACGGACCTCTGTAAGGACCTTCAAATGGATCCCCTTTTGGGGATTTGACAAAGGTGAATTGGTTCCACCAAGTCTTGAGGCTTTCCGTGTTCAGAGGCGATGGTGGGTTGTGTTCTGGCAAGATCATGTAGGGAGGAGAAAAGTTAGAAGGCAGTCTGGGGAGGGGGTTGGTGGTGCGTAATGTGACGGTGGAGGCGGAGGTTAGGCCGCTGGGTTGTTGGACAATGTTGGAGGATGGGGTGGTTTGCGTTGGGGTTTTCATTTGTGGACGACGGTAGCAGGAAGGGTTGGGCGTATAGTATAGTACAGACTTGGTGGAAGCTGGAAATTGTCTTGGGGTTGAGTCGGGACTTGACCAGGTGGAGGAACTGTTATCCACCTCATGGGTAGTGTCGAGCGATCGTGTGGCGATGACTGTATGCGAGTTCTGCAATGGGTAGTACGAATTCTTTAGAGCAGGAGCCTTGGATGTCTGTTCAACGGCCAATAGCTTGGGCTTTTGCATGAGCCCTGCAGGGATTGCATCCGTGAAAACAGGTTCTGGAGGAAACTCGACCACCTGGCACGATGAAGCGACGGAAAATGACCGGGAAAAGGCACTTGAAGCGATGGAAACACAGGATCCCAACATAGCGAGGCTTCTCGGCGGTGACGAGCTGGAGTTTCTGTTACCATCGGCTTGGCGTCTAATGTCAGCCAGGCGAGTAATCAATTCGACATCTATGGGCTTCTTGGGCATATGACGCTCACGCGAGGCTAAGATCCATGGCGCTGTGCTATGTTCAGAGTTTGGGGGCGGAAGCTGGATCATTTGAATTGTATTGGGAGCGAGGGATTGGGCCAGCTGATCCTCGTGATCTTCATCATTTGTGGAAGAGAGATTAGCGCTGATCGTAGGTGAAGCAGGGAGGTATTTGGTGGAATAATTAAATGTGGAATGAAGAGGAACAAATGAGGTGGGCAGAGATACCGACGAGGAAGATAGAAATGTTTCCCGCTGCGGTTCCGTCGTTTGTCGTGGGTGTGGGCCAAAGTGGTCAGGTGTTTGAACAGCGTTAGACGGAAAGGGAGGTTTCCACTCAAGCTCTTGCTTGGAAGGTCCCTTGGTGCGCTTTAGGACTCTTTTGATGGGCGATTTCGAAGCCATTACAAGTGGCCTGGAGCGATTAAGTCGTTGCAACTTGGCCTATAGCTAGGAGAGTATGTAATGAAGTATCAGTCCTCTTTATTTTTAAATCGGAATGCCATAGGGTACTGCCCCGGGTATACCAACGCACCCAACACCCTACATGACGATGTATCACTGATGTCCCATCAAATTGCATGCCGGAGGTTGCCATTTGGCTTATTTTGATACTCCGAAGTATACGCCGAATAGGTGCCGTTAGGGTTTGGGTTATACTAGGTTAGGACGCCTCTGCTGTGCCATTCAAGCAACAACAGAAATCCGCATTGCGGATTCCCCAGGGTTTTGATAAGACGGAGCCTGAGGAGAGCCTCTCTATCTAAAGTAAATCAACAAGTAAACTACTAGCAATTAAGAATATAATAAATTAGTAAAAATTAAAGGGGGAAGTGGTGGGTGGGCGAAGAAAAAAGCGAAATGATGGGAATAGAAGGTGGATGTAACAGTACAACAAGCATCATGAGACTGAGACAAATGAAGCCTTTACCAAACACATGCCGGGGCCAACTCCACCTGACCTCCGCTGGAACTCCAGCACCAAGTGGAGAACAACACGTGGATGACAAAGGAGGTAGGCTCGGGCGGCGAAGCCGGCTTGGGTTTGAGCCTTTGCGCAGAGGTCTCCGAAATCGCTCCTTACCCCTAGTACCCGCTATTACGACGACAGGTTAGCGTCAAGGTTAGCGTTAGGGTTAGTGTATATATGTTTTTTCGCGCGGTAGCGCGTTCTTAGGTTGGCGGTTAGGGAGATTAAAACTCCGGCTGCCTCCCGGCAGCCGCCTGAATTCCCCATTCGGGGAGCTGTACTTGTAATGTACAGCCTCTCAACTTGGGTTCTGGGTTGCTCAGCAAAGGGGGAGGGTGGAAATTGGTGAGGTATATTCACTGTGTCAAGAAGGACGTTTGAGTTTAACCAAAAGGAATGTCGAGGGCGAAATGCAATTGGATAAGAGGGGTGCGGAATCTGCCGGGCAGATAACTGGTATACTCACATGACCGATAAACCGGAATTGATGAGGTTACAGTGCTTTCACTACCTATAATGAAGGCATAAAAAAATATATGTACATACAACATCGAACTGAAGGTCAACTCGTTTTTGAACCATGGCTGTAGGATGTTGTTATGCTGGCTTGTGCCCTATCTTTAGGGGACTAAATTTGCGGTTGGTATGGAGTCTAAGTAAAGCCAGGGCATGGAAATGCATTACTATTTATCAGACCTGCGAGCACTGCCTTGAAATTCTTCGGCCTGTATGGGACAGATTTGCGCTACCTAGTAGGATACGGATTGGATTACTTACTTGGGGTCTTACTCATCCCCTCTATTTTGTAGGAGCGAGCCTCGATTCATGAACGAATCATGTCTAGGGAGGCGCCGTGCTTGTGATCTTGCATCCACAGTGGCCAGAGGGGCGAATATAAATAACTTAATTCAGAGCTGTTGAGACTGTAGCGGTATAAACGTGTGGATCCTAGACTGACCCGCATCAGCGCTATGTAAATTTTAATTTCCAGGTATTCCGAAAAAGATGTGGAGGGCGCGTCGATAGAGCGGGAAGGCGCGACCTGTTCACGAGCGCCGTCCGGGAACTATAACGAAGAAACCCAGGACGTGTACGTACAACATCGAATTAAAAGGTTAACTCGTTTTTGAACCACGGCCAACAGGAACGTAGGCTTTTGTGTTTTATGCTTGCTTATGCCCTATCTTCAGATTTCCGGTTGATGCGGAGTCTAGTAAAACCAACGAGGGCCATATAAATTTGCCAAATGCATTGGTTATCAGACCTGTGAGCACTGCCTTGAAATTCTCAGAGGTCATTTGTTGGAAGGTGATCTTGCGTCCAGCGGGGCAAATATGAATGATTCAAGGGATCGTCAAATTGGAGCTTGGGGCGTTCTTCGACTGTAGGGCGTAAACGTGTGGATCCATGACTGACCTCCACCGGCAGTAAATCGACGGTCAAGTATTCTATATCTGAATATAATGTTTCCTGTAGTGGTCATTGCACATGCGACCTTTGTTTTGAATAACAAGACGTGTCTGAAAGAAATTGGCGTGGGAACTACACAAAATCGTTGATTTGTCCCAACCCACCAAGGGCGTAGACGATGAGAATGAGACGGTCGCCACCCCCATCTCCGGCTGAAGAGTTTTTTTACCGCCTCTCAGTTTTTCATCATCATGATTCAGTTGGAGGAGAGACATCTAGCATAAACCAATCCTGCTGGGCAATCAGAAATTCGAGGACCCTCTGGCTCAGTGCGTGTTCTTTGGGCTTTATTTCATGCTCGGGGTGCGAGATGACGCTCGGACGGAATATGACTGCTAGGTCTATATGGGCAATTTATTTATGATCATGATGAATTGAATTTAGGATTGATCGTGAAGAAAATACTTACTGGTCGCCGTCATGAGGTTTTTGTCACATTGTCTGGCAAACACCGAGAGGAGATCTAGGATGTATAAGAGCAAGTACTGATTCGCGCGAGGCATGCGGCGGATGAGAGATTTGTATGTGGTGATGAGTAGTTCTTGATCAAATGGTTCTTTTGCTTTAGAAACAAGTCAGTGGTCAGCGGTTAGCGGAGGAAAGTGTATAATGAGAACGCCTACCCAAAGCATCTCGAAACTATCGGTGGTCATCAGCGCACATGATCATGATACGAAGGGAAGGACGGAGAAGACATACTAGATGATACATATCATAAGGAATAACCGGTTCCTACATACGGAAATTAAGTCCAGCTGGCAACCAGAAGTGAACAAGGTACTGACGGGCATCTGGGCTAGGTATCGCTGGAACACGCCTGCTACATCGTGAGTAGTATAGGACCCTTTCTTCCAATCGAGGGATTTGCCGTACTGAACAGAGAATATAATTGATGAGTAGGGTGAAGGATGAGGTTATGTAAGACCTTACACGAGGGGGGCTCTCGAAAGCTGCTTGGAGATCGCGCATGCGTCTGTTGGACCCACTAATGCTAAATGTGCCCGGAATTTCCGTCGCTGTGGGTGGGACAAAGGGGCTAAACAGGAAGCACTGGACGGCACACGAAACAAGAACGGACCGTTTTCCTTGAGATAGAGGCCACTGTGGCCCGAGGTGAGGAGGGAAAAAGCACAAGGCAGAAGAAAAAAGGGACGAACCATTTTGCGATGACAAGAGGAAGGTAGCCCCAGACATGGAGTTCGCCATTGGCATTTGCTGTGGATATTTGGACGCTGGCGTATTGCAAGCTTTTCTTGAGAGGTTTCCCGAAGACTGGGTGATTAGCGGTGTCGAGTGCCGAGCACGCTGGTTAGTTGGTTTGTGATAAGAGGAACAAAGGATAAACGGACCTCTGTAAGGGTCTTTAAATGGGTTCCCTTTTGGGGATTTGACAAGGGTGAATTGGTTCCACCAGGCCTTGAGGTTTTCCTTGTTCGGAGGCGATGGTGGGTTGTGTTCTGGTGAGATCATGGAAGGGGGGGGATGGGTAGAGGCCTGTGCGGGAAGGGGTTTGATGGTGCGTGGTGTGGCGGTGGAGGCGGAGGTTAGGCTGCTGGGTTGTTGGGTGACGTTAGATGATGGGGTTTGTGTTGGGATTTGCGTTTGCCCAGGGGTGTGGTCTGCGACGTTGAGTGTGTAGTGTGGTATAGAGTTGGTGGGAGTTGGAAGTTGCATGGGCTGTTGTCTCGGGGTCGAGTTGGGACTTGACAAGGTGGGACTTGACGAGGTGGAAGCACTGGTATCCACCTCATGGGTAGTGTCGACACTGTCAAGCAACTGTATAGTGTTGACACTGTCGAGCGACTGTGTAGTATCGAAACTGTCGAGCGACCATGTGGCGGTGAGTGTGTGCGAGTTTTGCAATGGGTAGTACGGATTATTTAGAGCAGGGGCCTGAGGTGTCTGTCTAGTGGACAATGGCTCGAGCTCTCGCATGAACCCCGCAGGGATTGTATCCGCGAAAACAGGTGTCGGGGGAAACTCGACCGCCGGAGACGATGACATGACGGAAATTGACTGGGAAAGGGCACTTGACGCGAGGGAAACAGAGGATCCCAACAAAGCCAAGCTCGCCTCCGATGATGAGCTGATGCTGCTGGTGCCATCGGCTTGGCGTCGAAGGTCAGCGAGGCGGGCAATAAGTTCGACATCCATGGGCTTCTTGGGCATATGAAGCTCACGCGAGGCTAAGACCCATGGCGCGGTGCTATGTTCAGAGTTTTGAGGTGGAAGCTCGGACATTTGGTTTGCATTGGGTGCAAGAGATTCCGGCTGGCCTCCGTGATCAAGTTCAAAATTTGAAATTGACTGGGAATAAGCACTTGACCTGAGGGGAACAGAGGGTCCCGACAAAGCCAGGCTTGCCTGCGATGATGAGTTGATGCTGTTGGTGCCATCGGTTTCGTATCGAAGGTCGGCCAGGCGGGTAATAAGTTCGAAATCCATGGGTTTCTTGGGCATATGAAGCTCACGCGAGGCTAAGACCCATGGCGCGGTGCTATGTTCAGAGTTTTGAGGTGGAATCTCGGCCATTTGGTTTGCATTAGGTGCAAGTGATTCTGGCTGACGCTCGTGATAAAGTTCATAATTTGTGGAAGGGAGACTAGCGCTGATCGCAGATGAGGCAGAACGGGGTGGAGGGATGACCCGGGAAGGGGATACAAAGTTGAAGATGGAACGAGGTAGAATAGGTGGCGAGGGGGGCGATTCACTGCAGAAATTTGATGTTAGAACGAAGATGAGCAACTGATGGTGAAATATTGAATGTGGAACGAGGAATTATAGAATGAATTTCAATGAAGAGGAACAAATGAGGTGGGCGGAGCAGATACTCACGAGGAAGATAGAAAAGTTTCCCGCCGCGGTTCCGTCGTTTGTCGTGGTTGTGAGCTATTCCACTCAGGCTCTTGCTTGGAAGGTCGCTCGGTGCGCTTTGGGGTCCCTTTGATGTGCGATGTCGAAGCCATTATAATTGACTTGGAGCAATCAAGTCGTTGCTGTAGGTGTTCCCAAGCTAGGAGATTAGTGAAGGGAGAAACGAAGTATGAGTCCTCGTTTTATTGTAATCGGGATGCCTATATAGTAAGGCACTGCCACCCTGACAATTGTAATGTACAGCTTCTCCGGGTTTGCAGCAAGGCTCAGCAAAATTGTGTCAAGAAGGACGTTTGAGCGTGACTCGTTTAGGATGTCGAGGGCGAAATGCAATTGAATGAGATTATTCTACTCACATTCAGTTACATCCTGCTCAACTTTCAAGTTGAGGAATAAGATATGGCGGATAAGAGGAGGTGGGGGGTGCGGAATCTGTCAGGTAGATAACTGGCAGGTATTATACTCACGTGGCCGATAAACCAGTGCTTTCCAGCATGCAATTGAGCTTGACTCATGTTTTAACCGAAAAAGGGTATGGAGGGCGGGTCGATAGCGCGACCTGTTCACAAGCTCCATTCAGGAACTATAATGATGGCATAAAAAAACAGGGGATTATCATGTACGTACAACATCGAACTAAAAGGTTAACTCGTTTTTGAACCACGGCCAACAGGCTTTTGATGTGCCTATGCTATGTCTTCAGATTTGCGGTTGATACGGAGTCTAATGAGGGCCATAGCAATTTGACAAATGCATTGATTGTCAGACCTGCGAGCACTGCCTTGAAATTCTCAAGCTTGCGCAGAGGTCATTTGTTGGAAGTGTCCAGCGGATGAATGACTAAAGGGGTTGTCGAATTGAAACCCGGCTTTCGTCGAGTTGTTGACACTGTAGTGATGTAAACGATTGACTGACCTCCACCGGCAGCAGGTATTCCATACACAGCCAGACCTTCAGAAGGCTTTCGGTTGAAGGCCGTCCGGTTATCCGCCGGTGGGCTTGATATTCACACGGCGGTTCAACTTTGGTTAAACGGGGTGCATTTCCACATTTTTAACCCGCAGT
>Ga0307517_10005264_pt1 | contig 19554 bp, 11 predicted proteins | sample 23_EM_MG_FD_194515 | JGI IMG/M metagenome (GOLD analysis project Ga0307517, IMG submission 194515) | Populus trichocarpa ectomycorrhiza microbial communities from riparian zone in the Pacific Northwest, United States - 23_EM | ecosystem: Host-associated > Plants > Roots > Unclassified | place... | reverse complement strand
TGCATTAGCGTGCGATAACTCTCCTTGAGCAATCATGCCAGACCTAGGGACTAGAACAAGAAACAGAACCAACAGGGAACCCCAAAACATACAAGGAAAAATGAAATTGCAGAGATACAAAACTGAAAAAAACAGGGAAAATCCCTCCTCTCCTGCACAGATAGAGAGCTTCTGTACATTGAAATTGTTTGATTCAAATATCTGAAATTTGAAGCCTTTGTTAAGCCATCCTCTAAAATCATAATTAGGCTAGATGGGTAAATTTGTGTGGGAACAAAGAAAATTCTGAACCCACTTGATTCTGAAGATACACTCTGGCATTCAGAACTTGGTAAATGGAGTCTCTATAGCCAAAAAGGGAGTTGTCACTTGTCAGGTCACCCCTAATATACAGAACTGGGGTAGATACGACATTTTGCACCCATACAGGGTTGGAGTTAGTATGGCAAAGAAAACTACTCAGTCGGAACCGGATGGAGAGTGTATTCCATTTGGAGAGTCCTCTCCATTAGCCAAAGTGGAAGGGCTCCCACTATGGTGGTTCTCCTCATTGCCACTGGATCGAGGTTTACCCAACCTTGATCGAATATGAGTGCCCATGGGGAATGGTTCCTGCAAAGAAAAGAAAAAAATTGTTTTAGCGACCATTAAAAAAAAAAAAATGGTGAAACAATCAGTTATTGAAAAGCTAAAACGCTGAATAACACTGAAAATAGTCCTGAAAAATCAATCCTCTTTCATAAATTTTTGTGTACGAAAGTATGACTAGCCACAACTACATACTTAAAACTTGTAGTCCAGAGAGAGAAGATAACCAGTAGAAAAATCCTAATCACCAAACACCAGAGTTCGCAACAACTTCAACCTTCCTTGTATTCCTAATTTCTTTGGTATTTTTTATTCTCACAATGATGTGGGATTTATCATCTATGACATGCTTTCAGTTGATCCATTATTTTTCGCTTGTTTTTTGGGAAAAATAAAAATTCTACATTGGTTACTATCAGATGAACTAGTAGAAAATAAGTAGCAACATGCAAGCATTTGGTTATTAGCCCTAATTAGATATATCACTTCAAAAAGATGCTTGAATCAGAGGCAGTATTATAGCATTCAAAAGATCTCTACCAGCTAATCTGGCAGCACCATTATTTAGGAAGTCATATACCAGAATCAGTATTCAGGAAGTATAACCATGATCAGAAGACATACAAAGAACAACCCAAGGTAGCCAATGATTAGACCTTTTGACAGGCCAACTGAATGTCAAAGTATCTTACCGGATCACCAGCATTGGGACCATCAGAATGAAAGAGTATAGGACGACAGCGTTTATCCTCATTCATCAAGCTTGAATTCTGGAAATGCGCAATAAGAGCAGTTTTTCCCTGAATACGAGCATATGCAAGAGATGCCACTTTCTCGCTGTTGAACTTCTCCCACTTTTTTCCATTGAATGCCTACAGAAGACGTGTTCAGCCTCTGTTAGCTTCTACATCTCACATGCATGAAGGAGAATTTCTTTCATACCAATGAACACAAATTACTATCATTCCACTCAAGCTAATAACACACCTTATGGAATGGAATGATCTGTTGAGGATCAATCATATTGATGAATGCATAGCCCACATTGCATTTGTTCTGTTAAATCATGTTGTAAATCTCAATTAGAGCTTAAAAACAGGAAAGCAATAAGTAATCTCATATACATGTGTGCATTGTGCACCATAATATTATACACTAAGGTTAATCCACCAGAAAATTCACTTGCCTTGAAGTCAATTGGCAAGTAAATAAAATCATAGGTTCCTCGACACTGCTCATCAATTGCAGCCAGAAGCATCTTTGAAGTATATCTACAAGAGACACCAAATAAAATGAGAAGACAAAAAAATATAAAGTGCAAAGAACACAGAAAATGCACCCAAGGGATCCAAATGCTGTCAGATTCCATAGGAAACCAGGAATAAAAATGGCCAAAAGCAGCAAACTTGACATGCAATGAATGTGAACACCACCTTGTTATGTAATAAGCCCCAGTCTACTAACATGGTTGAATTAGATGGCCTGGACCAAAAACATCCTATTGGTCTGGTTGGGGTGTTCCCCACATGCTGTAAGGTTGCTGGCGGTTCCAATCAGAGAAATTGGAAACTAACTCAAAACATTACCAGCATGGATGGAAATCATGAAAAAACAAGCCATACGTAGCAAGTTTGCCACATCAACCAATAACCTTAGCCTTTAAGACATAATTATTTTATTTTATTTATTTATTTATTGGGGGAGGAATTCAGATCATGAAGGCAAACAGGAAAATGGTTGGATGGGCAGGATTTTCACATACTTGTTTGGAATGTTCTTTATCATCAATGTGGTTCGGTTGTCATCGCCACGCAGTATGCAGTCAATGTCAAGTTCATATTGTTTCTTATCTGAATGGTTCGAATTCGATTCAATTCTACGATGTGAGAAGTTCCGCACGCGCTCATTAGGAGAACCAAAAGAGGCTGGCATTGAAATCATTGGGTTCCTCCCAGGGAACATTTGGCACATCTGCGGAGAAGCGGGTAGGCCAGTGCCTTTAGTCATGTCCATACAACTTCCACCATGAGAGAAAATGTTGTGGGAGGCAATTTCCATTGGATGTGGTGGAGAGCTACCAGGAAAACCCACACTCCCAAGAGCACCCAAGTGAAAACTAGAAGCTTCAGGAGACTCCCCAGAAAATGTCTGCCGCCTATCCCATAGAGAAGGATTGACAGCTGGTGCAGATCCAATGTGATGGGGTGCAGGTGCAGAGTTCAGCATAACTGTATGTCCTCTAGGGAATCCAGGCATGTGTGGAACATGATGAGTGTGAACACCGTTGGCAAATGATGGTGAATTTGACCAAATCATGGCATTTGAAGGATGTTGTTGACCTGACTTGGAATTCTTCCATACATAATGATGCCCAGGAAGAGTGCAGCTTCCAGTTCCAGGAGATCCAAAAACTTGAAAAAGATCCCACACAATAATGAAAATAACAAAACAATCAGTAAATTAAAAATTGAGGAAGCTTTTATAACAAAGGTAAACTAGATTTGAACTTTTAAAGATAATAATAATAATAATAATAACTGGTTCAGTTAGCACATGGACCAACAGTACTTGCAGCAAAATGGGTTTTCTCCATTAACGCTTTTATAACAGAGTTAGAACACCATAATTATTCAATACGTCTGAAGCATTACTATAGCTGTTCTTTTATATTTATCTATGAATCGAGGACATATTTTCACATTTACAAGCCCGTCAATATCCAACTTTTAAAAATCGCCAAGCCATCTTCAAAATCAGGAATCTAAAATTCTCTCATCATAAAAAAATTCAGTTACTGATTTTCATCCCTCATTGAAAAGATAACAAGAAAAAGAAAGTATAAATGAAATGGTGCATGGCACATGATGATCATCTGAACTTACCCCCTCCATTAAGCTCCATCATGTGCCCGTTTGACCCTACCCCTCGAATATGTAAGCTGTTAATTCCTTCTGTCACTTTGGAAGTGAAACTGCTGGGCATGTCTCTGATAGTGCTTGGAGAGTTGTATGGAATAGTATTGGCAAAACTATCATGGTACTCTGGCAAGGAATGAGGATGAATACTTGGAATACATTTGTTGCCAAACTTCATTTCATCTATGGAGAATTGTTTAGCAGCACTTGCTGTCACTGGAGATGGTAAGTTGTTTGAAACACTAGAACTCCTGTGAAGTTCAGCGAATGCACCCAGCTGTGATGGGATTGCAGAATGTAAAACCTGAGAAGATCCATTAGCCATGTAGCTAGATGCTGATACTCCAGGAGAAAATGTGGCTGTGAAACATGTTTTCAGAGGATGAGAAAAAAAACTCCTTTAAGGAAAACAAGTTCAGCTCATTTAATTGAAACAAATTGTGTCAGACAAGATCCTACCCAATGGTCCAGATGATAAGTCGTTAAAGGGGCTCTGTAAGAGATTACGTTCAGCTTGCTCATGCTCAGGCTGTTGCATCAAGCTGCCAATAAAAAAAATTGAATAAATTATCAGCAGCAGATAAAGAGGGAGAAGAACGGTTGGAAATCTGCAAGCAGCATATCAAAGAAACTGAGAATCACCAATCCAAGTTCAAGCAGAAGAAAGATAGAAGCAAAGAGTTGAAAAGGACAAAAGGTAGCAAGCAATTTGGATTATGCCTTCTTAAGACCACATGATAAATATTAGATCCACAAAGCCCCATTAGAAGTTAATTTCAATCTTAACAGGAAACTATGCTGTAGAAACTGTTACATGTGATGTGAAATACCTTCTAGTGCCCCCTGGGTGACTTGATTCAATCTTGATCTGCTTGCCAGCAACGTCACTCCTATTTAGTGCAGAAAGGGCTGCTTCTGCAGCCCTAATGTCATAGTACTCTACAAATTTGTGATGATGCTTATGTGGGGATTCACGGATCTGCAAACCACATACAAATAACAGTATGAAGCAGGAAATCTTTCATCCTTATGTAAAAACTGAAATAATACTCCGTAAACCAACTACCTCTTTAATCTCCCCATAAACACCAAATATTTGACGAAGCTCGTCAATTGTAACAGAAGAATCAAGGTTAAAGACCACTAGAGTGCCCTGGTTCATATCTTTCTCTGATGGATTGTCCTGATAGAATAAATAGCCAAAAAGAAACACCAAGCTAAAAAAGGTCAAATGAGCAGGTACAGCAATCAAATATGTACACAGAAATCAGACAAACAAACATAATCAAGCCCATAAGTTCAAGATAAAAATATAATACTGACGCACTTTTGGAATTGAATAATGTATGTCAAGATTCCTATGCTTCAATGGCTTATTTTGAAGTGCACTCATTGCATTTCGAGCTGCTCTTATATCATAATAAGAAATCATCACAAAGCCACGGTGCTTGCAGGCTGTATAGAGAGTTCGAATATCTCCATATTGCTGACAGAACAAAACACAAATGTCAGATGACATGCAAGATAAACTGGATGGACTAGCTGATGCAAAAGTCAAATAAATTACTGCAGAATGTAGAATAATATGCACCTCAAAAAGAGCCTTCAATTCAGAAACTTCAACGTTGCTATTGATGTTTCTGACAAAAAGTGTTCTAGAAGGATGCCCAACAACAATTGAACCATTAGAGTCCCCTTGACCATTGGAAACTCCCCTGAGGAGACCAGAATTTCCTCGGGCCACATCCCCTTCTAATTCCATGCCTCCACCACTGCCGAACAGGTCAAAATCTTCCAGATCATCCAAGTTATTGATCTGAGCATCACGCCCAAATTCAGTAGTCACTCCAGAAAACAGGTTATCTTCAGTGGGGAGGAGATTTCCTATAGTTTTCGCCTCAAGTTCTTCAAGTGATTCAAAAGGCTCTTCTTCCTCATGGGAAGAAGTGATGGTCTTAGCAGGTTGATGAGATTGAATGTCATTTCTTGATGACCTCACTGCAAATATGCAGAGTGGATTTTGTCAAACGTATGGCAATTGGTAACTTTAAATCTTTTAGATAAGGCTGGAAGCAAGGAAAAAAAGAATCAACCGATAAAATGCACTGCTGAAAAGATATAAGATCACAAAATTTAAACATGTTCAAAGATTTATCCCAAAAAAATAGAGTTTGCAATTTACTTATACATTCACTTGATGATAACAAGACATCCATTACAAAAGCTCTCCTCGACACATGATAAAAAAAACAATTAGACGTATGCAGTACAAAGGAGGCTTACACTTTCTACTGAATATTTCAGAAAATGAGCTCGAGAAGAGACTGCTTTCCCACTGGGTCCCACTGATATCAACCCTACTTCTCCCTGTACTATAGGATGCAGGTTGCATTGACAAACTTGACCAGGATTTTGGATGATGATCCATGGAACTCCATGCATGCTTGGATGTATTAGCACTTCCTTCACTAATGAGTGACTTCTCTTTTTGATCTCTGGCTAGAATTGACCGTGATAACTCCGCATGATGCATTAGAATTGGTCCACCTGGTGAAATTTTTTCCAAAGGAAAAGAAGCTACACAGTTGCCGCTGGGAATAGGTATCTTTCCATCCATTCCAACTGAGGGACAAGATTATACAATAATTAAAACAGAGATATCCTCCAGGCAAATCCGGTGAGAAATTAAATAGTTCCGAGAACTTCACATGTTGTCCCAGAACACAACCAGGCAGATTCATTTAAAAGATTTGAACATATACGTCACTAAGATATTAATTAAGAATTGTTAGACACTGAAGCAGGAACACGATGCCAGTGATTACATTATGAAAACTTTCACTGTTGTTTCACAACACTGTAACAAGAACGGGAAACAAAGATTGAAAAAAAGATCTGAACCTGAGTGGAGTAAGATATAAATCTCCATATACAACAAACATGAAATCTAAACAGCCATAGAAATACCAGCGACAGGTATGGAAAGCTACTGATGATGTTAATTCAGTTTAAAATGACATAAATCATTCACTCAATGTATGTGCTCAAACATTCACTCCATTTGGAGCACTCAAATTCTCCAATGACTTGACTTTCACATAAAAAGGTCCAAGTTAAGCCATGTTAGCTACGACCCACTACAAAAGCCAACTCCATCGAAGGAGACTTTTAAAGAACACTAATTAGCAGATTGGAGGAGTTCAAAAGGCAAATAAATAAATGGCACCAACCTTGGTGATCAGGCATTACATTAGGCTTCCAAAACCCAATTTGTCTCTGTCCAATACAAATTGCAAACAAATTACTTAAATAACAAACAAAAAGATTATCACTGTACCACTTCTTTTAGGTACAATGAGGGCCACCAAGTCATAAACAGAAAGATAATACAAATACAGCACACGTTAATACAATGCAATCCCAAGGGTCACCAGATATATATATTTGAACTTACCTCAGCAGGAAAATGGATGTCTTCGAAATAGTGGGAGGATGCAGCAGTACTACCCCTATGATCCATAACTTCAAACGGCATGGTGCAGCAGCAGCTTTAGAGACACCCAGAAACTCTCAACAAAAATCTCTTTCACTATCAAAATTGTTGGCTCTGTCCGCTGCTCATTGCTTGCCCTTCTTCTGTAGAGAACTCAAAAACGTCAAAAGTCAGTTTCTTCAAACAAAACAAACAGCTAAGAGACTTTGATATCTTTTAAATTGTTACAAAAAAGGAGGGGGGGGTTTAAAGCCCACATCATTTTAAATTATAAACAGTGGAAAACAGTTATCAAAATTAAAGATGCATGAACCCATAAAACAACTACTTGTTCAGTGAAACGAAAAGGTTGGTGCTTTCTTGTCAAGTTAGCAAACCCAAAAGAGATTATGCCAAAAAAAAAAAAACACCTAGATGAAAATGACTCTTTTACATTCAGTATAGTCGTATATATATATATATATATAAAAAAAACAGTGGCTAACCCACCAACAACCAAATCATTAATGCAAATGCTTTGATTTCTGAAAACAGAATTATAATTATAATAACTTCCTAATTACTTTTAACTCAAAAATAAAATAGTAAAACCTTAATGGCTTTGTAGAAAACAAAGGAGTGAATTTTCCAATTTTTAGAAAAATCAAAGACAGAAAGGAAATGTAACAGATCAAGCAAGAAGAAAAGGTAGCAAGCAAGCTCCAGTTTTGAAGGAATTGTAATTACTTAAAATTAACCATTTTTAAGACAAACTATCAAAAGCTAAAACACAAAAAAAGCTCAATTTTTTACAAAAAAAATCCCTATCTGACCGGCCTAAAGGAACCAGAACAAAAAAATTCAAACTTTGAAATTGATTATAAACTTAAACCTCAAAATTAAGCTAAAAAATCCCAATTTTAAAAAAACAGTAATCACTAAAAAAAAGTCCAATTCCTTATGACCAGAATTTGACCTAGTCTAATAAAACAGAAAAAACCCACCTTTCCAGAAAAACAAAAAGCTAAACCACCTTCATCATCTCCAATTTCCCTCTCTTTCCCTCTCTCCCCGAGAATTGTGAATATTACGAGGAGAAAAGAAGAAGAAGAGGAAGAAATACACAATTAAATAAGAAGGATCGAAGAGAGAGAGTACGTGAAAGAGAAAATGAAATTTCAATTTTGTGATCTACAAGAGACTCATTTTTCTTTTCTATTTCCCAGCACAAGCTTTTTGGAATGAAGAGAGAGAGAGAGATACAAATTAAGGGAAAGAAACAACAAAAAGGAAAGAAACAGAATATACTTTTGTTAAGACATAATTTGGAATCCGGGAGTAAAAGGAGTGAAAATTCCGGCGAGAATTGGTGGTCGCCGGTGACTCAGTGAGTTTTAGAGAGAGAAACAGACGAGTTGTTAGAGAGAGGGAAAGATGTTTGTTGAGGGAGGTTTGGTTTGAAATGAAGACAAGGCAGAAAAGAAACAGGCGGGTGTGGGTAAGTATAATGTAAGACTCTGATCTGATGGCAAGGATTTTCTTTTTCTTTTTTTCTTTTTTTCTTTTTTATTTTTTCTTTTATGTGTGTGGATAACACGGAACGGATTAATGCAAGACTGGCATTGGACTTTGATTCGGGGAATAAAAAGGGCATCTTTGGTTTGTGCCATGTAATTATGGTGACTTTGTGATTACAGTTGAATCGTATTTTAAAAACAAAAATAAATTTTATTAATTTAAAATTATTTTTATATTTTATTATTATTTTGATGCCTCAGTGTTAAAATTAAATTTTTCAAAAAAAATTATTTTAATTTATTTTCAAATAAAAACAATATCAACCATATTTTCAAATAAACCCTTAAATAGTATTTGTCTTTGTAGTTCGCCGTTCTTTTGAAAAACTTTTAATTTTTTTATATTTTAAATTAATTCTTTTAGTTTTTTTGGATTGTTTTGACTTTCTGAATATTATTTTAATATATTTTTAAATAAAAAAATATTTTACAAAATAATTATTATCACAAAATTAAATATTATATTAACACCGTTATGTTGTAGGCATAGTTATTAATTGTTGTCTAGCTTGTTTAACCAACTCAATGACTTATTAATTCAAGTTAGATTTGTTTTTTTTTCTAACTATATTAGAAGTGTATTTGATTAAGTGATGTAATCAAAACTTTGGTCAGGCATGATTAATTATTTTTTTTCTTTAATTTTATTAAAAATAATATTATTTTATTAAAAAAAACTTAATAAATTAGAGTTATTTTGCCATTTATGAATTTGACATACCCAGCTCACTATTTGAATCTTGAAGTGAATCATAAGTCAGATCGGGTCTTATAAACATGATAGGAGGTTTGACTATAGAAAAATCGTTTTGCGTGTATGGGAGTTGTATTTATATTTAAGATTATAATTTTCAACTTTTTTATGATAGATTTCATAATATTTTTGCGATGGGAGTAAATATAATTCCTTATGTATTTAATAATCTCAGTTGACTACTGCCGCTTTTTATTTTTTATTTCTTACAATAATAGTATTAGGTTATTTTAAATAAGGTCATAACGGTTGTGGTTTAAAGTATTTTTTATTTAAAAATATATTAAAATAATATTTTTTTTATTTTTTTTAAATTATTTTTAATATTATTATATCAAAATAATTTAAAAACATAAAAAATAAATTTAAAAAAAAACGATTTCAATAGTATTTCTAATGAAATCTTTGTTTCTATAATTTGGTTGGAAGGGGAGTTATCCATACCGATAGTAAGAATTTTATGTTTTTTTCTGGTGTAAATAAAGAGAAAGCATGATCACCTGGACAGCTGCTCAAGCCGGTTTGTCTGGCTACAACTACTACTAGCTAAGACAAAGGGTCGGGTGGCTGTGGCTTGGTGGCTCGATTAAGCTTCAATGGGTGCTGTTTGTTGATGCTTTGAAGTCACGGAAATGTTTAATGAGCTGGCTTGCCGCTATCATGTATTCCAATTTCCAACTGTACATGATTTACCTCAAGATTAATGGTGTGTTTTGGATATAGTTATTTTATTAAAATTGATTTTAATTTGTTTTTTTATTTTTTAATTAAAATAAAAGTTGTGAGTGTATCTGGCTGGCAGTTATTTTGGTTCAAATAAATAAATAAATTTCTAAATTGAAGCCAGTTGTTTTCTAACTAAAAAAAGGGATTATTTGGTTGGCAATAATTTATTGATTTCAACTCGTATTATCTATATTTTTTAAAAATAAAAGAATTGGCTATATTCTAATTTCCTCGAGGTCTGAATATGATCTTAGAGAAACTCTCTGTCAGATCTCATCTTTATCTTTCTTTATTTCTTTCCTTTTTAGATTTCTGGATTATTTGTTGCTTTTATTTTATTTTACGAATATTCTTTCATTACATGTGATATTTAAGTATTGAATGCATAGTTGATCAATGTAATGAAGGGAAGTTCACAAAAACAATTACACCAACAGAAATAAAAGATGAACAAAAAAAATGCAAGGGGGTAGTAACCCTCTTTGTAAGTGGATTGCGGTTGTTTTTCAAATATTTTTCGTGCTGAAATACATTAAAATGATATTTTTTTTATTTTAAAAAAATTATATTTGAGATCAACACATCAAAACGATTCAAAACACACAAAAAAAATTTGAGAACGCGGTTTGTACCTCTAAGAAACTGTTTGGGAACGCGGTTTGCACCGCATTCCCAAAAAATTCAAAATTTTTTTTTTATTAAAATTTAATATAATTTGTACGTTTTGGATCGTTTTGATGTGCTGATGTCAAAAATAATTTTTAAAAATGAAAAAATATCATTAACATGCATTTCGGCACAAAAACTTATTTGAAAAACAATCACTACCACACTGCCAAACACATTCTAAATGTGTGTTTAGTATGCGGTGAATATAGTTTTTCAGAAATGTTTTTAAATTAAAAATATATTATTTATTTTAAATATATATATTTATGCACTAGGACTATTTAAAAACACATAAAAAAACATTAATTTAATATATTTTATAATAAAAAATATTTAAAAAATACTTTATAACACAAAAATGAACACCCACGGGATATTCAGGGAGACGGTGCCATTAAAATTTGGAGAGGTGCCCGGTCCAAAAATAATAAGAAGTTATCCACAGACAGTGTTTTCAAAAACTTTTTATCTATTTAAACTGTCTATTTCATGAGTAATTTATATATATAAAAAAGATATTTTAAATTACAAATATGAGTTGAAAATCACGGTTTCATAAATAAATATATCAAAAATACTCTTGATCTGGGATCAAAGAGTTGAATATGCACGTAATAAATAATTCATGTTACTTGCATGGAACCGTCCCTTTGTATACTGATTAAAAAATATAATTTATATTTATTGATATGATTTGTCTCCTTTAATAAACATTCTTAACTTCGCTGTTGAACAAGATTATTATTATTATTTTATTATTTTCATCTACACAAGGAATTCAGTCCATATCAAATGAGATGCAAATAGGTAAATGATTTCAGTCAAACCTGCCCAGATGGACAGAAAATTGAAAATCAGCTTGCTACCATTTCCTTTACTTTGTTTTTTCATGTATGAAGTCAATATTTAATAATGTGACAGTGATTATTTAAAAATATATTAAAATAATATTTTTTATTTTTAAAAAATTATTTTTAATATTACTATATAAAAAAATTAATTTAAAAAATCATAAAATATAAATTAGACCAACCCCAATCAAGCTAGAAATACACACGCTTGACGACACGGCAAGGTAGTGAACAGTGAGTCATAATCTTCCTCGAGTATAAGGGTTCGACACGTGTGAAGACAACCATGCAATTAAGAAATTTGGGGAGTTTGGTATTAGGTGGTTATGAAATTGAAGGCGAGAAAATGATACCAAAACACTTGTGAACAGTAAAGTGCCCCTGATATTTCTCATGGTTGACTAAGGAAGTGTATATAAATACGGTAGTTGTCATTTTTTAAGATATTTTTTTATTTAAAGATATATTAAAATGTTTTTTATTTTTAAAAAATTTATTTTTTTATCTTAGTACATTATAACAATAAAAAATAATAATTTTAAATAATAAAAAATATAAATTTTAATAAAATATAGTGTGGAGTGCAGTTATAGACTGTCAAATAACGTTTTTAACCTGGAAGCTTAAGTTGTTAAGTGAGGTTTCGAGATATGATTTATATTATTTTTTAACACACTTTTTCAGGTGAAAACCATTTGGACTTAAACTTGCACAGATCTATATTATATTGTACTTGATTTTTTATTAAATAAATAAGAAATGTAAAATTTCAACTCGTGACCGCTTCATCATCAAGGTTCTAATACCATGTTAAAGAATTATCTTAATTTAAAATTTTAAGTTATTAAATAAAATTTTAAAACATAATTTATATTACTCTATAATAAAAGATAACTTTAAAATGAGTGCCTGCGCATGAAATATTTTGGATTTTAAAACAAATCTGTCTGCTGATGTGTTGATGCAGTCTATAGAGAAAATAAAGAAATGGTCTCGAATTTTAAGGTTACAGTCCTAACGTACTGGGAAAAAACATTTTTTGACGTGCTTTGAAATTCAATAATACTTAAAATTAATGTGAAAATATTTATAGATTATTTAAATAGGTGCTAAACTGACATGGCTAATTAAAAATAAAACAAATTAAATCTAGAAAAACTAACTAGGAAAAAATTATAAAAATAACTATGAAAATAAAAAAATTCAAAATAATTTCAAGTTGAATACAAAATCAGTTTCAGCAAACCGATTTCGAAGAAGTTGAGTTTATAAAATACCCTGATCAGATATTACAAGAAAAGTTAAACTATATAAGAAAAAACTGTAGTTTTTCTCATAAAATATTATGGATTGCTACAATATTTTTTTAAGTTGTTATTTTTTTTTCTTTTTTCCTGAACACGTTGTTGCAATATTACCCTGGTTTACGAGTTTAGTAAGATATTTTTTTTATTGAATTTGATTTTTTTATCGTCTATTTTTTTCTTATATAGTTAAAAAAATAGTTTCATAAAAAAATACGTTATTGAACTTTATATAGTTCATGAGCCTATTTACAAGTTTGACTAGCTAACTTAGTTTGCGAGTCTAACAAGTTTAATTTTTTTAAATTAGTTTTTTTTATCATTGAATATTACGTTAATTGAGAATTTAATTTTATAATTGGTTTTGTTTCGCTTTCTATGAGGTTATCACGATCTAGAAAAACTCGGTATTGTGTTGGTGTTTGATTTCGTAATCATCTATTGTTGTTATCGTATAGTTAATATAAAAAATAGTTTTGAAAAAAAATCACAATCCCAGTGGAGTCTATAACTCAATTCACGGGTTTGACGTATTAGCTCGGCTTACCCGATTCACAGGTTTGACGAGTTTACCCGTTGATAAGATATTTTTTTTGTCCTTTTAATTGTTTTTAATTTATTATTTTTTGGTTTTATCATTTAATATTAGATTGATTGAGAAATATACGAATTATTGATTTTTGTTTGCTTTCTAAGGACAATTGTCTCAAACACATGTCTATTTTTAGGTTGGTGCTCAATTTTGTGAGCATTTATTTTTATTGTATGATTAAAGAAAAAATTTTTATAAAAAAAAGTTATCAAACTCAATAAAGTCTATGGCACGGGTCACAAGGTCAATCTAATATGTTATTGTTTTAATTTCTAAAAAAATTATTATCTTGAAGTTTTTTTAGAAGTTAAGTCATGTTTTTATCGATCATCAAGGTTATATTTGGACCTATAAAATTGATCAATTTAAATCAAACTAGTTTTTATATAATTTAATTAAAAACTCGAGTTAGACAAATAATTGAATTGGGAGGTCTCAAAATTTATAAAATGATACAACTAAAAATTATACCCATTTACATTAGAAAAATTGTTTGGCATATACGTAACGCCCTTGACCTGTACATGATATGCAATCAAGAAAGATAATGAAACTCTTTGTTATTGCGGTATGTACGATCATGTTTTTTTTAAGAGAAAATTTTAAAAATAATTTTTTTTAATTTTTTTTAATATATTTACAAACATAAAACAATTTAAAATGTAACTGATAAGCACTACCGATGTCTTTTTATCCCACTCCTTATCTATTCCAACATATATTAATTTATTTGATTTTTTTATGTAATATTAATAAAAAAATATAACGGGAATGCTGCCGCTTGGCTTTTGTGTGGAGAGGAGACACCAAAACCAAACTCACCGGCACCTTTTTCTGACATGTACCAATCTAGATGCCCTATTGGCCAATCCCTTTTATTTATTATGAGGAAAATCCTCCCCTAATAGATGCCTTAATCATTTCATGTCGACTAACCACCACAATATTTTATTTTCTTCTGTAAAATGACTCGATCATACTCTTACCGCGCGGAGAGCTGTCTTGCAAGATTTTCCTTAATTCCATCCATGCAATTGATGCTCTGCCCAAACCATTCATTATTTGTCCCTGTCTTGAATTTAGCCAAACCAGTAACTTTCTTGCATTTTGCTTACCTTTAATCAACTCGAGTAATTGCTGTTTAAATCCATATAATAACATTTTAATCTCAATGCCGACATGTCCCATCATTATTGGTAGCTCAAATTTAATATAATAATTTTGATATTAATATATTAAAAACATTAAAAAATACTAAAAAAATATTAATTTAATATATTTTTCATGATAAATATATGTTTAAAATATATCCGAACACAATTTGGGACACAAAAATAATAGGTAATATGACATCACATTTTTCATTCACTGTTTTTTTTAATTGAAGAAAACCCCACTTTCCAAAAAACGTATTTTGTGGATTCAGGTGAGCGAGTACAATCCTGGCTGTCACAAGTTTTTACAAGAGGTGCACGTTCTAACTCGAACTCGAAACTTGTTGTACAAATCTCAAGTTCTTTTTCATCACGTCTCGTTTCGTTCCCTGGGGACTTCATTCACTGTATTCTTTAAAGGGGGGGGAAAGAGTGCTTCGCATGATATTAGATTTGGCTTCTCGCATAATTATCTACTAATGACTATTTCTTGACGTGTCAAACCATCTATCTAATCACCACCAAACTGTAAGCAAAACAATAACATGGATCATGTGAAGATGTTATTTGCTCGAAAAGGAAAGAACATAGACAAAGCCAAGCCATCGAAGCCAAGCAAGTGAGAAGGAAAGAGACCGAGTCGTTGTCATTGCCTCATTGAGGCAATGGACCTCTGGAGGCAAGAATTTTGAAAGATGGTTTCTGCGTAAAGGATTAGAAAAGCATTTATTCCTAGTGCTGTTCTCGAGGATTCCATGTGTTATCTTTTCATTGGTCGAGCTATCAAAAGCTGCAATAGAACTTGAAGTACCTTCTTTTGTTTTTATTAAGGAAAAGGATCATAGCCACTTTTACTTTTTCTTCTACTCCTGTAGCTTTTTTATTTTTATTTTTTATATTAAATTAAAAATCATTCTTTTTTTAATATCGTTTACGAACATTACTAAAGATTACTTTCGTGCTTGAATTTGTTAGAAAATAATATAAATTATATATTAAAATTTAATTTAACAACTTAAGCTATTGTGTTGAGATGATTTTTTGACATGGTATCAGAGTCTTGATGATTAAATGATCACGAGTTCGAATCTCATCATCTCTATTTATTTGATAAAAATTAAACACAAGATAATATAGATCCGTGCAAGTTTCAAGCTCAAGATACTTTCAATTGAGGGGGTGTGTTAGATAATAATATAAAGTATATCTTGAAACATTATCTAACAGCTTAAGTATTGAGTTGAGATGATTTTTTGACATGATTATTTTATTTTTATTTTTTGAACTTATTTTTGCATGAAATGGAAAAGTTTTTAACTCCTACAAGGACATTTCTTGCCGGAAAAGAAAATTGATTTCAAGATTTTTGATGGGGTGGCAATTCCAAGCTCTCAATTTGACGCAACTTGGAAATAATTAAGGTCCACGTTTTCGATATCTTATAAATTATATAATTAAAAAGATTTTTAATTTCAAGAGAGCATGATTATTTAATTGACTATTCAATCTCCAGAGCTTGAACGCAAATGTGGAAGCAATCTAGTAGGTAGGGAGATCGGGACATTAAAAAAAAAATATAAGGTTTAATGTATTTGATGAAGCATAAGAGATCATTTTCCAGATCAATTTTCAAGAAACGAGCTCCTATCCACCAGATTTTCAAGGGGATTCTTGATAATTTGATGAAGCCCCACTTACAGGGAGGATATATTAATAAATTCAAGTTATTGGATGAAAATTGGATTTCGAAATCTGCCAGGTGTCTTGAGTTGCCACGTGGTTACATGTATTTAGAGCCTGCCTAAATTAGATGGAGCCGGACTGGTCCCACTCCCATCTGCCTCCTAATTCGAGAGACTGTAGTGTAGCAAGACGGATTACCTATATTTTTTTCTGGCAAGATTTACAATTTTTCTCTACAGGTTGGCAAATCCCTGTGTACGTGTACAATTTAATGATTGTACTGAAGCTCCAAACTTTTTATCCAAAACAGTAGCGTGGGTGAAGTTTTAGCACTAGTGTTTTAAACCCGGTTTGATAATCAATCTAGTTTAATAATTGAATTATTCAGATTAATTTTAAATTTTTATAAATTAAAATGATATCATTTTGATAAAAAATAAAAAAATAGTTAATTGGTTGCAACTAGATTTTTGATCGGGTCAGCCGTGTTTTTAATTACTTTTATTTTTTTATAAATCCGGTCCTGTTTTAGTCTTGGATCAACCGATAAAATTATTTTTTTAATTTATTTTGATATATTGATATTAAAAATAATTTTTAAAATATAAAAAATATATTATTTTAATATACTGAACGATGATTCTCTGTCCTGAAAAAAAGAAAAAAGAAAAAAGGCTAAGAAAACCGAAAAAGAAAAGAGGATAAAGGCTTGAAAACCATGCGGTATTTGCTTGATGCTTAAGGAGAACGTTGTGTGCCGGAGACAAATCAAACCTGTCAGTACATTTAAAGGGAACAATGAAAGATGAAAAGGAGCAAAAATACAAAGAAAAACTGCAATAAAGCGTGGCCCGGCAGGAAATAAAGATGCAGTGGATGTTGTTTTTTTAAATATTTTTTATTTAAAAATATAATAGTATATAAAAAATAATATGAAAATATATAAAAAAATAATTCAAAGCAAGAAAGAAATAAAAACATTCAAAATTTTATTTTAAATGAATCAGAAAAATATCAATCTTGTCGTGTGGGTACCAAAAGGAGTAAAAAACATGAATAAATCCGATGAAAAGCAAGCGCATATCAGGTTTGAGAAACTCAATGGGCATGACATAATGTGCTAAAATACACACCCATTATGGAAGAACACATTGTCTTTACGTGGCTACACGAGGCAGGCAGGGTCATACCGTGACGCAGCAGCTTCTAGTAAACTTCCGATAAATCGGACGGTTGCAATGAAAGCGAAAGAGAGGGGAGGGGGGGGAGAGAAACGGTTGAAGGCAAAAAGGTTCACGAGTTAATGGTGGTTTCCTGGCCCTTGGATCTACAGCTAGCTAGCTTGCTCCATCTTGTTGCCTTGCATGCATGAAAGTGACACAGGAATGGGCATTGATCATGGAGGGGAGTGAATCATTGAGGCAAGAAGAAACGTCATGTTTTCGTAGGATTTGTTTTTGTTTGGAATTATATTTAAAAGTATTTTTAATTTAGAAATGTATTAAAATAATATTTTTCTTATTTATTAAATTTATTCTTCACATCAATAAATTAAAATAATTAAACAAAAAATTTATTTATTTTTTAAAACATGTGGCCAACAACGAAAACAAACACGGCAAATGTGCCTTGATCTATTATTTTATTTTTCTCAATTATTTGAAATTGCTAAAATGTAAATAATTTATTCAAAACTCAGCCAATAAAATATCCTTCAATTATCAACTAAATAAATTAAAAAAATATATATGTTATCATACCATATCCCAATCCCAATGGAGTTCTATATACTATAGTTAATGCCTATTTATGAGACTTGTCAGCCTATCTTATCCAACTTCAGGGGCAAAGGAAAAGAAAAGAAAAGAAAGAAAAGGAGATTCATGTGAGGAGGTGAGCGAGAGGCTGAAAAGAGTATGGACCACAGCCAGTATTGCTTTTATTTAGCGTACTTTGGGTCATAAATTGGGTTTGGCTATAACTTAATTACAAGGCTTTATTCGAAATTTTGTTTTAGTATAGTGGGCCTGGAGCTTGTACTTGAACGTCCAGCACAAAAAGGTGAAACAGAAGCCTGAACACGAAGGCTCTGATTAGCAGCAGCTTTTTAACTTCCGTTTTAAAGAAAATCCCTTTTTGCTTGGTGTGCTATTTATTAATATTTTATTAATATTTTTAAATTATGTTGATGTATTGATATTAAAGTAAATTTTAAAAAATAAAAAAATATTATTTTAATTTATTTATAAATAAAAAAATACTTTAAAAATCAATCGCAATGATAACTATGTAATAATATTTTATCATGCAAAAAAGAAATGGACTTATGCAGTGGTGGAGGGAGGGGGGCTGGCAGGGGCTGGGGCCCTGCAAGAAAATGCTCATACCTTGTAAATATTTATAATTTTAATAAAAATAACTGAATTTTTTTCTTTGCCCCTTCTAATTTATAATTTGGCCCCCCTAATTATTTTTTCTTGCTCCGCCCCTGGACTTATGAATATTAAAGAATAGGAGTAGATTAAATGCTATGATTATTTGATTTCTTTATACTAAAATATGATTGAACAAAGCATACCATACATGCATGCATTAATAGCTTTCTAAAAGAAATTCTAGGTTTAAAAAAACTATAAATTATATATTTTTTATTTTAATTTTTTTTTCAGCAAGACTTAAAATTACAGTGTGTGATAACTAAATAAATGTTTTTAATAAAAAAATAAAAAAATTAGGTTTTTTTGGGGTTTTTCATGCTCCAGCATTGCTGGGATCTCCGTGTAAAGTTGTAAACAACATTTAACCAAAGGTCACATGTGCGCCAACTTGATAGGGATCGGACAAGAGGTTCCATTACCATAGCTCACTGCTCGCACTTTGACAGTGTCCAAGCACACCTTGTCCATGTGGCTGTAGTCTGTAAATGATGATGGAGATTCAGTGACGGGGGCCCGAAGTCAACAGAGACAACTTCTCAACTGTTCCTTTTGTGTTGTGTAATGAAAAAAAGAGAAGAGAGAAATTCTTGTATCATGATTGGTCGGGTAAGAAGAGAAACTAGTGACCCGGCCCCACTTCATTTCCATGCGCGTGTAAAGTAGCCAATAGGCTATAGCTAAATAATAAAAATTTAAGTTTTTTTTATTAATTTAACTCCAGTCAAGCCCGAGGGAGTTGCTAAAATGACCGGTTAGGCTAGCGGGGTCTTATAACACTGTTCGTGAGAGGGGACGCTAAATTCATTCCATTGTGATTCTTATAACCCGTTA
>Ga0307517_10005263_pt1 | contig 19554 bp, 10 predicted proteins | sample 23_EM_MG_FD_194515 | JGI IMG/M metagenome (GOLD analysis project Ga0307517, IMG submission 194515) | Populus trichocarpa ectomycorrhiza microbial communities from riparian zone in the Pacific Northwest, United States - 23_EM | ecosystem: Host-associated > Plants > Roots > Unclassified | place... | reverse complement strand
TAAAAAAATATTAAATTGATATATTTTAAATTTTTTCAAATGACTTGATGAAAAAAATATATTTTCAACTTAAAGAGAAACTTACTCTCATATCTTTTTTTATTTATAATTTTTATTTCTTTTAATTTGAATAAATTGCCATTCTCTTTTTAGTTATTCAGACAGTTAGATAAATAATAATACATTCTTATTTACTCGTTTTCATTCTTTCATTTTACTCGATTGAGTCTCGAGTCTCAAATCAAGTCTCAAATCGATTAATTAGACTAAACCGAGTTTTATAGATACAAGGGCACGTGTCAAGAACCCAACTCGTCATCGTTAAGAACTAAAACCAAATTATGGATGATTTCTCTGCCCAGGCACGAGTTATACGGACCTTTAGCGTATGGAGATTAGGAAGGAAGAAAGCGAAAACAAGCATTCAAATTTAAGAAAGTGAATGTGCAAGAATGCCCTCGTTTTAAGGATTGTTCGGAAACCAGAAGACAGCTTCAGGGTCCCATCCTTGTCACCCTTCTCTCTGCACTAAAGGACATAAAGGTTATTACCGTAAATAAATAATTTCAGGGAGCCTTTTGGTCGGTCTGGCCATAGGGACCAGTTTCAAAGATTCTCTGTTTTATGGAGCCTCGCAAATAATTCCTAGCCGCTTGTTATGTATTTTTTTTTTCATATTCAAATTAATTAAGTACATCTTTCTAGCTGGTTTAAAGAATTTCCAAAGGTGTTTGTTTTTTGGGTCACCGTGTTTTCGAGACAAATTATTATTTTTTATTTTAAATTAATTATTTTTAATCCTTTTTTGATTATTTTAATATAATAATGTTAAAAATAAATTTTAAAACTAAAAAAATATTATTATAATAGTATCAATTACCACTAGAAAATGATGTTTCTCGGTATCTTAATTTGAGATTTGTATTTTGATGATTAAAAAAAGAAGAAATATATATAGTCTTATGTAACGCATAGTTACCATGAATGAAAGATTGAAAATTGAATTAAGAAATTGAAATGAAAACTAAGGAATCGAAAGTAAATTTTAATTCCAGTGATGTGTTTGAGAGGATAACAAGAAAATAAAAATATAATTTTAATATTTTATTTTAAAAAGAAAATAAATAATGATTTCATTGCAATTATGATGATCTGGTTAATAAAGATGATTGTAGAGATAATAACTGCGGTGAAAAATAGAGGAGGAGATGGTAATAATAATAATAATAATAATATATTTTCTAGAAATATAATTTCTTACTATTTATATAAATAGCAGCAGTATTTCTTTCCAAACAACATTCAACATATTGTTCAGCCCTTATAAAAAAAATTACAAACCCGTTCACGCTTGGCTTGCTATTGGGGACCTGCCCCTGGCCATTTTATATCCTTTCCTTTTTATTTTAATTTTTTTTGGATCCAATTGTTTTTTTTCTAAATTTACTTATTTTCAGTTTTAAAAGGATTATTAATACTATTATAATTTTTACTTGAATTTTAATGTTTTTTTATAATTATTATATATCTAATATAAAAATAACAATGCTAATAATAAATTGACCACAAATTCAATTTAAATATTTTTTTTACTCTTAAATATTTTAAATAAATTATTAATATAATTTTATCATATTTATCATATTCTTAGCTTTTAATCACAAGTAAAATATGAATATGTTATTTTGATATTTTTTAAAACTTGATCATAAAATTATTTTCTTAACAGAAACAATAATTTCAATTAAAAAACTTATATTCATTAAAGTAAATAAGATACATTAATAAAAAAAGTTAATTTAATTAAAAAAGTTAAAAATTATATTTTCAAATTTAATTGTCAAAAAATTATTATGGTCACCCACGTACAAACTAGTCCTTCTTGAGAATAGATAGTCTTCACTGTCCACCATGGCCCATAGAAACCCCTATCAAATCCCCAAAATACCCGTCCCCAAAAATTTCCCGCGCAATTAGAAACAAACGGTGTTTGATGAGATAAATATCAGAAAATCTGATGATAACCATCATGATCATCTCTGACCTGTAGGTCCCACTCCCTCCCTCTTCCCTTTTAAAACCCACCTGTCTTCCATTACCCACAAATCAATGCCACCCTTCGAATTTGTTTCGAAAATTCACAATCTTATAACACAAGCCCTTCCTACCTCACCTTTTATGACATTTGAGAGACTGCAGTTAGAGTGGCTTTTTCAAATTATTTTTTATTTTATAATAATTTAATTTATTTTATTTTTAACACCAAAACAATATAAAAATATTATTATCATGAAGATTTAAAAGAAAAAAATTTAAGATTTTAAAAAAGCGCTTGTTTGTAAGGGAATGCCAAACGTTGTCTTAGCTCCCTCTATATAACCACAAAAACCACCTCCTCTCCCAATTTGCCTCACTCCCATCACCATGCCCGTGTAGCATAACCTCCCCTTCACCCCTCCTTCCCTACTCAATGGCACCAAGCACATCTCATGCTTCAGTGCTCCTCATCGCCACCATACTTGCCCTGCTCCTTGCCGCCACGCCCATCACTTGCTGGCGTCCATGGCCTCACCTAAAACCCAACAGCTCAGACCTTCTTTATGATTCCTCCAAAAAATTTGAAGGGTCATCAGAATTTGTTCACCTGCGTTATCACATGGGCCCAGTCCTGACCGGGAACATAACAGTCCACACAATCTGGTACGGTAGATGGGAAAAATCCCAGAAAAAGATTATTCGAGAGTTCATCAACTCAATCTCAACCGTCAATGCACGGCCACCGTCAGTTTCTGGGTGGTGGAGAACTGTGCAACTCTACACAGACCAAACTGGAGCCAACATCTCACATACTGTCCAATTAGGACAGGAAAAAAACGACAGGTTTTATTCTCACGGGAAGTCTTTAACGAGGTTGTCTATACAGTCGGTGATCAAGAGTGCCGTCACGGCCAAATCTAAGCCGCTGCCCACCAACCCGAAGAACGGTTTGTATCTGTTGTTGACTTCCGATGACGTGTACGTTCAGGATTTTTGCGGGCAGGTTTGTGGGTTTCATTATTTTACATTTCCGTCGATCGTAGGGTACACGTTGCCTTATGCTTGGGTAGGTAACAGTGAAAAGCTGTGTCCTGGTGTGTGCGCTTATCCGTTTTCCGTGCCTAAGTATATACCTGGGTTGAAGGCACTAAAGTCACCGAACGGTGATGTGGGTGTTGATGGGATGATAAGTGTGATTGCTCATGAGATTGCGGAGCTGGCGACCAATCCATTGGTGAATGCTTGGTATGCAGGACAGGACCCAAGTTTTCCCGTGGAAATAGCTGATTTGTGTGAGGGTATTTATGGAACTGGAGGTGGTGGGTCCTATACAGGACAAATGTTGTTGGATCATGATGGTGCCACGTATAATATGAATGGGATCAGACGGAAGTTCTTGGTTCAGTGGGTTTGGAACCATTTCGTTAGTTACTGTACTGGCCCTAATGCCCTTGATCAGTAGTGGTATTTTCCTATTTTGACCTTGTTTAATTTCTGTAATTTGGGGTTTTATCGCTCTTTTTTTTGTTGGGTTTTGGATTTTGGGGTTATTAATGCATTAAGGTAGTTAAGGTTGTTAAATCTGTAATAATCTCTATTATACTATTTTTGTACACCACTTTGCTGTCTTCTCCCATCATTAAAATCTTGTCTTTTCCCATCATTAAAATAATTTTGTAGTCTTGTTAAAGATATTTTATGATTAGATATTTATTTAGATGGGTCTAAGTGTTTATTTGTCAATGCGGTTTAATTAAAAATATATTAATTTAACGTTTTTTATATATTTATAATATTAAGAGAAAATGCCGTTTTTTAGTAAGTGGGATTAGAACTTGTTTTATAATATTTATAATATAAGATACAATTTGAATATCATGAAATTCTTGTTTAATATTGGGAGAATTTTCTTATAATAATTCAAACGCATATAATCTGATTGAAAAATATCTCATTGTTAATGGAGTACGTAATTTGAAGCTAATCCTTTTTATAAACCTATACTTGCCTTTCTTGGGTTATGGTGGTCTTGAATGGATCAGGCATCGCTGCTCATCTAAATCTCAATTCTATATTTTAGGTCAAAAAATAAAATAAAATAAGTTTGGTGATTATATGATTGTTAATCATAATTTTCTGAAAAAATATAGTAAATTGAAGTATAACCAATCGAATTTCTTGTTAATGTAAATGACAATTGCAAATTGATGTTGACCTAAGGCTCGTCTTAAAGTCTCCATGAGTGCCTTTCGCCAAGGCACTGCTTTTATTTTTTCGGTGTAAAATAAAAATATATTAATTTAATATAATTTTAAATATAATTTTTTTTAAAAAAACAATCACACTTTAATTTCCCAGCAAGTTGATTTACGAAGTTTATAGGAAGGTACACTTTGATCGCTTTCAAAACAACCTGTGCAGTGTGCGCTTAAGGTGTTTTTCCGAAGCCAATGAGGCTCTCAAGGACCCCACTGTCTTTATCTTCTTGAAGACTTAATCAAGAAAACTTTGTTGGGATTTGAGCTATAAGGCTGTGATATGATGTATGGTACTATATTTCCCTTCTTTTCCACGACAATTTTAGATGCTTTTTTCCTTCTCTTTTCCTGAGAGATACGCACATATATCATCATGTACTGAAAGCATGGAATTACCCATCGATTAAACATGAAAATAAATTTTAGATAAATTGATATTAAAAATAAATTTTAGATAAATAAATTTTGGGAAAGATTTAAAAAAATAAATTTAAAAATAAGTTACCAAATGCATGGAGGAATCAATTTGGTTTTTTATACTAAACACTTTTGATACCGTGGTGGGTGTGAAAGAACCTCTCATCATATTACCCAAATGGTGATTTTAGAAAATGATTTTTCTTTTAAAAAACATTAAATTAACAATTTTAAACTATAAAAATTGCTTTAAAATATTTTAAAAAATATTAATTTGATATTTTATATATAAAAAAACAATTAAAAAATAATATCAAACGGTGTTTTTCAACTTGTAAATGATAAACCTAAATGGAAGCCATATTCATTGCATGAGATGAAGGATCGGTGCTTAGGGTTGGTTAGCCTATTCGGGCCATTTGCAGTCCACGTGCATCAATAGAATCCACCAACAAATGTGTGTTTGTGTCACGGACGGCTAAGATAGGTCAAGTCTCAACAGGTAACAATCCTCTAAATCTAAATAGGTAACCCTTTATTTTATTTTATTTTATTTTTTTCATTTAAAACTAAACAGAGCACCACCACATTAAGTGGAGCCTAAAAATTGATGCATGAGCGTTTAACAAGGTTTCTTATCTTCTCATGATTAAAAAAAAAGCGAATTTTTGTTTAAAATAAGGATATATATCCTGAAAAATTTTAAAGTAAATTTTATTATTTTTAAAATACAAAATACATGAAAATATGTTATCTTGATCTCTAATCAAACGCTATGCAAAATTTTAGAAATTGATTTTTATAAGTATTTGAAAGTATAATAATTTTCATTGCATGATGCATTTTAAAATTATGTTTCACTTTTAAAAGAATTTATTTTATATATTTTTAGTGTTTTTTAATAATTTTTAATATAATTATTTTAAAATTATATTTTTTAAAAATATATTAATATATTTTCAAATAAAAAATAAATTTTAAAAACAATCCCACTAAGTTACCAAACTTATTAATCATGTAAAAAACCTCACAAAAGAATTATTTAATTAACTACTCCATAGTCTATAGCTGTAGGGGGCCTGTCATTCCTATGCTCAATTCACCATTTTTTTTAATAGCTAGACAAAGCAGCAACAAGATTCAATTTTGGGAACCAGCTGGCTTTGGTTTGAAGTGCCATCAATTTGCAGGCAAAAAAACAAATTTTTTTCTTACAAATGAAACAAGTTACTTTGACTTCGGTGGGGATTTGTAGCTTCTAAGAGTAGGTAAGGTTCGATAATAAAGTCATGCTAAATCACAAAAGAAGAAATAAAATATTTAGCAAAACACCATCTTTATCCTAATTATCAAAAGAAAGTTTATGTTAATCAGATTCCTTGAAACATAATTAGCTAGCGATGGTAACACTCAGCAATATCTAGTAGTCAGCACTCAGGCAGCGGTGGAAAAGTAGTTGCCGCGCCTGAACCCTTGATCTTTGACCTACAAGCACAAAAAGTCAGGCCTCCTGTCTCCCATAATCTATTTTTTATTTTTTAAAAAAACAGGCCTACTAAGCAAAGCATCCTGAGATCTAATTACACATTCCTATTAGTTCATCACCATGCTTTAACGAGCATTGGACTATACTATAAGGATTATATCTATGCCAATGGTGATCGCGATGGTTTGTTGAGTGCTGGACTGTACAATAAGAATTAAGAGCCAATTTGTCTACGTGGGAAAGCTTTTTTCAAACCACAAAATATAAAAAATGATGTCTTTTGGCCTGAGACGTAGACAAACGCACAAGCAGGCACGAGACCGGTGTTAGTGGCGCCGCCCGCTCCAATAGAACCCACTAATGTATGTGGGTCATGAACGGTTTAGAAGGGGCAGACGAGACAGACACGGCTGACTTTGGGTGGCTGCAGTCCTCCAGAGATTGAGTAATCACATCTTGATCACATTTATCAAGTATGAGTGAGGTTCAATAGTAGTTACCTCTTCCTTGGCAGTTTTTAGCATGTCTACAAATTGTTTTTTTGGCTTGCGCTGAGTTTAATTCATCTGTCAACTAATTAAGCTGATTCTTACCTAAACAAGGAGCTAAATATTGCACTGCCTACGAGTTTATCATCCTGCTGTTGTAACTTTGCTTCGAAATTAGCTGTATTCTGAACTACGCCAGAAAGAGGGCAATGATGTTAACAGCAGCTAGCTGCTTGTTCTAAATCTTGAGGTTGAGGGCAAGCTTGTAGTGACTATCTCTCCCTTTCCCTACATCCTGTAATATTAGCTAAAAACAAGCATGTCACTGTCAATATCACTATAAAGGAATAAATGATGATCAAAAAAGAAGGAAAAGGAAAAGAGAAAAGAGAAAAGAAAACAAATTCCCTGAAGGCTGTCCATATCATAGTCCAGCTCTTTTGATTTCCATGTAATAAATTCTAAACAACCAATAAAAAGAAGGGAAAAGAAATGAAGAAAAGCCATAAAGAACTTTGGTGCAAATTGATTATAGCATTAAAATGAAAGGTGGTGTAAAGGAAGAGCAGGTAATAATTAGGAGAGTGGGAGGGGAGGGGCCTCTGAGGATCATGTCATCTATTTTTTACACAAATTTGTTGAAGAAGTGACACAAAGAGAGCTAGCAATTAAGGATTGAAAATCTGAAACCAACTGATACGCAGAGAACTAATGATTCGATGGCCCATTAAGGATTCCCCTGAGATCTACTCGAGGGACACCAGATGCATGATCTTCCAGTACCTATTATAGAGCTGTCGAGATTCATGACGTTCTTACAGTATCTACTGCATAAATCTTCAGTGCAAGAAGGCGAACAAAATAGGGCCATCATGTAGCCCAAGCATGTCTACATACTCTTTAATCATGAGCACACTGCAAGGATATTAGCCCCAACTGGTGGATTGTATATGCAAAATTAAACCATAATCATAGTATGGAATTCCCAGTTCATAAATTTCACCTAATTCCCTTTATTGCCTTCAACCTGAATTGATCTTTCCCTTTTACTGCTATATAGTACTAATTGATCTTTACTGCAATGAAGAAACTATCTCTATTAGCTAGAATTGATCCTCACAACCTTGTTTCCTTGATGATTTATTGAGACTAAGAAGGGAAATATAAACATTCAAGATAGATCATACATGAGTTTTTTAGAAAAATAAATATCTTTCTTAGTTATTTTTTTTTCATTCAATTTAAGAATTTTACTTTTTTTATTCAATATTATTAAACTCTTTTAGTTTTTCTATTTTAAAAGAATAATTTTTCTATTTAGTATTATTATGATTTTGTATATTTTTCATAGTTTCTTTTATTCATTCAATTTTACTCTTTTTTTTTTTTTATTCAATATCAATATTAAACGGGTCATGTAAGTCGTTTTCTTAAGACGCGTAATTGTTAAGGTGAAGCCTAAAAAAACCTAGAAATTAACATCAAATAAACTTTATGATAAAAACTTTATTTGGTTTCATTTCATTAAATTGATCGGTTTTAGCGCTATTATTTAAACAATTTTGTATTATTAAGATCATTGATATTTAAAACTTTTCAGCTCAAGAGTTCTCTCTACCGTTTAGTATCATTGTTTTTAGAATCAGAGAAACTTTAATTTCCATATGCCTATTTTTGAAGTTAAACCACATTTTAAATTTCTAGCATTTTCTGATATCTTGTAATGCCGAGACCTCTCAGTCGGACCGCCAATGTCGTGGCCGGCTATAAAGAATCAGTATTCTGATAATGTTCTTAATATTTACCCTACTTGTTTCAAGGAAACTATCAATCAGAAGCCGGTCCAAACGCAACCAACAAGTCAACCTTTGAAAATAGAAAGAACTACAAGCATTGATTCATAATGCTGGCAACACTATATACCATGGGAAATGATAATTAAATTTCATATTTTTTAAAATATTTTTTACTTAAAAATACGTTAAAATAATTTATTATTATTATTATTTTAAATTTATTTTTAATAATAACATATTAAAACGAGTAAAGAACATAATTTATTTTTAAAATTTTATCCAATCCTGTTTGAAACGTAATAAAAAAGGGGGCTAATGCTAGATTACACCTTACCTTATTATCTAGATCATAGAAGCAAATGCTAGACAATGTGAAAAGCAGCAGAATATGACATGCAGAGAGGCACTCAAAGAACCATCTGCAGGTGGAAAAAGATGATCTTTTTCTCTCATTTGATCATGCGTCTTCATCAATTCATTAAAGATATGTCGAAATACTGCCCAAGGAAACAGCATTCAACGATCACTGATCATTGTGTGTAGATTGCTCCTAATTTAACATGGAAACAATAGTTTGTGTTCGCAAATTATCATTTTAGGTCTTCAACATTCTCATTCTGCAGATTCTTCAAAACTCCACATGCAACCGTTCCCGCCACAAACAAGCCAACTATAGGGATGAAAGATGGGTATAGACTCATGCCTGTTGAAGGAAAATGCCGAGTTATTGTTATTATTATTAGAATTATTATTATTATTTTTATTATTTTCTATAGGAGTTAATTAAGGGTTGATATTCATAAATAATACGAGTAATTAATGACTAAATATAAAAACAAAATAGTCATTTGCAAAAGTGAAATACCTTTACATAACCGTACTGTCAATACTGTGAGACTATTAGAGAGTAGAGTGATGTAAAACCATATATTTTTGTGGCCTCACCTTACAAGTTAATTAGAACTTAAGTTATTGAGGTGAAATAAATTATTTTACATTCTATCAAAATCTTAATAACCTAATTATGAGTTCAAATCTTGATTCCGTACAAGTTTTTGAATTTTCAACTGAGAAAATATATTAAAAAATAATATAAAATTATTTTTAAAATCTTATTTCATACCTTACGTTTTTGAATTGAATACTAGAAAAAGTTAAGCATTCTTTTTTGATGTTTTTTTAAAGTGGCACCGATTCGTGAAGAATTCAGTGAGGCCAAGGGAAATGTTTGGATGCCCTGCGCTCACCATTTTTCCTAGGTTGAGTTAAAAAAAGAAAAAAAATACTAAAAGGAATTTGTACATCAAAATATATATATTTTATTGTGAATTATAATAATAAAATGATTATTTTGTCATTCTCTAACTAAATTATTGAAATAACTATTAGAGGTAAAATAATATTTTTCACATGATTTATTTGTTATTATTATATTTATTAAAGATAAATTGATTTTTTTACATTTTAGATGTAAATGAAATGACTTAAATATTCTTAAAAGCAAAAAAATAAAATAAAATTGGGGTTCATGTGCTTTTAATTCGATCTTTTATTACTTTGATTACATAATATATTGACTAAATTATTCTTAAAAGCAAAAAATAAAAATAAAATCATGATGAAAATCTAAGAATGCCCCTATAAAGGCATTCTTGAATTTTCATCATGATTTTTTTTACTTATAATCAATTTAATTGAGAATCAATTCAGTCTTTTAACAAATACAAATATATTTAAAAAGATAAAAATGAGTGGCATGTACATAATGAGTGGGAGGCATCCTCGCTTTTTGGATGACGTGTGCGGCCCATTTTGTTGGTCAAACACCGCCTTATGTGATGATGTTGGATGCATAACGATGTTCTCTCCTGATGGCCAGATGCGTGTACAGGGTGGAGAAACGATTAGGAATGATGAAGTTTTTTTCTCTTTTCCTCAATCTTTTCTATTTCCTCGTCTTTGTTACATAATAATATAAATTATATCTTGGGACCTCACCTAACAATTTAAACTATTGGGTCGAGGTGATTCTTTAACATGATATTAGATCTTAATGACCAAACATTCACGAGTTCAATTTATTTATTTATTTTTTAATTTTATCTCTTAACATTTTATTTCCTTTAATTTTTGTATCCAATTTAACCTTTATTTTTTTATTGCTATTTTTTTATATCATTTTCTTGATTTATTTATTTTCTCAATTTAGTCCCTTATTATTTTTTTTCTTTTAGCTTTTATTCCAAAATTTTCCTTACTGTTTTGATTGATATTTTTTTTTAAATTTTTTGATGATTAGAAATTTTGCTTCATGATTTTTTTGTGTTTATCTTCTATGAGGCATTCACGATCTCATGACCCATGTCACATGTTTTGAAGATTAGACCAATTGAACTTTTGTCATTTTTTAATATTTTTTTTCAATCTCATTATTCGATATCAGGTTATTGGACCTTGAACTTTGTGATTTTTTTTGAATGAACTTTCCATGGGGTTATCTTGATATCATATCTCGGGTTATGAGTTAGTTGAGTCAACCTAAGTTGACTCAGTTTTTTTATTTTTTTTTAAATCAATTTTTTTAATGTTTACATTTTATCATTTTGTTTGCTTGAGAGTTGATCTCCATTGTTAAGTTTTTTTTTCTACCTTTTTAAAATTGACATTTGTTTTTAGTTTTTCCTTCATCGTTTTCTTTTCTGATAATTGAGCTTCAGATTTCTTTCACTTTTCTCTTTATGAGGTTTTCCTGTTTTTATTTAATTTTTATTTTGTTATGAAATAAAATTGTTGAGACATTTTAAAAATATTTAGAGGGCATGTTTTTTTAATACTTACAAGTGTTTATTTTTTTGATTGGTCATTGATATATTTTTGGGTTTTTTTTTATTATTATCATTGATTTTTTTAATTAAATTATTAACTAAATTAAAAGTATTGAACTCATTTGAAACAATAACTTGGATTCTGAATTTTTCTTACTCTTTTAAAAACAATAATATTGTTTAGACATTCTTTTATTGTATTAGATAAAATTCAACAAAACCAGTGGCACGACGAAGACCATCTATCTAATAATTTTTAAAGTTGAAAGTGCCTAATGAACCAACTCTTTTTATTATTTATTTATTTATTATCAACCGTAGTGAAACAAACTCGTCAAGCCATAATTGCATGCTGAGGCAGCAATTAAAGAAGTCGTCTGCAAAACAAGCTTCTTTGTCAAAGAAATAAATTCCCTTCACCTTAAGGGCTCCCCTCTTATGGAGGACTAGCATCATCATTTGGTTATGAACTAGTAATGCATTGCCGAAGTATTTTTTTTATAAAAAATAAAAATTATAATATATAATAGTCATCTTAATATTTTTTTATTTGTGATAATCTAATTGTAAAATATTAATTTCATCTCAATATTCAAATTAAAAACTATTATGGATTATATTATTAACAAAAAATCTTTATATTACATTCATAATAAAAATGAATTTATGATACTAACTAAATATAAAAATAAAAAAATATTTTTTACATTGTTAAAAAAGTGATTGTATATTAAAAAAATGTATTACTGTTGAAATTTCTTTATTAAAAAAATAGTGAAAAACTTGTAAAAAAAAACCGTGGAGAACATTTAAAATATATTTTTCAAACTTATACAAATTATAGAAACTAAACAAATAGATTTTTAGTATTTTGAATATATAGAGAAATATTATATTTAAATAATAAATTTTAATTTTCTTTTTTCCAAATCTAATGTTCCAGAAAATTGAAATACGAGGTTAATTTCCAAATCTGAGAATTCAATTAATTAGACCCAATTCACGACAAAATCTAATCTCGAAATTCTGCAAAGCTTTTAAGCAAAATTTGACATTTCTGTCATCTTTCAGTTCATCAAAATTTAACAGAACTCAAAAACTAAAATCTTAAATTTTTTTTTTGACTTACCTGAAGCAGCAAGCACAAGGTCCTCCACAAGAATGATCCCACCAAGTGCTATCCAGGCAAGAATAAAAGCATTCTCATTTCTACTCATTTCTTTAAATGTAGCCTCATATTCTTGTCTTATAAATCCTGGCTTCTCAACTGGAGTCCTCCAAACTATCGATGCTCTCCCTCTTCTATTACGTTTTCGTTTCTTTTTACTCCAACTCCCACTTGTTTTGCTTGAAGTTGCTGCTGTAGATGATTGTGAGCCAAACCCTCGACCAGGGGAGACTGCGGTGGGTTTTTTATTAGGTGGGGTTGGATTACTAGTGGGGTTTTTGGCTTTGATTTTGAGTTTGGTGGGTTTTCTTAATGGCAAGAGAAGGAGACGATGGGAAGGTTTTTTTTGAAGAGAGAAGAAGATAGGGATGCATGGGTGGATCTGTAGCGCCATTTCCAGTTAAGAATATGGTGTTTTAGTTCTTGTCCTACCTGCCTTGCAGCTTCTTGGTTATGCAAATATTGTCATCCCTAGCAATAGCATTGGACTCCCCAATTATACTTTTCTTGCCCCTTTTCTCAAAATCAAGCACCGAAATCCTCTAGGGTTAGCTCGCATAGAGATGAGCTAGCGGGCTTGCTTTTTATCAGAGGATTACGTAAAACAGATATTCGACAACAAATGACATATTGAAATCCAGCCTAAATTAATGCCTGGCTCGGCAAGGAAAATATTGGGAGTATTTTACAAATATGGAAATATTTGAATGCTGTTTCCTTTTCCTCCATGGGACACCGTTCATAGTATCGGTTCAAAAAACTATCTCATCCATCTTTTCTTGTCAACTCCATGCATCATCCCTCCTAACAGATGATAGAAAGGTTGAATGAAGGGAGAGATGAGATGATATGTCTTCCTTTTTTAATCTCTCAACTCAATCCATCATCCTAAACAAGTAACTAAGCAAATTCTACATGGGGATGATCATACACAATCTACGAGAAGAAGAGAATTCGAAAACAGATTTTTAAAGCAAGTTGTTTTTGAGAAAACTGATAATGGGAGTAAAAAAGAGTAAATAATAATCTTACAGAATTGAATCATAGGAGGTGAATATCCAATTTTAACATGGTTAGTCTAAAATAAATTTTATTTTAAATCATGATTTGGAAATTATTCTTTTATATAGATATTCTATAACAAAAACATTTATACTAAAAGTATATTTGGTAGAAAAAAGACTTAAATATATTTCTTTAAATAATAGAGGTAGAATGAATAGGAATTAACAAGTAAAAAAGTAAAATTTAATTTTGATTTAAGTTCAAAAGATTTCTAACAAAACATATTCATAACTATTCTTTAGTTTGTTCTATCATCTCGAAATAACAGCAAAATCACCCCCTGTTTATTAGTAAAAAACAATGATTCCGCGAGATCATTTAAAGACCTGTTTTTATTGAAAATCTAAATAAATAATTTTAAGAATCTCAATGATTTAAAGTCAAGAAAAAATGTATTTCTTTACCCAAAACTTCCCTTTCCATATTCATTTATTTCCTTTTTATTTTGGCAAAAACATGCTTTTTTTTTATCAATAATATAATATTTTAAATAAGAACTTATCATAATCTAAAAAATAAGTTTCAATAAAAAATACAAAAAAAAAACATGTCTTTATAATTTTTATATGATTATATGAAAAAATAAATCTCAATCTTATTTGGAAAGTATGGCATAATTAGATTATTTTTAAAATATCATTGTAAATATTCTATTTAAATAGAATTTTTTTTAAAAAACTTAAAGACTTCCTTAAAATATCTCTTACAAATACTTAAAGAAAACATCATAGAGACTTCCTTAAACCATATTTAATCACAAAAAACATATCAAAATCATATAAAATCTAAATATAATTAGAGTATCACTTACGGGAGATGACAGATGTTATGGAAGAAACCTTAATGAGGATTCCTGTTTTAGCTTTTGTTAATTTATTTATCTTAATTTCAGTATCCGGTTGATGGTAGTGGAGACCCTGCTGTTCTTTAAGTTTGTTCAGCCTGAAACACTCATAGCAGGCAGTAATTTCTTCAGGAACCTAATAGTGTTCCAGGAGAGAGAAACTTCATGTGCTTAACACACAAAAGTCCAACGATCATGGTGTCTTGGTGATACTGGAAAGTATATTCAGACGTTTCGATCTTTCACTTGCTCTTAATTATCTTTTGGAAGGCTTCAAAGAAAAGGTTCTAATCATACAGGTAAAATGAAAAAGACTACAAATTTGTGTTTTTCCTTTCCTTTCTTTCCTAGCACAGCTTGATAGTCCGATTGAAATGCTGTGAATATGCTACTGATTGATCTCTCTGCTGTACGGAATGAGAGATCCTATCTCTGACTCCCGAGTCCAAAGTGGCTAGCTATGCTTAAAGAGCTTTGTCCTGGGGCTGTCATCAGGGAACTGGATGCTGGTAACTTTGGCTCTCTGTCATCAAGTTTATGCTTATTTCTAATCTTTTCTGTACAGTAACCAGTGACGTTTTTTTTTTTAAAATAGATTAGATAATTTTTGTGATTTTTCAATGGGCAATACATGATTTTTTCTTTTCTTATTGTGTCTATCTGTATCAGTAGTTGTATATAGCCCTTATTAGATAATATAATCAAAGATAAGCAGGCCATAAATAACAATCAAGATCCACAATTCTCTCCATCAAGTAGTTGAACATTGTGATAAATCCATCAATCCATCCATTATTCTGTATTTCTTTTTACTTAAAATCAGAAGATTTCTCACAGGATCATGGAGAAGACCTTTGGTTTTGTCCTTCTATGTTTATTTTTACTTGCCTCTCCATTTGGTTCAAGAGCAGATTGTGTTTCGTTTAAAGATCTAAATGCAAAGGACTGTTCTGATCAAGATGCCTTTTGCTTTTCTGCATGTGTCCCTGATGTTCATGGGGCTACTTCTGGAAGATGCATTCTAGTTAAAGGCACTGGTTGAGTGCGTTGTGAATGTGAGATTCCTTTCTGATACACAATACCCTTTCCAACTTTTACTTTTTATGCACGGTAAGATGTTCTACATTTCATGTTTCTAATTCAAACTTCGATGTGAATCTTCAAAACACATTTCTTAGACTTGATTTCTAGTCAGTTTGTTCGCGCTGTGTTTTGCACCGATCACATATTCAATACTATTTAGTTAGTAAAGTAAGTGTATGGTTTTAAATGGATCCGATTGAAAACTCTTTCTCCAACCTTAATCAAAAAATGCTAAAATTTATAAATTTTTTAAACCATAATTGCAAAAGCTACTTCAATGCCAAACACACTTACGTATCAGGTAATGGAAAATTATGGAGAGTCAAAATTCGTGAAGGAGTTCTTTTATGGCATCTCTTGGCCCTGCACTGTGTCTTGGTTTCATATCTGCAATGTGAAGCAATAAATACGAGGAAAAAAAAACGAAATGCTGGATTTTTGTCAGAGTTTAGATATTCATCGGCTGCTGTGTGCTCAATGGAGGTATTGTGGTTTGTACAGTTGGCTGCTTTAGGAGGGAAAAACATTTGAGCAAGAACAATTGATACATAACCTTGATTTTTGAAAATGTTACAAGATTCCAAAATACATGAAATCTGTAAATGAAAAAACAGGACTGCAAAGAAACCAAGAAAAGGAAATACAAAAAAAAAAACCCTCAAAATTCAATCTTGAACATAAACTAGAATGGTACAAAGGGACTGACGAAAACAGCAATTATTCACACCACTCGTCGGATTCGATCCGACTCTGCAAAATCATAGCCCACTTGAAAAAGAGAGCAATCCCTGTAACAAACTCATGAACTGTGTCACAAAGAAAATATTGCTGCAACAATGCCCACTCCGAAGAACACAACATCATTAAGAACAGTTAAGCTTACTGCTCCAGAATTATCCTCAGGAGCATCTGGACTCTCTGCAGCTTTAGACCTTTTCTTTGGTTTTTCAGGTGCTGGTGCTGGAGTAGGAGGTTTAGGTGTAAAAATATCAACAGGAAGGAGCACCTTGTCAACCTGATAAACAGCTAGCTGGTTATCAGTGTATATAGTGCCAGATACGCTTGTATTGGTAAGTCCTGTGGTTATATTCACTGAGTTACCTGTGGTGGTTACATTAAGCTCTAACCTGCCACCTGATCCTGCCTGTGTGGTCAAAGGGTTGCTCACTGTCTGGAATTGGGAACTTGATAGATATTGTGGGATAATGTGAAACTGCACTAACTCAGCCTTTTCTTGATCGTTTAGGGAGTTGAGGGTGCCTGATTTCAGGCTCGAAAAGGCGTTGTCACTAGGTGCAAAGATGGTTATAGCATTGTTTGTGTTGTTGAGCTGGCCATTCAATGTGACATCCTCTTGAGTGGCTTTCAAAAGCCGGATAAACACACTGAACTGACCACCTTTTTCTAGTATTTTGGTGACATTGGTTGGACCAGGTGGTCCTGGGGCTGCAGCTGGTGACTGAGCTAGGGTTGGGGGGCAATGAAGAAGAAAGGATAGAATAAGTGAAAATGATAACAGAAATTGTGGCACCATTTTAGTAGTTTTTGTATAAAATGGCCTGTATTGCTACTGGCTACAAGTGTTTGACGCATAGAGTGGAAAGGAAGAGGGTTTTTATAATTCTGGTGGTGGAAGATTAGAATTAGGTGTAATGTACAATTTTAGTTTCAAAACCTTAGCTGTTAATACCTTATCTTACTTCAAAAGATAGAGGGAAATCAGTGGAGAGAGAGGAATGAACACTGCTGCAACAACTAGATTGCTTGAAAAAACAGAAAACAGGAAAGAAGTAGCTAGTGGGTGTGTGAGCAAATGAAGATGTGCATCATTTCCTTTGCTTTTACTTGTAAATGTATTCTGGGTAATCCTTGATAATATTGCTTTGCTTGCCACAATCTTAAGAAAGATTGATGGTGGCATGGTGTACCGACCTCATCAATGTTATCCTCTGACCAGAAATTACATGTTCTCTACAACTCTTATTGCATCATGTGGGTTCCCTCTCCGTTGACTTGTATAAATGTTTTTTCCTGTTCACCTTCCTTCTTTTGGTAATCTAAACATGAAGACTACACAGAGGTTAACTCTAGGCAAACACAATCAGGTCTGCAGTGGAAAACTGATTTTATCATGTTGGTTTTCTTTTAACTCCATTTCAGCTTAATTTTTTCATTTTATTCTGTATAATATGTTAGCCTAAGTTAGTGAATATACTGAATTTATGCGGGATGAATTCTTGATAGATTTTGTAATTGAAGTTTTCAATGAGCGGTGCATTTTCTGGGGAACTCTGTTGGTGGTATGTTCCTGTTCTAATTTCTCCGTTTACTTGTTTGAAACCTCATCCGCTTAACTCATCATCAGTTGCTGTTCTTCAACACTCCTCTAATTGTTCTTGGTCTCTATCTTCAGGCTATCTTGTAGCTCTTGCTGCGTTCTTCGGCCTGCTTTAGCTCACTCTGAGAGTCTGATATCCTTGTCAAAAATTCTGGGGATGTTGTTCCAGCACACAATTTGATGCAAATGCCTTATTCTTGACTTGGTATCTATCGAGATGTTTTCCTTGCACACTTGTCAGTGTCCTCCAAGTTGACTCTTTGAGCTCTGTTATTTCTGTTCAGGGATCTTGAAGTTTGCTGGTAATCTAAAGAACTGCAATCCAGCTGCAAGTATTCATCTATTTCCGCAATCGGTCTTCCTGTTCACAACCAAATGTTGCACGAATTCGCTTGCCAATGAAATGCTAAGAGCTCTATCCTTGTTTCTAGCTAAGCATGCCCTAATCTGACTCTATTCACATCAGCTTAACATGCATGAAATTCTGATCCTACAGAGCGGTTGGTACTGGAAATTATTTTCATTTCTGATCTCTCACTTCCTCTTCATCAATTCTTGGACGGCAGTAGCAGCCCCCACTCTTATCTTGATTGCCCGGTTGGGATTGCTCCCTTACAATTCTGATTGATTTCACCATTTTCAGGGAATGAAAATATGAAAAATCCCATCTCCAATTCCAAGTCCAAATTTACCAAGCTCCAAAAGCATTATCTTGGGATAACTTTGATGATCATATGTGAATTAAAAAATTAATAACCTTTGTATCTGATTGAAATTTCAGGCCAATATCCACACGATGAGCAACCGGAAGAAGTAAATTCTATAATTCCACAATGGATAGTGGCGATACAAAGTAAAATTATTTCTTGAAGTTGCTGTTCATAGTTTGTAGATAGCTGCTTTCCATGAAGGGGAGACATTCTTTCCATCACTACATTCCACTCTCACATAGTTTAGTAATTAGTTATTTACCCACGAGATATTGTTATATAATTAATTAAAATTCTTTATCACGAGACTGAGACTAATATAAAGTTATTTTTAAAATATTGTCTTTTAAAAATAAATAAATATTATATTGTTAACGCATATTTATTTATTTTTTAAACTCCAACTTCCCAGACTATATTATTTTTCTAATTAAATTTTCAAGAGTTTTATTTCTCTAATATTTTATTTTTTTTAAAGAAGTTAACAAAAAAAAAACTAGAATATCGTAAGAACATAGAGTCAGTAAATATACACCCAAAGAGAGATTCAGCGAATTGTAATTGTGAATAATAATAATTCCTCAAAAGAAACTAAGAGTCATATTGAAAATTTTAAACTATAGGGATAGAATTAAGATATCGGTGAATCTATAGGGCTAAAAATAAAGTTTACCTGTTGAAAAGGAAAACTATATTTTAGTTATTATAAATTTATCATTGTTTCACTTATACCTTTATAGTTTAAAATGTTTCAATGTTACTCATATAGTTTTTAAGAGTTTCAATTTTATCCTTTACAATAACTAAAGCTATTTTTTATTTTTTTTATTATTATAGTTTTTCTCATTTTTCTCTCATTTTTTTACTCTCAAGTTCATGTTTATTTTACAATATGTTACGAAAAAAATTAAAAAAAAACCCTCAAAACATAAATTACTTAATGGTTAAAATTAAAACTAGAATTTTCAAAAAACTATGAAAGCAACATTGAAAACGTTTAAAATATAAGGACAATAGTGTAACATTAATAAAACTATAG
>Ga0307517_10005262_pt1 | contig 19557 bp, 20 predicted proteins | sample 23_EM_MG_FD_194515 | JGI IMG/M metagenome (GOLD analysis project Ga0307517, IMG submission 194515) | Populus trichocarpa ectomycorrhiza microbial communities from riparian zone in the Pacific Northwest, United States - 23_EM | ecosystem: Host-associated > Plants > Roots > Unclassified | place... | reverse complement strand
CCTGCCTTCCCCCCCCACCGTCGATAATGTTCTCTCCGCTATCCGATAACGGATATCTGTCGACAGAGTGTCAGTATGTGGGGTTCCTCTGATATATGTTCAATTTTCAAGCCATTTTTCAGGAATCAGATACCCGCGACCCTGCTATAGCGTGCACCGACCTCGACCGCTGCAACGCCGTTCTGTACGAGCATAGTGTAATTGGGCAGGCAGTATGTGGTAGTAAGTACCACCATCCAAACAGTCTTGCCCATCTGAGTTGATTCACAGCAGCGGCAGCACTGCCATGGTTCCCGGCGGCGATGCAACAGCTTCGGGACCACATTCGGCTTGAAGTGCGAAGGGAGATACTTCCCGAACTTTACAAGGTATGTCCTGATACTTTATATTGAGATATCATTTAACCTAACTTTTGCAGGCTGCGAACCGGGGTCGGAAAGATGGCTTGGAGACGCCCTTTGAGATTTTGCCTTTCCCCGACGGGGCAGATCCGAGTCCGACCCAGCATCCGGTGAGGATACCCTACTTATACGCTGTCCGTGAACTAACTTATGATCAGCACAACCTGCCACCCTTGCTTTCTGTGGACGTGATTGATAGCCTTCCCGACCCGGATATCTGTACCTTCAAGGCTATCAAGTAGTTCCGCCTGCTGGCCCAGATCAGGCTGCGACTAGCGAGATGAGAAATAGAAGACTCAAAGAGCTAGTGGGGGCATCCGTTCAATAGATAGCCTCTGGATAAATACTTTCCAATATTTCCTCTATTCGCTGCCATGCCATATTGCAAGTAATGCGTTTTTCGAATTGTTCGAAGAGTATTTACGGTAGATATTGCGAGGAACATCACCATTTACTACACATTCCGCCTGCTACCGAGAATTACTGCCTCGCCATATGATCTTGTTGTAATAATCTACGCGACGGTGACAGGCGCGGCAGTGGAAGAGGTGGCGGGACCAGCAGGAACTGTCGCACCAATGGAAGAGATGGATGGACCCGCAGGAATTGTCGCACCAATGGAGGAGATGGATGGACCCGCAGGAATTGTCGCACCAATGGAAGAGATGGATGGACCGGCAGGAATTGTCGCACCAATGGAGGAGATGGGTGGGCCCGCAGGAATTGTCGCACCAATGGTAGAGGTGGGTGGTCCCGCAGGAACCGTCGCATTTCCTGGGTTGCCGGGATAGGGCGCAGGAACGGCGGCGGGGTCGATAGGGTAGCAGACGTAGACTGGCGCGCCAGATCCATGGCCGACTGTAGGAAGGGGGTAGGGAGCATCCGTAACAGAGGGTAAAGCGACCGTCGAAGCGGTGGTGAACGTGAAGATGGCGGACGACGACGCTATGGGGGTGGGTTCAAGTCCACCGACTGTTACACTGCTCCGGTAAAAGAAATATCAGTAAGCAATTTCGTAGGGATTTGTAAGGGATTCATACCTGCTCCTAATCTTCGCAGCGGCTGCAGTGGAGGAAATAGCGGCAAGGAGACCGACAAGGGCGAAGGATTGCATGTTTAAATGAGTGTTTCTGGTGGTTGAGAGAGTGTAAGTGGTTGGGTTCGAGTTTCTGGAGATTCGCAATTCCAAATGACGCTTTTATACCTCAGGTAGAACTGTCTCGAGCTGCTCGGGTAAGAAGGCACAAAAACGCGGCTTAACTCTCCGCTCCATCTCTCCATGAAGCAAGGAAGAGACATACGTCAATTCAGGGTCTGTAACAAGGTCGGTCAGCACTGCGGCCTTCTGTCGCCTCGTTTTCCCATAGATAGGCATTAGAGTAGAATATGCTTGGAAGCCCAGGTTGGGATTAAATGCGTCATTCGTATCACGGTGGAGCAACTAAAGGAAAAGGCGAATTGCCTGTCGAATTAAATTCGATGACAACTGTAGTAGTCCCCAAGGTCGAGGTTGGGGGAGGTGAAGTGCGGCCAACAAATTATCGGACCAAGGCGGTCGACGTCGGGGAGGATGTTCAGTTGGACGATTATCAAAAAAGGTTGACGCAAATCAGAACTATCAGAAAGAAAACATATTGAGGTTTGAGCTCGGGCATCACGGTGTCTTTGCATCCCCGTCCTGTATCATAAACCATTGAAGGGGAATATTGTTTGAGGTTATCCCCATAAATTTTCGGAAAAGGCAAGGTGGAAAGGAATAGACAAAGAAGGAACTCTGGAGTCGCATTAAAAGGCCAGATTTCCATGCAAGATCGGGCTTGCGAATGGCAGAGGAATCGTCATGGAGTTAATGTCCATTAGCCTAGCTTATATCAAGACCAGTGTGTCGAGTCAGGCTCAGCCAGGACGCCATTGGTGAACAGAGAGCCCAAACTAGTCATTTCTGAGCGGAGGGCCAGGAATAGGCCGCGTATTGTTGTATCCTTCGACCATTCTGGTTGTTTATAAGCAAACTTAAGGCGAAGGAGGGGTAGAAACTACACTCAGTCGACGCATTTGTCAAGTGGTCATGCCTTCAAGTTCCGAAAAGCCAACTCCACTATTGTCGTAGCGGCTAAGTGCAGGCCTCCCCTGTTTACAAGTTACAGGTCAATATCGATGGAGGCGGGATGGATTAATAGATGGAGCAGGTGGTATGACACAAAAGGAGAGACTGTCACAGGCCGATGGGTTTTACAAGCACAGCTGCCAGTACCAGAACAGTGTTTTCTGGTACTGGGGTCTTCCGTAGTTACGATTCTCTCTACATCTGGCGATTGGAGTGGCAAGGCGGTAATGTTCGGCAGTAGCAAGACAACCACTATCAACAACGGCAGGGTTCAACCCTAACAGAGACAAAGGAAGGGGAAGACATATATACCGGCGATGTTGAAGATGCACGGCCAAGGCGTTTTTCAGCCATCCGAATTTTCCACAGGACCAGAACCGAGGTGTCCTTGGGATTTTGAGTCTATCCATGAGCACTTATTTCATATCGTAAAATTGTAAATATCACGGCAGACTGTCATGTTACATAAATAATCATAACTTCATGTAAATAAATCAGTTCTCGATTTTTCATTCATATGGCGAGTATAAATACGGTATAGTGCCAGATCTCTCTACTCTGGCAATGCATCATTGACATTATCAACCTCCGCCTGTTCATCCAACTTGAACTTCTCCAACACCTCCTCCAATTCATCCCAATGGTGCTCTCCTATAAATTTCCTAACGACAGTCTTCTCCGAAACACCCGATTCCGCTTCTTCAGCAGTGACACTAATATCACCCTCAACATCAACGTCGACCGTGACGCGAACGACCAACGCCCCCTTTGACTTCTTAGGAAGGTCGCGTAGAACAAGCTGCCCCACACAGAGATTCTCCTCTCCTCTGTGCGAATTTCCAACGACTACCGAAACCCTCGCTTTGGTCTGGTCGTCTTTTGAGGTGGTGAACATTGCGGAGTGGGATTGAGGGAGCACAGCGTGCTTTGGGATGAGGGCGTGCACGAACCCGTCCGCATTGACGATCCCGATGCGGGTTATGGCAATGTTGTGCAATGGGGCGTGCTCGAGGGCGCTTTTGTATGAGGAGAGAGCGGATTTCGCGGCTTGGAGTGCTATGGATGGGAAGCCGATCTTGACCAATTCGATTGGGGATCGTTGGTGTTGGTTCCAGTTGGATAGAGTAGCTTCAGTGGTTGTGATGCTTGCGTCAATGACGATTATACGATCGAGCTTGGTTCCATGCTGCTCGTCAAGAGTGGCTTGGGCCAAATCAACAAATTGGGCGATAATGGCGTTGGCGTCAGGGGAGGGAGAGTCGATGGTGGTTTCTTTGAGAGTGGTGGATTCGCGGATGCCGTCCTCGACGGATGTAGAGACGAGACGGCAGATGGCGAGGGTCGGTGAGAGGTGGATGAGGATCTCATTGCGGGGGGTGTGGTCTTTGGTTGTGAGTGAGATGTGCGCTAGTTGGAGGGTTTCTGAGAGAGAGGGGAAGACGAGGTTGGCTTGTTTGAATGCTTGCAGGATAGGTTTGCGGGTTTCTCTGTCGAGATAGGAGGGGAGGGCGAGTTTGATGGAGGCGGGCTTGGAGGTGAAGAGAGATTTGGTGGTTGAGGAGAGGTCGTCGCCTAGGGTTGAGCTGGAGGAATGGACGAAACTTGGGTCGGAGGTGGAGAGGAGGGTTGTGAAGATTGGCGAATTGGTCGTTAAACCGGAGAAGGCGATTCCAGAGATGAGAGGCATTGTTCGAAACGTTGGGTGTCATTGGAAAGGAATGAAAGCACTATTTATATGTCGGATTGACTACCATCAAGCACAGCAATATGTATTGAGGGAAATCTTTCTTAAACAAGTCAATCATGATGAAACGGACTCGACTGATGAGTTCCGACACGGTTTATATATAATACCCCTAGATACAGACTCTTTCTGCCTTCAGTCCGAATGTGTGCACCCGTATCTTCGAGAAAGGCCCAGAGCCAAGTCATGCAGAGTCTTTCTCCAGAGCACACCTAATGGAAATTCGATTGTTTCGAAGCGATACAAAATGACAGTACGTCAGAACGGCGGAGATATTTATACAAGGTAACAAGAAAATTGCCCGTCGTGGGCTTTGTTTCCGAACTCGAGATCAGCGGGTGTTGGCAATGCACTAGACCTTGGGAGGAGGGTTGGTCGTGGTCGTGGTGGTCGTGGTGGTAGGCGTTGTGGTGGTAGGATCAACCGTGTGAGCAGCTGGCTTATCCGCAAACGACGAGTTGTAATCTGCATCTGACAAAAGGAAGCCGTCAGGCAGCTTGTCTAGGACCTCTTTCGTCTCGTCATTGTCTGTGAATTGAAGCATGTACCCGAGGATCTTGAAGACAAGCAGTTAGCATGATTCATAATTAGAAGGGGATAGAAAGTAAGTTACTTGAGGGCCAGGGATGCGAATCACACAGCCATCTGCTTTTTGTACGAAAGAATAAGACTTGTCGGAAGACTTGCTCTGGTCCGAAGAGCTCGTCGACCAGCAAAGAATACCCGCTGAACTCGCTGCAAACTTCTCCATTTCAGCACCTGCAGCTTGGATATCCGTGTCTTGCATCCGGATCCGGATCGTGATGTCCTAGGCGGGAGAATTTTAGGGTTATATAACGAGGAGAGGAAGTCGTAAAAACAAACCTTGCAAATGACGAACCCAGTGGGGAAAGCAGGAATGAGGCCTTTGTTCAATTCGTCGAAAACGCTCTTGTCTTCGTTGTTCACGAGGTCTTGGAATGTTTTGATGTTGGATGGCAACTTGGACCAAGTGATCTTCTTGTCGATGCAATGGAATCCCGCCGACTGCTTGAAGAATTGAGGCTGGAACCACCCACCACGATCGACAGTAACGAGTGTCGCACGGAATCCCACCTCGACATCCACTGACTGGGCCAAGCTCGTGCTCGAGGACGTCGCCTGGGACTCGTTGCTTTCGGAGTGGTACGAACCGAAGAACAAGCTGACGTTGGTGCTCCGAGTCGATGCAGAACTCTGGTCGGAGGAGGCGTTGTATTTGGTGTCGACGGTGTGCTTCATGTACATCTCCTGCCAGCGACTGCCCCCAGAGCTCGTCTGCGGTGGGTACAGGTCGATATCCTCCACAGATGGCTCTTTCGGGTTACCGCTCGCATCAGTCTTCGGTGGGCCAGGTGGCTGGTAACGGAGAGTTTGGAGTCGGCTCGTAAGCTCAGTGACGTCTTTCTTGAGAGCGGTTATCTGTACTTGAAGCTTGATTATCTCCTGCGCGGTATCACTAGCTTCAGCGAGAGATTTGGCGGCCATCAACGCAGTAAGAGCACGCGAGGTTTGGGTAACAGCCAGCTGGGTTTTAGTAAGCTTATCCATCCCTTCCTGGATGTTGTCAAATGCGGCGACGGCGATCTTCGATGCCTTCGCGGCGGTGGTGAAGTCGGTCAACGAGAATTCGTTGTTCTTGTTGATACATGTCTTCGCCAGCGATATGACGTTGCTCATGTATCGAGCCGAGAGGTCGGCCGAGGCATTATCGTACGCCTCCTGTGCAATGTCGAGTTTATCCTGAAGGTCCTTGACGCTCTGTTTGGGATTCGCTTGGATTAATGCTAACCGCGCATTCAGGTCATCAATTTGCCTCGACTTGATATCCAACTGCTGGGCAATAACATCTGCGTTCATCGTGAGATCTTCCATAGTAAACGATGTCGATAGACTCTGGAACCAATCGATAGGCGACATTTGGATCGGGTAAATCTTCATGCTGCCATCGAGTGAGCTCATCGCAGACTCGCGAAGAGAGTCTTTCGCATCCTGGAGCGTCTCGGCTGGGGTCTTGATATCCATATACCCAAGATATTGCCGAATAACATGTGAGTAACCACGAACGACGGCATCGGCGTACTTGGAGGCCAGCTGCGACTCGCGAATGGCGGTGGTATGCGCAAGTCGGCGCGTGAGGGCCTCGAGATCCTTGCCCTTCGCCGCCTTGATCAAGTCGTCTCTCTCATGCTCCCAAGCCTGCTTCGCTGCGAGGTACTCCTGCATCAATGCCTGAGACAATTCCATACGGTTGACCTTGTTGTCGTCACTCAGTTTGTCAGCGACGGCGAACTGAGGGGTTGAATCTGGATTTATTGCGGACGAGGCGTTGACTGAGCGCGCAGCACCAGCAGGTCCGGTGGTTGTCGACGACGTATTGGCAACTGCAGCACCCGTGGAGTACTGGGCTGCGATGAGATCCTTGACCCACCCGCTCGTCGGGACGTCTTTGAGCAACCATTCACGAATCTGACTCTGCTGCTTCTGGAAATTGACAGCAGAGGTCGGGACTCCAGGAATGAGGTTGTTGAGGCATTGTTCGTAAACTATGGAAAGGTTGATACCGCTCGGAGCCCCAATGACCTGGCCAACGTTGTAGAGCTGGTCGACGAGACGGAACTCGCTTTCGTTCACCACGGTAGGCTTGACGAATTGGCCATAAATCCCGGCCTTTTTCGTATCCCACGCATACATATCCTGCTGGAGGAAGCGACCTGGGAACTGCAAAGCGAAGATCTGCCCAGTGGTCGGCTTGAAGAACGCCGACAGGGTCTTCATCAGTTCGTCCAAGAAAGGTCCGGTCGTCGCCTTGGCTGGAGGATGGACCTGAGCATCTCGCGCAGAATTGAAATGCGAAGGAGGGACTGAGTTCTGGATGGAATGAGCAGCCTTCGCGGCGGTCAAGTCGGTTATGAATTCGTTCAGTTTATTGTGGTAAGCCTTGATACGCGTCTCGAACGTGGGTAAGCCTTGCACTTTGAACGCGTCGTCTCGTAGTAGCGCGAGCGCGGCGCATTGGGTAATGCTCAAGCCCAAGGTTTTGAGATCAGTAGCTAGTTGGTCGTTGTCATGGCCGTGTGGGAATGGATAGAGGGCCTAATAATAGTTTTTGAGCCCGCTGAATCAAACAGTGGACTATGCGCTTACCGCAAGGAAGGCATAATCCATTTTCGAAGGCACAAAAGTATACTCTGTGGTGCGAGGGTCGAAGAAATCCCTGAACTTCTCCCAATCCGTCGTCGAGAGTAGCTCGCGGCCAGGATAAAGCATGATTGAATCTTCGTCAAAAAAAGTCGCAATCGATACATCCGTCGCTGAAGTATCCTTCGTCTTCGTGTTAGGCGACTCGTGTTCATGCTTTAAACCAAGTGCATGCCCAAGTTCATGAAAGAGCAACTTGGACTCCGTTTTCTGTGCATCGCTGCTGCTGGGCGCCTTATCGGCCGGAAGTGCATCCAGAGAGAAGACAACGGAGGAGTCAACGCTTCCACCCCGAAAGTCGATAGCCTCCTGCTTGCGGGCGACCCCAATACTGTCTTTACCGACCATACTCCATCCAATAACATTCTTCTTTGGGATGTCGCCGAACCAGATACGAATGTCGGCTGGTTTGATAGTCGGGCCCCACGAGACCTGCTGCAAGTTGAGATTGGCGCGTGCAGCGTACGCATTAAGAGTGTCTTTCACGCGCTTGACGCGATACGGGGTGGCGAATGTCGCGGGTTGGAGGAAGGCATAAGTAACGGGCAGTCCTGGCATCCATAAGTTGTCGAAACTGGTCGCCACACCGTGCGCTGCTCCGGAACCGGAAGTGCTGGATTTGAGCTCATCGCTAAGCGATTCGGTGAGGCATCCTTGGGTGAACCCCGAGGGCAGGTCTCCATCGTCCGTAAGCTTGGCGCCCTGTGCTGCTTTGCGTGCAAGGCGAGTGCTGGTGCACCAGTCCGTGAAGGTGTATCGGATTTTCTGCCAGTCACCTTTCGCGAAGTAGTCGAGGATGGTCTGGCGGGTGTCACCTGCAACGCCAGCGATGTCAAGTGCGTCTGTGAACTTCTGGAGGGGGGTTGGTTGCTTAGAAGGATCGGAAGACACCTCTGCAGTCGAGGGGGCAGCAGGGTCGGTGAAGTACGGGTAGTTGATGGTCACGAAAGCTTTGTCTGTGTCGGAGAGTTTATTGTTGGGCCTAATACGAATTCCTTGCTCGTTCATCTGAGGAGGCATGAAGTACCTGACACGTGCCTAAGTTAAAAATAGAACCGGGGTATGACAAGATTGGGATACGCACATCATAATGGATGTCAAATCGACTTCAGAGAAATTGCTGATTTCAGAGGTGTTGAAAATCCTGATTATTTGATCTTCGACCTCTTCCTTGCTCCATCCTTGACTAGTAGTATAAAATTCAACGACGGCTGGAAGGAGGAGCATGAGATGAGGAGTGAAGAGATAAATAACATTACAAACCATCTTCCTTCAGAGTAATTTTATCGCCTCGTAAAGGCGACTGGTGCTCGTGCAACAAGCCAATGACATGACCAAACTCGTGAAGGATCACACCGTATTCGTCATCGGAAATGGTGTTCGAACTACCATCAAGCCAACCCAAGTTCATCGTCGCTTTGCTGGGGGCGATATCGCTGTTCTCATTTCCCACAAAGGACCAAGAACCCGCTTTGGGATCGAAGGTGATTCGAATTTGAGGCGTGCCTGTTTGTTGGAACGAGAACGAGATGTTGGCATACTTCGACCACTCGGTGATGGTACGGTGGACTTTGTTTTCCATAGTGGTTAGAGCCGGAGAGTCGGTAATGCGCTCAAGAAATCCATAGGTTAAGGTCTATTATAAGTGTGTTAGATTATTAGACATGACGAGGACGAGCATTGACACGTACCTTTCCATTGTCCCACATCCGGTCGGACCTTACAAGAACCGCGCGCGCCGCATGAGCGCCTGCTTCACTTGCGTCGGTATTGGCGAGGCTGGATTTAGCATGGTCGACATCGGCTTCAGCGCAGGCAAATTGGTGCCAGGGAACTGATTCTGACATGATTCTTGCGTGAGTGAGTGATGGGGAGTGCAAGGAAAACATCGTACTTTATATACCCCTCGTCGAATTCAAGGATGGTAAACAACCCATTGGTGCCTCGACCGACGATGGTGAATACTGGAGAAATCATGTGCGGTGGTGGTGTTAAACAGGACCTCTGATTAGGCCGAGCATAAACGTTGCACAATTATTGCAATGTTGACAATTCGTGCTCAAGATGGTGGAAAACCAAGCAAACCATCCGCATCCAGGCCTGATCCAGACAGTGCCTGCGGCCCGCCCACTACCGCCGAGAGCCTGGCCTGCTCAGAAAACTATTCTTGCGACTCCATCAGAAATGTCTATAGAGCGCAAAGAATGTGGTCGGTTGACAAATGCAAGACAAATGGTGCCGAGCGGTCGAGAATCTGGGGTCAGCTGAGGTCAATAATGTATTTATTTAGATATCGGTTGGTATGTTCGTACTGACAGGATTCTTGGTTTGTGTCCAATTTGTGGCTACCAGGACTCATTCGAAAATTTTACATGAAGAGATCTTCATGACCATTATCCTCTTATTTTTGGCGTGGCGGAAGTCTGAAAAACAAGGAAAACTTCGGGTAGATGATGTTGTTCTTTGTTATTTCTGGAAGTCATCACTGTGAGTGGTGGGGTTTCCATGTTTCCTCGATGCCTCAGCGCTCAAGGTCGTCCTTTGGCCCTCCAAATGACAGTGCGACATACAGGGATCTACTTTTATTTGAAGAGCGCCTCAAAACTAATGCAGCCAACTTGTAACGCCGTAAATAGAGGTATCAATGTGAGTGGTTTCATCAAGTTTTAAATTGTAATTTCACAAGAGGATTTTAGTATTCCTACTTCAACTTTTGCTCGTCATAGCCTTTTTATTATGCGAGGTCATCTCGCCACCCCAAACATCTATCCTTGTGATTCCATATAAGATGTTCTTGCAGCGAGTATTGCCAGAAATCTACACAGGCTGACGATGTCCAAGTCACTCTTCACCCACACATCGCCAGTGGCCTTCTCTTCGTCAGCGTTACGACACTCGTACTCGTATTTGTGAGTGGGATGTACTCGGATAAAATTGCTTATGCCAACAAGTAAGTAGCAATTCCAATGGATACATTATTTGATTTATCCAATCACTCAGATATGTACCTCATGCAAACCGCGCTCTTCGTTCATTCAACATGTACCTCGACGTTCGAAAACCACCCCTTCGCTCGAAATTTTATTGGAATCCTTTTTCTTTCCCCGACCTGAAGATTCCTCATCGACCACCTCACGCGTCACATCTCGTTCGCCCTCACCTTCGTCTCCCATTCGACCAAGATCAGCATCCACCATACGGCCCGTTCACACATCCCACCGGCTACAAACCCACATGGAGAGCTCATCTTCTCGTGTCGACAAAAACTTCCGAGAGTCTTACGAATGATATCGGTCTGCCTTTGAACGGAGACGAGAAGAAAGAGTATATCGAACACCACAAGACCTGGTGGGGGAAATTGATGTTCTGGGAACGTCCCCCTACTTCCCTGGGATCGATAACTGCGCCTGGAACGACGGGAGGTACGAATACCCCACTCCCATCGCGAACTCCATCGACGAATACTCCACGTGGAAGGGCATCGAGGAGTGGTACGCCACCTACGGGAGGTGACGGGATAATGATGAAACAACGAGACAAGAGTGGGTCTCTGAGCGTGAGACAGTCTCCGAGGTTGGCCGGAAGGAGGAGGGACTCAGGGAGCGAGACGGACATGAGGACAGCTGTGTTAGAGAGGTCTGTGAGTTAGGCTACTTCAGCGGCTCCGCTGTGAAAGACCAAGTGGCTTGTATAATTATCACGACCAAATAATAGACTCAAAAATAAGGCTTCAAGACGGACGTGGCCCCATGCTCAATCCAATCCTTGCAAAATGCACATCAAGGATATTTCGCACCCGCATGCCTCTGCAAGGTCTATGTAGCAAGTGTCAGGATAAAAGGAGAGACAAAGGAACACTCACTTTCATGGTCCACCAGAGAATTCGTGTTCCTTCAGGACTGTGAGGATATTAACTTCGGATTCTTTGTGGGCACGATTACAGGCTATGGAACCCGAGAGGATTGCCCAAAGTATGTCTTTTAATACTCTTCATTCTGCCAAATATGAGCCTTACGTTTCGCATTTGATCGGAGGTTGGCATGGACATGGTAGAAGTCCGACGGTGTACCATTGAGTATGATACACAGAATTTGGATTCTAGAGGGATGAAGCGCGGATGCATGCAACCGTCCGAAGAAGACTTTCGCATTGCCAGCCATTTCCCAATAATCAACATGTCCTTATTCGGTAATAAATTCTAAATTTGGAATCAAAATTCGGAATTCATCTGTTGCGTAATTCATTTCTTGAACATATTATATTGTGAGATTGCAGTTATCTATACTACAAGAATCTTCGATTCCCACGGACCATACCGGGATTCGAGGGCGGTTTTCGCGGCGGCTGACGCCCGTGGCCTGCTGGGGTCGGTCGTGGAAGTAAGCTCTCGCGACTGGTCAGCGCGCGCCGCAGCCCGTTCGGGAGACGCGCTGCTGTGGAGCGTGCCACGACGACGGTAACGTTTGGCGGGGAAGGGGCCGTGAGATATCGGTGACGTTCTTTCATTAGAAAGTCTCCACAAGTGTGACGGATTCTTATCTAAGATAAGATTAGCAAGGAATGAAGTCATAGCATCGAGAATAAGAACTGAAACAAGGCTCGCTCTGCGTTCCTATAAAGAAACTGTCATGAGCTCCCCAGGATACATCTCCATTGCAGCAGTTGCTGTGCTGCAGTTTCCACGCGCCATTGAACCTGAAAAAGGACGCAGGCATGTGGTTATGGACGCCACTCTTTTCGTTGTCGAAGGATCCCGAACGGCGACCGTGGGACTTCTCCGTTATTTCGCATCTGATGAGATGGCCAACGAAATTTACAAGATTCCAGAGAAAGAATTTCAGAGAGCTTTTGTTATTGCCAAATTCCAATGTGTGTGAAACTTTTTCTGGGATTTGCAAAATGTTAACTTTTATGATGATGGAGATATCTTCTATTGCTCCTAACAGCATTTCAACCTCTTTGATGCTCGAGGACCAAGAAATCACCGACTACGCTTTTGGTGGGGACATTCAAAATGTATGTTCAACTTATATCTTGCCGATTCTCATTGCACTAATTTTTTTTGGTACGAAGCTAATTCTTATCGATGATGATGTCGATATGAAAGTGAATCCATACATCACTGTTGCTGGCACCATTGCCAGTTTTGATGCTGGAGATCACACATTTACAATGACACCTTCACAATATATCGGATTGATTCATGCATCTTCAGCATTTCCCATTCATGCTCATTTTGTTGACTGGGAGTCCAAGAAAAGATGGGGCAGTAATGGCCCGAAAGCGGCCGTTGGATCAACTATCACATTCAGAGGGTTCTTGGAAAGGGTTGCGCGCGAACACGACATCAATAAATCCCTATCTTTTGCTGAAGTCGAGGTCACAAACATCGCCTATCTTTCTAACCATGGTAATAGTTTCGTCAGTCCCAGCGGTACTTTTTTTATTTTGTCTTTGACAATATTAGAAGTACTGAATTAAATTATGACTTAGGATCAAACGAACAAACCCCAGCATCTTGACGACGATGGAATTATAACAATCCTCCTTCTACAACAAAAGGAAAGAGAAAACGAGACGAACAATCGGGAGAGGATGATCATCTACTTAAACGAGAAAAAACTGTCGATGACGAAGAACCACAGCAATGAAAATTTTCGTAGTGTATTTACAAACCTGTAATTTTATTTCTACAAAGTTGTAATCTATTTAAATGTTAACGTTTATGTGGTGCATGGAAAGGGCGATGCCAATGGCAGCGGTCAAAAAATTTCCCTAGCTAAAAAGGTGGTGGCGTAGTTAGCAAATGTGCAGTAATTCGGAACAAATCACTTACTTTGTAGCCTGCCGCTGTATCCGCTACCTGGAATTCGCTTTCGAAGGCGACTCCACATCATTGGCATGTAAGCATATGCATCACCTCTGTTGGTCGAATCGGTCAACTTCTGAGGCGAGTATTAGGCGTGTTGTAGGAAAGAGCTGAAAACCGGATAACAAACCTCAGCGATAATACTTTTCGAAACGCCTGGAGAAATTGAGTAAGAAAAGATCATAACGAACGGACGGGAATACACACCAATATTACCGTTGAACACGCCCTGAAAACATCGAGAAATCATAAGAGGCCAGAAGGTCGTTGACATGCCGAACGAGAACATCGTGATGGTCTAGCCTAGAGGTCCGAGGAGTAACACCGGTCGCCGACCATATTGATCTCATAGATGACCATCGGTGTTGTTGTCGTGGAATTCATATCGTTGTTGTGGAATCTGCGTCGTCGTGGTGATATCCGCTTCAAATTCGTTGAATCCTCTTCGTCGTCGTGGAATCCGCTTCGAATCCTCCGTCGAATCTTCTTCGTCATTGTCGAATCTCCTTGGTTGTCGTGGAATCCGCTTCGTCGTCTTGGAATCCGCTTGGATGTCATTGAATCCGTTTCGCCGTCGTTGAACCTGCTTTGCTGTCGTTGAATCCTCTTCGTCGCCGTGGAATCCACTTCGAATCTCTGTCGAATGTGCTTGGGTGTCGTGGAATGTGCTTCGTCATCTTGGAATCCGCTTGGATGGCATTGAACCCGTTTCGCCGTCGTTGAACCTGCTTTACTGTCATCGAATCTTGCCGTTGTCTTGGTTGGCGTTGGGGGAGGAAAATTGTGCCGTTGTTTTTTTTTGCTACACTGGCCTGGCGTTCGGACACAAGCGGTCAGTGAGATGGATGGCAGAATGAATAAAACGAACCGCGACATTCCTCGCGCTTCGTATTCGTAACATACCGTCTATTTCTCCCTGTTCCTGAGTCCCCCTCGCATTTCTCCTTCCCCAATTTCTGCCATTGAACGAGCATAAATCGCCCAGATCCCTTTGGAAAGGAAAAGAACGGTGTGGCTGAAGTTGCGTGGCGAGATTGCCAGAGTGTTGGTGAGTGAGCCCACATCCCTCAGAAGAGGGGAGGGGCTCTTGGGTGAGTGGACACGCGAGGTTTGGTGGTGACGAGGAAGAAGATGGAATCAAAATCAACCGTGATGTAGTTGATGGTTGATTGAAACTCCGATTCCCGGGCCAAAGATCGTCTTCAATGTTAACAGCTATTAATACGATAAGTGAAATAAAATCTAGATCATTTTAATAGTATTCTGAATATATGAGATCGAAGATTTCAAAGTAGAATATTTAAAATTGGAGACGATATTTAAGAGATACACTGAAATAAGCATCATAACCTGTTTTCTTACCTATCTTTCGTCCTTTACCTATTGTAACCACTTTCGCAAAAGTAGAACATACTTATTATCAAACATGAATCATGCTTATAACAATGGAAGTGTTGGGTGTTGAAAAAAAAATAACGGAGAGGTGAGTGCCTAAAAAAGCTAAAGTTGGTTCAGGGCAGACTGTTACATAACTGGTTCATAACTATTCTTGAAACATCGAAAGAAATGTCTCAGTCTTCCTTTCTTCGTACCACAATCACTGTTCTACCAAAAAAAATTGTTGAACTCTGTTTTTTTTTTGCTGCGTGATCATTACTACATTTACATTTACTTCTTGCTTACATTTTTACCAACCTCCGGGTACTGTTGAGGTCCACTTTAATCAGCCAGCGCCTATAATCTCCTGGGAAACGTTGAGACCGTCCCTGATTGGTGCAAAGTCCTTGGGAACTATCTTAGGAGACTTCCCTCATAGGAGTGGGTGGACGCATTGGAAGAGAAGAGCGACCCCATCTGATTTGCAAGAGACCTTAACGCTCTCGAGTCTTCCTGCTTCAGTCACTGCTTCCTAACTGGCCAGTTAGTTATAGAAAGTTACTTTGACTAAGTATCAGACACAACTATTTTCAGGGGCTTTAAGAGTAGGTGGTCACATTGGAAGAGAAGGGTGACCCTATTCTGGAAAGTCTATCCAAAAATGCCTCCCGTTCCATCTGATTCCAATCTTCGAAGATCTGCTCGAATCCATGATTCCTCATATCGACGTCGTACCACATGGAGACTACCAGAAATTGTTTCTGTAAGTTTTCATACACATACTTTGCTTTTGTAATACTCAATATAAATTTATTTTTTAAAGAATATAGCTTCTTCTCACACACGAACTCGATCTTCTCACCAATCATCCATAGTGCATTCTGTACGTTCTTTTTCATAAAAATACTTTTCCTATTTTTATTTATTGACATGAAATTTTAATCTAAAGAATATTGCTCCATCACCTTCTGAACCATCTGTATCAAATCCACCTGTCCATTTACAATCTCAAGTACCAGCTCTAGAACAAACTGGTAAATAATTCATTTTTTCAGTTTTTTTGATTTCTAATTTATAAAATAGGACATCAAACTCCAATGGTTGTCCAAAACCCACACCATACCTTAACTCATACATCTGGTAAGAAATACTGTATTATTCTATTGCTCAGTAAAGTTAGAAACATTTATTAGATTCTACATTTTGTATTGCACGGGGTGCCTATATTGTCACTCAAAAACATGATTGTGGAAGAATGAATATTCCTTGCCCTCATTGCGGTGCATTACATTGGTTGGATGAACGAGTATCATCTTCATCCAAACATTCTCCAGAATTTTCAATGTGTTGTGCACGTGGCCATGTCTCTCTCCCTTTATTACCCACACCTCCAACATCTTTACATGAACTTTACACAAATCAATCGACACAAGCACGAGAATTTCGCAGCAATATTGTGTTGTACAACTGAGCTCTTACATTCACATCTTTAGGTGCAGAACAGGACCATGAAATTAATGATGGTTTTGGACCACCTATATTTCGCATTCATGGTGAATTAAAACATTGGTCTGGAAGCCTTCTTCCACAACAAGGGCATGCAGCTTCCTATGCACAGTTATACATTTATGATCCCAAATCTGCCATGAAATGCCGCATGAACCGCAATCCCACTTTACGTCCAGATACTATGCAACTCCTTCAACAGCTATTGTTAGACAACAATGGATATGCATCTATCTATCAACATGCTTTTGAAATTCTAGAGCAATTTGATGCTCCTGATTATTCTATTCGATTATGTGCCACACCAAACAAATACAGTGGTTATAATAATTTGCCCACTGTTGATGAAGTTGCTGTTATTATACCAGGGACATCAAATCAAGGTGACAACCGTGATATCATTCTCAGTCGCCGACCTACTCTGAGGAATTCTGATGATGGAAAAAAACATTACCAGAATTTACAGCGTATCTCTGATGGCCATCCTGCATATGCTCCCCTACATTATGTCCTTCTGTTCCCTTATGGTGAACCTGGATGGCATTGGGATTTAAAATTGACAACCGGAAAAAGATTGACACTTCGTCAGTATGCTGCATTCCGATTGCATGATCGACAAAATCAATTTTCCACGATTCTTCATGGTGGACAACTTCTGCATCATTATATAGTCGACATGTTCGCAGGAATTGATCAAAACCGACTTCATTGGTTAACAAACAATCAATCTCAGCTTCGTTTGTCACATGTTCAAGGCATGGAGGACGCTTTAAATGGACAACAAGATGATCATATAACTTTATCCAATATTGGACAAAGGATCTTTTTACCATCATCCTACAGTGGAGGTCCTCGAGACATGCATCAGCGTTTCCAGGATTCAATGGCTATTGCACGACATTTTAAGAAAATCGATATTTTCTTGACTATTACTGCAAATCCAAATTGGCCAGAAATCAAACGAGAACTTTTACCCACACAACAACCTCATGACCGTCCCGATTTGATTGCACGGGTGTTTAAAATGAAGAGCGATGCTTTAATGCATCTTATAACTCAAAAAGGAATATTTGGTCACTGTGTAGCACATGTTAAGACAACTCAATTCCAAAAACATGGCTTTCCACATGACCATATCCTTATCATTTTGGAAGAAAGCTACAAACTTTCAACACCAACTGCAATTGATGAAGTTATATGGGCTCGATGGCCAGATCCTATTACGCAACCACATTTATTTGAAATTGTCAAAAAATACATGTTGCATGGACCATGTGGAGAACTCAACAAGCGCTCACCTTGTATGCGAAATGGAAAATGCCGATTTGGTTTTCCAAAAGCATTTCAAGATCGAACCACACTTTCAGAAGATGGTTATCCATCATATTATCGACCTAATGATGGTCGATCATATGTGGTAAATGGTTTCTCATATGACAACAGATGGATTGCACCTTACAATCCATTCTGTTGTGAATTTATGGATGGCCATGCAAATTGTGAATGCACTTTTAGCTTTTGGACAACCAAATACATCAACAGATATCTCAAAAGAACTACTGAAACTGCCAAACTTGCTGTTGAAGATCAGAACAATGAAATTAAACAGTACATTCAAGGACGCTACTTTTCCCATGAAGAAAGTGCTTGGAGGATTTATGCATTTGCTATGCATGGTCAAAGTCCAAGTGTCGCTCACCTGCCTATCCATTTACCTGGTCAACAATCTATCACTTTTCATCCAAAAGAAGATCCACAACAAGTTTTATATCGTGCATCACAAGCCGACAGTGCTTTAACAGCATTTTTTGCTGCAAATCAAGTCCAAGGTGCAATTGGAGATATGGCTCGACAATACACTTATCAGGAATTTCCAGAGCATTTCACATTCAAATCAGATGTTTCTCCCAAGCGATGGCAGCCGTGACAACACCAATTTCAATTGGGAAGAATGGTTACTGTACCTCATACTGGTGGAGAAAGATTCTATCTAAGAACTCTTCTCACTGTGGTTCGAGGTCCAACATCATTCGAAGATTTACTTCATGTTCCCGGTCATCCACAACCATGCCAAAACTATCATGATGCTTGCATTCTTCGAGGTTTACTTGAGGATGATGGTGAATGGATCATATGCTTTAATGAAGCCTCCGAAATGCAAACTGGAGCAAGTCTTCGTGGATTATTGTGTACTGCACTTTTATTTTCAGGTCTCAACTATCCTGATCGACTCTGGCAAGCATTTCGACACTCAATATGTGATGACCTACCACACAAATTACAAGAAATGAACATTCATAATTTCACAGAAAGCGATGTATATGATTATGGTTTATATGAAATAGACCAAATCTTACAAGAAGCTGGAAAGAAAATCACTGATTTTCCCTCTATGCCATCTTTCATTCGAAATTGGGATCTAGAAACTACCAATCAGTTGATTGTGGAGCAATTGAATTGGAATCGAGAAGAAGAAAGCATCTCCAGTACAAACAGCATTGACATGTTAAACATGGAACAATGTGCTGCTTTCGACAACATTTGGAATTCCATTGAACAAAATAAAGGGCAATCTTTTTTCATTAATGGACCTGGTGGCACAGGCAAAACATTTTTGGAAAGAACCATTTGTCATGCTGTTCGAGCCCAAGGATGGATTATCATTTGTGTTGCTTCAACAGGATTAGCAGCATTGTTGTTACCTGGTGGTCGAACTGCACATTCTATGTTCAAAATTCCCATCGAAAACTTGGAAGAATTTTCTGTGTGCCATATTCCAAAGGAGAGTCAACGAGCAGATCTTCTACGTAACACAAAAGCTATGATTTATGATGAATGCCTCATGAACAACAAATATTGCTTTGAAGCTCTTGATCGCACTCTCCGAGACATTCGCAACTGCGAATCATCTCCATATGGTGGACTGACTGTAGTACATGGTGGAGATTTCCAACAAATATTACCTGTCATCATCAAAGGCAATAAAGAAGATGTCATTGATGCATCCTTACAACAATCACACCTTTGGAATTCCATGAACATCATCACCTTACACAGAAATATGCGCTTGGATTCCACAGAGGAGGAAATTAAGTTCGGACAATGGCTACTTACAGTTGGTCATGGTCAGAATTTGACAAATGATGGATGTGCAATTCTTCCTGAGCATATAGTCAACACAGATCCCCATATTTTCATCACCAAATTATATGAAGAAATGTTCAATGCATCATCATCTCCTCCACCACAATACTTTCTTGACCGTGCAATTCTTGCCCCTAAAAATAAGAACGTTCACAAAACCAACCAGATCATTTTGGATGAAATGCCTGGC
>Ga0307517_10005261_pt1 | contig 19558 bp, 20 predicted proteins | sample 23_EM_MG_FD_194515 | JGI IMG/M metagenome (GOLD analysis project Ga0307517, IMG submission 194515) | Populus trichocarpa ectomycorrhiza microbial communities from riparian zone in the Pacific Northwest, United States - 23_EM | ecosystem: Host-associated > Plants > Roots > Unclassified | place... | reverse complement strand
TAGTTGGCCAATGAAATGTGTGCCATTTGTCCATTATTATATGGTTAAGGGCTACGGATCGCATTTATACCTGTTAAGTGTTTTTAAGAGAGATTAAGGTGGGTCAAGCCCTCTCTGGTGGACCCTGCTTCAAGCCCACTAAGCCAAATCTCTCAATTTCATCTATTATTTGGGATTTATTTATTGATCTTGCTGAAAACTGAGGTACCAGAGTATTAGATGTCTTTTCTGCATGATGCATAGTGTGGAATCAGCCTTTATGTTTGTGATTTCCAGTCATATTCCAATCTTCCATTAAACCATGCAGAACTTACTTGATGACTAAGGAAATGGAATTGTCAATGAGATGTTTAGTGCTCTTTTAATTCTTTCCCCGCTCGTTTATTGTGCGGTAATAGATAAACATTGACTTTCACCTGATAGAATTGATGATTCTGGACAGATGGGAAAATTTATGTAGCGGTCAGTTATGCAGAAGTGCAACAAAAAGTACTTGTGCTTTTCTTGCTATTTAGTAATCGTAAGTGAGTGTTTGTACATGTAAAAGATGACGCATAAAGAATGCAAGCTTAGGCAATTCTTTTGTTATAGATGCAGGGGTGAATTTTTAGTGGTGGTAACATGTAGTCTCTGGCTCTCAGCTCACCATTGGGTTTATTTTGGGTAGGCCAAGACAAATTCATCTTGATTGTTTTTGGTCAATGACAATTATATAACTGATTTAAATCCAGCTACATCCTCAGGGTAAAACCAACAGATGTATTTGGGTAATTTGTTTGGCTGTTTGTTTGTTTGATTGTTTCCTTGAACTTATCCAAAGCACATAAAAAGCAACTCAGAATTTGGAACCTTGAGTAATTTATAGTAATTCCAACAAGTTTCCATAGAATTGATGTTCTATTACAGAAATGTGAGCTTTATGGTTAAATTTCTTTATTTCTTTTAATTAGACAACGAAGAATAGTTTTAGTTCTTGTAGCAAGAATGCTAACAGGTGCCATTACTTGCGGCAACACTAAGTCTTCAACTTGCCACTGCTATGACGCATATTTAACTTCATGCCAAACATCAAAAGATAGGACTATCTCTAAATTTTCCCTCCCAAGACCCCATTTAACAATTTTAGAATATATCTTTAAGTTGTTGAAACTTCCTTGGAATAAAGTGGTTATACATGCTCTTTCAAAGGACTACTTATCAAGGAAATTTTTGTGAAGTGGATTGGTGTTATGTTTAAATGCAATATAATCTGCTTTTCTGATATATTTCTTAGGTTTGGTGTTGCATTTCGTAACTAGATTGAGTTTGATTATCAAGCTATGATCTTGTTGAGCTTCTTATTGTAACTGTCCATTAACTAGTAATTCACATGCGTTTTGGAAAAGCAATTTACTTGTGCTCATGGAATCACTTAAAAAGTGAGAAAATTGAAATTTGTAGTCTTCATTAGTTTTATTGTGCCAAAGTGTCTGGCATAAGCTGTCATTAAAAGAGTTGGAGGCTCATATGTTTCTTGCTTGATCTTTATGTTATCCTATGCAAAGCAATGGATTATTGTAATGCTTTATTTTCTATACAATGACAGGAATGTTTTTAGACCCACTAGCTTTGGGGGTGTAGCAGAGACTAGGTGTTCCCCATCCCCTATTTAGGCCTTTTCCATAAATTAGATCCAAATTCTGAAAGAGATATTTATGCAGATTGCAGTTAAAAGGTTAAAGGTCTGGAGCGACAAGGCAGATATGGAATTTGCTGTTGAGGTGGAGATATTAGCACGTGTTAGGCACAAGAATCTGCTGAGTTTACGTGGATATTGCGCTGAAGGGCAAGAGCGTCTGATTGTATATGACTACATGCCAAATTTGAGCCTGCTCTCTCACCTTCATGGGCAGCACTCTTCAGAATGTCTTCTCGACTGGAAGAGGCGGATGAATATTGCGATAGGTTCTGCTGAGGGAATTGCGTAAGTATATCATACTCAACTCCTTCCTATCTCATCCTGCTGCCACATAGCTTATTTCATCGTTTGATTATTCCAGTTATCTTCACCACCATGCGACCCCTCATATCATCCACAGAGACATCAAAGCTAGCAATGTGTTACTAGATTCAGATTTCCAGGCTCAGGTTGCTGATTTTGGATTTGCAAAGTTAATCCCCGATGGTGCAACACATGTAACCACTAGAGTTAAAGGTACCCTTGGCTACCTTGCCCCCGAATATGCTATGCTTGGGAAAGCATCAGAGAGCTGTGATGTGTACAGCTTTGGCATCCTTTTGCTAGAGCTTGCAACTGGCAAGAAACCACTTGAGAAGCTGAGTGCCACAGTTAAAAGAATAATTACAGAGTGGGCTCAGCCGTTGGCTTGTGAGAGGAAATTCAGTGAACTGGCAGATCCCAAGCTGAATGGGAAGTACGACGAGGAAGAGCTGAAAAGGGTTGTCCTTGTCTCTCTCGTATGTGCTCAGAATCAACCAGAGAGAAGACCCACAATGCTTGATGTGGTAGAGCTACTGAAGGGAGAGTCAAAGGAGAGATTATCTGAACTGGAAAATGATGAATTGTTCAAGGCCCCCCAGGCTGTTGATTATAATGATGGAATATCAGTTGCCGAGGACAGCTCGGACTTCATCTCGGAGGAGAAGGATGCAAACCGGGAAGTGAAAGAGATTGTACAAGAAAATACTCATGATAGCTGAAAGTGTTTGCGCATGTAAAAATCAGGTTTGGATTGAGTTTCTAGTTGAACACATGGTAGCACTGGCAAATCCATTTATCAGAGTTGTCAGGAATGATGCTGCTGCTAACAGCATGCTGTTTTGTGGCTGCAAAAGTGGTTGTGCTTGTAATTATTGAGTATACCAAGTGGCCTTGGTATCTGTCTAGTATTAAGTGTGTCCAGATTTTTGGTTTGAAAGAAAATTAGAAATGGTGAAGATGATTTCTTTTTGTATTTTATTCAATTGTTAATTTAAATTGAGATTCTTGAACTGGGATGAATCAATGAAAGGGTATGTTGTTCAAGCCAATCTGATTTTTATTACAATTATTCTAGATACAGTATGATCATTTATCCCTTCCTTTAAACATTAAAGTAGAATATTTTTTTCCTAAAGGAGGCACTTGGCATCGAGCAGGTAAATAGATTTGCATTGCAGAATACTAAAAAACCATAAATTAATATGGCTTCAGAGCAAACCACTTCATAATCCGGCACCGGTCAACCGATTTGGGCAGCACAAAATGCAGAAAATAGAGCCAAAGCTCATTCACCAATTCCAACCGATTTGGGCAGCACAAAATGCAGAAAATAGAGCCAAAGCTCATTCACCAATTCCAACTTCTAGCAAATATTTACAGCTTATAAAGAGCGCTGTCGCAGACTTAACAGAGATCTGGGTAAGGTAACCTCATCAGGAAAATACAATACTGATACAACAAAAAAACAACAAAGGTTTGACATGATTTTATCCTCAGCCATGCCGTTGGCAAACTACTTCAAAAGGCACCATCATCCAACGACGACGGAAATAGTATTATTATACTTCAAGTGAATGTATCCTCTCTATCGCCTTCAGCGGTCTCGCCCTCCTCCAGGTTGCTGAACTCCAGGAAATGTGTTGGCCTATGGTCCTCATGGTAATACTCTCGAGGTGTCCCCAGCTTGATTCCATATTTCATGCTCACTGTATGCTTCACTCCCATAAAATTGTAATTCCATGGCCCATTATCAGGAATCTATGTAAACAAAGAGAAATACCACGCCAGTTAGTCCCCAAAATCAAACAAAGAGTTGCTCGTTTCAAATCATAAACAACCGTCCATTTTTTAGACATGGGATTAAAGAAGTCTTAACCATTCTGGACTTGTAACTCACCATGTAGAAACCAAGGAAGCGGTCGCTCAGGAGCATCTGAACCTTCTCGTAATGAGTTGGCAGGTAGCCATGAGGATTGCTTCCCGTGTCCTTGTTGACACGTCCCCACTCATAACCACTAGGAGTAAGCTTATATGCAGTTAACGAGCATGATCCTGGAGTGAAACTACATGTCAGGATGATGCACTTTTCTCCATCCCATTGCTTGTTGTTCTCCAAAACCCGAGCATGAGCCGTGAGATCCTACACAAAACAAATAGTTCAGGTAAGAAAGCAGATCAGAGACATGCTATTGTACTCCCTTCACTAGAGAGTGGGAAAAAGAGTGGTAGCACTCGATTATGGATTAGAAGAAAATAGTCAGACCTGTGGTGATAACTGAGGAAGCTCATTTGGTTGTGTGTGCATCCATCCCAAAGGCTCCAGATCATTGAGGAAATCATGCTCAGGAAGAGCTGATGGAAGATGAACCTGTTGATGAGTCCCCCACTGTGGGGGCATAGCAATACAACGGATTTCCTTGACCTGAGGATTGTCCGGGGGGCTTATACCATACAAATACCCAGAAATTTGAGTTCGCAGATCAGCTATACAGATAAACTTCTTCAAGATATTCTTCGGCATGATATATGTGTATCCAGTTTCCTGCAACATCATGTGTAGAGCATCAAAAAACAGTGGAAATATTTTCATGTAATCGATCAGGAAAATAAATAAAATATAGCACAAATTTGTACCTTGATATCCTCAGAATTCACATAGATATGATTGACTCGAAGATAGAGATTTGTAGCAGATATAGCTCTGACACGCCAATCTGTTTTAGAACCAAACGCAGCTTGCTCATATGGACTAGTGGTTGTGACAATGAGTTCATCACCATGCACATTTGTGGTCCTTGTGGTGACCGCTGTCAGTTGACTCGCTTCTTTGGCCTGAAAAGTCCAACAGAACAGAATTTTTATGACAAGCAAGGAGTAAAGAGCAAAAAAAACATAAATGAAGTTGGAGGGCACATTACCTGTTTCTCAATCTCTGCTATCTGCTGCCTTTGTTGAGAAGGAGGAGTGATCTCAGCTCCAAGAATAATATCACGTATCTCAGATTGTGTCAGTGCTGAGGTGTTCACATTGTTCTTCTTGGCATAGTCAGAGAGTATGAGATCCCTTAAAGCAACCTCAACTTTCATCCACTGATCATCAGTAAGTGAAGGCCAGATGTGGTGTGGCTCAGTAACGATAGTCTTGTCAGGCTTGAGTAGCATCTTTGCCTTCTCATTATTAACATGAAGTGCACGGAGAATCAGAATGAGCCGAGAGAACGCAGTGTAAGATGATATACTCTTCAGCCAATCATCATAAATATTGAACAAAACCATTTGTGGTTCCGTTGCCTTCAAAATCAAATCACCAAATTTCTCTATCTTTAAGCATGACTGGAATGGGAGCTGCAACTCACTTCCCTTGATAACTATGTTGGGGAAATCAAGCAAGTGAACCTCCAATGGATCAAGCATCCCTTTGCGAGTCACAATAATTTGTTTTGGTTGTTCTTCCACAGGCAGAGACCGCACAAGAGCTGCAACTTCTTCAGCAGTTTTCCACTTGGCAAGCTGGCCCAGACGTTTCTGTCCTGCCCATACACTAGTGTGGATAACCTGCAGAGATCATGTTTAAAACTTCAGAACATCTAACAGAGGAAACAAGATAGTTTCAAAAACAACATTCAAAGCAAACCTTCAAAAATAGCTGCCCAGTTCTCGGATTGAATATGAAGATTGCACCATTTATGGGTTTTGTTGTGAGATTCCCTTCAAATGTCTTGTGGATTGTGACACGGTAGACATTAGTATCATCAACAAACCATATTATCTGATTGCTAAAGATCTCCCCATAATTCTGTGATGATAAATATGGTTCTGTAGGCTCTGAAGAATACAACTGCAAACCTTTTCTTATGCGCTCCCTCAAGACATACAAAGCTGGGTTTGACTGCACCAAAATAAACCGTTAGAACAAGCGATTGACAGCTATATCATAAATCAATCAACTCAATACCAAAGAACTATTGTATCAAGCATGAAAAGTGCACCTTCATTATTTTGTTCATAGCTTGAGCTAGCAGTGGTTTAGACCCCGGAAACCAGTTGCCAAATGCAGAGTGCAAATTGTACGCTAGATCAAGCCCAATCATAACCCCTGAACAAAAACAAATAAAAGCATGATTTAACTTATAACAGAATAACATATGAAAGCTAGAAACGGGAACCCAGCAGGAAAACATACCAGTTGGAGATGGATATATAGACATGTTGTCTGTTGTGTAATCCATAAATTTGGCCCTAGTATAGCGCTCAATATCATGAGAATCATAGTCTCCCCATCTCAGCTGTACATCTATCCAGTATTTATTGCTTGCTTTCTGGTCAAACACATCTTTTGACTCAGCCACAAGACTAGGCTTTGACATGGGCCATCTATGGGCAGCAAAAAGGAGAACGTCTGCACAGGAGCTGTTCATTTTATAACTTTTCCTTGGATGGATTGTTTCTTTCTGCACAGTCTCAATTTCCAAAGCATCCAGTTCCTGATCCAAGACCTGACAGAGGTCCATAACAACACTCTCATGAATCTTCTGCCACAAGTGAGCACGGAATATCTGAATCAGCGAAATCTTCAAGGTCGGGATCTTCCCGTGCATGAAGATGCCGGTTAGATCTAACTGCACTTGAAAACCCACATAAACATTTGCCCTGTTTATTGTGGGGGACCACCAAAGTGTAAATCTACGGTTAGGAATTTGGTTCAGACCAGATCTCTGTGCATTAGTAAGCTTCTTATACTTCATGGACTCCTCAAAGCCAGATGCCTTTTCCCAAAAGAGACCTTCCCAAGTTGGGAAACTGAAATATCAAGGCAGGGAAAGTAGTTACAGAAGTGTTGATGACAAAAAAACAGCTTCTCCCCCAAGTCAAAAACATGTAACGTAATCATTAGGTGTGAAATTAACCCCACCAATTCCAGTATATTGAAAGAAAAAGAATGTGTCATAAACCGAAATAATCTGCTAGAGTTGAGGAAAATTATGTGCCAGAACAGAATGTGTCACAAAGGCAATGCAATTTAATGAATTTCTAGCTATGCTAATGCTAAAAATATGGCGACAAAAATTGCAGTACTTATGTGCCAGAACAGAAGTACTTACTATGTTCCTTTGAACAAGGTATGCTCAAGAATTCCTTCAACACCACCAAGAGCTTGAATGACATCAGTTCGATAATTGTTCAAGTTCCACAATTTTCCATCATGTCTCTGGTGCGTCCACCAGAAAGGATTTTGTTTTAAAACTTGGTATTGCTTGAAGTCTGTGCGCACTCTCCACCCTTTGTCATATGCTAAAGTGTGACGATCTTTCTGAAAAAGAGTATTAATGCGTGGAATTCCCCTGTCCCATGAATCCTGTCAATGCAATTAGACAGCATTTAGAAAAAACAATCTTCAGTAAGAACTTCACAAAGACCACATAAAATAAGTCCAAATTCAAGGCAACACATGAGGAGGCTCCAAATTGGACTAAAGGAAAAACTTACTTCCAAATCTTCAAGTGTTAGACGCCTATTTTGCGCCTGCGCTTCCTGCCTCTTCAATGCATACTCTGCCCAAACCCGCTGCGAGTCAATGAACTCACTCTCCCATGGCTGTCAACAAAACAGTATGAAGCTCAGAACAGTCAAGCAAATACTCCAAAATCATGGTACCCAACACCCATGATTTATTTCAGCTTACCTGAATGTACCGATAAAGATTTGGAATCAGCTGGTCCTCCTCATGACTCATTCCGCTCCTGAAATGGGTTACACCAACATCTGTTTGCTGACTATATCGAAGATCACTTTGAGGGATCAATATGTGACCCATGGATAACATGCCAAGTCCTCCAATTTCTTTTGGTGTATAGAAGATAACAGGAGGAAATCTGAAACAGAAGTTAAATTCAGAACAAAATTTCAAGCTAAACACCAGCAGCTAAAACATGGAGTTAACTCTCATGAGTACAATTACATACCTGCTTGGCATTTTTGAGTTTAGCCCAATCTTGATACGGGTTTGAATTTTATTTTCACATTTTACAAGCAAATCTAACAGCTCTTGAGTATGCACAGTTGCTTCACGGAAATATGTCATCAATCCTACAAATAGAAACGGAAAAAATCAAAACAAAATTTCAGCGAATAAAATATAAGCACAAAGGAGAAAGTGATTAGCAAAAGGCGGTAATTACCAATCAAGGCTGTATTCCATTTGTTAACAATCTTTGTGAAAGTAGTTGACCCTGAGGACATCAGAATCTGCCTCACACGATTCTCAAACACTTTCATGTGCTCATCATCAACCCGTAGAAAAGCAACTGCGGTCCGTTCCTTGGTCTGCTCATTCTGCAAATTCCAAACACCATCTCTTGTATTGCTGAATGCTTCTTGAGTCATTCTTATTTTAGGAAGTATCCGAACTTCAAACCCACACCTGCAAATTGGCAGTACCGGTTATTTTAGCAAGGAAATCAATGCCTCACAATTTTTGTTTTCCAAAGATACAAGCTCTTGCAACAATAATATAAAGAAAAACCATCCACTTAGAAATTTTGTTTGGAACCCTTAGAAACATGTTAAGGTTCAAGCCCTGTGCACTTAATGTTGGGGAAAAAAGTAACTAATAAAGGCATATGTTACTAAAAAATACCTGGCCAAATTAAAGTGTCACTTCCCCACCCTCCCCAAAACAAGGAATATACCCAGATGCTATTTCAAGATTAGAAAGACATCTTTGCACATTAAAAAGGTGAGGCATAACTAAATCGACATAAGCAAACAAAAAGGCACACCAAGAACAAATTACCAGAATTTTAAAGGATGGTATGTTATCGTGTTAGAACCAAATTGTTAAGGTAATATATGCAGGAGTAACTAGGTTTTGGATACATAAATACACCGACATCAAAGTTCCAACCAATATCACTAATAGAAACTTAAAAATTAAATAATCGGAATGACTTCAAGCATGTGCATACACGAGTAAAATTTCAGTGCAAGAGTGAGAATACTTACATGCTGAAAAGCAGGTTTGGGTTGTCCTTGCTGTAAACAGAAACAAAGCTGTTCTCCCACTCTAAAGTTGTGATGCTTCGAGGGAGACGATTCTTCATGTCCCAGAAAACACTCCTCCCAAGATTGACTGGAGAGATTCACAAAAAAGCATTTACTTTTTTAAGCAAAATAAAGAATCCCAACAAAAATTAATTTAACTTGGAAGTTACAGATTACATACCATCATGTTTCATAAGCCTCATCCTTGCATCTCTAGGCCAGCATTTCTTGTTCTGATACCCAACCATATTTTCATTGTTGGGATCAGGATGCTCAGTGAGATATCGTTGTATTAGATCTCGGGCCTCTTCATGAGTAAACCGAAACAATATATGCACCCTGTCTATGTACCTGGAATAAAGACGAATTGGATGTCGTGTCTCAACCTTTGTATCCCAGTAGGTGATAAATTCATTTGGCATTTGTGGCGGACCAGCGATCTCACTGGCCCGGGTCAATCCAAGAAGCAGGAGATCCAGCACAAGTCCATAATACTGCACCACAAAAGAAGCAAACTGAAGGCCACGTATCAAACCATACGAGTTCGTGTGACTCATGTCCTTGTAGGAAAGGACAACATTGTTCTTGGCAGTCACATAATCAGCAATATTGTGGTCAAGGACCAACCGAAGAAGCCTGAAAAAAGTGGAAGACATATAAATGAATAAACATTGGAAACTTTCTCTAACATAACATAAGCAGGGGAGCTGAGGAATATTAACCTATTTAACATTGTCAAGTCGATCTTTTCAAAGAACTTCTCAAACTTGGTCTGAAGCATCACCACACACTGCCCCTCACTTGTGTCCCAGATACCTTGCAAATTGTTTATGCCTTGACACCATTTATAGACAAGCAGTGGTGGTGGCTCGGAATCTGCAGGTTTAATCCAGTTTGGAAAGAGGTGGCGCTTATCACCTTCATACCACAGATATTGGTCCAAATAAGCATCTGTTATTTTTTCAAGAGGCTCAATTTCATAAACCGGAATCAGAGAACTGTACAAATCCATGAACTCTATGCCCACCTGAAAAAGGAAAAAGAACAGCTCAATTTCAATCCAAATATCTATAATAAGACACTGCATAGAACAAAGTCAAAGCTAATACAGGCTCAATTGTCAACTCACTTCTTTGAAAGCACGCTGAGTGAGCAGGTGACGCTTGATCCGTGATAAAGCCTCATGGGGGTTGTCATAAGCTTGTTCAATAAGACCTAGTTCTTCCCTCTGCAGTTGGTTTAATCTCACAGCCACACTGTATGACTCTTTCAACCTTTCCAAAGCAAGGATAAGCAGCTTAGTGTCATGCTTGTATGACAAGGGAGGGAATGGAATTGGTGAAAACTTTCTGGACTCCAACCAATGGACAGTAGTTGTGTAAATCGCAACAGCTTCTTCTGGAGTGACATATGGGCCATCCTTCAAATAGTTGTGTTGACGTTCCTAGAAGGTAATGAAAATAGAAAGAATTACTACAGGATGCTCTGGTGAGGCCACACAGGTATAGGACAAGCGATAAGCCATGGAGTCCACTTATTTATAGCATGTAGTAGCAGAGACATCACAGGAATATATTTTAGAAAAAGAAATATCAAAACGCCTTAAATTACCTGTTCTGCCTTTAACCACAACCGAGTCAGTCTTCCAAGATTCTTTCTGCACACTGTCTTGTCAACAGTCGCACCCCTTCTGATACGCTCACGATTATAGTGAGCAACATTCGTCCACCAGTCTGCTTTTGACTTAACATACCGAAGTATCATGTTTTCAATGGGAACTGGTAAACCAGGAACCTTCCATGGAATGTTTGCTTTCCAGCAGCGCCAAGCCTCACTAAGGTGCTGCAGTATCGTTCTAGCCTTATTTTGCTTAATGCCCTCTGCAAATTGATATCGCACAATTAGACAAACATTACAAATAGATAGAATGCAGAAAGATACAAAGAAGAAATGAACATCAAAGGGAAAAAATAACAAAGATGACAACCTGGCATGGCATCAAGAACATCATGCATAACAGCGGCACGGAGTTCCAAGTCAAAGTGGCTCTCGACACGCTGCTTTGTAACAGTCTTGGCAGTTCCTTTTGAATGGCGCCCTTCAAACTGTCTTGCAAGAAGATTACCCAACCACCGTTCAAGAAGAGGCACTATGCCACGTAGGAAAAATAGCCATACCCTCCACATTGGTGCCCAAAATCCACAACCAGGTCCCTTACCCACTGGGCCAGTATTGAAGCGGTAATATATCAAATGCTTAAGATCTTTGCACATTCTTATCTGGCGCATCAGCCTATACTTGTATCTGTACATTCCCGTCAACTGACCAACATGGGAAAATGTATACTGAAGACCGTCAGCCAATTGGAAAGCATCCACATTACCTAACCTGAATTGTATATTGGCATCAACCACAAGCTTTGTCAAACGCAAGATCTCACGACAAAGATGAAAAGCATTCCCAAACCGTGACTTCTTGCGTTCCTTTGTCGTAAGGGTCTTCACAGGCTTCAAGTTAAAATTATAATCAAGGTGGAGGTAATTTAAATTTTTCCGGTGTATCAATAGATTCAGCATGTTGTACCCCTGCTTACAAACTTGGAGACCTGCTTCAGCCCAATCTAGCTCTGTGGTTTGGAAGAATTTAGTTGCTGCTAATGACCGGAACAAGTGCTTCTTCTTCTGAGCTTTTGGCGGTCTATGATGCAGTTCATTCAAAACAAAACATTTCAACAATTTCTGATAGCTAACTCGAACTTTGACAGGATATGATGGAGGACTGGAAAACACAACAACAAAAAAAAGTTTTTCATGCACAGCACAAAAAGGCTATACATGTGAACAGCACAAAAGAAATTAGAATCTTACCAGTGCTCCTTATACCACTCCGACACAAGGGGTATATCTTCTGCCCGTCGCATCCGTCCAGATCTCATGTTAAAAGGTCGGTTAGCAAATAACAAGGAAATGCCAGCAGCTGTGGTGTCAGTATAAAGCTGTGTATCCTCCAAAAAAGGTTCCACCCCTTCTGGCATAACAAAATCCTCATCATCATCATCGTCATCATGAGTCTTTTTTTCACGGCGTTCCTTGTTAGAGGAGGTTATTGGGTGTATCAAAGGATCATAATAGAAAGCAGGTAAATCAGGATCCTCAGCTTTAATGTACATGATCATGGGAGTGTGATACACACAAAGTTTTACTTTCCGGGGCCTATTATTGTAAAGATGAGGAAATGCAATTCTATACTCTGTCCGCAAAGGTGACCGAATAATGAGTTTGTTGATGTCATTGAATTCGTTCCAGTCCTCATCACCTTTCTCCATGTCACGATACAAAGGTTCAAACTTAGGCCCGCCTACAAGAGAACAAAAATAGTTTGAAATCAATCGAACCGACCACATAGAAATATATTAGGCATCCAGGACAATTCATAAGGATAATTTGATCAGTAGCAGTCACAAAACCCAAAAGTGCGCAAACTACAATTGAAAAATTGATTTAGGACTGTGCAAGCTTAATTTGATTTAGGACTCAGTCAGGAGCAAACAACATCCTGTGCAAGCTTCATTTCAAACCAATATGCTGCTCTATTTAGTTAATTTGTAGAGTTATCGGCCAGTGATTTTTAAATTAAACAGCTTACAAGCATCTCTAACCCAGAAGAGTCTAGGGTATTGTTGATTGAAACACCAGCACAACAGATGAGCCAATATCTGCAACCTATGTTGAGTCTAGCATCGACAATCATATGCTAAATCAAAGTAACTATTGTAGTTACACAGCACAATTATCTCCAATATTTCACTTTTCATTACTTTAGTGATCACAACTTGTCAGACAGACAGTGATTCTACAGCCTCTACCCAGTAGGTTATCGAAAGTTAGAACAACTTCATTTTCATCCTATCAGAGAATGCACTTCTAAGAATGCAAAATAAATACAAATTTATGCAAGGTATGTACACAGATGCATACACAGCATATTAGAGCAGAATTTATACCAGGTATGCACATGTTCAATGCTTTGGCTGTAAAGAATGACTCCATGTCGAACAAGTAAAAATAGTTGCGGTCAATTAGATCAGAAAGAAGCTGTCCTGCCAGACGGTGAAGAGTCGCCATTATTGGAAGAGAGAGATGCCACTTCCTGTAACTAGGACCATTGATAAGCTTCGTTTTAACAAGAGGCTTATGGTCATAAAACCAAGTATAGACAGCAGAATCTTCTTCTTCGTCCAACTCTAATTGAATAGGCTCTAGAGGATCAACATCTAACAAATTATCAGCATAGTCTAAAGGAGGTTCCTCATCATCAAAAGGCGGAAACCTCATTCTCTTGAAATGCCGCCGATCCCTCTTTTCTCTTCGCATCATGATCCACATTGTCCCCCACTGTGAAAATATATGAGAAAGTTGGTCAGTTATCATAAACAAAATCTAAGAAGTATCAATTGCAAAACAAAATATGTCCCGCATCTACATCTTTGCCATTGAGAGCGAATCAGCATACCTGAGCTAAGTAAATAGGTTCAACAACCCATGGAATTTCATTCACAAAAGTGATCGCTCCTGTAATATGGTATAGAACCTTCACATCACGAACCTGCTCCCAGGGCATTGGCATATTCTCAAGAAGCTTGTATACTGCATGTGGAATGAATTTAAGGGCTCCAAGATACACACGTTTATCATGGCGATATTTCTTCGAGGACATATCACCATGGTCCCTGTTTAAGAATCAAATTTAACGATTCAAGATCAACCAAAATACTCAAGGCAATAACAAAAATAATGCAACCCACTCATCTATACTTCAAGACCATCTCTCCTCGCAATCAAAATAGCGATTAGGCGTAAAAAAACACAAAAACACCGAATACTACATGTCAAATTTCCTGCCATGACCAAAATTTCGATGCTAAAAGATACAAACGACGTCTTAAACTTCAATAAAATCCGAAAAATGGATTAAAACGCCAATTTTAAACATACAAAAAAAACAGGAATGCCAAAATCCAATTCAAAAACAGCTGAAAAAAGAACGAACAAACCATAAAAAAAGCAAAAAAAAAACTTTTCACAAAAGAATCAAAAAAGGAAGAAACTAGCCACTACTGTTCAAAGCTGAGAAAACAGAAAGGACACCTAAACACCACCGCACCAAAAAAAAAATACACAAAGCGCTAAACCAGAGCCGCAACTCTACAAACCAAATCCCCTCAAACCCGGACAGACCCAGAAATAAAAATCGACACTCACCTTATAATCTTCCTCACGTGTTCCGGCGGCATATCCTCCTTTTGCGTCTCGACGAAACCAAACTTCCGCTTATCACTGTACCTCTTCGTGTTAAGTTGCTGCCATTTCCTGGCCTTCTCCTCCAGCTTCGCCTCCGCATCCGCTGGATTCGACACCGTTTGCGACGGCGCCAATACGGTGTAAGAAGGCTGCGACGGTGGAGGCGGTGGGATCGACGGCCCAGCCGTCCCCGGAGGCGCTATATGCTGCTCTCCGGTGTCGTTCCACATGATTTGATTTACTTTCTAGGGTTTTGAGATTTTAGTAGTGTGCGTTTCTAAAATAGGTTTTGAAGAAAGAAAGGCAGAGTGACTAAACTGATTTTAGTGAGTGGTGTTTGATGTTATATGCTAGTCACGTGTCCGCGCTCTGCTGGCAGACGGAAAAAAGATTTTTTTTACAATACAGAAATAAAAAATGTAAACATGAGGTCGTTAGCGACGCATTTTTAACTATTAAGAAAACAATTTATTTCATGCCAAAACAAATTACAGTGTGTTTAATAAAATAAATTAAATATTATATATATTAATATATATTAAAAATGTTTTTAATGCTAGGAATGGAAAGAGTCAGTAAATTGGAATAAAAATATATGTTAAGCATATGCTCGTGCTAAGAGCTTTTAAAAAAAATTTCATTTAATAATATGATGATGATAAAATTTTTTAAGAGAAATAATAATTTTAACTCTATTAAAAAAATATTTTTTTGGGATAAATCCTATTCTTTTATCAATTTATTTTTTCAAGAAAACAAAATATATTTTTTCCTTGATTCTAATAAGAATAGAAAGTAATGAGAATCAGAAAAAAAAAATTAAATGATTTTAGATAAAAATAAAAAAAATGTATCTTCAATTAAAACCTTGTATCTTATTAATTTGTTTAATTTACTTTGCCATATTTTTTAATAAATGGTTGTGGGGATAAAAATAAAGGGTTTTTTTTTTAATTTAACTCATTTGAAATAAGTAGAGAAAATGTATCCATCTAATCTAAATCTCATTCATTTATTAACACATATTGATTGTTTGAGCAAAATATGTTTTTTAAATACAAGCAATGTTTTAAACCGTTATGATATTAAAAACAAACCAAAACTATAACAAAAAAAAAATATTAAAACAAAGTTCAAGTATCATTTATGTGGAACAAAAAGATGAAATTATGTTAAAAATCTATTAAAAATTTTAAAAAAAAACCATGAATGAATATTTGTGAACTTATTTTTTCATATTAGGCACATAATAATGGAAACAAAATGCTAACTTCGTCGTGAAAACCTAGAAACTCATTAGAGAACCATGAAAAAATTAAATAATAATTGAAATATCAAGTTATTTTTTTGTAGTTTATTTAAATTTAAATCCAGTAAAAAATGTAAAAAAAAAAAAGGTCTTGCCCTCATTTGATTAAATAGTCAAATAGAAAAGGGGGCTTGACATGCGTAGGCATATGAGGACTTCTATTTTATAAAAATATATATAAATAAATATAAAACAATCTGTCGTCTGATTTTTCAGATTCCATACACCTCCAAGGCAGCTGAAAAATCGAAGTTTGGTTAGTCATAAATCCATTTTTCAAGCTATTTTGATAATAAAAAAATGGTCACACGTATTTTTTATGTTATACACTTTGGTCCTTGTTTTCTGGTATTTATTTCATAGAACAATTTATAATAAATTAGTTATTAATTTGGCCACAAAAGATCTAATCAAGGAGAAAAATAATCGATAACCAAAATAAAAAAATATATATTATAATAGTGGAGTCGATGTTGCATCGGTACATTTTTATAATTATTTATAACAGTGGTTTGATTAGATATATTAAAACTACCCCTATAATCACAAAAAACTAACATTGTTCAACAATGGTGTTTTGGTATTTTTCTTTTTAATTATACAATGCAATTACATAGTTGTCCTTGAGGTGAAAAAAATAGTTCGTGTGTACAGGGGTATTAACATCTTTTCCTAAAGTCTTTTTTTGTAATTAAAGGGGTTCATCATATTTAACACTGAATTAATATTTTTCAATTTAAAAATTTATAGGTGCGTGCTTTTAACGCGCTAACACGTGGGTGGCACCCCATACTTTGAGTGACATGTGCGACGCCCCCTGATGGTGAAAAATTATTATCCACTGTCTCATTTTGTTATCTATTGTGTCCCCTTCATTTATAGTCAGTGCATGTCATATAAAAATGATCAATTTATTGTTAGTGGTCCTTTCTTTTCTTGCCCCCTTCATTTCTCTGTCCTGCAATGAGAAATACACCATGGTCCTTATTTTTATTGTTTTTTTTTATGATTGTTTATTTTTGTTCTTTTTCCTTTTGTTACAATTTTATTATTTTTCAATTTAATCCTTCAATTATAATCTTTTTTTTATATATATATATATAATATTTTTTTATTCGGCCCTTCTATTTTTGATTTCTTATTTTGTTAATTTTTCTTTTGTTCAAAGTTTTTATGCTTTCAATTTTATCCTTGAAGTCAAGTTTATGATTTTTATTTTTTTAATAATAATAAAAATTTTATTTTGGTCTTTCTTCCTTTGATTTCTTGGTTTTTTTTCTTGATCATTTTGTCAATGTTTTTATAGTTTTTAATTTTATCATTCAAATTAAATTTAAGGCTTTTGTTTTTCCAACAACAACAATAATAATAATAGTGACAGCAGTGGTAGCAGCAACAACAATGATAATGATACTAGTAATAATAGTAACAATGCTACTAATAATAATAGTAGTAATGATAATGTTACTAATAGTGATAATAGTAGTAATGATAATAATTTAATATGATCGTAATAGTCCTAATTATAGTAACGATTGCGATGATAATATTAATAATCATAATAATAAGAATATCAATGATAAAAATTATAGTAATGATAATAGAAATAATGCTACAAATAGTAATAGTGATAATAATAAAAATAATAATAAATAGTTTTACATTTCAGAACAAGTAATGATACCAATAATAATGATAATTATAGCAGTAGTTGGAGCAATAATAATGATAATAACAATAATAGTGATGGTGGTAATCGTAAAAGCAATCATATTAATAATAATAATTATTATGATTACAATGAATAGTGATTAAAATATTAATAATGAAAAGAATATGGATTAAAATTAAAAAAAAAATGGTTGTTTTAAAATTTTTTACCGTTTAAGAGACGTCTCTTTCTACTCTTTGGTTTTTTTTCTTCAAAGTTTGCATTTCAGTCATTCAACTTTATTTCTTATAAGGAACAAGGATAGCAATGGTAACTAAAATTGAAAGATTAAATATTTATTTTTATGTGTTTTTACGTTTAGTATATTGAAAAATTATAACCTTGCCATGGATAATTAGCAGCTCGTTCTATGCTTTGAAAATATTTATTTTAAGACTTTCACTATTCTATTAAGAAAACTTGCTTGGCAATTGTTTTAGGGCACACATGTATTTTTTTAAGAATTTTTAATATTGTAAAACTTTTTTTGTTTGTTGTTGTTGATATTATATTCTTACATTTTTTATAGATATTTGATTATTCAAAACCATGTTAAATTTAATTGTTTACTTAAAGACTCTGTTTGTTTTCTAATTTTTATTTTATTTTATTTTATATTTTAGTGAAAAATAAATACTAAAGAATAAGTCAATTTTTTTAAAAAAGAAAAAATCATTTTAACCTCGTTAGGAAGAGGAAAATTTATTCTATACATAAGCACCATAATTATCTCTACTCTATCACTGCCATGATTATTATCTTTATCTATGTAATCATCATATATCATCATCATATTATTAATATATAAATTATTTTATCATCATCTTACAATAATCCTTTAATACTATTATAATTATAATTATTGTCATAATTATGATTTTATTATTAAAATAATCATTATTTTATTATTATTATTTTTATCACCGTTACCACAACAATTAACATCCTATATAATTACCACTATTATCACCAATATTACTAGTATCACAAATAATAATATTATTGCAACTATTGTCAACGCTATCATTATAATTATTATTACCACTGCTATTTTTATCATAAATATTATAAATTTTCTCATCCTATTACCTTTTATATAAAAAAAAATGAATGAAAATTAATTTATTTCATGGAAATATTTTCTTTGATGCATCCAAATAATGAAAGATAAGTCATTTTCTAGAAAAAATATTTTTCATAAAATAAATGAACCCTCGCACTCTTTTGAAAATAAAACCAGTTATTAATTGTTATTGGTCATAACCATTTATTAGAGGTGATCATTTTCGATTCGGTTTGGTTTTTATAAAAAAAGTAATAAAATTGATTTTTTTTTTAAAACCGAAACCGGTTCAAACCAACCGGTTTCGGTTTGTTTTTTAGGACAAAAACCGGTTTGACTCGGGTTTTTTCCGTTCTGTTTTTTCAGTTTCAGGTTTATAAAACCGAATCGGTCGGTTTTTTTAAAATTTTAATCAGTTTAATCGGTTTTTTTTTACAGTTTGGTTTTTTAAATTATTTTTTTCTAGTTTTCTTGGTTTAATCGACTTTTTGGTTTTTTTACTTATCCCTACCAATTATCATGATTGACGTCGTCTAAAATTCATAAATGCTGATTAATTATATTATTTCATGAGTAACTATAAAGGCAACGGGAGACAAAGTTAAAAAAATTTATTTACGAGTCTAAATAAAAATATTTACATCAATTTTGTTGAGATTTATTTTAATTCTGCCTCATCTCATGTTAGTTTCTCTTTTAAAAAATACTATGAATTAAGAGTTCGCATGATTAATGAAAAGTAAATTTTGACTACGAGCCATAATCAATTTTTTTCATAAATTATTTATAAGAAAAATTTAATTCAGAAGTTTGTTATGCAAAAAAATGACTTAAACAAATTTTTTCAAAGAGGGGAGATAATATAAATTTGAAAGTAAAAAAAATTAACTTTTCATTAAATTTTAAAAAACTTTTAATTTAAGTCAAAGGTTATTTCTAACTCAATATATTTTATACTTATGAGTTAAAAAGTTTTTTTTTAAAAAATTTAAATCAAATAATAACTTAAATTTCAATACTTACTAAGTGTTATAAAATTTAATCATAGTTTTAAATTTTAAGTAGAAAGTAATTCATTTTATGATATCATATATATATATATATATATATATATATATATATATATATATATATATATATATATATAATCTATA
>Ga0307517_10005260_pt1 | contig 19561 bp, 27 predicted proteins | sample 23_EM_MG_FD_194515 | JGI IMG/M metagenome (GOLD analysis project Ga0307517, IMG submission 194515) | Populus trichocarpa ectomycorrhiza microbial communities from riparian zone in the Pacific Northwest, United States - 23_EM | ecosystem: Host-associated > Plants > Roots > Unclassified | place... | reverse complement strand
GGTAGCGCCGAATTACGGAGTTGCATGATGTCCTGTAAGAAATGATGAATTTGGCAATTCAAAAATATTGAGATAGAATGTTTACCAATTATAATATACACCAGCCTCAGAACCTTGTCCACCATATATAACATAAGCGACTCGCCCCTGTCGTGAAGGCTGCTGGCGTTGCAGTCGAAAGGGGGTTGTGGGCTCAGGAGTGGTGTCGTGCTGCCCATTCTGCTCGTCGCCTTCCTCATCGGTCTGGTGGAGAGACTGCAGTATTGCTGGTTCTGAAGAGGGAGGGAGAAAAAAAATCAATGGCTTGTTGTCATCGAATGCGCACCTTCTTGATTAGAGTCATCCTCGTACATATCCTCGTACTCATCATTGAGATCTGGGAATCAATTCAGTGCTTGGAATACTAACAGTTGGCTTGCATACCGTTATTGGTGCTGTGTTTCGCTTTATTGAGGAGAAAATTAATTTACTAGATATTCAGCAAGGAAAAGTCCTCACACTGGTGTTGGTAGTCCGAAGTCGACTGACAAACGACAACCGTGGGTTAGGCGAGTAGTGCTCGTGATTCATGACCCAGCATAGTGGCAGCTGGAAATAATACTATGCGGTTAGTTGCATGAATGAGAAAAACCACGGTCTGATCGCTAAACCCAGTGCAGAGGTAATTGCAATGATCTAGGTACGTTCGAAAGAGAATCAAAACACCGCTACAGTCCAATTGCTTAACAGCTTGAACTTACCAGACCTCCCGAGTCCAGATTACTGCTAGAATATTGCAGTCGTGCTTGAAGTAGATGTGGTTCCTAGGACGTGGTCAAGTTGGGCGGTCAACAGTTCAATGAACATCCAATGCTAGCGGACTTACTACCAGAGCTTCAAAGTGATTTCTCTTTCTATGCAACTGATGGCATAATTATTGCAGCTACCACTGTACTGGGTCTAGTCTTGCTTGGGAGAACACATAGGTCAGGCAATTGAAGTTGGGCAGTCGACTCACACCTCACATGCAGACCAATCAAGGACCTCATCAAGCAAGATCTATTTCATATCTGTCAAAATAGACCTTGACCCTGCTGGTCGACCGTATCCGAGTGGTGGATGACGCGAAATCAAATCTGAGTCTGTTGAGCGATGCGACGTCGAACTCGATGGTCTCGATATCAATTCAACAAAGTCACGTGGCATGGGTTAGCCAAACCATTTTATAATATAATTCCTACTAATACTATTAGTAATACTTTACGCTGTCACACCAGATCGTGATGCATGGACCCCACCTCAAAAGATCAAAATCAAAAATTCAAATTATGGTGCTGTTCACTTAGAGGCAACCAAACTTGTACAACTTTTATAGAAACTTCAATTTTGACCCTTTCTCTTAGCCCTCTTTGGAAAACACTCCTTTTAACAATATAAATGTTTTCTAAAGAGGGAATTTTATTACCTTCAAAATTGGGAAGTTATAAAATTTAGGACCCTCGGATTTTGCGCTTGCCCGATATAGTAAGTAGATTATCTATTTATAGTGTTATCTAATCTAATGCTGCTGCCACACCTTCTGGAATACGGCGATGTGAAGTGTATTTGCGAGAACTGAACTTCTTTACTTCTATCTGAGCTTCCTTGGCATCTTTTCCACCTCTGTATGCATCCATCCACCAAATCATACAGTGCTCCCACTTGCGAATGGTTGATATGTCAACCGAGGCAAGAGCATCGGGAAGGTTTGTTCTCAGTCCATCATATGAATAATCACAATGCTCGCGGAGATATCTTTTGACCGCACCCCAGAAAAATTCAATGAAGTTCAACTCACAATGAAATTTTGGAAGGAAGATGCACAGATGTCCAGCATTCTCAATGGTCTCTTGAAGTGACTTTTGTTCAAGAAAATCTGGCCGCAATGAGATGAGCCGAGTGGCACAGCAAGCGGTAGCTTCTGGATTGCATGAGCTTTTGGGGCATTTGAGACGCAGACCACCTCTTGGCCACAAACCTCTCTCTTCCAAAACCATCTGCATTCCTTTCGGTTGTGGAGACCCATCTGAGGTGCTTGGCATAACCATGGAATGTGACGAAAATTTCGTGCAATGGCAGCATTTGACTGCTTGTAGTTGCTTTTTTTGAGTCTAGGCATTTCTTTAATGGCACTTGTATGTTTTGAAGTACTGCACAAGCCCGAAATACACGACAATATCTGTCGTCGCCTAAATTTTAATTTTCGGCTTGCGATTTTGCGCGGTGGCTGTGCCACACAGCCACTGTACAAGTTTGGTTGTGACTAAGTGAACAGCACCATAGACCTTGACCCTCCTCGCCAACCGTACCTGCTTTGTCGGCAACTCCATTTTTAAAAATGTGTATTGTTTCCCAAGTTCAGGTTCAACTTGAGAAGAAAAGATGAAGATGAAGCTTAGCCTGTTAGGCAGTGCAGTGCAAGGAGGTGCAGAAAATTGCACAAAGGGTTCTGTCATCAAATCGGGGTGAAAGGCGGAGGGCTGTGACGTCGAAATACGGATGGAGGAGGGCCGTCCCGTTCTCTTGTCTTCGAAATCGGAGTTGGAGGAGGGGTCCGAGTCGTACCCTCTTCCTGATGTCAACAGGATGAGGGAACGACCGCACCTCCTGTTGTTGAAATCGAGGGGTGGAACCTGTGAGTTTTTTTAACAGATTTCGCACTTCTTTACACGATCTGTCTTACAGTTATTCGGCATCATCGCTAAGGTCGAGTCCGGAAGCAGGAAATTTGTTGTGTTGCGATAATCACATTGTGGAATGAGTCAACAGACCACGAAGAAACACCTGACATAGCAGTCGGCCGTCATGTACCGAGCAGCGAGCCATCCCACCATTTCTTCCATCTTTGACCACAACGCCCTTGGCAGACATAACCTAGGAGCTAAGTTAGACAGGGACGGAAAATGGGTGTGCAATAGTACTCATACGTTCTTTCACAGGTAATTAGTTTTGCATTGACGTGTTTAATCGCAACACAAGTGTTGACGTGACGGAGGGGCTTTACTACTTCCCCATCGTGTCACGTATAATTTTGAAACGTGGCGTGAAGGGACGTGCCACGTTGAAGAACGTACGACAACGTCAACAAGATCCTCTTGTCCAAAATGGTGCATGTTTTATTAGAAATTACAAAACTTGTTTACAAATATGCCTTAATTACAGCGGAAGCCTGAAGGCACTCGTTGACGCGACGGAGGCACTATTCATTTCTCCAAAACGATTTGTTCATTGTAGATTGCATTTTTGTTTACTAATTGAAGTGCAGCTGGCCTTTCAACGCGAGCAGCCATATTCTGTGGCCTTTCGACACCACTTCAATTCCATTCTAGCCGGGAAAAATGTGGGTGCTCGGGTAGATAAGCCTGAGGATGGGGCACGTCCATTTCGAGAAAACTGTAAGTGTTTTATCTGAGATTGTAAATTTTATAGATAATCTGTTTCAATTGAAATGCAGGCACTCGTTGGCACGGTAAGGGAGCCAAGACCCTTCCCCATTGTGATTTGGAGCCTGCCCGTGTCCAAATAATTTGGAACCCCGCCAGAAGCTCCTGTTTCGCATCGAAGACATAACCCTGTCGCTGGGAAGTTGGAACTGGTTACGAGGGTCTGCATTCACCACCTCACTCATCCCGCAACGAGGAGTTCTGCACCATCCACCGCGGTAGTTTATTTCATCGTGACACTGTTTCCAAGTGTCGCCATCTGTTGGGTCGTCTTTGCAAAGTTTCCTTTGTTCGAATGGCTCCCGAAGGCGCAGTTTCACGAGGCTTTGATAGCTGTGTAAAATCGACTAGTTGTCATTATGGTCGGATGAGGACTAGTGACTCAAGTCATTTCCGTCCTGACTCATGCAACCGGATCCGGAATCAAAGGGCCGTACGATCAACCTGGATATAAAAATGGCTCTCTTTCAGTTAACAAAACAAGATGGTGTACGTTCACGCCCTTATCAAAAATTTCTTTGACGTACTCATCGAATTATCACAAACAGTAATTTCACAGTAGGTTAGTGGTCCCAAATGCCTTGCCGTGCCAGGTCGTCAATTAACATGAAACACAGACCAAATCCGTCAGATGATGGACCAACCAACCAACATTCGCAATATGAGTGTCATTGCTCATGGTGAGCAAATATCTTGCACCGAAAAAAACTAGGCGACTGACGTGCTACTCCAGTTGATCACGGAAAGTCGACTCTAACTGATTCCCTCATCTCAAAGGCTGGTATCATTGCTTCCTCCAAGACTGGCGATAGAGTCATGGACATCGGGGACGATGAGAAGGAACGCGGGATTACTATCAAATCGACCGCTATCTCCATGTACTTTGAAGTCGATAAGGAAGATGTTTCTGCTATCAAGCAAAAAACCAATGGCACGTCTCATCGGATTTTGAATTGTTCACTAATTCCTGCCCCCCTGTAAAGGAAACGGGTTCTTGATCAATTTAATTGACTCTCCAGGCCATGTCGACTTCTCGTCCGAGGTGACGGCTGCTCTCCGAGTCACTGATGGTGCCCTTGTCGTCGTTGATTGCGTTGAGGGTGCCCGCGTGCAAACGGAAACCGTGCTTCGTCAAGCTCTAGCAGAGCGTATTAAACCTGTCGTCATCATTAACAAGATTGATCGTGCTCTTCTCGAACTCCAAGTAAATAAAGAATCCTTATACCAATCCTTCCAACGTACCATCGAGAACATCAATGTCACTATCTCAACATACAATGATCCTGCACTCGGCGATGTTCAAGTTTATCCTGACAAGGGGACAGTAGCGTTTGGGTCTGGTCTGCATGGTTGGGCTTTCTCCCTCCGTCAATTCGCCATTAGATATGAAAAGAGGTTTGGTGTGGACAAGGACAAGATGATGGCTAGGCTATGGGGTGATAATTTCTTCGACCCGGTCGCCCGTAAATGGACAACAAATGCCACTGGGGCAGATGGCAAGCCTCTTGAACGCGGCTTCAACTCGTTCGTCCTTGATCCCATTTTCAAGATTTTTGACGCTGTAATGAACTCCGAGAAGGACGCAATCGGACCGATTCTTGAAAAGCTTGACATCAAACTCAGTTCGAAAGAACGCGATCTTGAAGGCAAGAAACTCCTAAAGGTCGTTATGCACAAGTTCTTGCCTGCCGGTGACTCCCTATTGGAGATGATTGTCATTAACCTTCCTTCCCCCGCTACTGCTCAACGTTATCGTGTCGAGACCCTTTACGAAGGTCCTATGGACGACGAGTCTGCCATTGGTATCCGGGATTGCGATCCAAAAGGTCCTCTAGTACTTTACGTCTCCAAGATGGTTCCAACATCCGACAAAGGACGTTTCTACGCCTTTGGTCGTGTGTTCTCTGGGACAGTCAAAGCGGGTCCCAAGATTCGTATTCAAGGTCCCAACTATGTCCCAGGAAAAAAGGATGACCTTTTCGTCAAGTCTATTCAGCGCACTGTTCTGATGATGGGTCGATCTGTCGATTCTATTGAAGACTGCCCTGCTGGAAACATTATTGGCCTGGTTGGTATCGATCAATTCTTGCTCAAGAGCGGTACGCTCACGACAGCCGAAACTGCTCACAACATAAGGGTTATGAAGTTCTCCGTCTCTCCTGTCGTACAAGTTGCCGTTGAGGTCACGCGGAGCACTGATCTGCCGAAACTCGTCGAAGGTCTCAAACGTCTGTCTAAATCAGATCCTTGCGTGCAGACTTGGGTTTCTGAGACTGGTGAGCACATCGTCGCCGGTGTTGGTGAGCTTCACATGGAGATTTGCTTGAAGGTGCGATCGTAATTTCTCGCTGATAATCTCTATACTCATCCGTCGCAGGACCTCAAGGAGAACCATGCGGGTGTTCCTCTCAAAATTTCCGACCCTGTCGTCCCATACCGTGAAACGGTAAAGACCGAATCGTCGATCGTTGCGCTGTCCAAATCGCCAAATAAACACAACCGTCTCTATGTGAAGGCTGGACCGCTTGACGAAGACCTCACCAAGGCAATCGAGGCTGGAAAAATTGACTCTCGTGACGATTTCAAGGCTCGGGCCCACCTTCTCGCTGATGAATATGGCTGGGATGTTACTGACGCTAGGAAGATTTGGTGTTTTGGACCCGATACTACTGGCCCCAACTTGATGGTCGACGTTACAAAGGGAGTTCAATATCTCAACGAAATCAAGGATTCTTGCGTTGCCTCATTCCAGTGGGCTACCAAGGAGGGCGTTACCTGTGAAGAAAACATGCGTGGCGTCCGCATCAATGTTCTTGATGTGCAAGTACGTTTCTGCATATTTTCCTTTCGTATCCGAGGACGCTCTCTCATGAACCTGATTGTCCAGTTACACACTGATGCTATTCACCGTGGTGGAGGTCAAATTATCCCTACCATGCGCCGCGCCACTTATGCTGCGTGCTTGCTTGCGGAACCTACTCTGCAGGAACCTGTCTTCTTTGGTAAGCGTCACTAACGCCTGGTTGCAATGGTCCTTTTTTAAAAAAAAATCGGTTGCAGTGGAAATCAATTGTCCCGAAAACGCCATTGGTGGTGTCTACAGCTGTCTGAACAAGCGTCGCGGACAAGTATTCAGCGAAGAACAAAGGCCAGGAACTCCCATGTTTACCGTGAAGGCTTACCTTCCCGTCGCCGAATCATTCGGCTTTAATGGAGAATTACGCCAGCACACTGCTGGGCAAGCGTTCCCACAATCTTTGTTTGATCACTGGGCAACAATGAATGGCTGTAAGTGCTTTCTTTGTTGTGGAAGGAGAATTGGAGCTCACTTCTTATGACAGCGCCACTTGAGAAGGGCAGCAAGATGGAAGGACTGGTGACGAAGATTCGTGTGCGGAAGGGTCTTCGACCTGAGATCCCTGCTCTTGATACGTACTACGACAAACTGTAGAGAGGCGCCGCCAGGGGCGGCAACACTTAGGATCTGAGATCTGAGTACATTATAATATTATTTGTCAATTATGCTTTTTACTTTGACACGGTTCGAAATTTGTCTCATACTCCTATTCCGGCGCAACAATGAAACTGCCGTTGAACATTGAAATTTGAAATTTGGTTGTTCTAGTAATTGCACAAGCGGATCAACGTTAATACTGATCAATTTAAACACGCTTGAAGCTATTCTACCCCCCTGAAAGTCCTTCACGTCTTTAGGTAGCAGGGCAACTTGTATGTAATGCACCATTTTCAATCCTGAGAGCTCGAGTCAGAGTCCAGGTTGACCGAGGGGTAAGACGACTCGGCTTAAATAATAAACGAATACAGTTTAGTAGCTCTCAGAAGAATCAAGATCAGGAGAGCCGTTGCTGGCAATATAAATATTCAGCATGACTAAAGCTCTGATTCTGATGACTGGGTGTGAGGACAACGAAGGCGATCTCGGGTTCCGCTGATCCGACCAATTAATAATCGCTCCCTTGTTCAATTGCGTTTACTACATTAGCATAATAGGCCCGACTCCAAAACTACCCAGTCAGCTTGAAAAATATAGTGACTTTACACAAGAAAAAGAAACTTTTGCTATGAATAGCGATCCAAAAAGAAAGAGCCACGAATATGGATTGGTATAAGTACGGAGTCCCACAAAAAGATTCTGCTACTAAAAGTTTTCTGTAAAAAAGAGTCGTAACGTGAACAAGAGCAATCTATGGGAACTAAATGATAGATCCTTACCGTTTCCGTAGAAAAATCTTGTTCCCTTGTCAGAATACTTGTTGCACTTTTCATGAAGTTGCTTGGACAGCGAAACAGGACCGCAATAGAACTATTTTTTTAATAAAAAAAAAGAATTAGTATGTGTTTGTTTCTAGTATTGTCGAGATGACTTGCCACTCCAACGTCGGAATCAGGATGCTTCTGAGCAAGAGAGGGGAACACCCGATCCCAATTCGGGCGGCCAAAGTGAGTGGGAGCCCGGAGTGAAGTGATTGGATCCTTTTCGGCCCCAATGTTCTGAACCTAGGAGTAAAGTATCAGAAAACCTGGAAAAGCAGCCCAAACAGTTCACAAACTATGATGTTGGTTATATCATCTTCTTTAATCCTTGCTGTAAGGTAAATACTGATCTCAATTCTGTTCTGCGTATCCTGCTCCTCAATAGCGTGTAAAAGGGAGTGGAACCACTCGGCAGAACCATAGTCGCGGATGACCCATGTGAAATAGACCTTGGAGAGACGGGTACGCTTGGAATAATGCAAGTTATTCATTCGATACCATATTGACTTCAGAATCCTGAAAAGAGGGAACATCAACAAACGAAGAGGTGAAAAGAAGGTGAAAATGGCTCACGAAGCAAAAGGGGTGACACCAATACCAGCACCTACCAGAAGGACCGTTTCATAATTCAAATAGTCCTCGCTGGAACTTCCAAAAGGCCCGTCTACCATTACACGGGGAAGAGTACGATTCAACGGGGGATTCGAGTTCGTGCCGATAACTATGCCGCCGATGGGAGCGTCAATCTTCTCGTCGTTCTTCTGATCAGGGAAGTCGCAACCGAGAGTCTTGGCAAGAGAGATGGTGAAGTCGCCAATAACACGAATATGGACCGAGAGATAGTCTTCCTCTGGTGCACTTGTCAATGTGAATGGATGCCATTGGAAGTAGGAAACTTCGGGACAGGAAAGGAAAATGTATTGGCCTGCTCTCGTCTTAATCTTTTCCTTCTTTATCTGGAGTTCCATGACGTGGGACGGGTGTTGGATCACCTTTGAGATGTAGGTGACATGACGAGAGCGGATTTCGCGAAGAATACGCTCAACAATCCAGAGGACACCACCGGCAAGCCAGAATCGCTGATAGACATGAATATGTAGACGAAGGAAAGGAAGATAAACAAATGACATACCCAAAACACACCAATATTTTCGAACGAGCAAAACGGCGGACGATCTGGCTTGATCATACAGAACATTCCGTGCAATTGCCAGCAGATGAAGAAAAGGATGAAGAGGTGATGGGAATACCAAAACCGTTCGAAGTTGGCCTTGCGCTGTTTCTCACTCGAGAAGAAAGTCATGATTGCTAGAATAATGGTCATAATCCAGCCGGTGGCACCGGGCCCAGTGGCGAAGTTGGCGATCACGAAGTTCTTAATGAGCTCAGTACGAGTTGAGCTCATCGACGCGGCCAGTTTATAAAAGTTGACCATATGGGAACCGATATGAACAAGAGTGCCAGCAACGATAGACCAACCAGTCGCCTTGTGGAGGGTGATGTTGCTATCGAATGGAATGATGCCATTGAGAGGGGTACGCCGAAGGAGGGATACGAAGTTGCGGCAAACAGGAAAGAGAATGAAGATCACGTCCACGTGAAGGACAAGCGCAGCTGTCCTTGCAATAGCTACAAAGAGAAATTCAAGTTGAATAACTGGGATATATGTTGGATTACGAACAGAAAGTATAGCCGAACTTGATCCTGGCAGTTTGAAAATCATCCTTCCGCTGATAATTGATAAAGCCAAAGGCAGCGACCAGCAAGTGGAGGAGTATCCAAGTGCCGAAAAAGAGCTGCCTACCGCCTTCGTTGATCAGCCAGACGTTGAACCGTTCCAAGAGCGACTTTGGTGCAGGAGGCTTCCATGCGTTCAACGTCGACTTCTGTAGCCCCTGCAACCTCTTCCTTTCTGTCTTGTGCCGCTGTAGGGCTGTTTCGCTCAGAAGCGACCCTCTGAGATCGGGATGTTGGTCCATCAGACCGTCCTGGGTGGTTGCATCTGTAAAGTCGAACCCCGATGAAGGGCGACTGGGACTCCTCATTCTTCTGCAGAGAAACGAACCAGCGCTTGAACAAGGGAATGAAAAAGATTACCGGCAAGGCCGCAGAAGAAAAGAAAGTAGAAGGTTGAGGACAAAGAGAAAAACAGCCGAGTTCGGCATGGTTTCCGGGTTGTTTCCATGGCATGGCATGATTTGATTTCCTAAAGTAGTAGTGATGCAGTTCCATTAAAGCTCGGAGGTCCTGGCCGGGAATGTCATCCTGGTTGACGAGAATCTATCTTATTGAACCATTATTTCCAACTTGTAAAATAAAAATTAGGGAGGGACAAACATCAAGCTGTTGCCCGCACAGCCGCTGAGTTGAGCCAGATTGAACATTCCTTCATTCCTCCAATTGCCTCTGTGCCTTTTCTGACTGCGCATCAATGCTATCTTTAGTTTGAAATGTGTTTTGAACCACGTGAAACGGTTTCATCAGACCATTTTTATTCCCCACTGCTACCAACATAAATATCGGATGGAACACGTTGGGATGTGCTTATGTTATATCTGCAGGCCGAATTTGAACGTTTGAAGACGCGGAACTTGCAAGGAACTTGACTACAATCCATAATTTCTATTTATATCTTCGTGCAGGGTTTATATTCAAGTGAATTTCATCGCGTTGAAGGTTTGGCTGCCTGGGGGCAAAATATGTAGTGATCTCCAGATGCAGATGTGGGTTGCCAGACTTGAGTTGGTATTTCGAAACAGAGGAGTCTCCTAATTTAACAAACCAAAAGACCGATGTCAATAAAGCCTAGAGCGTCTTTCCACAGGGGGTACTGGCACATTCGTGGCCAAAAGATCAATCTACATATAACCTCTCCAGAGTCCAACGACCTCACTCCTATATCCATGACGATCCCAGTTGAATTGCCACAAAAAGCATCACGTCATGGCAAATTATTGACCTTTTAACTCCTTATGAGAGGCTCCTTTTACTATGGTCCAACGGGCTTAAGTGCTGCGAGAACGCCACCAAACGGACCTCCAACAACGACCAGCGATGGTGACTGATATGTACCTCCTAGGATTCTGATGAGCTGATAAGTTATAAGCATGAACAGAAAGTTGCGTTCATAATTTGGGAAAATACTCAGAGTCATTGGGAAGCCGCAGAGAAAGACTTTGCCACTTATTTCACTGGCATTTACCTGTACCCATTTGTCCCCTTCCTTTTTATGGGAATTTGATATCCATCATGATCTTTGTCGATCGCTGTACATGTGGTAGCAAGACCGATATCGCATCTTTTCAAAGGCTATTTGGCTCAGTCTAAGGAACGTCAATGAATGGGTTGATTTACTATCAGAAGGAAACCGTGTACAGAAAATCTGATTGACGATGAGCAGCGTTCAGTATATTTTCACTTCGCAACGCAATGTGGGAGTCTTGAAATCAGGGGAATAAGAGATAACCTTGCTATTCTTTGACGAGCAGCTCAGTCATCCAATACATATGGTAGTCGGACAATGTTTTTCTATTGGCGCAACACTTTCACCGTCCTTCCAGACCCTTCAAATCCAATATGCGCTTCACCCCCATTTGCGGCTCTTGTCACACCGTGCCGACATGTGGAAGCCCCTAATCTTGTCCATATGGGAAGAGTTGCCGACACCCACCACCCTTCGCTCCCTGGAACAAGAAACCAAGATTCACGTTCAAAGCCTTGCGAAGGACTCCCGTCGCGTTCGGGTAAAGTTCGACCGTCTTGTTTACGAAAGTCTCATATTGTAAGCAGAACGTTCCGAGATCTCCTGATGTTGGATCAATGGTATAACTGTTCACCTTCCCAACATTTCTCCCTGGGCGAATAGGACGAGCTGAACCGACCTCAGCCATACCCTCTGTGCTCTTTGATCCATTCGACCGGAAATACCCTTTGGGCATACGACCGAATTGGAAAAAGCCACGAGCGGCTTCTACATCCAACTGTCCGTCGTTCTTGCGACCATCTACAAAGAAGTTGATAGGGAGGACAGAATCAGCATAAGCACCGATGTAACGGGGTGCAATAAAGGAAAATGTGGGATTGGTAGCGATGGAGTCTTGAATACGGTGGTAGCGGTACTCGGCTGCGACGGTCAGGTTGTACTTCCCGCCTCCAAACCGGTTACAGAAGTCCGTAAACTGTGAATCGTTTATTTATGAATCGAAACAATAGACCGAATACACTACCTGTTCGAAGAGTGTCGCATTAAAATCATGATTATTGCCAAAGAATGCATCATCTAGTCACCAAACCACGTCAGCAAAGCAGTTGGGATGATTTAGTTCCATACCTCTTGTCATGCTAGCGTCACCTAATGCAACCTGTCAATTTACTAACATGAGGCCGAGGATCCATGCCTACCTTCGAGGAAACTATGTGTATTGAGTCCACCAACAATAGCCCCGCCAGGGGGCGGATCCGGCCCAGTGAGTGGAGTCTTGCCTCCAATGCTCAGTTGGTTCGTAATTGGATTACCATCCACCAAAAGTGCCGAATATGCAATTGTAATGGCAAGCGTATTGTCCATGTTTAAGCCTGATTATCATCAAGTAAATTGATAACAAAGAAGAACCCCATTGACCTTCCTGGACCGCGTTGATGATCTGAGCCGGTGTTGCGATTCCATTTCTTGGGAGATACTAGGAGATATCTGTCAAGGAGGCGATGATGATAAAAAAGAATGTTTTTCAACGTACTCCATGAGATGCCAAGGTATTGAGACCCGGACAAGGCCCCCGAATATCGAACGGCCGAAGTGGTTTCCAAGGGTGGGCACCATCATCCACAAGCTTTGCAGAAAGATCAGAAAGAGGCCCGGGAGGTGATTCTGGCTCTCGAAAGTGCAGAGTGGAAATAACAGAGTCAAGTTGGCGGCCACTAAGGCCAGCCAATGGACGATATGAAGGAAACGCAACGCCCAATGAGAACAAGGCTGCCAGAAGTAGACCGATGAACTTCATTTTCTGAAGTTGCAGTTTATAGTATAGCCTCGAGTTCAAATGAAGAGGTCGTTGGTCCCGTGTCGGCTGGGGTCTGTTGTTTGGAGGGCCGGGTTATTCGTAACCTCGGTAGAATTGAAATAGCTCTCGGCTCCTCCAGGGGCCACTTTACAAGCATGCCCAATCTTGATTCAGGTCTGCCCGTCGAATAAGAATAGCGATTGGGAGATAAATCTGTAATACACACACGTCGAAGACCTGAAGACCAAATAATTGATCAATACAAAGTTGAACAAACGTGGTGGTGCTTGACGGGAGTAAAATGATGATCATCTCTCCCTCCTCCCGAGAAGGTCGTAAAACTTCGCCGTGGAGATGTATCTCTTCAGTACCAGAGGTCGGTGCGAGATGCGACGTCACGGTTGGTGGCCGTTGCGGTGGCCGAAGAACGAGAGATCTAGCTGCGAGGAGAGAAGGATCATCATGATGCAGTTACATAACTTGCTTGTACGGTCTCCTTTATAGCATTCTGGCACTACGGGCACTGGTGGGCACGAAGCTACAGATAATAATGACTGTCCTTTTTGGTAAATGGACAAATCCGTGGTGATCAAAATGTAAACAAACAAACCCCTTTGAGAAAGGATATGTAATCTGATTTTTTGATAAAGTCTGAGATTCGGCAAGTCCGGCAGTCCGCGTGTCCGCCAGACTTTGAATAACATTATGTAAGTACGGCAACGCGCGTCGCCGTCGCGTCGTAATCAATGTCTTGCTGGCAAATTCTGTTGGTTCATTAATGTAAAATTCATTCATTTAACATGCTCTTGTGATGTAATTTAGCAAATCAGTCTCATGAGCTGTTTAACACTGAAAACGGGAATCTTCATGGACTAGAGCCCCCGCACTCCAGTAACAAGATCCTTTTTTTTTCATAGTACATAATATCTCTGTCCGCGTTCAGTTCTTCTCCAACGATCGCATTGCAAACTGTGATTTTTCCGTGTCATACAGCATTTCCCCAGATGTTCAAGTACTAGCAGCTTCACCGTCAAGTTCCAAAATATCGTCGGGAGTTGTGATGCCATTCGCTCGGAAATATAGCCACGGCCAGTTTACCAGTTACGAGCCCTCGATAGGTATTATTTCGATCGAGGTTTGGGAAGCAGAGGAGAGGGGAGGAACGAGAGATGGATGATTTTCAACATTGATAGGAAGGGGGTTGATTTTGCCGTTGGAAATGATCTCGACACGATTGCCACAATACAACCACGACAAAGAGATTAGACAGACAGCATTCGTGTGTTCAAGGTGCAGCCTCATCTGGTCCGAGTGGTGCATTGGCTTCATCGAAGCTGAGGGCGATTGTCCAGAAGTCACAGCACCATCAAGTCCAAGTTGGATTGTCTTGTTGGGCAGAGAGGCCGTCATTGCATGGTGATGTACCACTAACTTGAAAAGGGTAACCTACATGCTAAACAAAATTTGATTAATCCAATGATAATTCTAATGCGATGCTTGGTCCCAATACTATACAATCATGATTCGAAACACAAGTCCAAGGAAAAATACAAGTCCAGACTGAAGGTATTCTGTCATCGTGATACGGGGGAATCTATCGGCGGTTTATAAACTTTTGACAGCGGACTTGGCTCAGAGGACCTGATGGATGTCATAACTGCACCACTAGTCGTCCGTCCGATAGGAATCGCAGGAGGTTTTCGTCGTTTTGGAGGTGCAGGAGGTGGTCGACGAGGAGGTTTAGATATCGGCATCTCAGATATGGGGCTTGGTGCCGAGAGAGGTGGTGTGGGTGGTTCACCATGTTGCGAGGGATATGACGTTTCTGAAGAAAGTGTAAGACTCCTTTTCTTTTGGGCACTGCCGGGAACGGTCTTCGATGTAGTGAGTGCTGGAAGACTAGGAACACTCGAGTTGCTCGGCCGACGGATTTGGTCCAAAGGTGAGCGAAGTGTTGGTTTGGGAATGTCAAAGCGTGCACCGGTCAAAATCTCGACACTCTTGCTCTGCCTCAACGACTTGGTGGATCCGATGTTCCCAATCGGCATTGACATTATGGTCGCAGGCGGGCTGAGTGAGGATGATGCATCACTGATTGGGCTCAAGGGACGTTTCACTGAATCCTTCCGCAACTCTACTAATTGCACACACCAATCCCCTGACAAGCACCGTTCAACGAGGCGTTTAGTCGTAGGCGAAACATCGCGAATGTTGGTGTTGCTTAGCATAGACTCAAGCATCGACAGGATCTGATGCCGCTTGTATAGAATATCTCGAAGTTGTGTTCTCGTGAGAAGCGGGTGGAGAACCCGTAGATAAGTATGTCTCAGCTGTAATTTGCGTCAGTATATGGCTATAGCTCATTCGGGAATACTGACCGATTCGTTTTCCTCGTCTAGGTCTGCCAGCTCCCGGAGGAAAACGTCGACGAGTACACACAAATCATTCGTGTAGAAGTACTCCGCCGTCAACTTGCTGGAGAATAATACATAAAGAACCTTGAGGATGAGTAGTTTCATGCAAGAGTCTTCGTACGTATGTTCTGGACGAAATCGTCAATCAAAACGTAAGGGAGCCACGAACCAATTCAAACTTACGGGCACGATTCAGCATGAATATCATATTCTCCCCGAACGTCTTCGTCAACCCCAGACGTCGCATAAGAACACGAATAACTCCATTCCCATTCGGTTTCGATTGACCTGCTGGGTCGTCAACCTTCAGATCAGCGACCATGAATTGTTCATTTAAAGCAATCTGGCAGGAATTGTGAAGTGTGTGCGAAGTAGTGGGGTACGGAAATATTCTCACAATAAACTTTATCACGGAATAATTGAAAGTTTCATCATGCATATACTTCGTTTGTTCAACCAGATCGAAAAGATAATCGATAAAATCATCGCCAAATATTTCTGCGCCAATAAAATGAAATCACAATTACATAGTGGAAAGATTTTATAAACTTACTCAAGTCTTGGACCGATAATGTTTGTATTCTGCAGACCTCGTACAGTAGTTTGACGCATAGGCTTCTGAGCTTTGCCTCGATTGGAATAGGAACTGAACTGAAGCTGTTGCTCCGACCAACTTGTGTGCTACCTGCATAGGTATCTTCGATATCTGGGTCGATTTCAACAAGGACATGGTCCATCAAGAACGGTAACAGGGGTTGCCAGCGTTTATGAGACCGAAAGACATCCAGCCGCCGGTGCCCGTAGTAGAAAAGGATCTCGTAGAATATGTAAAGCATGTGGGGATCTGTAGTCTAACTTGATTATGAGAGAAGGTTCGAATGTTCGACTGGACGTTACTTTTTGTGAATCCTGTGCGATTATTTCCGACATTCTCTCAGAGTGAAATTGAAACAGCTCGGAGTCCAAAAGCATGACGATAGCGTGTTCGAGCTGCAGGGGACTTTGTAGATACTGCTCTGTATAACAATCCGGCAATCAGTCAGACGTGATTCTGAGGCATATGAACACAGACCGTGATATGTCGAACACAATGCAACGAAACGGCGGAGAGTAGAATCCAACAAGAAAAGTGTTGGAGCCTCGTCTTGAGGGAAAGTTAAAACATCCTCCAGCTCTGGAAAAAAATAAGGCGTGACACAACATATGCTGTATTGCTCTCACCAGACCAGAATTGTTGAGCGGAATTAATCAAATATGTTATGCCAAGCTCATCCTGCATGGTCAGGACTGGAGGCGAAGTGGAATGGTCCTGAGCCATATTGACCACGATCGAAGAGGATGAGAGTTTTGACGAAACGTGATCAAGCGGTCCGAGTTGTCCGACCAAAAAAACCTTAAATTCAAGTTGACGATCATGTAGTCTAAGACTTTCTTAATCGCCAATGCAAATCTTTCGAAAGCAATAATGTATTACCTCCCACAAGATTCACAGAGGGGGTGGCAAAAAAAAGCAAAAGGTAATTACGCGGACTCTGGTTGAAGAGGTGGGCATGAAGAGAGGTATAGCTGGCCGGTACATCATTCGATTGAAGACTCGCACATCTCTTCCGCTCCATGCCCATATCAGTGTCACTGCTAGATACGTGAAGAATGGTTCACTAAGGTTTTCAAAACTCCCGAAAAGATAAATCTTTAGAGTACGGACTATTTGTGTTCATCCAGCAGTCGCATAAAATACATATTGATTTTATCATGATAAACACACTTTATATTTTCCCTACTATCTCTTCGACAAGAAGTCTCACAATCTCCCCCTTTTCTTTGCAAGTCTGAAGAACTTCGTCATGAGAAATTACCTCCGTCTTCGGAAGTTCGACTTGCTTTCCTGCAAGCTGTTCGGAGGTCAACACCGATCGAATAGGTAGCTCAACACACAAGTACCTCAGCTTTGACTGCGTCCCGAATGCTTCTGTATGTATCAGGGATGACCACAAAGTTCGTCACAAGGCTGAGAACCATCACATTCAACCCTTCTTCGCGCGCAGCCAGAACCTCAGGGATGGTACTCATTCCCACCACATCTGCGCCGATCAGTCTTAGGAACCGGCCTTCAGCTGGGGTTTCGAACGTTGGACCGCTGACCCAGGCATATGTTCCTTCAGCCAAATCGGATTCTTCCAATCGGAGATCATGCGCTGCAAGGAAAGCAAGCCGTCTAAGAGATGGGGAATATGCATCTGATAATGGAAGAAAGCGAGGTAGATCAAGCGAAGTTTGTGGTCCGAACAAAGGATTCATGCCAGTCATGTTGGGAAGGGCGATATGATCCCGTATCACGACGACTACGATTTTCAGTAAACGGACGAAATTCAAATGATTGATGCTCACTTGTTCCCACTGGAATACTGGGATTGAGAGATCCCGTAGTATTGGTCGCTAGGCCCGAAGTTCGGTCGTCATTGGTAACAAAAGAATACGACACATACTGATCAAGTCCTTCACCCCCAATTTTGCCATTACGCGAACGGGATATACCACAGAAGAAAGGGTATGACCTTCGTAAGGATGGAACTGAAGAAGTTGTTGCAAAAATCTATTGAAAGTGTTGTGTTTGACTCACCCTTCCTAGCATCGCTACGACAGGAACCCCTTCCCCATGTCCTAAGAAGCCGAAAGCAAGTGAACTCTTATGACCGTGTACTGCAAGACTATAGGTCCGTATATGAAGAATTTGGCTATAAAGTCGGAATCACCTGTGGTCGTCACAAAACCCGGAATATCCTCGTAGGGGACGAGTACTACGTTCTTGAAGCTGTTAACCAATCCACTCAGACCTGAGCCGCATATTATACCAACGCGGGGATTCTGAAGATTGCTTGGAACGGCAGCTTTAATTGCTTTGACAGACTCGTCAAATGAGGCAGATATCGGTTCGGTAATCATGTCAGCTGTCAGAGGTTTGAAAGTTATTCTTAGTTCTACTTGCAACCACCATCATGATGAACACCAGCACAGAGATTCCATTCAAGGTCCGAATAGCAGACGAAACCATATATTTGTTAAAACAGAAACTTGCATTAACGACTTTCCCAGACGAACTAGACGATGCAAGGCGAGATTATGGAGTCCCACTTGCTGACGTTAAACGCCTCGTCAATCGGTGGAAGGATGGTTATGATTGGAGAAGACACGAAGAAGACATAAACGAGCTTCCCCAGTTCAAGTGCATGGTTGATGTTGGGAATTTTGGACAATTAGAGATTCACTACGTGCACAAGAAGAGCAGGGTCGAGTCCGCCATTCCCCTCTTGTTTGTACACGGCTGTCAGTGCCATTCATATACTTTTGTTATAGATTTACTTTTATTTTAGGGCCTGGAAGCTTTCTAGAAGTCAAGAAGATTTTGCCCTTATTGACAGAGTCTGAAGATCTGACGACCCACTGAATCACCCAAACTTTCACATTGTCGCCCTGAGCTTGCCCGGTTATGGCTTCTCATCTGCTCCGTCAAAATCGGGATTTGGAATCCCTCAGTACGCTGAGGTGACCCACCTAAGAATACTCCTCTACTTTTTCTGAGCAGGTCTGCCATAATCTCATGTTGTCTCTCGGATATGAGGAATACGGTTAGTCCCGCCAGTTTTAAAATTGTAATAAATTTACCAATCTCTTTTTAGTAACGCAAGGTGGTGACTGGGGAGGCCTTGTTTGTGTTTATATGATTATCTTATTTATTAAATCTAACAATAAATGCAGATCACCCAAAAAATGGCCTCTATGTATGGTGGAAGGCATGTCAAAGCGTGGCACACGAATTACCCTAGCGGGGCCCTTCGACCGTATGGTTCGCATGTCTGTCTACGCTGATCGATGATCCTTAACGTTTAGGAAACCTCCTACTCTCTTTTCTTCTACGCCATGGACTTATATCTCTCACCTTCTCACTCCTTACACCGCTGCCGAAAAGGCAGGAATAGAACGTTCAAAGTGGTTCACCGAACAAGGGATTGGTTACTATGCCGAACAAACTACTCAGCCTCAGACACTAGGTTATGGTCTCGCAGACTCACCTGCAGGTCTTCTGGCCTGGATATACGAAAAGCTCGTGAACTGGATAGATAATTATCCTTGGGAAGATGACGAGGGTATTATTGCCTTCTAACTAACTTACCGTCAAATCATTTTTTGCCAAGTACTGACTTGGGTGTCGATTTATTGGTTCTCGACCGCGGGCCCGTCTGCCTCTTTGCGGATTTATTATGAATACACAAAGAATTCCACAGTCGGCAATGCGACTATACCCGTGGGTTCCTCTTACTTTCCTAAGGAAATCCTCATTTATCCTCGCTCGTGAGTTACCGATTCAGATCCACCCATTTGACGACTGTATAACACGAAGGTTGTTCGCTTC
>Ga0307517_10005259_pt1 | contig 19562 bp, 16 predicted proteins | sample 23_EM_MG_FD_194515 | JGI IMG/M metagenome (GOLD analysis project Ga0307517, IMG submission 194515) | Populus trichocarpa ectomycorrhiza microbial communities from riparian zone in the Pacific Northwest, United States - 23_EM | ecosystem: Host-associated > Plants > Roots > Unclassified | place... | reverse complement strand
ATGCAACAAACCCGTACGGAGGCAGATCGTAGTTGATCACGAGGGAGACCTGTTGTATGCCAATCCCCCTCGCCCATGCATCCGTAGTGATCAGCGCACGGCTGTGGAGAAGCGGCAGTGGGGAAGTTGGAGAAGCGAGATTAGCTAATGGTTTGGGCGAAGGCGGAGTGTTTGAAATGGAACTCACGAAGCTCCGCCAAGGAACTCGGCCACCTCGTCGTGCAGAACGGAAACCGTAAAGTTCGTCGTGCGCATTTTTTCTGTCAACCAATCTACCTGCACAAAAGCGTGCATCAGTAATTCCATTTCGAGGACACGTAGGTCCCAGGGGGGCCGAAACACCGGAAGCAAACGCGATGAAAAATGGCGACATGCCCAGGTGGCGCAGCGCTCATGCTCGTCAACGGCAACAAACAGAGGGCACGGAGGACGGAACACGGCCCAATGGGTAGAAGAGGTGCATGGATTGTGAAATTTTTAGAGAACATGAACGGCTGACCTTCTGTCTGGTATTACAGAAGATGACGGCTTGGGTGATCGCCATTGTATCATACAGGTCGCAGAGGGTGTCGAATTTCCATTCCTCCTTCTCCACCGCGACGAAGAACTGTTTGATACCCTCGAGCGTCAACTCATTGTGTTTGGCGAGGATACGAATTGGGTTGGTCATCAATTTTGTCTCCATCTCCAAAACGTCGCAAGGAAGCGTGGCGCTCAACAAGACAACTTGCGTGGTAGGCGGGAGACATCGGTAGACCTCATAGATTCGGTCCCCGAAACCCCTGTTCAATAGCTCGTCCGCTTCGTCGAGTACAAGCATCTTGATGTTCCTCGCCCTAAGGCTCCGCCTCTGAATCACATCGAAAACTCGTCCGGGTGTGCCGAACACGACGTGCTGCCCATGCTCGAGTTTACGAATATCCTCGCCAATGGAGGCGCCACCAGTACACGCGTGGCATCGGACGTTCATGTAGTCTCCCAAAGCGAGGACGACAGACTGGATCCGAGTCCCAAGTTCTCGAGTGGGGGACAAAACGAGCGCTTGGGTCTCTCGAACGGTGATATCGATAGATTGGAGGATTGGGATGGAGAATGTCGCGGCTTTATCGATGCCGGATTGAGCTTGGGCGATCACGTCTCGCCCTTGGGTGATTGGAAGAATCGCGCGTTGCTGGAGTGCAGTAGGTTTTTCGAGGTCTGTAACAGAGAAGAAAAGACATTCATTACAGACTCAGGAGGGGAATGGAGGGACCCCAAAATTCAACTGTAAGCACAGATCCCCCGAAGCAGGTCCGCTTTTAAGTTGAGTTGAGACCAACGGGGTGGCCTCGGAAGATTCGAAAACGAGTTTCTACCTCAAATGTTCAGTACATGGCCGAGAAGCAAGTGATCCCACAAGTTGATCCCTCACATCGTCACCAGGGTTAATTCCAGACATGATGGTGGGTGCCGGTGGGAGGTTGCGGGAGACGCTGGGTTGGGGTTCGAAGCGGAAATTTCCGCCACCTCGACTTGCGGATTCGATCACGCCGAACGCGGAAGGAAATCGAACGCGCCCTCTACAGGGTCCACCGACCTTTTCCGACGGTTCCTCACCCTCTCACCCGCCCTCCACTCTTCTCGTTTACTTTTCCTTGGTTCGGGTCCTTCCACAGAGTAGTCAGTCATTCGGGGACGGTGCGTGGCTCCTCAATGTTTAGGGCTCACAGGCGACATTTTCTGTGGATAGGGCTCTTTCGGTGTATGGAGGCTTGTTCCGCCGCTCCAGTTGGCGCCCTTCGACGGGGTGCCCAATGTTTCGGGCTACTGTCGATCTTGCTCGACTACGCCACCCCATAGTTTCGTTGGTCTTGGATGACTGGGGTTTTCGCACACGCCCACCGTTTAAATCCCCCCCCAGTTCGATTACCTCAGGGACCGTGATTCGATTGCCAGCCCGGTCCGCGTTTACTGCATGTGATTGATCAAGTCATATTGGTCCTGCCTTGTCATACGTGAGTCTCGTCCGAGAACATATCCCCAAAAGAAATGCATAGGAATAATTCGACAAAAGGTTTCTCAGCGGCACATCCTCAACCTCGTACCGGTGTGTTCTTACTTGGCTTGCTCCAAGCAAAAAAACCACCCCTGGCCTACAGTTAGATCTCGACCGCCAGCGACCAATTCAACGGACGCACATGAAATTCGAGAAACGTTTCCAGCGTTTCATCTTGAGCCCAGTGTTTGGATTTACTGTTTGACGGGAAGGAATTGGTCAGTCGCTTAAGGCGCGATTATACCACCCAGGTTACGTACTGAGGGTTGGAGCTTCCGAACGTTCAGTTGGCAAGATCGGTCGACTAGAGCGCAGGAAGGGGCAGGGAATTTAGTCCGGAGATTTTTGGAAATTGAGGTGCTTGACTCACGTTTTCCGTGTGCAGCCGAGAACTTCCACTATCCCGGGTCGAAGTTCTGGTGATCCATTCCAGCATTTTTGGACCACCTCCCAAAGAGTGTCGGATAACCCAAATTTTACAGACCCAGTGGGCCGATTCGGTCGTTCACCAGACCGTACCCACTTAACTACCTCAGTATCTGAAACTCCGTCGAATGGTGGCTTCCCCGAGAAGATCTACAAAAGCCGAATGTTATCACCTTTCTCTGTTCCCGGCCACTGAAACCTACCTCCGAGACAACCATACTGAATGAAAATACATCGGAGGCGTGCGTCGGTCGCGTTCCAGGGACCTTGTCGCTGCCTAGAACTTCCGGAGCACACCAGCGAGTCATTTGTTGTGAGATATCTTCGGGATTCCAGACTACAGAACACGACCCAAAGTCTGTCAACATGGCCCGACCATCTTTGTTGACCAAAATCGCCGCCTTCCAACAGCAGTTAGCTGCGATCCTCACTGAAGATGTACCAGCTGATGACTCACCCCTCGGAGTCTCCCATGGATGACGTCTTGAGAATGTAAATACCCAAGGCCTTCGGCTACATCCGAAATCTGAAGGAATACGTCAGCCAACCTCGGAGGGACGGGAAGAGAATCTGGGAGGAAACTCACCAAACTCGCCCGATCAACCCCTCCACTCAAAGTGTATTGTATAATATCCTTATCAGACCCTCGGTCGAACACGACTTGGTACGGGTCCATCGTCACGCCCAGGACCAAGGTGACGTTCTGGTGATCCAATCTCCTCCAGAGTGCAACCTCATGGCAAAATTTCTGTCACAGCTGGTGAGCGCGTAGCCTCTTACGGGCAAATAGTAGGAAAGCACCTTTATCACCTGGTCAGAAGCCCGTGGTATTTGTAAGCTCCTGACGCGAACGGCCCTTCGCTTGTAATGCGCTTCCCAGCAATTCTCAGTGTCATGGATAGTCATGGAAGCATTTCCTCTTTTGATCATCCCACGAGACAATAGGTGTGTTGTGGGAAGTATGGCTCGGTCCCCACATATATATCGGAGCGCATTCAAACAACTTGCCCAAAGGCTCTCCGTCGTTGGAATCGAATTCAACGCCTAGGAACCGATAAGACCCTTGAGCACTTCGAACAATCCCTGACTCACCTTATCCAAGAAGTTGGCGTAGCGAAGGATGTCCCGCCCACGCAAAGTCTTTAGGAAATAGCTGTAACACGGCGAATGAAGGAACTCCTCAAGAGTGTGACGAGACTCGTGGGATATCACGTCTCGTTTGACAAACTTGCGCAGAACATCTTTGGCGGACATGGCTATCACAAGTAGGGAGGAAAGAGGAAAGGAGCAATTGAGGACGTGGAGCCACCTGTCGTTGCTTTATACATTCCGGGGAGCCTTATCCGGCAGTGACAGTCCGTGCATGTTTGGACAACAGGAATGGATCGAGAAACCTCGAAGACGAACGTGGAAAGTGCAATGTCACCCAACGCAATGCGCAAATGGTCCAGGTGACGCGATGGCCCATCGGCGGTTCCCGGCCGGTTCGACTCTCGTGACCATAACCGGCTCGCGACCATGTCCTTTTACTGTGCGTTGCTCGATATAAGGGTACACGGCTGTTCGAGCGACACGTATTCTTGATTAGCTATCCGAGCGGTTGGGACGAGAGGGGGCGACATGCTTGTGAGAGTTAACTTCACCGACAGGCCGCCAACACGAGTTGCCGACTCGTATCGGGCGCCAGAAGAGCGCTCGCTCGCAGAAAATGTAAGTGCAGATGCCATCCGCAAGATGATCGCTTCCCGTCCGTTGCGTATTCCTGAAATGGAATCCTGATTTAACCCGAGACATGGAACCAGATTGACCGAAGGGCGGTAATATGCGTATCGAAGACAGCGGGATTGACGAAGAAGTTCAGATCCGCAGTCGTGATACATGTGGACAGGAATGTTCGTACCGTAAGATGCCAGTCCACTCGAACTCTGAAACACTCAAACACATACAACACGGCCATGGAACCCAAGGGGAGACCCAAACCACAGCTTGGCTTGTTGAGGACCGGTACTTCTCACGCGCCCCGCCATTCGCTTGAAGTACTATCCCTCGTTCCTGTGTGGGGTGTGTCAGTGGGAGTGGAGGGATTTACGAACATTCTTGCCGCTCCATCGCAGATCGACAACCTTATTCGAGGATCGGCGAGACAAATCCCCCAGGAACACCGAAGTGAAGCAACGCAGACAAGTCCAGTGACCAAGGCATACCCTGATTGCAAATTCTCCATGGGCATCGTTGCTGGTCATTGTCCATAAATTAGCTCTGAAGATCCCTTTGAAACCTCGAATGGCTTTCAGAGCGGCCCGCTGAGGTGTGACGACATCTGTCGACCCGTAGACCAGCAATACAAGCTCGGCAGCTGACCTGCTGGGCGATAAGATAAGAAACTAATTGTTCACAAGGGAGCGTCTTTCCCGGAGAGAACCCTACTTTGTCAGTCCGTTATCGCTTCAGTCTGAGAATCAGGGGATCATCGAAAGACCGGGGGCCATATGCTTGACGTCTTTTAACACTCCAGGTCTGGGCTCCCCACCTGATCGTCGCAGATCATCGCTGAAACTACAAATCGTCAACTTGGTACTTCAGCCGCCAATTTCCCGAACGTCTCTGTCGCAGATCGTTTCTTTCATTGTGGAATCATCGCCACCAATTGATAGAGCCCGCTTCGCCCCAAGCTTATTTGCGTCCCGGTGACGTCCCATGTGTCTGGATCGACTTGTCAACTGTGTCGGAACCCAGATCCTACAAAACAGATAATCTTGGGGCTGCGGCCGCGGACCCACAATGACGGCGGCGCCGGAGATCGTTTGAAACCCAACGACAGTCTAGGCATCTATATCCGGGGTCTAGGACGGCGAACCGACGTTACGGGTTAGATCTGTCATCCCTAGTCCCCGGCGGACTCTTGGACATGGAGGGGAGATGGGGGTCCTTGTCACTCGTCCCACGTGTTACCTGGTATGGTTCAGTTTCGCTAAAGCCAGCTATCTCGATCATGATGAGGCACGAAACATTTGCATTTGTCTCCGGACTGGATAGCAAGGTTACGGCAGATTGGCGGGGATCAGCGTCGAGCATAAGCAGAATGACAAAATGCTCACGAATCTTTGACCAGCAGGAGGCGTCAGGGAGAAGTTCCAAAGAGATATTGGGAACCCGAGTATCGCTCGTGTTGAAGAACTCCCTCATCAACCAAGTCGACAGCACCCTGGAACACTGAAAACTATCCAAGCTCTCATTGAACCAGTGTTGAACATTTGTTGGGATGGTCCGTAAGCGCGAGTGATTTTATGAATCCTTGGAATCATGATACAACGTAAAACTCTGTTGTAGGGCTGGCGAGTGTGCCGCCTGCCACATTGAGGGTTGCTCAGGTAAGCACCTCGCGGTCCCCGGGTTGCGTCCTGAGAAACGTAGAAGCCTGGCGGGAGGAGAGCGAGAGGTAAAGTTGTGAGGCTCGCACGTATTTCGAACGCCAAGATTGAACCCCAAAACTACCCACCGCGCGCCTCTGTTTACTAGGAGAACAACGCTGGGCGTTGATTGACAATGCGGAAAGCGCATACGCGGCACTGTTACACGTACAAAACGAGTTGCTCCGGTCTCAAACTCCGGGGGAGGTCAGCCGGCGCACCGAGACGCTGGTGCGGACCCGCGTCCGTTCGGAGAGACAAGAAATTCCGGAGGGGACGAAAAGTACCGCTGGCACCAGGTTCCCAAGTATCCTGAAGGGGAAAAGTCCATCGAGGGATCAACAATTAACGGCGTTGCCTTATACATCGCGATGCCCATACCCTTGATCATGATCGGCCTATATATTCCCCGCATCCCAACCCAGGGGCGCTATAAAATAGGGAGTACAAAGGTTGATCGCGTCAACGCCCTCTTGCTGGACCACGCGGTTCGGGAACTCTCAGAAGCGTTCTCACTGACGTTACAAGGCGACAGCTCGCAATCGACCTACCTTCGGTCTCCTCGGTGCCGCACAGAGCAGCCCGCTGAGGTCTGCAACGTCTCGACTCAGCGACGCGTGCCTCAAAAACTTAGCACGCTCGGAGCACAACGTCTGAGAAAGTCTGGCGGCGCGCAGTTGTGCGCACTATCGGCTTATCTTATCTATATAGAGCGGAAGCATTGGGAGCCCCCTTCTCCGTTACCGTCAGCTATCAATTTGAACGTCTGGAGGTCAAAACGAACCCCAGTCTATTCGCAAGTCACCAAACCATCCCTCGTACTTTTCATCCCTCACGATGATCGCTCCCTGTGACGGACTGCGACGTTTCAGGCGACGACGGCACTGGCAAAAACTACAATGCTCACCATAAAGAACCCCGATTACCCCACAAAATTCATTAACATGCAGCGGCAATGAATTTAAGAAATGAAAGGGTTAGCGAAAAGGGCAATCGTGCATCAGATTCAGCGCCTTTTCCACCCCTCTGCAGGTGAAGTCGCCGTCGCAACGCTTCTAGTTCCTATATTGTCATTCAGAACTCACGTAAGTTCACATAATCGCAATAATTCAGCGGGACATCGAAATCGGCTTCACGAACGAGGCACGACTCACAGCATTCACGTACAAGCTGCGCAGCGTTCCCGGTTTATTTCTGAAGAGGCGGGTTGGGACCGAACACGCGGCGGAGGTGATGATCAGAGAAATACATTGTGTTATATACGACATACCTTTGCCGAGCGGTACGTGAATACTGTATAACCCGAATTAACCTGGAATTTCCTTGCCTGCCGTAATGTGTGGTAGAAGTCGGTTTCGGGGCGCGCTTGGGACAATGTGATCGGGGCTAAAGAAGGCCGGGGTCGTCAGTGAATGCGCCACACTGTATCGAAGGTAGAGAGACCGACGCGACATCAAAGGAATCCAGAGCAGAACCATAGAAATAGGTACGATGATGAAAGTGATGGTCTGGTCAACGAGGTCTGGTCAAAAATGATGTATGAAGGGATTGCGTCATACCTTCACAAGCTCCATAACCCATGGTTCTGGCCATGTAGAGACCGTTGTGAGAGCCCGCGGGTGACCCAACTACAGTCAAGTGGCGCGTCGATTCGCGCTTGGTTAGTCATTGAGAATCATCACGTTGCGGGTAATTTGGTTACTCTGCACTGGGACACTAGCCTCACTAGAGGTCACCAAAACCGGAAATGCCGTGCCACACTGCAAAGCGACCGTCGGTGGCTACAGATATGATGGGACTCTGATGGAAGAGGGAGGGCGGCGTCTTTAATTTCTAGACATTTGGTATCGACCCCCACGGTGAACGTATGAACGCACCATTTCTGAACCAGATGTTGGGTACTCCAGCTGACCAGGCATAAAGTCAAACCCAGAAGGTGCCGTAACTATTTACCACAACCTTCAGTTTATCTTCTCGGATTTTGAGTCCGACGGGCGTAAGAGGTAAGAGCTGGAGCCATACAGACGTAAACACCTTTGCATCCTCTCACAGGGCGCCGCCCAAGGGGTCGCTTTATGCCGGAAACGGCGTCTGCCTCGTTGCCATATAAAGTTAAGTAGAAGAAGATTTACTGGTGTGATTTTCCCAGGATGGTATGGCCCACCCGGAAGCCCGCGCGCTTTCCTTGCAAATCAAACGTTGAGTCGAAGCCAAAGGACAAACGCCAGTTCGTATTGCGGCCTTGAGTGATGAGCACTCAAAGGAGGGTGGCCATCGGGGCGGTTTCTGGGAACCTATTCATTCGGAGGACTGTCGCTCGTTCGGTGTGGGCCGGATTGATAGAACGGGGTAACATCGGCTGAGGGTATATATACACGGCGCCGAGAGACCCCCTTTGCAACACAAGCATATTCAGCACGGAGGGAACGGCAACGATTGGTTACATGAGCTTAAGACTCGCCCGACATACCTGAAAATGTGGAAGGATCACACAACGTACGTTATCGCGTCGCAGGCATTCGTCATGAAAGATAATAAGATGAGACCTTTAACATCACCGGCCATCTCCCTGCCAGATGAGAGACACGGTTGCAGAGACCGCCCAGTCGGAAATGAAAGTGAATGCAGGACACGTTCACCGAAAATCGCTTGCGCGTACACAGGAAGGTGGTTCTGCCGGCTGGTATTTTCCAACCGGAATTGTAAGATAAAATCATTGGAAGCCACGTGACAGGAAGAAACCGAGAAGTTCTCACGACCAATCATCCTCCCGGGCTCCACACAAGACCCGGAGCCATCAGAGAGATCAACTCGGAACCGAGAAGACGGGTAAGTTCAGCACGCGAGGGCGTGCGTTGTGAAGAAGAGAAATGGGCTGAGCTCAAGCGAGGTGGATTTATTGGTAGTTCCTGATTCGCGAAACGCGTCTGCCACGCACACCTGCGACCGGAGATACTGACGAACTCCCAGCAGATCCTTCGTGTCGGGTGATATGCCGCTTTTGGTGATAGCGCGTCATTGCCACCGCCACCATCACTGGGCTGGCAGGGTACATCCGAGTTCGTTCCAGCTATCGGTCATAATGGTGCCGGCGCAAGTCTTTGTCCTGGTCAACACACGCATCAAGCGCTGCTACAAGGTCCAACTGATGCAAAGATGCATCCTCAATTGATAAATGGAGTGGCAAGAGATCGAATCTTGAGGTGCGTTTGGCACGCCTCGAGTCGTAACCTTATTGGAGATCACTTTTGTTTGACATCTCAGACAGACAGAGGCAGGGTGAGACTGCGTACGTATCCGTAATCGAGTGAAGAAAGGTGATTCCCCAGGTCCCATAATGAAAACTTCCCGGGGTAGGAACGTTCAAGTTCACAATGTCCAATCTTTACGTCTTCGTGATCACTTCCTGGGAATCAAGCAAACCTGTGATTCCTGTGACGGCCTTACTCCTTTCTCTCTCCCTCCTCGCGATCATCCGCTCGTGTCGCGGTGACGGATGAGTGGGAGTCGTCTTGGCTCGGGCGATGTGGACCAGCACCCGACGGTCGGCGTCTTAGACGGATACGCCGAGTGGCACATCACCTCAAGGCCGTCTCGTGACGGTCGTTGCCAATCAACGCCCACGGCTACGCTGGCCCTTTGAAGATAAGCGGAGCTTGGAACCTCCCTGTTAATTAAAAACTCGCGGTCCAAGAAGACTCTCGCATCATACTCCCAACGAATTGGACAGAGGTGCGAATCTCGATCGGGTTTCTTGCCAATGGTCTTTTGATCAAATCTTCCTCCCCCAACTTGCTTCCGGTTGTTGGCAGCCGGGCTTGGGATTTGGAGCCGTTTGGTGCCGTTGTACGTGAGAACGAATATGGGGTCTTCTCCGTCTGGTTCTGCTCGGCGGTGTCAGAGGTGCGATCCACTCTTATTATCATCGAAATGCGCTCCCGAATGGCTAAGCATCCGTCATTGTTTGTTAGACGCAGTTAGGGCGGTCGGTAACTGAGGCCCCACGAAAGGACTAGCGGGACAGGAACGCCCGGGCCATCCGACCAGAGGCATCTGCAGCGGACGGATGGGTCTCCACGTTTCAGTGAGAAAATCGGGCCGGCATCCCCATTCGACTTGTATGCTGTCTGGGATGATAGGTTAGAAAATTCTTATCGGAGTTTAAACTTTGAAAACCTTGTAAAAAGTAATAATTAAATTTCTTGCGATTACATCAAGAAAAAAAAGGCTGGGTATTTTAGCGGCACAGTCGATTGGTGTGTTTGCCCTCAACCCTCCCTCCCCCCGAGTCTACATCCTCGCTCCTCCTCCTATCCCACTCCCGCCCTCCTCCTGGCATTCATCGCCGTATCGCGACTCCGATGCCAGCAATCCTCAACCTCAAATTCAAAGTCGGCCGCTTTTTTCCTCATCACTGTATGCGGTTATCTCACCCCACCACCAGGGCAACAAATCCTTCGTCCCATTCAGCAACTTAAACGATGTAGATTCTTTAACCAAGACCTGGAAGGTACTCAATGAACCCGCTTCCGATTCCCCCCATTCTCCGCCGCCCACCAACACTTTCGCTTTAGGTCTGTACCAAGGTCGCCAGCTTCCTTGAGCAAGGACAGAGGCTCGAGAATCTCAGCTGGAGGCTGTGGCACCTCCAAAACCTTATGGTTGATTCCGACAATGCCCGCTCCAAGCGAGAGTTCAAGAAACTCTCCAAGCATATGGGGGACAAACTCGACAAAGAGAAAGGAAGGCATGTGATATGCCTTTCCCTTCTTACCCTTGGCTGACTCACAGCTTTCGCAGGAGCATTGTTGAGCTCGAGGCCCCTGGATATAAAAGGAACCATTCCACTGATATGCTCCAGCAGCGCGCTGCTGAGAAGGAACGCAACCGCGAGGCTAGCCTCCACAGTGGACCAGGAACCATCCAACGCATGCAGTTCACATTTAGTGTTGACCAACCCACTCCTGCTGCCATGTCTGGTCCGGTACAGAAGCCGGACTTGAAGCCCTCCGCCGAGTTTAACAAGCCTGCCCGCCGCACCGCCTCTGCAATCGCCAACGATGTTGGTAATTACGACAACAAAGAACTCTCCTTGACCCAGCGCGGCCGCAAGACTTCGAATGCTGCTGAACCGATTATCCGCCAGAACGACCAGTCCCCGCCCTCCCTCCGTTTCCCGACTCTCTTCTCTAATGACTTCGATCCTCGTGCCCTGTACCATCCCACTCCCTCCCGTGCCAATCCTGTCAGCTTTGGAGAAGGTCTGACACTAAACAATGTCAATCACTTCGACATCATCCGCCCAACGATTGAGCTACCCCTTGATGAACTTCTCACAACAATCGAGTCCCCCGGTCCCTGGTCTTCAGCCACCAGTCTCCATGAAGACTTCCAGTCCGAGGACATTGACATGAAGCCCGCTACCTCCTTCTACCAACCTGAGCAAGCTGATACTCCGACCACCCCCTCTCCCTTCTCCAACGTGGCTCCCCTCACTCCCCTCACTCCTGCCATGGACGAGCTCCCGCCCCTTCCTGCTGTAAACACCAAGACGAACAAGAGGCCCTCCTTGAGCGTCAAGACGCAGAATACCCGGTCCTCCAATGTCCCCAGCGCAAGTCTCACCGGTAACCAGCCCGCTCCCCATACCGCTCCTGGAGGTGTCAAGGCTGAATGTTCTAACTGTGGAGCCACTCACACTCCTTTGTGGCGCCGCGGCCTCAACGACGAGCTCAATTGTAACGCTTGTGGCCTTTACTGTAAATTGGTACGCATTTCGCGATCCGCCCGTCCTCGCTCCCCTAACTTTTAGCCCCAGCATAAACGTCCTCGTCCTAAGAACATGCGCAACGCCCAGGGTGAAGGCAGGTCCCAAAATTCGGCTTCACGTCAACAGCAGCAGCAACAACAACAGCAACAAGAGACCGCCGAAGTCGTCGGTACGTCAATGACAACGTCAGTTACGACCAGTCAGCCGACCGCGTCAACTCGAACATCAGCTGTTACGGTGTCCGCTCAATGCTACAACTGCCACACGACTGCGACTCCCTTGTGGCGCAAGGACGATGAGGGCAAAACTGTCTGCAATGCGTATGTTCCTTCCCTCCCTCCGTCGGTTAGAATGCATCTAACGTTCCCTCGACAGTTGCGGCCTCTAGTAAGCAACCCACTACCCCTCTCTGATATACCCACTAACCCCTGATCTAGCTACAAACTCCACGGTTCCGCACGTCCGATCTCTATGAAGTCGGATGTCATCCGAAAACGTTCCCGTCATGACGCCCGACGTGCCAACGGTGTCGAGGAGACACCTTCCGCCAGCCCGGGTGCTAGCCGTCGCACATCCCCTGTTGCGGATGGGATTGCCAACCAGCAGCCAACCCTATCCCCCGATTCCACCACACAGATGTCGTACGATGAGGCCGAATTCAGGACATCTTCTCAGTCGGAACTCATGGGGGCTTTGGGCGACGATCATCAGTTCTCCCAAAACAACTACTCGTCATCCCTCGGGTTCAACACGTTCCCTGGTCCTTATCACCCCGATTATCTATCGCAAAATTACCTGACGCCATCGGATCCTCCCCCCTTCTCGAGCGACGATCACACTGATGAAGTTGCCGACTTCCGGGTCAACAAGAGGCGAAGGATGTCTACTGATTCGGCGTCTGAACCCCCCTCCTCTGCCGTCTCTGGCTATTCCTCATACGCGGAGTCGTACTCAACTGGTGGAACCTCGGCCAATCATTCTCGTGCCTCCTCCATGGATTTCCCCTACAATACCTACTCTTCCTCATTCAACTACCTGAGGGGAACGACCAGCGCCCTCTGGCACCCGCCCATGCTCCTCCCCGATGGCTCCCCACAAACCACTCATCCCCCGATGTCGTTGCCTGAGGAAAGCCCGATGGATTTTTTGCACCCTCCTATGCTCCCCCACGAGGACGAGGCCCTGTTCGCCGCGTATATTCATCCTCCGATGGCCCTCCCAGATTCCCCACCGGTCTCGCTGAACTCGCTCCAGCTTCAGCACCATACACCGACGATGACAACTGGGATGGAGTACGCCAAGCATGATCAGCAACACAACTTCTACGAGCCGATGAACCACCACAACATGCGCACATACTAGTTCGTGTGCGCTGCGTCTTTTGTCCCATCCGCTCGTAGGCCTCTGCCCCCTATGCACGTCACCTATGCTTCACCCATCCTCTCAATCAAGCATGCGGTTTTCCACGAAGCGTCTTTTTTTCCTTAGATACTGTTCACATTATCGTCGCATTGTTCTCAGGTGTATCCGCATTCGCAAATCGCCTTTTCATTACCTTCGCTGCTCCACGTGCGCCCCTCTGCTGCATTGTGTTTTGTTTCTACCGTGCTGTTGGCGTTGTTGTTTGTTCTGGGTCATTGGTCGGCCGCAGTCCTTTTATCCGAGTCCACTTGTACTTCCTGTTGGCTTCTTGCCCTCTCACATCACGACCGCCAATACCTGCTCATTTCTCCCGCCCCTCCTTGTGTCTCCCTGTTGTATCACCTTGTTTCCCTTCACCCAGCGAAGGGCTTCGCACTCAAGCCCCTGAATATATATTATTCACCCTCTCCCTCGTCATTTCATTGTAAATTTTACACACCTCCCCATCGTTCGTACACCACTCACGCTTCATTCTCCTTGACACGATTGTGAACACCCATTCACCGCATACAGTGTAGCAATTAGAGTCCGGTCGGATAAAAAATGTCACAACTTTTCGTTTCCCTTGTACCTCTCTTTTAGAAGTGTAATTTTGATTTAGAATATGGACAGAAACCCTCGCACTCGGTCCTGTTGGATTTTCAAAGCGATCCGTCTCGGGCTCCCCTCGCGTAGATATCCCATATTTCGGGGAGCTCTGGATCTGAAGATGCAAATCAAAATATGATAAAATACTTGACGGCAATACTTATCCCAGCCAGTGTCGTCGCACGCTTGCTTTTCGACTTGCCAACCTCTCAACTTAAACCCGATGGAGAGCAGAGATCTTGCTCGTGCGGTCTGTTCTAACCCGGGTTTTCCGAACGAACGCCCGCATCGGTGTCATCGGGAAACCGCCCGACGAACGGACGTGGGCCGTTCCGCGCTCTGAAAAAAAAAAAAAAAAAAAAGTTGGAATAATACGGTGATTGTTTCCGTGAAAGGATGTGTGTTTAGTTGAAACAAAGGAGAGATGTTGAGAGCCATTGCGTAGAGAGGCGCAAAATCAAATGTGGGTGATCCGAACGTAGGGCAGAGGGTTCCCATATTCATCTCACTTCCCAGCTGTATATCCGACATACACTAACCACCGCCAAATACTTTGATCACGGTACATCATAGTTTGCCCGCGCTTCGCATACAAGTCTCGAAGCGGTGCCGCTCGGTCGTGCAGCGGTCACCGCGTTTTCATTATTGCATGGGCGTGTTGTGGAGGGAACGCGGTGTCGGACGTCGATCTTTTTTTGGTCTCCATAGACGACAACGGTCTCCGCGACCAAGAGAAAAATTTGAAAATCGAAGCTTGGGGGATCCAACCAGCTGGGTGTGCGTTGTAATGCAGCCCACGGTGGGGCGTTTTCCCGCGTGTTCCCCTCGCTTTAGGGTCTTTCGCAATTCGCAGGCCGTAACAAAGGGTTTCTGTTTTGGGTCAATTCAATCTGCCTATCCTCGTATCTTGTCGGACAAGCGTAGACGTCGAGGCGAAGCCATCGGGGTGTATGCAAACCTATACAGATAAGTACATCACCACACGAGTCTGGTGATACCTGAGACGCCTTCTAGTCCAGCAATACTGCATTGAACATTGAGTGCGGACACGGGTAGGCAACGTGTAGGTAGGGCGTCCCAGGCTCGCCGTGATAACCTGACCCAATACCATGACCATAATCGGCCTACCGACCGAAATGAAAAACTGTACAGTAGACCTTTCCCGGAATGATCCTTGTTGTTGCTCGGTCTTCTAAGATCTACTTCCTTTCTTTGGAATCGACCGTGGCGGCTGTACAATTTGTCCCCCACGGTCCCCACAGTTCGGCATACCCGTAGCAAACTTTTGGAGTTCCCAGGCGTAAGACGGCCAGAGAGGGAAACGTGACCGCTTGTATCGATCAGGAGAAGATCGTCTCATGTCGTTACGGTTACACGCGCCAGGGTGCCGTTATGCTTTACCATTATCTGCTCTGCGGACGGATCTGAGTCCGCGAGGCGAAAGGCGCACGCCGAAAACATTGCTGCCTCGTGTTAGCAGTGTTCCAAGGTTATTCGGGCGGACTGCCGGGGATTTAGGCCGAAGTTTGGAACCGAGTAGAGTTGCGCGTTCGTTCTGCTTGTGAAAAAAAGCTGGGGAGAGATCGGTTCAGCTTTAGCCTGCACCCCGCTATCTCAGTCCGACTCGCACATCCAGAACGATCTGTCGGATTTGATTGATTGCCCGGTGGCTCTCGGCAGCGTAGGAAAATCCCCTAGCTTGAAACTCTGATAAATACCACAGCTCGACCATCAGAGTGTGAAGAATTTAGTTAGGCATGCTTCGAAGACATGAGTTATGCTTATCCCGAGCATCGAAAGCCAGGGGGCTCACAGAAGTTCCACAGTTCGTATGGCAACTTTTTTTTATCATGGAATGTGCCGAGACACCCATGGGTGTGAATCGAGTCCACGGAAGGCGTCCCTCCAGTGGCGACCGGGGCAATAGAGAGTCCATGGAGGACCCATTATTTTGATGGCCGCGCACCGCAACGACATGTCGACCGCATCCTGTGGAACTGAATCACCAGAATTGATGAGCGGATGGTCCAGGCAACGCGTTATCGAAGACTGAAACAAGGAAATTTAAAGAAATGGTCACGAACGAAGAAGGCATGGTAGCCAGATCAGCGTATCGGGTCCCTGCCCCTTGGCGTCTGGATCAAAAAAGGTAGCGTTCGGGGATGCCATCGATTCACGTGGGTCGTCCCTGGCGCAGAAGGGAGAGCCCAATCCGACTCCTCGGCCCGTTTCCGAGAATTAAGCTCAACAAAGTCCGAACACGATGCGTCACAAAGAAAAGGCTTATGCGCGGGTACACACCCACGAGTCTGGCGCCCCTACGTTACCGTGGACAGTGACCGTTTATTTTTGTGGAGGCCGACGGGAGATGCCGATGAAATCATCCGTCAGATTTCCACCTTCACTCTGTGCATGCCCTTCCCCCCTCTCCCCCGAAATCGATCGAGGGAGTAAAGGAAGTCTTCCCTCATGTTCTGTAAACAGATAGGATGGGACATGAATTCGCAGCGAGGTGAGCTCAAGGCAAAGAACAACTCACCAAAGGCAGCATCGGTCCACGTCATCTTGCCACGTCAATCGGACGGTCCGTCGGTTCTAATCCCGGACGCGACGGGAATTACCCAGCGGGCATGGTACCACATTCGTCGTGAACCGCGCCAAGCCGCCAGGGTTTCTGGAGGAGGGAATGGTCGGCGGGCTCGGTTGATCGGGGGGGAAGGATCAAACTCCGCCGCTCTTCCCCGTGGGGGCCATCATCACACCTTACTCTTGTACCACCAGCAAGTGCTCGCTCGCTGTGATAACCTCTTCTCGCATAAGGCTGGCAAATTAGAAACCCTGGATGATGTCTGGCATTCACACATACAGTCGATTGACAGCTAGCTCGGATTCCGGTATTACAACATGCCCAAGTTTCCGATGGCAGAAGCATCGCGAGGAACACACTCGGCGACCCCAGATTTTTTTTAGCTGAGCGATGGCTGACGGTCTTTGGACGTAAGGATCGTGGGCCGCATAACATCAATTCATCATCTCCCTCCATTGACCCGCAGTCTAACGCTTCTCTTTAGCTCCACACGCTTCCCGAGGGTCGTGTGTTGCTCAGTACATGCCCATGGCATTCACCATTGCGTCTGAGCCTCCTAGTTCGCGAGCGAGAGCGAACATGCCAAGTGAGTTGGTCCGTATGGACAAGCCAGCCTGTGTGTCACTGACTCTGGCATATCGGTTCAAGGTCAACCGCTGTAACCGCCATCTAAAGTGGATCCACTGCGCTGATGAGGGAGGAAGTACCCCTTCTGAGACGTTCTCTGACGATGTAATGAAACGACCTGGGTAGGTTCCGGCCAATCTATATTCGTGGCATCCTCCATTCGTTCGCAGAACTTTGCTCTCGATACGCCAGTTCCGTTGGCGCTGGCTGCGGGAGGCATGCACCATCATATCGCCAATCTATCGAGACAAAAATTTCTCCATGGCCAGGTGGATAAGCGCACCCAACCGTAGGTCAAGGTCCTTATCGTTAACTCTGATTTCTGTGTCAGATTTCCGCTTCAATTGTCCCGTTTTCCGGAACTCAACCCACGGTCCAATCTCCCTGCTATAATGGTCTCGTACTGTCCATGGTCTTGTAGTGCTCAGCGGCCGTCCGTTCGTCTTTCCTCACGGAGAACTGAGGGATCGCTTAAACCTCGTGTACGGTTTCAGCTCCCTCGGCGTCACTGGACATGGCAATTTCCCTCTAAGTCCAACCGGTTTATCCCCTGTTGACGTAAGCAAACAATCCTTCATCTTGTTCTATGAAACTCTGACCCACGCCACATGTTATATGCGTTTGTTGAACAGGTATCAGAACCCCTTATATGCATACGTCAGCCTGCAAGTGACCAGAAGACGTTATTTCATTTTCATTTCACGATGATCTGCAGACTCGGGGAGGGTTGACACCGACCTCAATTCACTGGGCTGTGCCTTCAGTCGATTCCCACCTATGCCAGATGACCTTTCAAATTAGGCGCCACCACGATATCGCCGGTCAGCGCGGTCTCGGGTTTCTTTATTCACCGTCTGGCATGAATCAATACGTCGTCACCTAATGCGTTTCTTCATTCAGAGGCGCAATACACACCGAAGCGACCCTCCAGGTATCCTATTGACTAAGGGACAAAACGTTGGCGGTCCAGGCTCGCTCAAAATGTACGTACTGAAAATCTGAATTGGTCGAGCTTCGGCTTTATCACGAAAACACATACATATTAAGTACCCCCCTTCTATTTTTGACGCCACGTTTTTTCAACTATTGAATTTGGCCCCTGTCAATTTTCAGTGATGCGACTAATTTCTACTCCCCCGCCCCGACTATTGCAGGTTTTTTTTGGCGTAGTTTGTGGCGAATGCTCTGCTTTCTTGGGTGTGGCTGGAGAAGTACATCATCACCAGGACTCCATCCATACAGTCAATTTGGAGCCACCTTCTCTGTCACCGGAAGTGTTTCAAAATTTTACCAGGCTTCCTACTTTCACTCCCTCCATTTCAGGGGTATCTCGGTGCAAGTTACCCTCCCCTGCCACACTCTCGGGCACCAATTGCAGTCATGGTCGAGATCTTCGCTCGTAGACTAGGGTCGGATTTACTCACCAGTGTCACTGGTTGGACTCTTTGGTGCCTCGACCGCTCACACACATGCACATCCAGATGGGCGACACCACCGGTTGAATTGAAATCAAAGGTGACGGAGGCCTATTGGCTCGTTTGATCATCCCCACTGTCTGACACTGAGTCCCGTACAGAGACTTGCTAAGTGTCTCGTACTTCGCTTTGTTACATCGAGATTGATTCTCCGTCGATGGTACCGCGGTTTCGGGACGAAGGAATTGGTTGGGTGGTGGGAGAGTTTCGTTCTGAGATTCTCGCGCGTACGTGAGTCGTTTTCCCGTGAGTCACGGATGTCCTCAATCGAGTATGTAGAACATTCTTCCCGGCGGAGGTAGATCCGGAATGTAAAGTGGCCAAGTGAGGCGATCCGTTATCCGTGGAATGTTCTCCGTTGGCTATTTGGTGTGGAAATCGTGCCGTTCGACTCTTGGGGCAGGATGGGGCGGATGTAGGTTTGGGGTGCCCATCAATGGTCTCCGGTGAAGACGGCTTATCTTACTTCTCCGCGCAGTTACCCCATCCTGGTGACGGATGCGCGGTCATGGCGGTGTGTCGTTCGCGCGCGTGGGTGCTCTTGGCATGGTACTCAACAGTAGGTCGTACACTCCTGGGGGTTGCAGTCCCGCGGAGCGGATGTAGCCCGGTGATAGCAATCCGGCCGCCCAATACTTCAAGCAATGAAGCACAGACTGGCTATCCGGCGGAAGACTATTTCTCCTCACCCATGGGTTCCCATAGCAAATGCTCCGGACGCTTGAACTCCATTAGTTCTGATATGGCTACTCCACCGAAATGGATTGTGGGAGTGGGAATCAGTCGTTCCCCCGGGTTCGGAAACTAATGTGGATGTTGCAGAGTCGCCCTTTCTGTTATTCCCGTGCCAGATGGTGGAAGGGTGTTTACACCGCCTTTCACACGATAACTGATGAATGCTTCTCCGAGAATACTGTGCTCTCAAGTCTCACTTGGGATATCCAGCATCTGTTCCGTGGACGGCTTGCAGCATACGTCTTGCCTGTCAGATGGTTGTCCTGGCCTGCCTTAGTGGGAGGAGTTGCGACGTAATTCGGACGTGGTCCTCCGAATTCCAAACATCATGGCGAATTTGGATCATGTCCGCTGCGACCTCGGCAGCGGAGTGTATGCAACTCCTCGAAGACACGACCTCACGCTGACTGTGATACTTGGCATTGCAGATACCCAACATTCGTGCCCCCTAAAGACGTTAAAATCCTTCGATCAGGTTCGCCTTTTC
>Ga0307517_10005258_pt1 | contig 19563 bp, 21 predicted proteins | sample 23_EM_MG_FD_194515 | JGI IMG/M metagenome (GOLD analysis project Ga0307517, IMG submission 194515) | Populus trichocarpa ectomycorrhiza microbial communities from riparian zone in the Pacific Northwest, United States - 23_EM | ecosystem: Host-associated > Plants > Roots > Unclassified | place... | reverse complement strand
GAGCGTGCGTGGAACGCCATTGCCAAGGCTTTGTGGGGCGGCCTGCGCACGATCCTCACTGCCGCCGGACTTCCCGGGCCGCTTGTTCCAGAAACCCCACCGCACGTTTGATTGCAATCTGCGACGAAAAGCCGCGGTGAAAGCGGACGGATGCGCCGACTTGCAACACAATGCCGTTTCGACAGTTCAACCTTAGAAGATCGCCGCGCTCGCGGCGCGCCAAGGGGAACATCGATGCGCAACCTGTCCCGCTTACCCCTGCCATTGTTGCTCGCCATCGGAGGCTGCGGCGATGGCGGCGGGGGTGGCACGCCGACGCCGACGCCGCCCGCCGCCAATACAGCGCCGACCTTCACCTCGCCGGTGACCGCCAGCGTCGTCGAGAATGCGGCGCTTACCTATCAGGCGACCGCGACCGATGCCGAGGGCAACGCGCTCACCTACAGCATCGCGGGCGGCGCCGACTCCGCCAAATTCGCGCTCAGCGGCGCCGGCGCGCTGACCTTCACCACGCCGCCCAATTTCGACCTGCCGACCGACGCCGACGGCAACAATGTCTACGAGGTCCAGCTCCGCGTCAGCGACGGCAGCCTGGCGGCAACGCTCAACCTGAGCGTGACCGTCACCAACAGCAGCGAGGGCGTCGTCGTCCGCCGCCTGACGACCGGGCTCAGCCAGCCGATGATGCTCGCGGCGATCCCCGGCAACAATAATACGATGTTCCTGATCGAGCGCGCCGGCGCGGTCTATCGCTTCACGCCGTCGACCGGCGCGCGCACGCTCGTGACGACCGTTCCCGGCGTCACCACTGACGGGGAACGCGGTCTGCTCGGCATCGCGCCGCGGCCCGATTTCGCGACCACGGGCGGGGTCGTCGTCTATGCGACCGACGGCACGGGCACGATCCGCATCATCCAGTACACGCTCAACCCCGCCACCTTTGCGGTGACCGGGTCAACGACGCTGCTCACGGTCCCGCACCCGACCAACAGCAATCACAACGGCGGCTGGCTCGCCTTCGGACCCGACGGTCTGCTCTACATCGCGACCGGCGACGGCGGCGGCGCGGGCGATCCGCCGGGCAATGCGCAGAACGTCAATTCGCGGCTCGGCAAGATCCTGCGCGTGGCGGTCAGCCCGGCGGGCGTCGTCACGGTGCCGGCGGGCAACCCGTTCGCGGGCGGCGGCGGCGACGCCTACATCTACGCGCTCGGTCTGCGGAATCCGTTCCGTAACGGGTTCGACGGCAACCGGCTGATCATCGGCGATGTCGGCCAGGACCAGACCGAAGAGATCGACTTGCTCGGCATCACCGATCCGGGGCGCAATTTCGGGTGGAACTTCAAGGAAGGCACCGGCACCTTCCAGGGCACGCCGCCCGCTGGGCTGACCGATCCGGTCAGCCAATATGGTCATGGCAACGGCCCGCGTCAGGGCAACGCGATCATCGGCGGGCTCGTCTATAACGGCCCGATCGCCTCGCTGAAGGGGTCGTACATTTTTGCCGACGAAGTCAGCGGCAATCTGTGGACCGTGCCGGCCACGTCGCTCGTCGCGGGGTCGGTGCTCGCGTCATCGAACTATGAGCGCCGCAACCTGGACTTCACGCCGGACGTGGGGACGATCAACATGATCGTCGACTTCGCGACGGACAATGCGGGCAATCTCTACATCGTCGATCTCGACGGCGAGATTTTCCTGGCCGAGCCGTTCCTCGGCAGCCTTTGATTGCGACGAGCCGTGTGATGCGGCGTTGCGGCATCTGACGCACGCGCCTAGGCGGCGACGCGATGGAGTTGCCGTTCCGCTTGCATGTGCCCGATCGACGCCGAGTCGCGTCGTTCGCGCTGGCGCTTGCGGTCGAGGCGCTGCTGATCGTCCTGCTGCTGATCTTCGGCCCGCGCATCACCCCCGCGCCCAAGGTGAAGCCGCCGGCGACCTTCACGCTGATCCCGCCCGACGACACCGCCTCGACCGAGCCCGATCGCGCCAAAAAGGCCGACAATTCGCCCAAACCTAAGAGCGCGTCGGCCCCGCCCTCCACGCTGCCGCCTGACGTCGCCCCGCCGCAAAAGGCGCCCCCGCCGCCGGTGCCGCTGCCCGGCGTGCTGCCGATCCAGCTCGGCGGGCTCGACATCAGCAAGCTCAAGGGCTCGGGCCAGGGCGACGCGGCCGGCGACGGCGAGGACAGCAAGCTCGCTTATGGTCCCGGGCTGGGGCCGGGCGGGATGCCGCTCTATCGCGCCGAATGGTATCGCGAGCCGACCAACGCGGAGATCAACGGCTATGTGAAGAACATGCCGCAAGGCGGCGGCTGGGCGATGATCGCGTGCAAGACGGTCGCCAATTACCATGTCGAAAACTGCCAATCGATCGGCGAGTCGCCGCTCGGGTCGGGGCTCGGCCGCGACATGCGGCTGGCCGCCTGGCAATTCCTCGTCCGTCCGCCGCGCCGGGGCGGCAAGCCGTTGATCGGATCGTGGGTGAGCATCCGGATCGATTTCCACGTAACCGTGGCGAAGCGCCCGTCGGGCCCGCGGCTGCCGTTCGCGGATGGACCGAAGACCGAACCCGAAGATCCTGCGGACGCCGAGCCGCAATAGGCTGGTCAGGGCAGCAGCACCGTCGATCCTTCGGTCTTGCCGGCCTCGAGCGCGCGGTGCGCGTCGGCGACATCCTCCAGCGCGAAGGTCTGGCCGATCTCGGGCTTGATCGCGCCCTTGGCCAGCATCGCGAAGACGCGGTCGAACCCCGCCTTCCGGTCCTCGGGCGTGGCGTAATAGTGGAACATCGTCGGCCGCGTGACGAACAGCGAACCGTGGCTGGCCAGCGCGCCCAGCCCCACGCCGGTCACCGGCCCGCTGGCGTTGCCGTAGCTGACGATCAGCCCGCGCTGCGCGGCGCTGGCCAGCGAGGCTTCCCAGGTATCCTTGCCGACGCCATCGAGGATCACCGGCACGCCCTTGCCGCCGGTGATCTCCTTCACCCGCGCGGCGATGTCTTCCTTCTTGTATTCGATGACATGGTCGGCGCCGGCCCGCCGCGCACGCTCGGCCTTGTCGGACGACCCCACGGTGCCGATCACCGTCGCGCCGATCGCCTTGAGCCAGCCGACCGCGAGGTGCCCGACGCCGCCCGCTGCTGCATGGACGAGGACGGTCTGCCCCGCCTGCACCTTCGCACAGCGCTCGATCAGGAATTCAGTGGTGCCGCCCTTGAGCAGAATCGCCGCCGCGGTTCGGTCGTCGACGCTGTCAGGCAGCGATATCAGCGCGTCCGCCGGCACGTTGCGCGCGGTCGCGTAGCTGCCGATCGGGCCGAACGTCCCGACGCGATCGCCGACCTTGAAGCCAGTGACGCCATCGCCGACGGCCTCGATCACGCCCGTCCCCTCGCCACCCAGCCCGCTCGGCAGCTTAAGCGGATAGAGCCCGGTGCGCTGATAGATTTCGATAAAGTTGAGCCCGACCGCGGTCGCCTTGATCCGCACTTCGCCGGGGCCGGGATCGGGCAAGTCGACATCGACCCATTCGATCACGTCCGGCCCGCCATGCTCCCTGATCCGTGCGACGCGCGCCATGTCCCGTTCTCCCGTTGCGATGGGCATCAACTGGGGAGTCGCGTTTCGGGTTGCAACCGACTTCGGCCCGCGCCATCTACGAGTGCATACCCGGTATTCCAAAAACAAGCGGAGGCGAGGATGAAGAGCTACCTGAAGCATTATATCGACGGCGCGTGGGTCGATAGCGACGGCGGCGCCCGCCACGAAGTGATCGACCCGTCGACCGAACAGCCGGTCAGCGAAATCATGCTGGGGTCGAAGGCCGACGCCGACAAGGCGGTCGCCGCGGCGAAGAAGGCGTTTGCGACCTATTCGCAGACCTCGGTCGCAGACCGGATCGCGCTGCTCGAACGCATCATCGAGGAATATAAGGCGCGCATGCCCGACCTCGCCGCCGCGACGTCGGAAGAAATGGGCGCGCCGATCGGCTTCGCCAACTTGGCGCAGGCGCCCGCGGGGCTCGGCTATTTTATCGGCACGCTCGCCGCGCTCAAGGAGTTCAGCTTTTCCGAGCAGGTCGGCAAGTCGCGCGTCGTGCACGAGCCGCTCGGCGTCGTCGCGATGATCACGCCGTGGAACTGGCCGCTCAACCAGATCTGCGCAAAGGTCGCCCCCGCACTCGCCGCCGGCGACACGATGATTCTCAAGCCGTCCGAGGAAGCGCCAGGCAATGCGGTGATCCTCGCCGAAATCCTCGACAAGGCGGGCGTGCCTGCCGGCGTGTTCAACCTGGTCAACGGCGACGGTCCTGGCGTGGGTTCGGCGCTATCGAGCCACAAGCACGTCGACATGGTCAGCTTCACCGGCTCGACTCGCGCCGGGATCGCGGTGGCGCAGGCTGCCGCCTCCACGGTCAAGCGCGTCCATCAGGAACTCGGCGGCAAGGCGCCCAACGTCGTGCTCGAAGGCGCCGACCTGGGCGCGGTTCTGCCGCCGACGATCCAGGGCGTGCTGGCGAACAGCGGGCAGTCGTGCATCGCGCCGACCCGCCTGCTCGTCCACAAGAGCCAGGTCGCCGACGCGACGCAGGTCGTGAAGTCGATCATGGAAGCGACCCCGGTCGACGCCGCCAGCGTGATGGGCGCGCATATCGGCCCGGTCGTCAACAAGGCGCAGTTCGAGAAGATCCAGGGCCTGATCCAGTCGGCGATCGACGAGGGCGCGACCCTGGTCACCGGGGGTACCGGCCGGCCCAACGGGCGCAACGCGGGCTTCTTCGTCAAGCCGACGTTGTTCGCCGACGTGACGCCCGACATGCGCATCTATCGCGAGGAAACGTTCGGCCCGGTCGCGACGATCACCAGCTACGAGACTGGCGAGCAAGCGGTCGAGATGGCCAACGACACCGATTATGGCCTGTCGGCGACGATCTCGGGCGATCCCGCCAAGGCTGCCGAGATCGCGCCCAAGCTGCGCGCGGGACTGGTCACGATCAACGCCTGGTCGGGCGGCGGGGGCACGCCGTTCGGCGGCTACAAGCAGTCCGGCAACGGCCGAGAGGGCGGCAAGTATGGCCTGGCTGATTTCATGGAGCTGAAGACCATTGTCGGCGAGCCCGCCTGATCTTCACGGGCTGACGATCGCATCCTTCGTCCCGGGCGACGAGGATGCGATCATCGACCTGATCGTGCCGATCCAGTCGGCCGAGTTCGGCATTGCGATCACCGCCGGCGACCAGCCCGACCTGCGCGATATTCCGGGCTTTTACCTGCCCGCGCGCGGAAACTTCTGGGTGGCGCGTGACGGGGAGCGGATCGTGGGCACGATCGCGCTGAAGGAGTTTGGCGACGATCAGGGTGCTTTGCGCAAGATGTTCGTCGCGGCCGGTTATCGCGGTGAGCCATACCGATTGGGACAGACATTGCTCGACACGTTGCTGGCGCACGCTCGTGCCAGCGGGCTGCGCCAGATCGTCCTCGGCACGACCGACGCCTTTGTCGCGGCGCATCGTTTTTACGAACGCAACGGCTTTGCGCGCATCGCGAAAGCGGACTTGCCCGTGGGCTTTCCACTGGCGCCGGTCGATACGCGGTTTTACGCGCTCGACCTCTAAGGTCTCGCCGATCGTCGGCGAACCCGTGTTCCTAACGCCGCCACGGCCTCAACGGCCGGATCGTCCCCGCTTCATTCCCCTGGCGGCGCGTGACCGAGATCAGCCGCCGCCGCGCGAGGTGTGCGACCGCCCCCTGGCACGCGCGCCGCGACAGCCCGGTGCGCTCGGCCATTTCGGCATAGCTCAGCGCGATGTTGTCGGTGTTCGCCTCGATCAACAGATAGACGAGGAACGCCGACGGCCGCCGGTCATGCCCGACGAGATCGGCCATCAGCGTGTCGAGCACATAATGGTCGAGCGTCATTGTAGCAGCCATTGCCATAGCAATAGTTGCGCCGCTCGCCGATTGCCAGCGGCTTGATTAGGTCGGTGCGAACGGAGGACATTCGATGATCAAGATGGTCAAGTTCGTCAGCATCCCGACCACCGACCAGGACCACGCGCTCGCGTTCTGGACCGAGAAGGTCGGTTTTCGCGTCGTCACCGACCAGCCGATGGGCGGCGAGGGGAGCCAGCGCTGGATCGAGCTCAAGATTCCCGGCGCGGAAACGAGCTTCGTGCTGTTCACCCCCGACGGCCACGAGGACCGGGTCGGCGGCTCGTTCAACGGCGCATTCGCGTGCGACGATGTCGAATATACGTATCGCCAGTTGAGCGAGCGCGGGGTCGCGTTCGACAGGGCGCCGGAGAAATCGAGTTGGGGATCGTTCGCGGTGTTCCGCGATCCGGATGGCAACCAGTTCGTGCTGTCGAGCCGCTAGGACTCGGCAACCGGATTAATGGACAGTCCCCACCGCGCGGCCGACCGACATCACGACGATCAGCCGTTCGATCTGGCGCCAGCGGCAGAAATGCACGTGGTTGCCGAGGTCGCGGCTCTTGTCCGCGCGCGCCGCCGCCTCGAACCCGGCATCGTCACCGAACGTCGCGATCAATTGCTGCGCGGTCTCAACAGACGAACGATCGGCAACGTAGAGGTTCATGCGATACTCCAGACTGGCGCGCGCGGGCGGGCGCGGCACCGACATGCTTCAAGGCTCGTGCCAGTCGGCTGGATCGACGGCGTGCAGCGGGTTGCAGTGGTAAACGCCGGTCCACGCGCTGTTCCACCGATCCCATAGCGAGACACTGGCGTCCCGGAGTGGAACATGGCAGTCGCGCGGGATGGATAGCCGCCCCCCTCGATCGACCTCACCAGCCGCCGGCGGTTTTCTCATCGCGATCGGCCTGACGGTCGGAGCCGTGCTCGGGATGACGCGGGGCAACGCATTGTTCTGGCTGCTGATCGGCGCGGTGGTTGGTGTCGCCGCCGCGACCGCGGTCTGGCTGATCGACCGGCGGCGCTGAGCCTATTTCAGCGACCGCGCCAACCGTACCACCCTTCCGATAATCTCCGCGCGATCCGCCCGCACCGGGGCGATCGCGGGCGCGGCGGGATTGTCGCTGGCGATGCGTAGCTCCAGCCCGATCCGCGCGACTCGCTTGACCAGCAGCGCGCCGTCGAGCCGCAGCACGAACAGGCCAGGCCGCGACGACAATCGCCGGTCGCCGGTGTCGACTAGCAAAGCGTCGCCGTCATGGATCAACGGCTCCATCGAGTCGCCGCGCGCGGTGATCATCGTCAGCGCGTCGGGCGTCACCCCCAGCCGCGCGGCGACTCGCGGATCGATCCGTTCCTCGCCGATCGCGCGATCGTCCTCGACCAGCCCACCCGGCCCGGCCGCGGCGTGCGCATCGATTCGTCGCACCGCGAGCATGCCAACATCGCGCGGCGGGGCGCCGAGCCGGGCTTCATCGATCCCGAAGAACGCCGCGAGCCGCGCCCTCGCCTCCTCGTCGAGCCGCTTGGGCGACCCGCGTTGGACGAACTGCTGCAGATAGGCCGGGTTGCGCCTGATCATACGCGACAGCGCCGCCAAGCTGGTGCCCATTTGATCGGCCATCGCCGCCACCGTTTCACGCGCGTCCATGATTAGCACCATAGTCGTAGGAAATTTCCTAGACAAGTTGGATTTTAGAACAGAACATGAACATCATTCAGCGAGTCGGAGGGCGCGGATTCATGCATGTGAGACGAGAAATAGAGGGGTTTTTGCGGCGCACGGGGATGCCGGCGACCAAGTTCGGGCGGCTTGCGGTCAACGATCCACGGTTCGTACTCGACCTGCGCAACGGCCGCGAACCGCGGTCGCACACCAAGGCGCGCGTGATCGACTTCATCGCTGCGCAGGAGCACGCGCGATGACCAAGGTCGAACGCGACTGCACGCGCCTTTTGCAAACTAGCGCGTCAAGCTATTCGCTCCTGCTCTCGGCAACGTTGATAGAAAACCGCCCCTGGGCCTCCGCCTTGTTCGTCGGGCATCGCATGAAGATCGCGGTGCAGGACTGTGACGACGCGCGGCTCGACGACTGGCTGATCGCGCTGCCGGAGAACGAGCTGACCTGGACCGGCCACTTCGTTGCGAGCGCCGAGGTGATCGAGCGCAGCGCCGACGCCGCGACGATCGAACTGCTAGTGGTGGAGAGCTAGCCGACCCGGCGAGCAAGCGCACGGAGTGCGTCGAGCGTTTCCTCGAGCGTCGGCTCGCGCGGCGCTTCGGGCTCGGGCTGACGCCTGGCGACGCCACGCTCAAGCCGTTCGAGCAAGTCGTGGATCGTCGCCTGCGGCAGCGGGGCTGACGGCTCGTCGTCCGGAGTCGCGAGGCCGAACGTTTCGATCCGCTCGTGTGGCGCGAAACGGGGCGCTGAGACCGGGGTGAGGACCGGCGCCGGCATTGGCTCGGGTTCCGGTAGCGGCGCCTCTACCGGCGGGACGAATGCTTCGGGCTCGGGTCGGACATCGGGCAGCGGCACATCGTCGGGAGTCCGGTATGCCGCGATCGGCGTGTCGAGGTCGGCTGGCACGTCCTGCGCCTCGGTCACCACGATCGGCGCGATCGGATCCTCGACGATCGAGTCACCGAAGAAATCGACGGCCGGCTCGGCCTTCACTTCGAGGAACGGCGTGCCGAGGTCGCTATTGGCGAAGACCGGGCGGCGCGGCGGCGCGTCGGGATGCGCATCGGCGCGGCGCAGGATGGGCACGCCGTCCTCGGTGGCCCCGCGACGAATCAGCATCGTCCGCGCACCGAACACGAGGAACAGTCCGAACCAGGTGACACCGCCAGCGGCGAGCGCCGCAAAGAACGCGACCGCCAGCCGCGCGGTCAGCCCGAGCGGCGGTGCGGCAGCGGTCAGGATCGCGGCGACACCGCTATCGACCGCCATGCCCTCGATGACGGCGATGGGCATCAGGAGAAACGCCAGCGCGACCAACCCCGCGACCACCGAACCGACCACCGGCGCGATCGGCATCGCGATGCGGGAGCGGTCGGCGAACAATGATCCCAACGACATCATGCGCTGGCGACCGTCTGTGACGAGCATTTCCAATGTGATTTCCGTGCGTCGACAAGCCTTTGGTAAACAGGACCGTAACGCGAAATGTTTGACGACCAGTTACGATCTTCTTCGACGAACGCGCGCGCTCTGTCGCGCCGCCCGTTCCAGCTGGTGCGGTCGGCAAATAGCCCGGACAATGCAGCGGCGATCGCGGGCGGACTGTCGGGCGCGAACAACGTCCCGGTGTCGCCGTCGCGAATCAGCTCGCGGTGCCCGCCAACGTCCGATGCCGCGACCAGTCGGCGCTGCGCCATCGCCTCGAGCGGCTTGAGCGGGGTGACGAGATCGGTCAGCCTCATCTTCTTGCGCGGGTAAGCGAGGATATCGACCAGACTGTAATAGCGCTCGACCTGGGTATGCGGCACGCGCCCGACGAAGCGGATCGCGCCCGCGACGGGCGAGGCTGCCGCCTGCCTACGCAACGCTGCCTCCATCGGGCCGCCGCCGACCAGCAGCAGCCTGGCGTTCGGCCGCGCCGCGACCAGCGCCGGCATCGCCGCGATCAAATCGTCGAGACCTTCGTAATCGTAGAAGCTGCCGATGAATCCGACGACATCATCGCCCTCGCCTAGCCCCAGTTCGGCGGCGAGTGCGTCGTCGCGCGGCAGCGGTTCGCCGAACAGTGACAGGTCGACGCCGTTGGGCGAGACCATGATCTTGTCGGCGTCAACGCCGCGCGCGACCAGATCGCCCTTCAATCCTTCGCAAATCACCGCAACCGCATCGGCCTGGCGCACCGTGCGCGTTTCCAGCCATTTGGTGGCGCGATACTTGAACGAGCCTTCGGTGCCCGTCCCGTTCCCGACCGCGGCATCCTCCCAGAAGGCGCGGATTTCGTAGAGTACCGGCACGCCGAGCGCCTTGCCTGCCCGCAACGCCGCCATCCCGTCCAGAATAGGCGAATGGGCATGAATGATGTCGGGTTGAAACTCGCGCGCCACTTCGGTCACCCGCTCGGCGAGCGCGCCGATCTCGCGCCATTCGCCGATCACCGGTAGCGACCCGGCAGGCGGCACGGTGCGGTAGAAATCGAGCCCGTCGATCCTCTCGGCCGGCGCGGTACTCGCGCCCTGCCGCGCCCCCGTCACTGCAGCGACCTGCCATCCGCGCGCGATCTGCGCCTTCAGGATGGCGCGCGTGCGGAACGTGTAGCCGCTCTGCAGCGGCAGACCGTGATCGAGGACGTGGAGGATGCGCATCGCCGGAAACCTCTGCCACGACAGTATTTAACGCAGCGTCAACCCGACGCCAGTAGAGCATTCCCACGTCCGTTCGTCCTGAGCTTGTCGAAGGGCGCGCGCGACCACCGTGCTTCGACAGGCTCAGCACGAACGACTTGAGGACGGCGAGGGATGATCGACAATTTCGCGCTGGCCGTAAGCCATGGACTGATGCTGCTCGCGGCATGGGTGCTGCTGACGCGCCGCGACCTCGACGACGAGCGCCCCGAGCCGCCCAAGAAGCCGCTCAAGCGGCCGTGATGAAGCGATAGTGCTCCACGATCTCGCCTTTGTCGGATTTCTCGCCGCGCTGATGGGACTCGCGCTCAGGCGGCCGTTCCTGTTCATCCTTACCTATGTCTATATCGACATCGTCTCGCCGCAGCGGCTGACCTACACGCTGCTAAACTCGGTGCCGATCTCGCTGATGGCGGTGGCGCTGGCGGTCGGGTCGTGGATGCTGGTCGACCGCAAGGAGGACAGCCGCGTCGCCCCGCGCCAGTTGTTGATCCTGCTGCTACTCGGCTGGTGCGCGGTCACCACGATGAAGGCGGACTTCCCCGCCGACGCGTTCGATAAATGGGACTGGGTGTGGAAGTGCCTGGCGTTCGCCGCGTTCCTGCCGCTGACGCTCAGGACGCGGTTGCGGATCGAATCATTGCTCACGTTCATGGTCCTGTCGGCGGCGTCGATCATCATCGTCGGCGGGATCAAGACCGCGGCGGGCGGCGGCGGCTATGGCTCGCTCGACCTGATGGTGACCAACAATTCGGGGCTCTACGAGGGCTCGACCATCTCGACTGTCGCGATCGCGATCATCCCGACGATCCTGTGGCTCGGCAAATACGGTACGATCTTCAAGCGCGACTGGAAGGTGAAGCTATTCACTGCGGCGCTGGTGTTTGCTTGCCTCCTCATCCCCATCGGCACATCGACCCGCACCGGCCTGCTGTGCATCGGCCTGCTCGCCCTCCTCAAGCTGCGCGATTCGAAGCGCAAGTTCCTCTACCTCGGGATGATCGGCGTGCTCGGGCTCGCGGCGGCGCCGTTCCTGCCCAAGACGTTCACCGACCGCATGTCGACGATCAAGAGCTACCAGCAGGACGAGTCCGCCGCGACGCGCGTTGCGGTGTGGAAATGGACCTGGGAATATGTCCAGCAGCACCCGATGGGCGGCGGGTTCGAAATGTATCGCCAGAACCAGATCCGCTACGACATCGTAAAGGCGGACGGCGCCAAGGACAATACCAAGCTCGACACGACGCTGACCACCGATCACGCGCGCGCCTATCACTCGGCCTATTTCGAGATGCTCGGCGAGCAAGGCTGGCCGGGCCTGATCCTCTGGGCGCTGATTTTGCTCGGCGGGCTGTTCCGCATGGAGGTGATCCGCCAGCGCTACAAGAAGGCCGAGGGCGACGAGGCGTGGATCGCCCCGCTCGCCAGCGCGCTTCAGGCGGGGCAATTGCTCTACATGCTCGGCGCGTGCTTCATCGCGATCGCGTTCCAGCCGTTCATGTTCATGCTGATCGGCGCGCAGATCGGGCTCGACACCTACCTCAAGCGCAAGCGCGCCGAGGCATCGTTCAAACCGATGATGAAGCGGCCCAAGCCCGCCGATCCACAGCCGGCGCTGGCATGACCGCCAACCACGAGCTCCGCACGCTGACCAGCGTCCGCGGCATCGCGGCGTGGATGGTGGTGCTCTACCACATCCGCCTCTCGATCGCGGGGCTGCCCCCGGCGTGGGTGCAGTTCTTCGCCAAGGGGTATCTGGCGGTCGATTTCTTCTTCCTGCTGTCGGGCTTCGTCATCTGGCTGAGCTGGGGTCCGCGATTGCGGGATTCCGGCTGGCGCGAGGTCCCGCATTTCCTGCAAAAGCGCGTCGCGCGGATCTGGCCGCTGCATCTGGTCGTGCTGGGCGGCGCGGTCGCATTGGCGCTGGTCTTGGCGGCGGTCGGACGTCACAACCCGGCAGAGTTCCCCTTCGGCGAACTGCCACTGCATGTCTTTCTGCTGCAGAATTGGGGGTTGACCGACAAGCTGGCGTGGAACGACCCGGCCTGGTCGATCAGTTGCGAGCTGGCGGCGTATCTGGCCTTTCCGCTGCTCGCCCGCGCGATCGATTGGCGCGCCTTGCCGAGTTGGCTGGTCGCGAGTGCCGCGGCGGCGTTCCTCGGCCTGCTCGCCGCCGCCATGTCGGGGGAGCCGTCGCTCGGCAAAGACATCACGCGGTTCGGGTTAGTGCGCTGTTTGACCGAATTCGCCGCGGGCAGCGCGATCTGTGCGCTGTGGCTGCGGTGGAAGGCCAAGCCCCGCCTCCCCGCCTTGCTGGCGTTCGGGTTCGCCGCCGCCGCATTCGCCGGTTGGGGCGCGGGATTGCCGGAGACGCTCGCGATCCCGTTCGCCTTCGCCGGCCTATTGCTCGGCCTCACGCTCACTTCGGGACTGCGCGGCAACCCGCTCGACCGCGCGCCGCTCCACTATCTCGGCGAGATCAGCTACGCGACCTACCTGTCGCACTTCATGCTGTTCGTCGTGTTCAAGCTCGCCTTCGTCGATGACGCCCACGCCGTCGCGCCCGTGCTGATCGCTCTTTACTTGGCGATGGTGCTCGGCTGCTCGATCGCGCTCTACCACCTCATCGAGCGACCGGCGCAGAAGTGGGTCAATGGCTTCAGCCTCCCAGCCGCAGGAACGAAGAAGCAGCCCGCGCATTCCTGACCTCGCAACCGCGCGAGGATCGATGACCCGATTAGTCTATTGCGACGACAGCCAACCCGGCATTACCCGGAAAAAAGTGCGGCACGGCTGGGGCTATTGGGACGCCGACGGCAAACGCATCACCGACCGCGATGAGATCGACCGGCTGAACGGCATCGGCCTGCCCCCGGCCTACACCGACGCGTGGTTCTGCCCGAAGGAAAACGGCCATATCCAGGCGGTCGGTCGGGACGACAAGGGGCGCAAGCAATACCGCTATCACCCCGATTTCCGCGCCCGCAAGGAGGACGAAAAATACGATCGCTGCTTGGTCTTCGGCGAGGCGCTGCCGAAGCTGCGCGCGCACGTCGAGGCCGACCTGAAGAAGCGGTCGCACGGCAAGCAGCGCACCGTCGCGGCGATCGTCAAGCTGCTCGATATCGGCCACCTGCGCGTCGGCAACGAAAGCTACGCAAAAGCCAACAAGAGCTTCGGCGCGACCACGCTGCGCAACCGCCACGCCAAAATCAGCCGCGGCACGCTCAAGCTCAAATACCGCGCCAAGTCGGGCAAGGAAAAGCTGCTGACGATCACCGACCGCAGCCTCGCGCGGTTCGTCAAGCAGTGCCAGGATCTGCCCGGCCAGCAACTGTTCCAATATGTCGACGAGGACGGCGAGCCCCATCCGATCAGCTCGTCCGATGTCAATGACTACATCCGCGAGGCGACAGGATGCGATTTCACCGCCAAGCATTTCCGCACCTGGAGCGCGAGCGTGATTGCGTTCGAGGCGTTGGCGAGCGCCGACCACGACATCGGCCTCAAGTCGATGCTCGAGCCGGTGACCGAAGCGCTGGGCAATACGCCGGCGATCGCGCGAAAATCGTATGTCCATCCGGCACTGATCGCGCTGACCAAGGGCGATCAGGCGCGGTTTCGCGAACACCTCGACCTGCCGCGGGCGACACGCTATCTCGACCGTTACGAGCGCGGATTGATCGCCTTTCTCGAAGCCGGCGCCAAGCCGCGGCGCAAAGCAGCCTGAAGAGAGTTCGATGAGCAACAAGACCGCGCCGCATCCGGCGACCGACCTGCGCGAGCAAGCCGGTGAGTTCTACAACGCCACAGTGGTGTGGTTCGCGACGCACTGGTTGCAGATTCTGATCGCGGCGGGCGCTGGCCTCGTCCTGTTTGCTACGCTCCATTTCGTGAAGGGCCTCGGCAAACGCCTGTGCGCACGTGACGCTTCACACACCGGCTGGGGCACGATCTTCGGCCGCGCGCTCGCCAAAACCAACAATTTCTTCATCGCGATGGCCGCGGCGCAGATCGTGGTCAGCTTCGCGCAATTCGCCCAGGCGCCCGCCGGCGTCGTCTCGGTGGTCCACTTCCTGTTCACCATCGCCGCGGTGTTTCAGGGCGCGATCTGGGCGCGGGAGATCATCCTCGGCGCGATCGAACACCGCACCGCCGCGGAGGATTATCACGGCGAGGCGCTGATCAACGCGATGGGGCTGATCCGCGTGTTGGTCAGCTTCGCCGTGTTCGCCATCGCGCTGGTGCTGGTGCTCGGCAATCTGGGGGTCAACGTCACCGGGCTGATCGCCGGCCTCGGCGTCGGCGGTATCGCGATCGGTCTCGCCGCACAAAGCATCTTCGCCGATCTGTTTGCCGCAATCGCGATCATCTTCGACCGTCCGTTCAAGAAAGGCGACGCGATCACCTTCGACAAATCGGCGGGCACGGTCGAGCGGATCGGGATGCGGTCGACCCGCATCCGCGGCACCACCGGCGAAGCGCGGATTATCGGCAACAAGAAGCTCCTCGACAACGAAATCGTCAACAACACCCAGCGCGAATTCCGCCGCATCATCTTCACGCTGGGCATCGTCCACACCACGCCCATCACGGTGATGGAGCAGCTTCCCCACCTGCTGAAGGACATCGTCGAAGATCACCACGGCGCGTTCGTCCGCGCCGGCTTCGTCGCGTTCGGCGCGCAAAGCTACGATTTCGAACTCCAGTTCGATTCGCCGAGCGCGGCGTTCCAGGACATGTTCGACATCCGCCATTCGATCGGCCTCGCGATCGTCCAGCGTTTCAACGAGGAGGGCATCGGCCTGGCCTATCCGACCCAGGTCGGACTGACGGCGGAGGAAGCAGGGCTGATCCAACCCAAGCGCGCGCGGGGGATCAAGGACTCGAACGAAACGATCGCCAAGCCGCCGTCATCGGGCGACACGTCGGCGGCGGACCAGGAGGGCGGCGTTTAAAATTTATCGCTTTTGCGAGCGTAGCGAAGCAATCCAGGCGTACCGCACAAACCTGAATTGCTTCGCTGCGCTCGCAATGGCGGAGAGTTCATCGGCAGGTGACGACGCCTGGCCCTAGCTTTCGAGCGTATCCTTCTTGCGGCCGAACAGCTTTCTGAAGCCGCCGGCGATGGCCGCGCCGGCGATGGCGAAGAGCACGAAGAATTTCTTCCCGAACACGAGCGCCAGCCCGAGAAAACCAAGCTTCTTCGCCACCGCGACGCCCACCCCGAGCCCGACCAGCCCGGCGAGGCCATACCCCGCCGCCTTGTCGGTGCCCGAATTGTATTCGGCATAGGTCGATCCGCTCGTGAACGTCGCGACCTTGCCGAAATCCTGCGCGGCGGCGCGCACTTCGGCCAGATGCGGCATGTCCCACAGCATGTTCATGCTCAGCACGCCTTTGCGCCCGAGCAGGCGGACATCGTAGTTGAGCGAATCCGCGCTTTCGCCAAAGATCCGGAAGTTGCGCGCCCAGATCAGCGAATGCGTGCCCTTGTCGTATGACGGCGGCTGCGCCCAGCCGACCATGCTCATTGCCGGATAGCCAGCCTTTTGCCGTTCGGCGTTGGTCGCGCCTTCGCCTTCCTTCATGTCGGCCATGATCTTGTCATAGTCGGCGCTGTCGGCGTCATCGTCGGTGACATAGCCGCTGTCGTCCCACGTGATCACCGCGCCCCAGCTGTTCTCCATCACCGACTTGTCGGCGGGCATCACCAATCCGAGCACATCGCTCACCGAACTCGGCGGGTTGCCCCACAGGTCGACCAACACCTTCTTCGCGTCGTCGGGGCCGAGGAAATAATATTTGGCGCCGAGGTGAAGCACCGCGTTCGCCGCGGGGATCGTCACGTCGCCGGACTGCTTGCGCAGGGTCTTCACGAACGCCGCCTGATCGGCGCGGGAGGCGGTGGTGGCCGCCGGCACAGGGTCGGCTAGCGCGACCCCCGTTGGCACGGCGGTAACGGCGAGCAGCAATGCGCCCGCGACGATCATCTTCCTCATAGTCCAGCCCCCTGGCGAATCGGTCGTCCCGACGCCAATGGGCCGTCAAATCCCGCCTTCGTCAAGCGACAGGAGAGTCGCGTTACCCCCTGCCGAGGTCGTGTCGACCGACACTGCGCGCTCCGCGACGAAGCGATAAAGGTAATGCGGCCCGCCCGCCTTGGGACCGGTGCCCGACAGGCCCTCGCCGCCGAACGGTTGGCTGCCGACCACCGCACCGATCATGCTGCGATTGACATAGAGGTTGCCGACTGCCGCCTCCGTCTCGACCACATCCCCGGCGCGCGCGATGCGGCTGTGCAGGCCCATCGTCAGGCCGTAGCCCTTGGCGTTGACCCGCGCGATCGTCTCCGACAGCTTGCCCGCGGGCCAGGTCGCGACGTGGAGGATCGGGCCGAACCATTCGGCGGTCAGATCCTCGATCGCGTCGAGCCGGATCAGGGTCGGCGGCACGAACAGCCCGGCCGCAGGCGCGTCGAGCGTCTTGAGCACCTTGCCCTTGGGCGCGGCGCGATAGGCCATCAGTTTGTCGTACGCCGCCTGATCGATCACCGGTCCGACATCGGTCTTGGGGTCTGCCGGGTCGCCAAGGATGAGCAAGTCCATCGCGCCCTTGAGCATCGCGATGACGCCGTCGGCGATATCCTCCTGCAACAGGAGCAGCCGAAGCGCCGAGCAACGCTGGCCGGCCGAGCGGAACGACGAGGTGACGACATCGGCCACGACTTGTTCGGGCAGCGCGGTCGAATCGACGATCATCGCGTTGATCCCGCCGGTCTCGGCGATCAGCGGAACGATCGGGCGGTCGTCGTCGGCGAGCAGGCTGCGCGCGATCTTCTTGGCGGTGGCGGTCGAACCGGTGAAGGCGACCCCCATGATGCGCGGGTCGGCGGTGAGCGCAGCGCCGACTTCGGGCCCGCCGGGGGCGAGGATGAGTGCGTCCTCGGGCACGCCCGCCAGATGGGCGAGACGGAGGGCGGCGGCGGCGATCAGGGGTGTCTGCGGCGCGGGCTTGGCGACGACGGTGTTGCCGGTCACCAGCGCCGCGACCGTCTGGCCGAGGAAGATTGCCAGCGGGAAATTCCATGGCGCGATCGTCGCCCACACACCACGTCCGTCGAGGTGAAGCGTGTTGCGTTCGCCGGTCGGCCCGGGAAGCTCGATCGGTTGCATCCCGTCGCGCGCCTGCTGCGCGTAGTAGCGGCAGAAATCGGCGGCTTCGCGCACCTCGCCGATCGCGTCGGGGATCGTCTTGAACGCCTCCTGGACGCAAATCGCCATCAGTTCGTCGCGGTTGGCCTCCAGACTGTCGGCGAGGCGCTCCATGATCGCTGCGCGTCGCTCGACCGGAGTGGCGGACCAGGCAAGGAAGGCCGCGTGGGCTTTGGCGATCTTCTCTCCAATATCGCCTCCCCGGCGAAGGCCGGGGTCCAGTCGCGACCGGCCCGAGACTGGACCCCGGCTTTCGCCGGGGAGGTGTTTGGAAACAGCGGCCGCGATATCGGCCAGCACCTCCCGATCGCTCAAATCGATCCCGCTCGAATTCTTGCGGTCGCCGAACAAGTCGATCGGCAGCGGGATGCTCGGGTGGCGCGCGCCGCCGACCGCGGCGATCTTCTCGACCGGGTCGGCGAGGATCTCGTCCTCCGACAACCGCTCGTCGGCGAGCTGATGCACGAAGCTCGAATTGGCCCCATTCTCCAGCAACCGCCGCACGAGATAGGCGAGCAAATCGCGATGCCCGCCGACCGGCGCGTAGATGCGGCAGTGATAGCCCTGCTCGCGCACCAGCCGTTCATAGAGCCCGTCGCCCATGCCGTGGAGCCGCTGGAACTCGAAGTCGCGCGTGTTGCCCGCCCATTCCATCAGCGTCGCGACGGTCAGCGCATTGTGGCTGGCAAAGGCCGGGCGGATGTTCTTCGCGTCGAGCATGTCGCGCGCCACCGCGAGATACGACACATCGGTCGCCGCCTTGCGCGTGAACAGCGGATAGTCCGACAGCCCCTCGACCTGCGTGCGCTTGATCTCGGAGTCCCAATACGCCCCCTTGACCAGCCGCACGTTCATCAAGCGGTCGAGGCTGTTGGCCCATTCGACAACCGGCCGCGCACGCTTGCCGTATGACTGCACCGCCATGCCGAACCCGTCCCAGCCCTTCAGGCTCGGCAGCGCGGCGACCGCGCCGATAATGTCGAGGCTCATCTCGAGCCGCTCGGACTCCTCGGCATCGACGGTCAGCGCGATGCCCTTGCCCGCCGCCTGCACCGCGAGCGCTTCGAGCATCTCGGTCAGCGCGGGGACACAGCGGTCGTATTGTGTGACCTCATAGCGTGGATGGAGCGCGGACAGCTTCACCGAGATCGAATGCCCCGCCGCCGGGTCGCGGCCGACCGCGTCGATCGCGCCGGTATAGGCGTTGAAGTAGCGGGCGGCGTCCTCGATCGTCCGCGCCGCTTCGCCGAGCATGTCGAAGCTGGCGGTGAAGCCGCGATTGTCGGGCTTGCGCATCCGCGCCATCGCTTCGTCGATGGTGCGGCCCATGACGAAGATTTCACCCATCATCCGCATCGCGGCGCCGACCGCCTGGCGCACGAACGGCTCGCCGGCGCGGCTGATCAGGCGGCGGAGCGGCCCCGCCTCGCCCTCGCCGACCAGCACGCGGCCGACCACCAGCCCCCAGGTCGCGATGTTGACGAGGCTCGAATTGCTCTCGCCCGTGTGCGCGCGCCAGTCGGCGTCACCAAGCTTGTCGGCGATCAGCAAATCGGCGGTTTCCGGGTCGGGCACGCGCAGGAACGCCTCGGCCAGCGACAGCAAGGCGATCCCCTCCGACGAATTGAGCCGATACTCCTGCAGGAACTGGTTCACCCACCCCTTGTTCTGCGCCGCGCGCAGGTCGGCGAGCAGCCCGGACGCATGTCCCATCACCCGCTGGCGCGAGTCGGCGGTCAACGCAGCGCGCGCCAATAGCGGCTTTAGAATATCGGGTTCGGGCGCACGATACTGCGCGGCCATCGTTTTGCGAGCGGAAGACGTGGCGTCGGCGGTCATTTTCTAGTTTCCGGTTGGGTCGGGCTTGCGGGACCGACGTTCGGGGGCATATGGGGCTCAGCGCGCTATGCGAGAAAAAGCCACCAAGGGGAATGTAGTGGGCACCACCATCACCATCCAGGAACGCGCGACGCAGATCGGCAGCGAGAACGTGTCCGACTGGGTCGAAGTCACCCAGGAGATGATCGACAAGTTCGCCGACGCGACCGGCGAC
>Ga0307517_10005257_pt1 | contig 19563 bp, 7 predicted proteins | sample 23_EM_MG_FD_194515 | JGI IMG/M metagenome (GOLD analysis project Ga0307517, IMG submission 194515) | Populus trichocarpa ectomycorrhiza microbial communities from riparian zone in the Pacific Northwest, United States - 23_EM | ecosystem: Host-associated > Plants > Roots > Unclassified | place... | reverse complement strand
GAGAAATAAAAAACATGAAATAAATATCATTATTTTTATTATTATTATTATTATTATTATTATTATTATTATATATATATATATATATATATATATATAATGTTAAACATATTTTAATTATGTTGTTTTTTATTTAGTGCTATGTAATTTTTAGCTTAGGCATCCGCATGACATGAAAAAAAATAATATCTGAACCAAACTACTCGCAAATTAATTTATCTAACTCATGATTTGACCTTGTTTTGCGTCAAGAAACGAGTCGAGTTTCATAATTATAGCACAATGCTTATTAAATTAATTTCTTAATATATGAAAATATTCAAATAAGACATTATTTATGGGATGCCAAAGGAAGTAAATAATTAATATATAAAGAGTAGTTTATTTTTTGAGGTCCTATTTTTTATACAAGTAAAATTTAAACGATGTTTTCTAAAGTTTATAGTATAAAATTAAATACTAGTGTCATTCTTAATTACTATATATCAAATTGTTTGATTTTTAAATTAATATTTAATTTCATTACATGTTATTCAACCAAATTTATTAGTTTGTAAATATTTTTACAAGAATAAAAATCATGGGTGACACTTCGTTGATGCTTTGATAAATTAAGGTTTTTTTCTTTACTGATGTGATCCAAACAACATCAAGAGATCCGTTAGGGGTTTAAGTTGGTCCAGTGATTAGACATGGAGCTAAGAGATTTAAAGAGGCTTTCAATGAACTTTTTCAAGGCTCATAGGCATGAAATTCAAAAAAATAAAATTAAATAATAAGGAACAATACTTGATTAATTTAATCTATGTTAAAAAAGAGTTTGCAGGTGGGCATTCAAACATTACAAAATGATTTAAATAAGAAAATTTACATATGCCAATTTTGACCTTTAATTATAATTTGGATAATAACTTAAGTATCAGAAGGTTCTCTGTACCAACAAGTAACTTGTTTTGTTAGAAAATCACAAACAAAAAATTAGACAAATAAATGCAACCAAGATATTTGTTTTCTTTTTCAATATTAAATTAGCAACTAAAATAAATAATAAAAATATGAACTAAAAGTAAATATTTAGAAGAAACATGGGATTGCGGCACACGCAATAACACAATCCTTAGAGAGAAAACGCTCTGTTTGCACAAGGATAATTTTGTATATAATACATTTCTGTCTCAAAATATAATAATCGGTTAGAGTTTTTTTAATGCAACAAAAACTCCACAAACCTTTAAATCACCCCTTTACTCTATTAAGTTAATAAAGTACAAGAAATGAAGTGTGATGAAAATTGAGATAAATATAAAAAACAAAGGTCTTAAATCATGTGCAGGGATATGTAACAGATTAAAATAGGAAAGTATTAACCATCTAGGTGGTGGCCCAGTGGTAAGAGCTTGGGATTAAGAAGTTTGCTCCCTCTGTGGTCTCAGGTTCGAGCCCTGTGGTTACTCATATGATGGCCACTGGAGGCTTACATGGTCGTTAACTTCAGGGTCCGTGGGATTAATCGAGGTGCGCGCAAGCTGGTCCGGACACCCACGTTAAACTAAAAAAATAATAGAAAAGTATTTCTAAGAGTTTTGATAATAAAAAAAATTATATTTTTTTCACCCTAAACACATACACACACACACTCAATAAAGGTATCAATTACCAAATAAATTTAAAACAATTACATATAATAAATTAATTTGATCATAAATGTAATCTCATTAATTATAGTAATTTTAACCATTTAAATCTTATACACCATTATTAAAATTTAAATGTAAGTCAATAAAATTTACTAATTACATAAAATAGCTACCATTAATATAATTTTACATCAATATTCTAACATGTTTTTGTAGGACAACTCATGACCATTGATCCCATCATTTCTTCGACTTAAGCTAAAGATCACATATGTAGTTTGAGTGTGTTTGTTTTTGAGGTAGTTTTTGTGGTTGTGGTTTGAAAAAAGTAAATTTAAAAAAAGTGTTATTAGGTGTGGTTAGTTGGATTTAGATACGTTTTTGGTAAAAATTGTGGTTGGGGTTTATATGCAGCAAAAAACATGTACTAAAATGTTTGGTAGTTGTGTGGTTGCGATTGCTTTTCAAAGTGCTTTTTACTTGGAAATGCATGAAAATAATATATTTTTATTTTAAAAAAATTATTTTGATATTAACTCATCAAAATGATCTAAAAACACCAAAAAAAATATTAATTTGAAGCAAAGGAAAAAATAAAAAATTATCAAATTTTTTCAAAAGCGCTTTTGAAACGCAAAAACAAACAGTGTTTTACGAAACTCAGTTAAAAAAACATATAATTGAGCCTGTTTGTTTCCGTGGTTGCTTCTGCTTTTGAAGCAAACCACATGAAACAATTGTTTGGTAACGAATAAAACACTATTTACTATTCATGGGCCCTACCATTATTTGTGTTTAAAATGCAGTGTCATTGAAAGCAGCTCGAAGTTGCTTCTCCTCTGCACTGCCGTGGAAAGGGAATTTAATTCACTCTCCACGGTTCACTTGAACAGTGGATAATGTTTTTATTGTTCCGACTGGATCGGGTCCGGTCCAAAGGTCCGACCTAGTAAAAAAAATTATTTTATTTTTTATTTTTAATTGTGTTTTATTTGAAAAACTAGTGTTTAACATTATTCAATAACTCTACATAAATTAGACAGAGATCACTTGATGACATAGCATTTGCAGAATTTGATCGCAATTCCAATTTTGTTCCTGATGATATTTCATCTGATGTTGTTGCGCGCTTAAGAAACGAAGGAAAATGTAGTTCTTATCGGATGTATTTCATACGTGATGGAATTGTAGATAATTTAATGGAACAATAAAAAATATTTTATATAAAATATTATTTATTTCATGATGTAATAAAAATAGTTAAATCTACAATATTTAAATTAAAAATCATCAATATATATATATATATATATATTGTTTTTTAACCTTAATTTGAAAAGCATTCTTAACCAAATACATTAAACTACTTTTTGTTCAACCTCAATTTCAACCACAGTTTTAATCAAACATATATAAATACAAAATCAACCTCAACCGAAAGTACTTTTTATAAAACATTTTTTTTCAAACTATAACTACAAAAGTTACCACAATACAAAACACACACTTTCCAATCTTGTCTGGAGTTTTTTCACGACATCATCAATATATATGTATTTGTATATGAGATAAATGATTTAGATTTTTTTTAAAAAAAAAATTCTCTTTCCTACTTTTTTTTTAAATATCACACTTAATAAGTTAAACTATTGAAAACAACATAACCTAGCTAGTAGATTAGGTTGCTCCTAACATGTATCTAAAATAAACTCAATGACTCAGTACTCGATTTGTACTATATTTGAAATTAAATCAACTAAACACAGTAGCTTACTCTTTTGCAGCCGCTATGAGTGGTGCAATCTATCAAAAACTAGGGTTTAAAGTTATGGCAAGTTTAAGTTCCTAATTACCGGGCACCAACATCTGACTTTATAATTAATGATCAATACAACAACGCCAGAAGAATCAGATTGTGGAATAATCAAGGGTGGTTATAAAGGTCTCGTTACCGTAACAGTGATAGAGAAAGTAATTAAAGAAAGAAAAGGCAAGGTTACGCACTTATGAATTAAAGCTAAGTATATGAAAGTAATTAAGATATAAAATTAATTCGAAGGTTACGCACTTAAAATAGTAAAAAATAACATTTTCTAGGTTTAATTCGAAGGTTTTCTAAGCCTCTTCTGGTTACACAAGTAGACCCTTTTATAGAATTAGATTTATAAAATTATCTAATAAAATTTAATCACAGTCCAATAATCATATTTAAAATTATAATTATTTTATCAAATTGCATGCCGATTCATACCCTTAAAAGTGATTAAAAAATTATCTTTCACATTGTAAATATTAAAAAAAAAAATGAGTTGCCTTGGGAGAACATTGCAACCAATTAAAAAAAAAACCCAAACTTTTCTTTGGGTAAGTGTTACTTTGAAAAAAACACCCAATGATTTATTTATAGTGGTTACTGCATGGGCGCGCATACCTTGGGTTCATACATGATAACCGCGTCCTAAAAGAATCTCTCTGACACTGGAAAACCTAAACCTTGGGTTTGAGGCTGTCCAGAAAAAGCATCTGCAGAATTACTACGTAAAAACAAGAATCTCCACAGTTACATGATTATCATGGCTTCTGGTTCAGCCAACAAAAATCCCATTTGTACTCTCAATCTAGAAACTAGAGAGAGAGAGTTTTGGTTGTTGAGTATGGTAAATGTTGAAAATTGATGGGTGAGAGCAAAGTTTTGTATCCATTTGGAAGAAACATTAATTGACTGTGCTGATAAATACTCATCAATGGTGAAGAAACATTTTACTTTAAATGAAACCGCGCGCAATCCCATACTGAATCTGCATTTACTCCTTCCCAACAATCTCTGCCATATTTTATGTGACATCTCCAGAAACACCAGAGCCAGAGACATTTAAGAGATTTTCGGACAAATTTTTATGCATCGAAATTAAATCCTTCCCTGCTTAGATCTTAAACAAGACATCTAAGAAACTTTCTTTCTCGTGAGTTCGTCCAAAATTCGAAGCCTTAGACGAAAACGAATAATGTACATAAAAACCCACTTGCAGTTCGGCAAGAACTTAATCTCGAGATACGTAGAGAAATCAGAAATATTTATGAAAATATGTAGTATATTTTGGAATTTGATATAGATAAAGAAAATTAAATTACATCTTCACCGGAGACACGCAGATGCCGTGTCTGCGCATTGAAAGCTAAGCTTCAATCTTTTTTATATATCAAATATTATTGTAGCAGACAACTTGCTGACTTTGCTCAGCACTCGTCTTCATGACAACCTTCCTCTCTCATTTATTTCTTCCTCCTATCTCTGTTTACAAATTCACAAGCTTATGTTCACTTTGTCGTGTTTAGAAAATGTTGCTGTAAGTAATGATACTGTAGCTGTCCATTCATGGTTTTTTTTTTTTTTTTTTTTCTTATAGTGCATGTTCAATGAAACATTCTTGAATTTTGTAATTGCTAGCTAGGGCCTCCACATCATGGCAGTAGTCAAGCAAGTGCATGCTCAATGAAACATTCGTGAAGTTTTATGGTGCATGCTCAATGAAACATTCGTGATTTTTTTCCCTTAAACTTTGTAATTCGTGAACTTTACTAAAATATTTTCCCCCAATTTCTAAAAATTTGAGCTATTATTAAATTTGTGGGACCTGTCGATGAAATCCAATATTTAAAGATTAGATTTTATTAAAATAATTGGTTGAGAATAATTCTTTGATAAAGTCAGCACTATTGTTTTCTAAAACAATGAATCTTTTCGATTCATTATGAAGTTGGAATATCTCATTTAAGAATTTTTTTTCCCTTCTAATTTATAAAAATTAATAAAAAGGGCAAATCCTGGGTCATTTAATAAATATGTTGTTTCTTGAAATCTCTTTTCTATTCAAAATTACGGTGTAAAGTGTATCTCTTTATTTTATTATCTTAATTAAATTAAATTAAATTTACTTAAGCTCGAATTAACTTTGAATTTCTCTTAGATTGATTCTACTTTTATTCCTTTTCTTTTTTTACTAATTCAATTTTATTTTTTAAAAAAGAAATAGCAGTTAGATATATTTAATTATATTTCTAATTTTTTTTCATAGTGGTGCTCATTGACGGCTCAATTCCTTCCTACCCCCAAAGGAGACCTTCTGCGTCTTTCACCTAGGATGCGCAAGATAGGCCCAAATCCAAATACCCAGAACAGTTTTCGAGGGAAAATTGGACATGATGGAAAATTTTGACGAGGAAAGACGAGAGTTTTGGAGGGAAAAAAACTACTAAATTCATCCCTGAATTATTACATTATTTTTGGATTAAAAAAATGACTAATTAGGTTATATCTAACTCATCCATGATTAAATGATGAACTATTTAATTTTTGTTTTTGCAAAAAACGAAAAGGAAATCCAGGAAAGAGCCATGCACGATGTTTACTTGCTGCTGTCGAAAACTATGGACTTTGCAACTTCATAATACATAAGAAAGTACAGAAATAGATTGCTTTCTGTGCTACAATGAATGAATGATTTTGATAGCCATTGAATTTTCTTTAACTGTTAATGGAAAAAAGAAAAGAACAGTCTTCATTAAGGCATTCTTTTCTGGGCTGGGATTTTTCGGTGAAACATTCTTCACATCCCTGGCTTTGCAGCACATATTTTGGCTTTAGTTTTCTAATAAAGCCATGGCGGCATTCATGATTCCTTTTCCTTTTCCTCTCAAAACAAGGGACTCCCCTCTTTTAAAAGTGCTTTTCACTGCCTTCTCCAGCCCTGCATTTATGGCCATTCGTCCTGATTGCTTGTCCTTTCGATCAAATGAAAGAAACGTGCAAGTGAATCACTGTATTTCATCTGGCATTCTCATTTATCCTTTCATGGAAGACGATAGATTTGAACCTCTCAAGGTGTATATAAACCTTGATTTGTCCATGGAAATCCATTTTCATGTGTCTCCATAAATGAATATACATTGGTTTTGCAATGCCCATTATAGCTTTTAACAAAAGCAGCCATTAGTTTTTTTTTTTTTTTTGTGTAAAGCATCCTACTAAGCTTGCAATTGATTTAAAATAAGAAAGGTGCTATTGCAACTTTTAAAATTTTAAAGAACAGTGTAAAATAGTGAATAATACAAGAACTTTATGTAATTATAACTTATCCTAAATTTTTTCCATATGGGTATATTACAATAATATTTTTCATAACGGAGAAAATTAATCCAAAATCTAAAATCTTTTTATGAATATACTCTGAAATCTTGAATCGACCTTCCATACTCCACACACCTGTGAAAAATAATCATTCAACCACGTTATTCAATCTAGTTTGGCTTTTAGACGTATTGATACATGTTGAGATATTATTTTGATTTAAAAAAAAATTAAAATGATATTATTTAAAAAAATTAAAATTCAAACTAAATCTTAACTAGATCTACTAAATTGGCTGAATCAATTTTAAGTTAATTTGTTTTTAAAATCCATGATTGTTTTCTAAAAAATTAATTTTTTATATATTTTTTGATCATTTTAATATACTATTATAAAAATTTATTTAAAAAATTAAATAAAAATAATTTAAAAAATAATTATTACTGCACATTAAAAAAAACAAACATTATTTCTTTCCGATAGACGTCCGCTGAGCCGATTGACACAAGGTCACAAGAGATGTATATTCACCCTAAATTTTACAACCACGCCGTGTTGTTACAATAAATTCACGTCCTGTGCAGGTGGTCCTATTGATGTCATAAAATATTGTTTTACTCCATGGCCGGGAGGCTGATCAACCAGTAATGTACAACTACAAGTCAGCCTCTGCCACCTGACATACAGCACATTCAATATGTTTGAAAATATAGTGAAAATTATTTTTTAAAACATTATTTATTTAAAAATATATTAAAATAATATTTTTATTTTTAAAAAATTATTTTAAACATAAATCTAAAAAAAAATTTAATTTAAAAAAAAATTAAATACAAAAATAAATTTACCTTTAAATCAAACAACGATCGCAAAGAATCAAGGGCCTAATTTTTCTCATGAATCAATCTAAGTACATTCGATCACTATTAATTGTGTATTTTTTTTTATAATATAAAATGTTTAGTCATGATTAATTTTTAAATTCATTAAACATTCTACAAATCTAATAAATAGGTAAGATATCATGAAAATGATAAACATGCATAAAAAAAATCAAACCCTAGTGTTGAGAAAGAAAACAGGTCCCTATGAATGCTATGCCACAAACTCAATTTGCTTGAATGTGTATTTCTTCAATCGTTAGCCAGCAGTACTAAAAGTCCAATCATGTTCGATTATGGAAAATGTTCTTCGTACTCCACCATTTCTCTTTACGTGTGTGTATATATGCCAAACACTTTTCTTTTCCTCTTTATTGAGGAATTGATTGGGACTTGGAATATTTAATGCTGAATGTGTATTTAGTTAAATATTAATCTCTTAGTTTCGTTCAATATCGAGCAAATAAAAAATCATCAAATATAAGAATATAAAGATTATTCCATGTATTATGTGAACTAAATAATCAATCATATCATTTAAATATAATTATATCAATAAGTTACAATAATTAACATAATTCATTATAGCAAACGAAGTTATTAAATTCAATCCAGTTATGGGATTATAGGTATTATTTTTATCCGTACTAATCAAAATAATATTATTTTTTAAAAAATAAAATGGGTTTTAATTGAAAAATTGAATTATAGGTATTAATTAAAAAGATCAAATTATAAAAGTTTAATAACACATGTGACAACAAATTAAACTATTTTAGCAAACATCCACTGAATTTACGAATTCCTTCGAATAGAATCACTCTATCACAATAATGTCAAAAATATGTAGTGTTTTATGGAATTGATTAATAGTTTTTTGTCTCCTACATTCGTTGCATTTATTTTAGTCTTATATCATTCAATCTCATCTGTATATATATATATCAAAAACGATTCGGTAAATTAACATCATGTTTTCCACACGCTTTTGATGAGACTGAGAATATTTTTCAAATTCACAATAATATAATGAGCTTCATGAACAATCACCAAGCCTTGATTGTTCTTTGAACACAATCTCCATTGCTCTTCATTAACATCCTCATCTTATATATAACCCCCTCCCCCACTCTCTCTCCGTCCCTCCCCTCATCTCCTAATATTTTTCTTTCTCTAACGGGCACCTTTCCGTTGTTTGTGAGTTTTCACTGTCCCTTTGGCTTTGCATGTGTCATCTTGGGTGTCTGTGCTAAGTTTCTGCAACTATACCTCCCTGAATCCCGTAAGATCGATCACCAGCAACAGAAGGCAAAGGTTAACCTGACTTTCATACAATGAGCTTAAAAGATACCCTTGATGGCGATAGTTTAGTCCCTTTCAGATCACCACTTTAGTCTCTATGTTTACTCCTGTTACGATCCTTTTTTCGATCTTGACAATCTCGAGAAATACTATTGTACTCGCCGTTTTCATGGATGCTATGATCATCTGCCTCTTGCTATTCCCGTTCACTCTCTCCGCCCTTGTTTAGCCTTTTCATTTTTTTTGCTCACTTCCCAGAAAAGTACAAGAAAAGCAAGTCTTTTTTCAAGAAGGAAATGGTCAAACGTTCGTTCAAAATGACTGAGAGTTTGTCTGATTTTCTTGAAGAAGTACAACCTGAATTTGGCGACACTGCCTTTGATGCAGATGATTTGTTTGCTATTTTTGAGAGTTTAGACAGTGTAACAGATTTCCCTCCGGTAACACCATTAGACGAAGCTGTTGTTAGCTCAAAAGAAAGCGAAGAAACAAGGCAGTTGGTGTCACAAAAGTCTTCATCTTCTAACGCTTTGCATGATTTTGATGAGACCAATAATGAGCTTGAAACTTCTCCAAAAAGCAAGAGACAAAAGATTTCAGCGTCAGCAGCAGCCACAGCTTCTTCAGATCAGGAAGTAAATCCAGATGGGCAGCAACGTATGTCTCATATTACAGTGGAACGCAACCGGCGAAAGCAGATGAATGAGCACTTGTCTGTTTTAAGGTCCCTCATGCCTTGCTTCTATGTCAAAAGAGTAAGCTTTTTCACTTGAATTATTTTTTTGTTTTCTTTAGGTGTTCTCCTCCATCTGTTCTTAGTGTTTTTTGCACTCTTTTATTTCTTATTGTTCTACTATATATGCGTAGGGAGACCAAGCATCAATAATAGGAGGAGTTGTTGATTACATCAATGAGTTGCAGCAAGTTCTACAATCACTTGAAGCCAAGAAGAAAAGGAAAGTTTATAGTGAAGTTCTTAGCCCTAGGATTGTTTCAAGTCCAAGACCTTCACCACTTAGCCCTAGAAAACCACCACTAAGTCCTAGACTTAATTTGCCCATTAGCCCAAGAACTCCACAACCATGTAGTCCTTACAAGCCAAGAATATTGCAACAAGGTTACCTTTCTCCTACCATGGCTAATTCACTTGAATCATCTCCATCTCCATCTTCTTCCTCCTCCATTAATGACAACATTAACGAACTCGTCGCGAATTCCAAGTCAGCAATTGCTGATGTTGAGGTTAAATTCTCAGGCCCAAATGTTCTATTGAAGACTGTATCTCCTCAGATTCCTGGTCAGGCTGTGAAAATAATTTCTGCCCTTGAAGACCTTGCCCTCGAGATTCTACATGTGAGCATTAGCATAGTAGATCATGAAACTATGCTCAACTCCTTCACAATCAAGGTAAAAGATGTCACTTCCCCTAGATTTAGTTTTCTTGCACCAATTTAATTATCATTCGATTTATAAGAGCAAAATAATAATTAATGGAGAAGAAAAGAAAGAAGGAATTTATGCACCAAGTAAGCCTCTTAAATTAATGGTAGGAAGACAGACATATCTACTCCTGATCTCGTCATGTAGTTTTGTTTCCTCTCTACCTCTCTCTTGTTAGCGGAAGAAGAGGAAAAAAGTTTGAGCCCAAACGGACATGGAATGTCACCTCATGATTATTACATGTCCATGGATAGAATGCTAATTTTTTTTTTCTTTTTATTAATAGTTCAATTTTCTTGGCCAAAATAATTAAACAATATTACAAATTAGCTGCACCTCGAAATTAATTAATGGTAGATCAGCACTGAAAAGGACATGACAATTCACTAATTAATTGTGGGATTAATTTATATGTACAAATAGTAAATATGGTTGTAGTTGTAATAGTAATTGTATGTGCATTTGTGAAAAAACACTTAATTGTACCGCACACTTGTGCTGATTTTGAAGTTCATTGCATGTCTCTCGATATCCACAACATTAAGTTTGCAGAAAACTAGGGAATTTTTTTATATAAAAAAAGACACTATGTGGTAAAATTTTTGAGAGAATGATACACATTAGAAAACTATTTGGAAAAAAAAAAACAACCATTTATGAATATCACAATCACTATTTTTAATAGCAATTCTTTAGTCATGTTTCAATATTTCATGAAGATTTAATGATCAAAAAATAAAATTAAAAATACAAGATAAGGTAATGTAACAAGAGAGAGAAAAAAAAAAGAGTCATCAGGAATATATTAGGGATCTGTTTTTAACACTCTTAGTATCATTAAAAAGATTTTAGTGAGACGATTCTAATTAACTTCACCTTGAAAGACCACCAAACGAGATTGTGATTAACCTGTAAATTAACCCTTAACCAGTTATGACCTCGTTTTATGATCTTTTAATGTATAGTTAGAATTGTCTCGTTAATCTTTCTAATTATACCAATTGTATCAAAAATGGAGTCCCGATATATTCCTAGTGATTCATTTTTTCTTTCTTTTTTTTTCCTTCTCTCATTCTCTTTCATGTCACACCAGCTTCTCTCTGAAGCTATTAGATCTTAAATCTCATCTCTTGGTTATTGAATTTTATAAAATTTTAGGTTGATTTTTATACATATTAATTTATTTAAAGGAGACATTAATTTTGAAATAGTAGTTATTTTCAGTAACGGTTATGTTCAAACCGTGCTATTTTTTTAATTTTTTCTAACATGTGTTATTTAAAAAATATATATTAATGTGTGTTAGAATAAATAAAGGAACTGAAAAATAGGGTATCTTTGCAGCCATTTGTCTTCACTGAGTTTGAATTCACTAAGGATTTGTTTTTGGCTCCTTTTTGCTCATTTAAATTTAGATTTACAGTAGCAGTAGTTTATTGAAGCTAATGATTGAAAGTTACTGCTTTCTTGACAGATTGGAATCGAATGCCAACTAAGCGCTGAGGAACTTGCTCAACAAATTCAGCTAACATTCTGCTAACTATCCCCCAAGTCCCAACCTAACAACTCTTCTGCTTCTTTATGGAAGGCATTTACTAGCATTCCTACATAATTTAATTAATGTAGTTGTAGAGGAGTCATGTCTCGTTGTAGCTGGCTAGCTAGATAGCTAGGAAGGCCCTTGTATTCCTGAGCATTCTCTCAATTTCTCAAGCTTAATTTATTTCATTGTATGGATTCAATTTCCATTTCATGATCAATCAAATTGCGTGTCTCTCGAGTGTCTATTCACTAATGTGTCAATGCTTCTCTTGCCCATCATGCTTTTAACAATAAATGAAGAATTATAGTCAAATTAATTATCCGATTTTCTTGAAATGGAAATCCAATGTTAAGTTGGTGATCACCGGTGATAGAACACTTGAGCATGCTTTTTTTTTTCTTTTTTGATAAATTACATGCATGAACAAGAGGATTTGAATTATCAACATATTCTACATAGGATCTCTTGCATACTCTAATGGGAATTTGAAGCTTGATATTAAAGTTGAGGGGACTTTGCCATATAAAGATTTCAATTTCAAATCCCAATTTCATTCAATTCATTCAGATGTTAAAAGGGGTAGCATAAAGTGAAAGTATAAATATATATTTCATCCTTTATTTTTATTTTTTTAAAATGAGACTAAATTGGTGGCACATGTTATTATACGGGTCGGATAAATATTTTTTTACATAAAAAAGGAATGCTCATGTTGTCAATGTGTTTCTAAGAAGAAAAAAAAACCCCAACTCAAGTCATAGAACTAATTAGATTCAATAAACATACTTCATTTTATTATATGATAAAAACAAAACAATCAACCAGTAATATTAAGCCTAATTCCCAACCAATTTAATATTAAAAAATAAAATTAAAAATAATTAAAAAAATAAAAATAAAAATAAAATTTTAAATAAAAATAAAATAACAGGTCACCTTATTGTTTTGAACACGTTAGATTCGTGATATTCTCTTGTGTAGACATCTAAAACAAATCATTAAGAATAATCCCAAATCATCACAAAGTTAAAGCACCGAATATAATTAAAGTCAAGTGATCAAAATAATAAAAAAAAAAAAAAAACAATGAACAAGAAAATCACCGTGTAATACTATTACAATCCACAAAGATTTCTCTATTGGGTTACAGTAAATTCACTAGCTTATTTAATTTTAGTTTTAGTTTCAATTTAATGACCATCTTTTGTAAAGCATCTCATCTCAGTTAGGCCATAAAAAATGGGAAAAACTTATTGTTATCCTTTTTCTTAAGGACGTGTTTTTTTTCTATAAAAGAGAATTATAAGTGTGTGTATCCTTCAAAAACAAAAGTAGTGCAGGTACAATTTCTATGGAGTGGACCAAATAGTTCAAGATTTTCCTAGCAAAAGGGGAAAAAAAAGACTTGACTTTTAAAGTTAAGAAATGGAGTGTTAGAAGTGTGAGCACATCAATGGACCGCTAGCCGAAACGCCATTACCCTATCAATGTCATTGCATTTTTTTCATCGAAAAGAATTATTACATTTTGACAAAAAAAAATATTCAATTTGAATATGATTTTTTTAAATTAATATAATAATATCGTTGAAAAAATATTTAGATAACTAACGAGTTATAAATATTATCTATGACTCGTTTTAAATTATATATTAAATCTTTTTTTTTTCTTCTCTCTCGCCAAAACACTCCCTCATAACTCTAAAACACTTTTATCTCTCTAAAACACTCATCTCTTTTTTTTTCTTTAGCAAAAATCACGGCAGCCAAGTTTTTTCTATTGGATTTTCCAGCCACCACTAGTCATTTTCACCATTTATATTTTACTCCTAGAGATATATTAAACATTTTTTTCTCAATTAGTTTGATGTAATTTATTTCTAATTAGTATTAATTTGATTTTTATTAAATTTTTTCAATGTGTTAACTCACCAAAACACTCATTTGAATAGCATCATGTATGTAGGGAGCTGGCCCCGGTCCTGGTCCCCTATAATCTTAGATGGAGATTGAAGGGAAGCTAGCAGGAAATTGCATGAATGCCTTAATGGAGGCATGGACCACAGGAAAGTCTTGCTTTCTTTTGAAATTGCAATTTGAAGCAGACAATTTATTGTTCTGTTCATATTTGTTTTGTTTGAAAGAAACCAGACAGAGATGTGTTGTCATCGGAGTGTAATTAGGTTGGTGGGTCTAGTCATCGTTGAGGCTTCCCGACCTCTAAGCTTGGAGCCTGGGCCTTGTCCGAATGCTCTTTCTGGCTAAAAGATCTTTTCATAGTATAAAACATCTTAGTCAATAATGGACCCAATGGCACTCCAAACTCCGAAGATGTAATACGTTAGACTTGTTCTTGTTCCATTGTTCTTAATTACCTAAGCTCCTTATGGCTCGTCCAAGGGGATAAAAGAAGGCCAGTCCTTTAGGCCTCTATGAAAATTGGGAATTTCTATTTGGACCCAAATTCGTCTTGTCCTGTAAGTTGGAGGTTTAACTCCCATAAAAAGAGAGAATGTCTAAAAGTATCATGACTAGAGTGTTTAGACTGCCGTAGCTTATGCTTTAAAATATGTTTTAAAAATATATTTTTTTAATATTTGTTTATGGTTTTAACATGATGATATAAAAAATTAAAAAAAATACAATAAAAAAATCATTTCAATATATTTTCAGGTGAAAAGCTATAAAAGTGTACCATAATATCATACATGTATTTCCCTGTAATTTATTAAACTTATTTATTAATCCTTGTAGGGTTAAAAACTATGTGTTTAATCCCTATTTCTTCATACTTTTAATAATTTACTCCCTCCATCGATCCAATTACTTTTTCAAAAAAAATTTTAAATTAGAATAAAGAAAAGAGAAGTAATGATATGGGGAATTATGATTAGAAAACAAGGTATTGTGAAGAAAAAAAAGGTATTATATCATGATGATTTAAATTACATGGGCTAATTTAATTATGAGTTTTTTTTTTGTAAAATATAGGGATTAAATATTAATTAACTCTAAATTTAAATTGTAAAATATTACATGTGCTCGGTATAAAATATATTGATTTATTTACCTATTGTGGATTTTTATAATTAAATACCAAAGAACAAATACCAAATTATTTACACTGCATAGAATTAAAATCTTGAAATAACTGTCTCACATAATGAAATCAATAAACAATTCTATATATATTTAGTGTGTTTTTGGTAGTGTTACAGGGTATTTTTAAAAAAATATTTTTTTATTTAAAATAAATTTTTTGTTTGTGTTATGAACACATGAAAACCATCAAAAACAAATATTATAAAAATTTATCAATTTAAGATTTTTTCAAACAAAATATATTTTTAAAATTCATCTAAATACCGTTTAAAACACAAAATCAAATGTAGCTTTAAGTAAATGATGCAACTGCAGACCTCGATAAAGGGTGACAAAAGCCCAAAAAAAATTATCCAATAAAACTATTTCTATCCATGTTGGCTCGATCAAAACAATACAATTATTAGTATTCCAAGGAAAGTAATACAACTAACTTGTGAAGATTACAAAAAATGTTACAGACAATTTTCCTGGACACCTAGCTCTAGCAAACTATTTAATCACATAAAGATTCTCTTTCACTCTCTTGTATTAATTAGTACAAACTGTGACCACTCACCAGGTGCAAGTGGCCTAAGTAATGAAGATTCTTATGCTATCTTCACTTTATTTAATCCCTACATTAATGGACCTAAGAGAGGAATCCTGAATTATCAAATGTAAAGTTGGGATCAAAGTTAACATTCCCAAATGGGAAATCCAGTCCAACAGTAGGAGAGGTAGTAGTTGAAGCAGCAGCAGAGATGATACCAGTAAGCTCAGACTCAGAACTTTGAAAATTCTTGTTCCCTCCAAAGCTATGTTGCATCTCATTTGGAGACACAGAATAATAGTTTGTGACAGAATCTGAAGGAGATATAAATGGTGGTGAGAAATTCCCCACGAAACTGTTTTCTACCATAGAAGGAGGAAACAAGGAATTATTTTCAGGTTTGACAGTGGATGTTGAAGGGAATTGGAATGTATTAGTTGGAAAAGATTGCTGATCATGAGAGTCTAAGTCTTCCGTCATGACTTTAAGTCCTCTGCGAAAGTTCGAGAGTAGTTCTTGTGTATGTGGATTGTTTTCTTGGTCGGGTTGGTTTTGTTGAGGCTCTATGGTGATATTAGTGCTAGGTCCTTGATTTTCTCGGAGTTGTGTGAGAGGAAGCAAATTAGAGGCTTGAGTGCACGTATGCCTTCCACGGTAGGTAATTTCAAAAATGGTTGGATCTTCATCGGACCTTTGCACTTGCTTTGTGGCTAAACAACCTTGGACATTGCGATGAGTGCATCTATAATAGCCTCTGCAAGCACAAAGAATCGTTTTGTTATGATAAAGTGCAGAAAAGATCATGAGAGCATATGATGTAATTATTAAAGATTAATTCATAATCATGGGATGCAATTTCATGATGGAAGAAAAAGGTACTCTAGCTAGTATAATCAGATATTGCCACCTGTTATGGTACAATTCTAGCTCGGTAGTGTGAAACCATGGACTAATTGATGTAAGCAAGTGCTGAAGTGTAGCTGCTTGGAAATTAACGAGACAAGCCTATGGGCTTCAAGTTCGAGGAAAGAAAAAAAGCGAAAGAAAGCTACTTTGAGCTATACTATTAGGAGGGGATTGGCCATAGAAAGCACTCTCCGGCGATGTATGACCTGAAGAGGAAAAGGAGAACGATTTTATGCTCCATAACTATGGAGAGTCAACCGGCCAGTTATTCTATTCCATCCTTTTAAAAAGAAAAGAACTCCAATACAATACATTCATACAAAATTTTACCCCGAGAACACACAATAAATCCAATACATGAAAGAATTGGATCTATCGGCAGCATTGTAATGTCAGAGGAATCATTACTGCTGGGCATAGAAAGAGATAGACGTCTATTCGTAAAATTGATTCATGAAGTGAGGCGAAAGATGCATATATGCTCCATTACTAAGGAGAGTCACAAACTTGTACGAGAAAGGGACTTGCTATGATTTGCATGTGAATCTAAAAGAAAGTCATTTAGCACTCTTTCTATGTGCATAAAGAAACCCATTTTAGAATTCATAATTCTAAGAAGGATAAATTAAGGATACCCACCTTGGATATTTGGCTCCAAGAATGGCTTTCTGCCCATACTTTCTCCAGCTAAATCCATCATCGAGAGGCCCTTCCAGCCCCATTCCTGGGTTAACTCTCACTTGCTTTGTCCATCTCGGCATGCTCTTTCTGCAATCAATTAACAATCCAAAAATCACAATCTTGCAATGCAAAAAAAACACTTCATGGACAAAACATTAAATAGGCTAGCTCATATATATGATGCAAATATCTATCTACGTACCTTGAACTAGAGCCATAATCTATTTGCCTCTGGTCCCTCGTATCACGGTCAGAGTCTTCACTCCGAGGACTTCCACTATGCGAAGGAGGCGATTCAGAATTTCTAATCGTAATCCCTCCAACTGGATGCAGCTCTCCCACTAAGCTAGTACCAAAATTTAGCATCGAAAGCGCCTTTTCATAGGAAGTTAAGATCTTCTGGACCAACACTTCACGGGTTTCTCTTGAAGAAGATGGCACGTTGAGATGAATTTGAAGTTGCTTTGCAAGCTCCATCCCTAGCGTTAGCTCCTCTACAAGATTCTTTTGCTCCCAGTCTCCCATGTTAGCCATTTATAGCGGCAGCAAAATATTAAACAAAGATGACTTGCCTAGGTAGATTAGCTAGTTATATATCTAGTATGGTTGCTAAAATATTCAAGTTAAAGGAAAAAAAAAAAACTCTTGTTCATATTCTAGGAAATAAAATAGCAGGTAAGGATATATGAATTAAGCTGATAGAATGAACAACAAGAAGCCAATAAGAAACATGGGTGCAAAAAACAAAAACAAAGGACGGAAGAGCCGAGTTTGGCAATATTGGACACAAAATCTGAAGCTAATGATGCGATGAAAAGGCTAAATCTTGAACTCTGGCTAAAACTAATATAAGATAAAGAACTCAGGAAAGTTGTTAATATGATATAGTTTTGATGTTGCTTGTTGATCTTGAAAGGGCTAAGTCTGATGAAGATAAAAAAAAAAGCTGAGGTGGGAAGGGAAGAGGTGGGCTAGAGATTTAAGGGAAGGCTAATTCTGAAGGAAGGGTAAGGGAGAAGTTTGACTGAGGAAATTGAAAAGCAACTTTCTACGTTAAGACTGGTCGTTGGTCATAAGAAATCTGATTCAAAGAATAAGGAAAGTCCAACTGCTGACCATTTCATTACACAATTTATTACTTCTAGTAGTCTACTTCCTTTTTTTTTCCTCTGGGCTAGCTACAAGATCTTAATTTCTACGAAAAATCTGTTCCATGCAGTAATTTGTAAACGTGCCAGCCGATATACTATCAGAAAAACTTGTTTGATGAAGTAAAATCGGCTTCCCATAAAACCAAGTTAAACGTGTAGGCCAAAGTATAAACACATCATAAGTGTCTGCTGTGTATATGCATGCCTTACATGCATGATCTTATAACATGAATCACAGAGTCATAAAACGTTGGTTCAATGGGAAGGGATGCTCGTTTTCACTCTTCACATGATAGTAATTTGAGTCTACTTTATAACAAAAGAAATTAGCAACGGAGGTTGGGTCTAGCAGTTGGGGCTAATCCTCCCAAGACGGCGAACACGGCTCGAGCCTCTCGCATGCTAGTGGTGCCTGCAATACATCGCGCCCTCGAGCCATGTTAAGGATTGGTCTCCTGATCCAAAAGGGGTCGAAGGAAATCTTGTACATTAAAAAAAAAAAAGACCAACAGACATGATCGAAAATTAATGAGTTAGGGTAACATTTAGCGTATAGAAATGAATATAGTATAATAATAATAATAATAATAAATGTAATTGATTAAGTAATGGTATCTAATTAATTTTAGATGAAGGATGAAAGACACTGAAAGTCAAAGAGGAACATGGAGAGAAGGGGACCGGGAATCTTCCAACATGCTTCCGAGTGTAGAAGAAGTTGATGGCGTGAACGTGACGTTTAGGTTCCATCTTTAGCTTACGTTCTCTTGACACCGTTGCGTTGCGTTGCGTTATCTTTTACCATATTCAATTTAGCAAGGGCACAAGGTGTCATCAAGACATGACAACTGATAATTAAATTAAAACTAAATTAAAAAAAAAAATCATCTTGAAATTACTGTAATCACTGCGGACTGCCCTATTCATTTGTTTTTTTTTCTTTTGATATTTTACGTTTTGGCCCTTTAATTCTTTTCCAATTCGGTCATTTAATGTTGCAATAGTATGGGTTTAGATTTGGTAGGTTTTTTTGTTTACTTATTAATGGGGATCTCAAGATATGGATTAAATATTTTGTTAATAAGCTTTGACAAACATTAAGCCCCTTTAATTTTCTTCCATGAGGGACTGGGCTACACGGGCAGGGAAAAATTTAAGTGTTTTTTTCTATTTTTTTTTTTTAATTTGATCCTTCTAGATTTGGTTTTTGTGAAAATTAACTTAATGGTTTATTTTGGTTTCCTAGATATAAAAACCTTGC
>Ga0307517_10005256_pt1 | contig 19565 bp, 19 predicted proteins | sample 23_EM_MG_FD_194515 | JGI IMG/M metagenome (GOLD analysis project Ga0307517, IMG submission 194515) | Populus trichocarpa ectomycorrhiza microbial communities from riparian zone in the Pacific Northwest, United States - 23_EM | ecosystem: Host-associated > Plants > Roots > Unclassified | place... | reverse complement strand
TGCTTGCCAGCCAACGCGTGGGGCGGTGTCTCTTCTCTTCCTCTATTTAACCTGTATTAATAATGTACATGCCATGCCATGCCGTGCCGTGCCGTCTCCATCTCTCTTCTTGATTACCAAGAGTTAATAAATTAAAAAATATAATCCAAAAATTGTTAAAAATACAGTGAAGCTGCAATTCCAAACGCCTCCTCTGTATTCTACCCGGACGTACAAAAATTGGAAAAGGGAGAATGATCCAAAGCATTATACGTATTTATTTACACTGCAAAGGCTGCCGACAAGACGCAGGTTGTGGTTCATTCTGTATTTTGTTGGATTGTTACCTAACTTTATAAGTATTTTCTCAAGGTTTTTTTTTATATATTACTCGGTGTTTTGAGATTGTATTTTGATTATATTTTTGAAGAGTTTTAATTTTAAAATATTAATATTAAAAAAATATATTAAAAAATATTTTAAAAGACAATATCTTTTCCGCAGGATAAATATATGATCATCCGAAAGAAGAGAAATAGAGCAGTAGCGAAGTGGTAGATTTTATTCCTTTCTTTTCAGCTTTTTAGTACGAGTTTTCACTTGCTTGCGAACTCTTATTTGAACAACAAAAACAAAAGCGAAAGCAAACACCCCGTCATCAATAACAATAAGACCCGATTCACTAACTGGGTCTTGTCCAGATCTTGTATTAGAACCTCACTTCATTTTAACTTGTTGCTACAGGTGAGTTTTTTTTTTTTTTTGAAATAAATTTTCTCTGTTTTGGTTAGTTCCATTTCTTACTTTCTTTGGGTAGTTTTTGAGGGGTTTCGAGGAGAATTTTAGTGGGTTTTGTTTTTCAAACCTCGTCAACTGTGCCATCTTTGGCCTTTAGTTAATTACGGCTTGTTTCTGGCTTTGAATTTTCTGGTTTTCCCTGTTTCGCTCTCTTGGATTCCGGTTTCGGTGTGGAAAAAGTTGATAGCTTTATTGATATCTGGTCATGTCGCATAATTGTTGATTGGTCTTCCTTACTTTAAGTTTCAGGGTCAGGGTATACAGCATTTGTTCTCTAGAACTCTCAATTTTCAGGGTTTCTGGCTTCTGGGTTTTTGAGAAGTTGGGGACTGCCTTCTGCTTTAGGTGGGTTTCGGTTTGTACGCTTGTTTATTGTTTTTATTAGGGTTTTTTTAGTAGTTCATGTTCAAGGTCTCTTTTTTGGGGTTTTGGGATTTGATGATTCTGTTAAATCGAACTTCATTTTGTTAATTTTAAGGTTGGTTTGGGGTTCTGAAGTTGATCTTGTTGAAGCTTAGGTTATGTTTCTTTGGGTTTTGGCTTCTGGGTTTGAGAATTTTTATATTCACACCTGCTCAACAACGGGGGGCGACAGCTGTTTGCTTGCTTCTGAGTTTTATAGTTGACTGAATCTTTTGTTTTGGGTTTAATTGGATCATGCAAAAGGTCTCCTTTTGCAATTTGCCTCTGAATTTTAAGAATTTGTGATTGTTTTAGCTCAGACTTGGTGTTAGAAAAAGTGTTTCAAGCATCAAAGATCTCCTATTTTGGGATTTAATATTTGGAATTGATTTTTTAGTGCAGGGTGTAGAGTACTAAAAAACATAGTATCTGCCGTTTTTTCAAATAATAACTTGTTTTGTGCTTTGCCAGGTCTATTATCGGTGCAGTTATGGATTCCCCTCAATCTGTTGTGTCACCATTCAAGACCTCTGTTGGCTTTGAGACAGAGAAGCAGAAGTATGATTATCCAGTTCAGAGCACTGGCAGCTTCTCCAAGGGAATTGAGATCCACAGAAACGATGCTGTGGTTGGCAATCTCGAAGATTTTGTTGGTGTAGTTGAGGTTTACATACACCAGGCTAGGGACATCCAAAACATATGCATTTACCACAAGCAAGATGTTTATGCAAAGTTTTGCCTGACTAGCGATCCCGAGCACACTGTCTCCACCAAAATCATCAATGGTGGTGGGAGGAATCCAGTCTTCAATGACAGTCTGCGGCTCAATGTTAAGACTGTTGATTCCTCCCTTAAATGTGAGGTATTCATGATGAGCAGGGTGAGGAATTATCTGGAGGATCAGCTGTTAGGTTTCGCTCTGGTGCCTTTGTCCGAAGTACTAATCAATAATGGGAATTTGGACAAAGAGTTCTCTCTTTCTTCAACTGATTTGTTCTACTCTCCCGCGGGGTTTGTTCAACTATCTCTATCATACAGTGGAGCTTCACCAGAGGTAATGGCGATTCCAGCAATACCCACTGCTTTAGCTGCAAATGGAACTATTCAGGATTCAGAGATACAGGAATCACTTCCTTGTGAATTCGATAAGATTGAGTTCCCGGATCCAAAGGTTGTGAATGAAAACCAGATGATGGTCTCTGAGTATTTTGGAATTCCATGTTCCAGTCTGGATTCTGAAGCCTCTGAGAGCTTGGCCACCTCTGATACTGAAAATTATCTCAGTTCAGAAAATGGAGTTCATGTCGTGGAAAGCTTCTCAGCTGCCACTTCCGATTCAATTCAAGTTCCGAAGCTTGGCTCTCCTCCAAGCAGTGTGTCAACTAACGGTGTTTCTTCTCCTTCTGTTGATGCAAGTTCAGAAACCTCTGACAGCCCAGCAGCTTCTAAAACACCGAATCTGGACCATGTCTCAGACCGTAAAGAGAGAGAGAGTACAAATGTCAGAGATGGTGAGACTGATTCCTCTGGTGGAGCATCAAATGAGAAAATTGCCAAACCTGTTATTACAGTAAACATTGAGCCGGAAACAAATATGGTTCAGCAGGACATAGTAGACATGTACATGAAAAGCATGCAACAATTCACAGAGTCACTGGCCAAGATGAAGCTTCCTTTGGACATTGAAAGTGGACCAACTAGTTCAGGAAGTTCGAGCTCTGATAAGAATGTGCAGGCATCAAAGAACACTGGTTCCCGTGTGTTTTATGGGAGTAGAGCTTTCTTCTGAGCTTTGAGTTTTCTATTTCAGAGGAAAACACACAGGTGACTTTGACTTTAGCTTGGTGACTAAACTAATAGTGAAGTGTAATAATGTATCATGTAGTGTGTTGTTTCCTTCTGTATGTTGAGAGACGGGGAAATCATGACTTGTACGTGTTATCAGCTTTGTTTCATAACAACTGCTGTTATACATGAAAATTCCCTCTTTCGTTGTTACTTTCCTCTATGTTTATTCAAGTTTTAATAATTATGAAATTGATTTTCATCTAATTATAAGCTAATAATTAGTGTAATCATATTGGTGTCCGCATTCACATGGTGATTTTAGTTGAAAAGTCAAGAGTGGCTAAAGCTTCCATGATTTTGCATAATTGTGTCCACAAATATCAGTCGACATTAATGTCGTCTTCTTCCCTCCATACTCAGACTATGCTAGAGTGTCCTCCCCGAGGAAAACATTTCCTTCTAACTAGACAGGTTTTTCTTCCAATTTGTGTGCTATTCTGGCATCGATATTTGCTATTATTATTGTTGTTTTTAAATTGTCATGTGGACATTAGGGAACAATTGCCTTCAAAATGGATTCTTCCGATGCCTATATGACATTACATTGTGATCTTTTTCGCGAATTTATCTAACCAATATTATATTAAAGAATCACTACAAGCTGGAATGGAGGAGGTCATTTTGTCACCCTTTCTTTCGAAACAACCGCTACTGAAGACAACATGCATGCATATATAATGAAGAAAAACAACGAGAAACACCATTTCCCATACTCTCATGCATCTCAATAATTTTAAATGGGCACTTCAATTATTTCATTCGCCCTCATAGTATGCCTTCTACAGAAGCATGCAATTTGCTCATCAACTCTATTTAAACTCTCCACAATCCAAACTTCTCTGCAATATCCTTTCCAGTTGAGCACCTGCGGTCCCTTTAAAAACCCAACCACTGCTAAACCTGCTCTTAAATCTTGTTTCATGTCTCTTGAGCTTTCTGCAGCCCTGCTTCTGTTCCTCCTGCTTTGTGCTGCAGCCCCCACTGCTCAAGCAGCAACTGCTCCTGCTGCACCACGTTCAAAAGGGAAGAGCCAGTCAGATGGGCAACTTCTCTGCTCAAATCTGGTATCATCTTCCCCATTCCAGTTGCCAGATGCGCTCCTATCTTGTGAGAAAATGTTAAAAATTTCATGAATATCTTCATGTATGGAGCCAAACTCTTTACTGCCATGATATCAACCTGCGTCACTTCACAACCAATCTGATCTTCAACAACATGCATTTCTCCCCTAAATTCACAAAACAGGTGCAGACAAAGTGCAGTCATTCCAGAAATCATGTTGGTGATCAATCTTCTCGAGTAATTTTCTGTTCTAATGAGAAAGAAAAAGTGTGGCACTTTCCTTTTCAACTTGGTTATTGTAGCTCACAAGGTAATTAATTCACTTTGCGTAGAAGTTCAATAAGGAGTCTGCGCTCATAGAATTTCAGTCCTTGTATCTCCTGTTTCAAGTCTCATATTTCTTGTTCAATGATCTTGAGTCTCTGCAATACTTGTTCCCCCCTTTGCAATTCCAGCAAAGCTTGGAACCAGTTTGTCAGGTTCATTGCCTGCAAGATCTGCTCCATCTAGAGAACTATCTGGTGGGTCATCCAACTCCACAGCAAGGTTGTACAGGTGGTCATTATTTCGACGGTGCAGTACTTCCTTGAAGTCATCATCTGACAGGAGGTCTCGAGCCAAATCAAATCCAGCTCTTGGAACAGGTCTTCCAGAGTCTGAAACTGGATTCCAAGTGTGTTGATAATCATGCATGCGTTCTGCAGGTGCTGAGAGCAGTGCAGACTGCAAGTTGCTCCATGTTGGTTTTTTAATGCCATGATTCTGTTATGAAGATGAACCTGGATTTGCCAGCAAATGAAAATTAGGAGATTGCAAATTCCTTGACTATGTCAATCAAACACGAGCGATATCATGGTGTGGCTATGTATACGATTTACAATTCCACGCTATGGCTTGCATTCAAGCTACATTTAAGAATCCAAGGAGCATATAAGAGTTTATTCTTGCATAGAAAATAGTTAAAATTTATATTAGATACTCGATGCAACCTGCAGAATGTATTTTATCCATCTAAAAGAACAAAAGGCTGAATATTCATGCAGACAAGCAACAGATCTAAAAAGTGAAGAATAGGATTAAAAATTTCTGAGGTTGAGAGATTGTGGTACTTAAAGGAGGCGAATGTTTTCAGATACTTTAAATACTTCAACTTCATCTACTCTTGAGGTAAATGAAGTAGAGAAGCAGGATTACATGGAAGTATCAACTCAAAGTTTTATGGTAAAAGTTGCATGATTTTCCATGATATACACTTGCTCTTCACATTAGTCTTTATTCTCTTTAGTGTTTAAATTATATTACTTGTATAATTAGAATGCCAGTAAATTCATTCAGAAGAATACAAGAGTGTAGTTTGCAGCATCGAATTCTCTATGCAGTGTAAAGCTTACTTTCATACTCAGAAACTGAGTTTTAGCTTATAAGAGATTCAATTATATAGCAAAGCAGAAGCAACAATAAAATAATAGTAGAGAGGCCAGAAAAGAAAGAAAAATTGCCTGTAAAAGAGGAAAGAAGCCTGGTGCAAGACATGTGTGGCTTGAATCCTCACATTCCAGATGCCGTCCGGCATAATTGCAGTCAGTCGTACTTAACTGCCATCTCTGAGGCTTCCCTCTGCCTTCTTGAAGAATTGAAGGGATCAGTAGCAGAGAGTACGGATCTGATGGGTTTTGTTCATAGCACAGTTCTAGTTTCAGCATCTTCATCACAAGGTCGCTTGCCTCAAAGCTTTCAAATACTTTCGAACCCATTCCAGGAATTTGACTTTGCAAACTTCCTCTCAGAATCTTCTCCACTTCCTTTCTGCTAACGAATCCACTCTCCATGGAACTTTTCTTTCTAACATCTAATTTTACTAGTTGGCCAAGCACTTCACTGCAGAAACCACTCACGATCTAGGATAAGGAAGCCTAATTCTTCAAAATATATAACCTCACCTATGAGATGAAGGCAAATAGCAACAGCCTTCGTCCTTATTTCCACCTTACCTTTATTATCATGTCTTGATCGAATTCTCAATGGTGGAATCTTCACTTGGGAAAGCTCATCATATTATTTCCACTTCATTGCAGGCTTGTTCTAATTATCTGCTCTCCAGTCCCATAAAATTTGAAATAGGTCATTGCAAAGTTGATAAACTCTTGACAATCTTTGGGGAATTGTCTTGTTTGTCTTTCGAAGTTGATGAGCGAGTTTGATACGGGACTAATAAGAGATTTAAGAAAAGTAAGACGAGAGAAGTAAAAAACTAAGAATTAAAAGAAGCTTAAAAAAAGAAAGAAATAAGCTGAAGCTGAAGCTGGGGGATTGGAAAACCAAAAGCATGCAACTTTTTATCGATTTATCATAATTTGACTACAATGTCAAATATATATATAAACAATAAATTCTTAAAACAACGAACTATTTAGTTTGGCCTTAAACTAAATGAAAACCTTAAAATAAAATTAAATCTAATAGCAAAAATAAGAGTTCAAATAATCTGAAAAAACATAAGATAAAGTCCAATCTCCAAACCATTGAACAATAATTAGGCTATCCTCTACCATGAAAGGTCATATGCGTTCACCAAGCATGTCTTGAGTCCATTATCCCTACTAGAGTTTACTAACCGATGCAAAGAATCTCGCATTAACTGTGAATACAATGGGATATAAGTTAATGAACCCTAGAAATTTGTCTCTTACCCTTTGAATTGAATTCAGAGTAAGCTGTGGGTTTTGTGATGGTTGATTGATTTTATCAAAATGTGTAAGAATTGGTAATATGCATTACAGGAGTCAAGGTTGTTAAAAATATTTTTTTAACACGACATGAAAAATACAATATAAATTTAAATTGTAAAAGCATAAGTAAAATCTTTTAACTAATTATATAGACAATTTCAGCCAAGAATTAAATAACAATATAACACAATTAAGACAAAAGTGAAATAAACAATACAAAAGTTCAAACATCTTATAATACTTAGTTCAAATAAAAATCCATACATAGTTTAATTTAAAAATCCCTTACCATATAATTATGTCTATAGAATTTCATTAACTAATAATCAACAAGTCTAAAACAAATAATCTGCTGGTGTGTCATGTAAACTAAAAACCAACATTATTGATTTCATCTTCCTCATTATTTCTAAGATATTCATCAAGATCATTACCATCTAAAGAATTATTAGTACCAACACCAATATTTGAACATTAGCGCTACTACCAGTACCAACACCAATATTGTCAACAATATTTAACTCAAAACTCCTTAAATTCTTCGAATTGACTTCAATTTGAATATCTAAATCATCTTCAATACCATGACTATCCATTTTAACATCATTAGAATTTTTTTCTTCATCACTTTCATCTTCTTTATCATTTTTTCTTCGTGTTACCAATAACACCAAGAAAATCAAAGTTTGATGAACCAATATGATTTTCTCCCTTAGTTATCTGATTATCGTCTATTAGAGAATAATATAAATCATATCCTAGGACCTCACCTAACAGCTTAAGCTATTGGGTTGAGATGATTCTTTGACATGGTATCAGAGCCTTGATGACCAAGTGGTCACGAGTTCGAATCTCACCACTCCTATTTATTTGATAAAAATCAAGCACAAGGTAATGTGGGTCTATGCAAGTTTCAAGCCCAAAGGGCTTTCACTTGAGGGGGTGTATTAGAGAATAATATAAATCATATCCTGGGACCTCACCTAACAGCTTAAACTATTGGGTTGTGATGGTTCTTTGACATCGTCAGATAAGAGATCATCTGGAACTTCATCAAAATTATCAACAGGCTTGTTGACTTGGTTGTCATTGAATTTCAAATTGCACATTACAAACACCAAGTCATTCATTTCTTCATAGTGCAAACAATTTCTTAACCTAAGCAACCAATTCAAATTTATAACTTATTAGATTCTGATTAAATATAAAAATATTAAAAATATAAAAAACTCATCATCTCAAATATACTCCAGTTACGCTCACATCCAAATGAATTACAAGTCAAGCTTAGAACTCGGATTGCAGACTTTTGTAATTTTGGACAATCATCCCCATAAGAATCTCACCATTTAGGTGGAGTTTTTTTTTTATTTATTTCTTGCTATCTTGGCAGCCTCAATGACAAATAACCCTTTTGCACATTTCACTTGCATCAGCCACCATCCTTTCTAAGCATTGATACAATATAATTTTAATATTGGTATTAACCTTAAAATTAGGATTATAATAAAAATGAGGATTCAAGTAATAAGATGTTGCTGCATGTAAAGGTCTGTGGAGTTGAAGTTCCCATCTTGCATTAACAATATTTCATATAGGTATATAACTACAAAATAATAATAATAAAATATAAATAACAAGTTAAAGAATACAAAATTAAAATAAACATAAATGATCAACTACTAGTAATAAATAAACAATTAATAAGATAGATAATTGATACCTTTTTTCTCACATAATCAAAACTCACTTGTATCTTCTCTTTTGTTGATCCATTGGTTCATATATAAAATCCATAGCTGATTTCTTATCTGAATCAATTGATCGAAGAACTTTAATTAGAGGATATGCTGTCTTAATATATATAGTGATATCAGAACAAAACTTGTTGTCTAAAACATAGCTTTAAATTCACTTCCCTTCTTCTATTTTTGAAGACCTACATGACCTCCACTAGTTAAAAGTAAACATTGTCATTAGCTATATTTTATAATCATTCAAGCATCCTAGATTCAAGTAAGTAGTAACAAACCGAGTGGTAGTAAGCTTAATCAAATCCTTTTCTTTTGTAAAGTGCCTTAGTATGGAAATAAGAATAGTTCTTGAATAAATATATGAGGTAATTATCCTCCCTTTAGAAATAGTTACTTGAAGGACCTCTAGCTTATTCTTAGAAAATCTTCCAATATCAAGTCTATACAATGGGTAGCATATGGTGTCCAAAACATTCTTTTTTCTCTTTTTCATCAGCAATTGTCCTGTTACTTTATAATTTGCAGCATTAACGTTGATTACTTGCATAACATTTTCCTCTCCAATTCTCTCCATAATAGCCTCCAACATCTCAAATATTTTATCAGCAGTTTTGGACATATTAGAGGTATTCACCGAGTACAAAAAAAATTGTTCCTTTAGGACTATTAATCAAAAAGTTGCAAATAGAATGTTTTTCCATCCATCAAACATTATTGAAAACCTTTTTTTTTTAAAAAAAAAATTCTAGCTTATACTCCTTAAGTAAGTTCATTGTTTGATCTACTTGCTTCAAATACTTCTATCTAATAAGGTAGAAAGATAGAGTATAGAAGATATCACCTGAAACAACGAACACTGACAAACCTGAAACATATTTAAACAAATATAAGAAATAACAAAACAAAATAATATGCTATTAATAAAAACAAAAGACACAAGGTTTCACAAATGAAGGCTCAAATCCAATATTCTAAGCTTTTTACGGCTTTCCATAGTTGACCAATTTATACGACTTATCGAGGGATCAATTACAGGGATGAAAGACTGTAGTTGATTAAGCAGTTGTTCAGCAGTAGCAGTAGAGATTATAATTTGTCGTGCCGAAGATGTTAGAAATTTATGTTTTGCAGCTTGATCAAGAAAATACAACAAATTATCATAAATACCATTAACATTTAACAAACATATAGGTTTATGGTGAATGTGAAGTTGGGCCCAAGAGGAAATATGAAAGATCTCTTCCAATGTGCCCAAACCACCTGGTGAGGCAATGAAGGCGTCAACATGGTTAAACATTGCATTCATTCGATCAGACATTGTGGAGACTTGTAGTTCGTCTCCAATTGTTTTTCCAATGATGTCCCCATTTGCTAAAGCTTTGGGGACGACCCCCAAAACTTGACTGCCTCCTAAAAATGCAGTTATTGACACACCCCCCATTAACCCAAGGCTGCCTCCTCCATATACTAAATGAATCTTTCTCTCAGCTAGTACCTGACCAAGATGATTTGCTAATTCTAAAAACTCTTTTTCTTTCTTAGGACTGGATCCACCGAAAACACAAATATTTCTTATATGATTACTTGAGGAACCTGACATTTCTACACACTTCTATATCTGTTGAATGTGTGGGTTGAGTAGAAATGAAGGGAAGGAAGAGAAGATTTTATAGATGAGAAATTGAAAATACAATTATACCACCTATATGTAGGTCAGCTAGAGTCTCTCTCTCTCTCTCTCTCTCTCTCTCTCTCTCTTTGTGTGTGTGTTTTTTTTGAAAACATGTGTATGTATAAGTAGTTGTGATTGTGGCTCACATCTTCCCTTGGTTTTACGTCAAAGAACGGCTTAAACGCCTTCTATGGGTCGGGGTAGGCTTCCCATCTAGTTTTTTAAAAAACTGACAAACATGGTCTTTTTAAGTTAGATTCTGAAGACTATGATGAGCATGTTCTTTATGAAAATAGGGCTATAAATCATGAATTGCACGATGCACATCTCCACTATGATGAGACTTAAGAGTCAATAGAAGATTATCTAAAGACTCTCTATGTTTTGAAATAAATCCCACCTTTTGATAATTTTCATAGGTTTTGCAAAATGCATGTGAGTCCTTGAACATGGTGGGCCAGTAAATTCCACTTTGTAAGATTTTTGCAGTTGTCTTTCTTGATGAGAAATGACCCCCATATGCCTCGGAATAACAAAACTTCATGACACTACTTACCTCATTGTCAAGAATGCATCTTTGATATATTTGATTAGGATAATATTTTAATAAGTAAGGGTCATCCCAATAAAAATTCTGCACATAGCTCAAAAACTTTCTTTTGTCTTGGGTATGCAAATGAGCTGGCAAAAGTCCTGAAGCAAGAAAATTGTCAATATTAGCAGACCAAGGTATTGAACTAAGAGAAAGTAAAGATTCATCAGGAAAGTAATCATCAATTTGTGTGATGTCAGATGTTGAATCTATTGTCAATTTTGACAAATGATCCGCAACAACATTTTCAGTGCCTTTTTCGTCCTCGATTTCTTCCTATTTGAAAGTTTCAAAGATTTTAGAATCGTGATTGACTTCCCTTTGTTTGGTCATTGCATGAGGAAATGGAAGTACTGGTGGGGAATCAGTCTTTTCTTTGCAATGTTCAGGTTTAACCCCTTCCTTACCCTCATAGATTGACTCATCATCTTTCTCATAAGGTTCAAGAATGAGTTTTTTTAATAACCTTACCACTGTGGAGAGTAATGACTGATTGGACTTGATTTATGTGTTGGCTTCCGGAACTACTTGCATTTGCATTGTATTGCCCCTTGGGATTTTGCTGTACTTCAGATGGAAACTTACCTTTCTCCTGAAAACTGAGAGTAGATGTGAATTTTGCAAGAGTATCTTTCAAATCAGCCATAGTTTGAGCATTTTGAGTGTTGATTGTCTCTTGCTTTTCAATGAATGCATGCAAAGTTTCCTCAAGATTTCTTCTAGGAGGGGAAACATAAGGAGGTGCATATCCATGAGAATTTTGAAAATTATGACGTGCTTGAAATGGTGGCTATGAAGTTTGTGCGTTATTGTTACCACTCTTCCAACTGAAATTTGGGTGATTTCTCCAACTAGGGTTGTATGTTTACGAGTATGGGTTATGATTGGGTTTTTGAAAACTGTTTAAAGTATGGGCTTGTTCATGGAGGCATTTCTTGAAAGAAGACAAAGTTGGACAGTTATTGGTTGAGTGTTCATTGGTTTCACAGATTTGACACACAATTTCCTGAACAGATTTTAATTGACCACTCTTTTTCAATTCTAGTGCCTCAATTTTTCTAGCTAAAGATGCAAACTTGGCTTGGAGGTTATGATCTCCCCTAAGGTTGTACATTCCTCAACTAGATGTATGAGGTTGAGTTTTACTTGGTGCCTCATAAGTGCCTGTAGTGTCCTAATTTTGAGCATTTTCAGCTAACAAATCTAGGTACTCCATTGCTTCATCAGGGTCTTTATCTTTAAAAGTTCTATTGCACATCAATTCTACCATTTGTTTATCTTTAGGTGTTAACCCTTCATAAAAATGTGAAACCAATCTCCATGTTTCAAAACCATGATGAGGGCAAGTATTAAGCAAATCTCGATACCTATCCCAATATTGGTAAAATCTTTCTCTTGGTTTTTGAGTGAATGTGGTGATTTGTCTTTTGAAAGAGTTTGTTCTGTGAGACGGAAAAAACTTCTTTAAAAATTGTTGTTGCATTTCATCCCAAACACAAATGGATCCTGACCTAAGATTTTATAGCCATGTTTTAGCTTTATCTTTTAATGAAAAAGGAAAAAGCTTTAATCTGATGGTGTTCATGTTACAATTTGAGTCATTATAAGTGTTACATACTTCTTCAAATTCTCTCAAATGCAAGTATGGATTTTTTAGATCTAAGCCATGAAAAGAAGGTAAAAGTTGAATAATGCTTGGCTTAAAATTAAAATGAGATGCATTAGGAGAAAAAACTATACATGATCACCCGCTTGTTCTTGTTGGATTCATGTAGTTTCTAAGTGTTCTAACACGATTATTCTCAATATTCTCATTATGAAGCGACTGCTTATCTTCTTCAGCCATGTTTTTTAAAAATGATGAGGATTTCCTAGAAAGTCTACCACTTAATGTGCGTGTCCAAACTCTCATACAAGTGCAGAAAGAAAGAAAAAAAAAGAAGAACAAAGAAGAAAAAGAAAAAGAAGAACAAAGATTAGAAAAACAAATAAAAGTGAAAAGAAAAGAAAATAACAGAAAATATATAATTTATACAATAACTTACCTCCCCGGCAACGACGCTAAAAACTTGACACGATCAAAAGATTGATGTCTTATCCCAAGTGCAGGAGTGTCGAAGTAATAAATAACCCGACAAGACCGGGGTCGAACCATATGGAGGTTAACTATATAATAATAATAATAATAATAATAATGATGATGATGATGATGATGATGATGATGGTGATGGTGATGGTGATGGTGATGAGTTAAAGAGGACTTTGAGATGTAAGATTAATGTGAAGATTAAACAATGATAAAAACACTTGTCAAGGTTAGAGGATCCACTAGTGGTATTTCAAATAAGTATAGTATAAACTCTTTTTATTACTCAACTGGAAACCACACACAAAAAAGGTTCCAATCAGATTATAAATTGTTAACATGATTACATTAGTTATCTTATTCGAATAATGTTAATACTTGTAAATGTTGTCAGGTATTCATGATGTTAATTTATGTTAACAACAAAGCAAGTTCCTTTCATAGCACAGGTGTCGGTTATACCATACAGTTGGGCTATGAAAGTGCCAAGTATTTGTTGTACCAAGGGTTGTTCAACACAAATCTAGATTAACCATTTAACAAGCAAGGTATTAAGAGTGAGTAAGATAATAAATATAAAACATGTTAGTTTATACTATACTTGTTCTTACACCATTAGTGTAACCTTTTCACATTGACATAATAAACTTAGCTGAACATTATGAATAAGAGAAACATAGATAAACAAGAGGAGAACATGATTATATAAGTGTAATAAAGGAAATGAAAGGCATAAATAAGAGATTAATGAAAGCAAAACTTAAGCATTTCAAAAATATAAAGAGAGAGAGTAAGAACATGATCTTGATCTGAAAACCAAGATGCCTAAATGCATGGCAAATGCCTCCTTTTATAGGCCAAAATTCGGAACTATTGATTTGATGACTTATTGTTGAGTGGGTGGCCACATATTGACTTGGTGACAATCCTTATCTTTTTGTCTGAACAAAACGTCATTGCTAACATCATAATTTGAACAGATAGTCTTCATGAAAGTTCTAGAAAATTGTCTCAGCTTCCAACAAAACAAGAATCAGCGCATTTGGACTTCTAGAACTCGAGATATGGGCTGAACACTGAGCAGTGTCTGGGCTATAGGACAGATTCCGACTTTTCCGTTGTTGCTACCATTTGAACTAAAAAATGACACTTTTAAATCTTGGACTCTTCATGAAAGTTTTAGGCCTATGTCTTAGCTTTTCATACATATAAACCAGACCTAAATCCAAGTTCTACAGCTCCAGTTATGATACAATAACTAAATGGTGTTCTAGTTTGGACTAAACTAGCATCTCTTTTCTAAGCTTACCCCTCTCTTTGTCTTCTCAATTTCAGTAGTTAAACTCATCAATCAATCCTTTGATTTATGTGATAGGCCTGCATTTAAGGTGAACATTTACCATAAATTAAAGGTATCTTATATTATTAAACATGTTATTATAAAACAGGCTCTAGCTAAGGAGTTATTGATACTTCAAGTGCAAAATGATAATATAAAACCTTGATAAAAATGCACTTTTAAGTACTAATCACTGTTCAACCTTCACTCATGGTCTCAACTCTCTCTCTCTCTCTCTCTCTCTCTCTCTCTCTCTCTCACACACACACACACACACACACACACACACACGTTTAAAGGGGCACTCTTTGCTGGTTTGGTTTAAGTTTCTGTTGGGAAGGAGGAAGAGTAGAGAGATATGCAGTTGAACATGCAGCTGCTGCAGACAACTTTGGGAAGAGGAAGGGTCACCTTTTCTCTCTATCTCTCCTTGCATTTATACTCCATATTAAATGAGGTGGGGTGTTTTGGTCTGTCCAAAACTGGTTTTACCCCTCCCTCTTAGCTCTTTAAGACAGCCTGGTTTGTTTCCTAAACTTTTAATTAGACTCAATTATTGCCGATTCAGAAATTGGCAGTGAAAACTAAGTTAGAAATCGATAGTGAAAACTGTGTCGCTGTCGATTCAGAAATCGACAGCCAAAAACTGCGTCGCTGCCGATTCAGAAATCGACAGCGATGGTAAAGTCACTTCGGCTTTACTTCTCCTTTTCTTTTGGTGTTTACAACAAGGCTCTAACCTACTTCATGCATGACATTTAGACCACTTTAAGTTGTATTTTTGTTGAATTCATCAATAAACAATGCATATTTTTATCATTTGTGTTCTTATTTAATCTACATTCCTTTCTCAGGACTACTTCCTACCAATCCAATTGAGGTTACACACCTTTGTGTTTTCGGGACCCACTTCTCCAATATGGTAGCGAAGTCCTAAGTGAGCATCAACCTCTACTGTCACTAATCGAGGTTACACACCCCTGTGGCGTTTAGGACCCACGTCTCTAGGGCAGTAGTAGGGATTAATGCTTCACTCTTCAGGGTGGCTTTCAACGCCCCCTCCCTTCCTTCTATCTAGCCTTTTCAGTTGGAAGTAAGAGCACTAGAGTGGCCTTCTCAGGTCCATCTTATCTGTCCAAATGGGTTACATACCCTGTGTGCAGTCTGAAACCCATATCTCTCTTGAACAATACATGATTAGTCTCTATAGCATTCAAAAGTGCTGGAGCAGCCTTATCAGGCTCACCATATCTATCCAAACAGGCTACATACCTTGTGTGTGGTCTAGGATCCATATCTCTCCTAGATAGCATAGGGACCTGCCTCTACAAATTCAAGAAACTCTGGAACTAGCCTTCCAAAAACAACACCTCCTACTGGTCCAAGCAGGGTTACACACCCTTGTGGCATCTAGGGCCCACTTCTCCAGGACAATAGTAAGTGTCAAATGCTTATTTAAGATGGATGATAGGACCAGTCTTTCCACGACAATACCTCATATTGATCCAAATTAGGTTACATACCCTGTGGCGTCTGGGACCCACTTCTCTAGGACAATAGTGAGTGTTCAATGTTTATTGGTCTCCAACATAGCCAGAAAGGATTACATAATTCTCTTCAGCTTATCTGCGTACAAAAGCTACCCCAGACTCATCTATGTTCTTTCGACATGAAGCTCTGGAGCTCTTTGCTCATTAGGAGAACCCCTATCAGCATCCTCAATTTCCAAGGGTCTAGACTAAAAAACCTCCTCACGAGACCCCGCAGGAGTATCCATTGTTGCCCTGATTGGGGAAGACCCTGAGGTTTTCTTCATTTTCTTTGACATCCTGGTCATTGTTTGAGCCAACCAGTTCTGATGAGTAGGAGATAGACTTTTCGGTTTGGAAACCTCCTCCTGGACCGCTTCAACTCCCAAGTTAGCTGGTATACCTCCCCATCTTTTTGCCTAAAAGGAATCCTTTGAGTAATTTCTTCCTCAGCTCTCTTCATCTTAGCTCTCTATCCAGAAAGAGTCTGCTGAGTAGATTCACTTTTCTTATCCAATTCAGCCAATAGAGCCCCGCATGCCTCCCTGACAGGATTGCTCATATATATAGGCGCCTCCATCTTGACAAAAACACAAGAAGAGGGGACTTCAGAGAAGCTTCAGATCATTTCCACCAAGGCGTTGAAAGGGCGAGGTTCTGAAACCTTCACATCCTATTAGGGAAGAGAAGTTGAAAGAACAGTCCTCTGAGGAAGGATTGGGAACACCATTACATCACTGACGGGGGGCTTACTTACTGAAACCTTACTAGCAACACTCTTGTTAGTGGGAGCTAAGGGGGCAGCTGAAACACGCCCTGAAGATTTAACAATGGACTCCTTGGGAACACCATCCCTGCTAGCAAGGGGCCAATGAGAGGAGTGTAAAAAACCTTCTGATTAGGATTATAACTCAACTAAGGTTAGTCAAAAACTTCTTTAAGTCCTTTAAGTCTCCCTATTCTTCTAAAATGAGCAGACTTTGGGTTACTGATAGAACATGGTTTTCTAAAACCCTCTCACATTTAAAATCCATCACACGAAAGCCATAACCCAAAATAAGGTTATGTTTTCTCCACGCCCAATCTTGTATTGGGCCGAAGTACACTCGTGCCCAACTCTAAGTTAGGCCATGACGCATCCACGCCCAACTCTAATTTGGGCCACAATGCGTCCACACCCAACTCCTCTTGGGTTCAGCCTACAGCTGAACCCAAAAACACCTGGATTCAGCTAAACCCAATTCCTTTTGGGTTCAGCGTAATGTTGAACCCAACTTCTATTGGGTTCAGCGTACTAGTGAACCCAAATACACTTAGGCTTAGCGTACAACTGAACCCAACTTCTATTAGGTTCGGCGTAATGTTGAGCCCAACTCCTATTGGGTTCGGTGCACTAAGTTCAGTGTACAAGCTGAACCCAAATACATCTGGGTTTGTCGTATAGCTGAACTTAATTCCTCTTGGGTTCAGCGTAACGCTGAACCCAACTTCTATTGGGTCCGGCGTACTGTTGAACCTAAATACACTTGGGTTCAACGTATAGCTGAAAAGTAACCCCATTTTAAGCCTCCCCTACTCTAGGCCTGGGCTAGTGATTATGATACCCATCACTTCCCATTAATTACGAACATGTAGCTCATACTTATATTAATGAGATGTGATGACGTCAACAATAGAATAATATTATTCTACCATTACGAGATTACATCTCTACCCCTCACACATCCTATGAAGCAAGTCAAGACATGTAATATAAAAGGAAGCTTGAGTACACAGAAAAAAGGTTTGAAACCTTATGCTCTTAGACATAAACACATTCCTTCTCTTATTCCCTTACATCTACATCTTCTTCTCCATCTTTTTCTTCTCTATCTATATAAAAGCTCATTAATACCTTCATTAATGTCTTTCTATCATACAAAATACTTCGTACTGACTTGATCTTCGGAGGATCCCCCAACAACACCCCCAATGGGTCTCTAAGGGACTTTGTGCAGCTATTCATTCAAAAGAAGATTTACAACCCTTGAAGATATCCATTAAGGAGGAGGCAGATACCATCTGAAAGTGAAGGTCGTAGAACACACTGTGAATGATCTACAAAAGTCTTTAGAAATAATTCCTTCCAGAACATTTCCTATGATTTTTGTAGCCTCATGACTTAATTTCTTGAATTATTAATCAAAACATTATTAGTTCTTGAATTGAACAAGTTATTTGATTTAATTCAAATCAACAATGACCAATTATTACATAACATATGTTTTTTGTGATTTTACTTTCAAAAAGTCCAGGCATCAAACCATGGCACACGTTGCATGATAATTGATCATTGTTAATTTAAATTAATAAATGGACTAAATCAAATCAAACAATTTATTTAAAAATGGAGTTTTTGTTGAGCATTTAATGAGACATTGACCAATAATTCTAGGAAATTGGATGCAATTTGGCCTAATTAACACCCTGTTTAACTAAGTCAATTATATAAACTCCATCAGGATAAACCTTGCTTGAAATCAATGGTTTAATTGCATAATCAAAACTGACATTCACACCGCACAACACATAAACACGGCCAGTGGTGCTACTGAACTCGAAGCAAGTGGAGGCGGCCTCGAATGAGTTATTACGTCGTGAGATTTTGTCTCGCATTGCTCGCGGGGAAGATATTTTCAAGTATTTATTTTTTTTCAAGTGGGATGCATTGCTCATGTCTTACCTAATCAACACCGATCCGGTTGTTGACGCGTACTCCATTCAATTATAGTTTACTCATCAATTTTTGCTACTGAGTTGTAGTGTTTTTATTTAACAATTAAGGGTATTGTTGATTAGTTTATACTAATTTACTTCTCATGCTATGTTATCAGATAAAAAAAATTAAACAAAAAAGAAATATCCAAGAGACCTTTTGTTATTGTTACTGAACCTTTTCTTTTGAAACCTATAACATTATGTTTTTTTTTTTTTACGAGTTAATGATGTATCTTGTTATACAAATTCTTTTGTATAATCCATAAAAACTATCTTTATTAAAATTTATATCCTTTTATCCATAGTTATAAAAATCGATATGTGACAAGGCTCGAAATCACAGGGTTGGAGGATCGACTCTATTTAAAAAAAAAAAATTCAAAACAACATCTCTTAAATAATTTTTTTTTTAAAATCAAAGAATTGAAAACGAGATTTTGAATGAATCAGAACCAAGTCGACCTAAGTTATGACTAAGTCATTCAAGTTTTTTTTCCTAACTCGGACCGTTTAGATCCTAGATTGACCCACTAAGCCAATCTAAATTTTATAATTATGCTTCTATTTATGCTTTTAGTTAAAATACCATGTGTCAATCATCTATAAATTTAACCAATAAAAATAGGACATGTTTGCTCTTGTGTTCTTATTTTTATGGGAATTTGCCTTATGAAACTTTTATGGATTCCATTCAACTAAGTAAAATCATATAACAATTGTTAAGAATTTTACTTTGAATAATAAGATTATTATTTGAGAAATAAAACTATATATATAAAAATAGAAAAAAAAATTTAAAAATCCAAACCAATAAAAATTATCTTCCAATTAAAAATAATAAAGTGAGAATTTAGTTATAAATATTAAAAATATTATATTTTTAAAAATTGTAAAAAAAAAAAGAAATTAAAAAGATTTAATATAATAACAAAAACAATACTAAGCTAACGAACCCATTTTATTAATATAAAATAAAAACTCATGTTTTTTTTTTTTTGAAATCAATGGTTAAATTGCA
>Ga0307517_10005255_pt1 | contig 19567 bp, 7 predicted proteins | sample 23_EM_MG_FD_194515 | JGI IMG/M metagenome (GOLD analysis project Ga0307517, IMG submission 194515) | Populus trichocarpa ectomycorrhiza microbial communities from riparian zone in the Pacific Northwest, United States - 23_EM | ecosystem: Host-associated > Plants > Roots > Unclassified | place... | reverse complement strand
ATTTTTTTACATATAATTAAATTACTCTCTCGCTAATACAGGTGCACAACTAGTTAATAGAATAATTACAGATAAATTCTTTATTTCTATTATTATCTTAGTCCATTTAAGGTGACAAGTGAGAAATAAAAAATATTTCTCATTAGTATATATATATATATATAAAAGCCAAGGAGGCTCAGTAAATTCCAGTATATGTTTTTGCCCTTCACAATACAATATAAAAGAGAACAAATTGGAGGCAAAATAATCTTTTAACAATTAAAGGTAAATCGATCTCTTTACATTTTGTTTTTTACACAATAAAATTATTTATTTACCCTTATAATCAAAGAAAATTTAACTAGAGGCCAAATGGCATTTTTTTTCATCTTTTGTTGCATAATGAAGTTACTTAAATATCCTTGGATTTTTATTTTATTGAACTTGCATTAGGAGTGTTTTCATCATTTTTACTATGGTTTTTTTGTAAATAAAAAATAAAATTAGGGATAATTACATCTTTTAACATATATAAAATATATTTTTTTAAAAAACATAGCTTGTACGTATCAGTGAATGGGAGGAGTCAGCGTTATTGTAGCGGCATGCGCAGACTCCTCCAATGGTCAAACACCGCCTTTCAAGGTGATTTTAGAAGCAGTGCACCGAGATCTTACAGGTGGTGAGGCGCGTGTCGACCACCGATCAACAATGTGGTTTTGGTGAATTTTTTTCTCTTCCTTCTCCTTTTCTTCTCCGCTTATTGGTAAAATACAAAAAATTCATTTCATTTGTTTTTTGTATATAATTTAATCCTTATTCTTTTGATTGCTATCTATTTTTTAAAAAAATATTTTGTAGATTATTTTTTTTCTTCAATTTTATCCCTCATCATTTGATTTTATTTGTTTTTATATCAAATTTGATCATTATTTTTTTTATTGCTAAGTATTTTGCGTGTTTTTTTTTATCTTATGTAGATTAATTTTTTTCCTACAATTTCATCCCTCATCATTTGATCCTCATTCTTTTAATTTCTATTTGTTTTTTTTTTATCATTTTCCTAATTGATTGTTTTTTAATTTCTTCCATCAACATTTAATTTAGATATATTTTTATGTCAGATCTGGTCCTTTTTTTATTGTTATTTATTTTGTTTTACATCCTTTTTTTATTGTCATTTCCCTCCAATTTCATCCGTTATTATTTTGTGATTGAAAATTTTACTTCTTTATTTTTATGGTTTATTTTCTATAGGATTAGTCTCGGGCTCATGATTAGGGTCACAGGTTGACTTTGGTTTTTGTTTTGGTTCTTTACTAATTTTTATTTTTTGTATCTCATCCTTCAATGTTTGATGTATTGAAAATTAGTCTTTATGTTTTTTTTCTATGGGGTTATCCCTATCATATGCCTATAATCGCAAGGTCAACGAATTAACCCGGGTTAACTCAAATTTTCTTTTGTTGTTTTTTTTAAATATTTTTTTTTGTTTCTCCATTCGATATTGGGTTGGTTGATAATTGAGTTTTGTTGGTTTATTCAATTTGCTTTTAGCGGGGTTACCTTAGTATCACGATCAATTCACAAATTTGGCATACTAACCTAGATGGGCTCGAGTTTTTTATAGCTTTTTTCTTTGCTAGTTTTTTTTTCTAGTTTCTTTATTATTGCTGCATTTTTTATTCATGTTATTGAAATTATTCGGGCTTATCGAATCTAATCAAGTCAATGACCTGAGTCTCGATTTAATTGTTTTTGCTTCTTTGGAAACACTCACGTCGCCTTAACATCCTTTTGTTACGATGGAAAAAATTTGGGTTGGCCCGCGGCATTGCATGAGCCACCTATCTAGCATAAAAACTATTTCATGAGATTCATTTATTAGCATATTTTTTTGGATTGATATTATTCTTTGATATGGATCAGCCTAGCATATCAAAACATTAATGATCAAATGACCTGAGTTATCGAGGATAATTTCATAGAAAATAAACCGAAATAGACCGTGAAGACTAATTCCCGATCAATCAAATTTTAAAAGATAAAATTAAAAAAAAAATCAAACAGAAAAAAAAAACTCAAGTCAACTTAGTTAACTCGTCAAACTTATGATTCTGCTAATGAGACTGTAATAATCTTGTAAAAAGTAAATTAAAAAAAGTCCAATCCCTAATAATATTTTAATACTATTATAATAAATAGTATTCGATAAGAAGGAGTAGAATAAAACATTCATGGAAAGTACATCTTCTTTTTTTAATTGTTAATTAAGATGTGAATAATTCATATAGACTCATGAATAGTACTGTGAATGATTTGTCGGAAGCTAATACGCTGAGTATTGAAAATGAAAAAGAAGATCGAATTGTGAAGAGTGCCCATTTATATATTAGTCGTTAGTGCGCCATTGAAATGAATCTTGAATGCTCTTGATTAATTTATGCATCAATGCCATTTATCTTCTTCCTCTGTTTGCCTAGCAAAGGAAAAGGCTGGATATTATTTCTTCATCATCCACCGAAAGCACACATCAATCCTAACAAGCAAATACCCGAACCATAATTACCTCCATATATAGGCTATGAAGGGTTTATCTATAACTTAGTGAACGCGCATCACATCATAACATATCTTCGTTGTCGTAAGCCTTTCTGCATCCATTTCCAAGCGAATCGGACGACGATGCTCGATGATTATCTTCTCCTCGGATTCACCTTGACTGTGAGTGGTTTGGCCATTTCACAAGACAACCTCAACACTTCAGAGAGGTCCACCGGCTCATGGCCACACCGCGCCCACTCAAACTCATGCAACAAACTCCCAACCCAGAAGCTAACGGTGGCCAAACCCAGTGTCCTTCCCGGGCAAGTCCTACGACCCGACCCGAATGGAGCCAGCCTGAGGTCAGACCCTGACACAGAGAACTCCACGTCAGCAGTGACTTCCTTGCTCAAAAATCTCTCTGGCGAGAACTTTAGTGGGTCCACCCAAACTTGCGGGTCCCTTGTTATGGCCCACATATTAACCATAGCTGTGGTCCCCGCTGGCACATCATATCCATCAACATCAGTGTCCGTGATTGCTAAACGCGCCCATGACAAGAGTGGCCCCGGTGGGTGTAACCTTAGAACCTCTTTCACAACCGCCGGCAGGTAAACCATTGATCGTATGTCTGCTTCCATCAACGGCCTTGATCTTCCCGCAACTTGATCAAGCTCATCATGCACCTTTGATTGGATATCAGGGTGAAGTATCATCCTGGCTAGTATCCACTCTATCAGAACTGCCACTGTATCTGTTCCTCTAAAAATCATCTCCTGCATTATCAGACGATATAATTAAAGAAATTAATTAATGAAAGATAAGCACACATAGCGATATGGTAGGATCGACAATTAAATCCAAGAAAAGAAAGGAAGGAATAGAAGCAGATTGCAAATTCAGCTAAGATTCCACCTTCGATTCTTTTCTTTGCCCTATTTATATAAGAAAAAAAACAACCAACATCATCGAGGGCAGATAAAAAAAAAGCATCACGCGAGAGAAAACATATAAGAAATAATAAATATATATAAATGAAAAGTGATGTAGATTTTATTGGCTGACACAACAATTCTGATAAATATATATAAAGAGTACCACTTAATGACTCGAATCTTGTGGTGCTACGGTAACATCACAGAATATATATTCATGTAAAAACTAGTTAAGTTTTGATCCATATATATGAAAACAATATTAATGTCTTGCATCTACATATATGCCGCACTGATACTGCATCATCACACAGTATATAATCTCTTGTTCGCAGATATGCCACTCATGTATGAATGATAATAGCATTTCTCTATGTAAATCAGAATCTCTTAAATTTGAGCATATATTTATATACATGCATCAAGAAAGAAAATTGTTGAGGCAAGTTTTTTGCTTACCCAAAGAACAGCAACCATGTCATGGTCTGATAACTTGTCCGGTCCATGAAGAGAGAGCAGAACATCAACAAAGTCATTTCTTCTTTGGCCACTTTGGTCCTCTCTATGTTCTTGAATAACCCGGTTCACAAACCGGTTCACTTTAGGAACCAAATTGGAGCACCTGAACCTGATTTTTTGAAGGTCGAAATTTGCAAGCCAAGGTAGATGATCAGACCAGTTAAGCTTCCCTAGAAGATCATAACCTTCATCAACAAGTCCTCCAAGTTCCTCAATTTCATTATTTGATGTGCCTAGATCATATTTACGACCAAAAACTGAGCACATCATGTTGTTCAGTGAAGCTTTCCTCAGTATGTCTCGAACACGAAAGTAATCTCCACCTTGACATGCCATTACTGATACCATTTGAGAAGCAATATCGAGTCTCTGTGGCTCTGTAGAGCTGATTTGTTTAGGACAAAGAAGATGGGTTGCTGCAATTCTCCTTAGAGTTCTCCAATAAACCCCATAGGGAGCAAAACCAATAGCTCTATTAAACATGAGCTGATAGGCAGACTCTTTAACTGGACGATCAGCAAATACTGAACTGTTCAAGATGTCTTTGGCTACATCAGGATTGCATGTGATAATAACCCTAGTCTCTCCCATGCTAAAAGCCATGAGTCTTTTTGCTTTAAGAGTCTTGGCTGCAGCAGCAAGCTTGTGGTGAGCCAAGTTTACCATGAGGTTCATGCTTCCTATCACTGGAAACCCTCTAGGTCCCGGAATCATCTTGGCTTTCGAGCAGGTTGCTCTTTTGAGCCAATATTTGCCCCAGGCGGGGCCTCCAGGGTAAACCCAGTAGCACAAAGCAATGGCTAGCCAAGCCAAGAAAAGAGAAAGAAGAAGGAAGATGGGGTCTTGAGAGGAAAAGGCTTTGCATTTGGAAACTAGAGCCAATACCCAAAAGCTGTCTATTTGTGTTTCCATGGAGACGAGAAAAAGGCTGAAAACTTGAGTTTTTTAAGAGTGTGAGTTTATTGCGGGTTTCCTCTTTTGGGTTAAACCATGAAGTGGAGGGGCTGCTTATATAGAGAAAGATCGAAGGATGGGGGTAGGGGGAAGGGAATATAATAAACTATTTTTTTATTTTTTTATTTTTAAATACCAACTAGTACCTCTGATAACGGTTAAAAATAGTGAATTATTATGATATTATTATAACCGAGAATTCAATGGAAGGTAACGAAAGCATTCAAAGACCGCCGCCAGTCATATAAACTGCTGCTGAAAAATTAAAATCAAAACATAGTATAGTTAGTAACTTAGTATATATATGGATTCAGCCCCACTCTCATCTAAGATGCGTGAAACCACACGTATGAGAGGTAGAGGCATTTACCTCATCATTCATATCATATATTTTGTTAGAAGAATAAATGTTATTGCTTAGGGTGTCCTCCTGGTATTTTATTAAAAATACTTAAATTGTTCTTTTATTATATATATATATTCCGTGAAAATAATTAATAATTGTTGTGAATCCGATTGCATTACTCTTTTTTTATTTGGAGAAAGATGAAAATTAATTATCCTATTCAACGGTAGCAGGTAGCTAGTGTCGAGAATGCATTACCACCCGCCATGATAGCATGCAGTGTATGCAGTACTTTGCCGACGACAATTCGGCGTCCCGCCTCCCCCAGGCTTCTGTGAAATACACCACGCGTCTAGCCATGATAGCGGCCTGAATGGTGAAAGTATCCTTATATTTCTTTTGTTTAAAATAAATTATGTTCGATTTGTCTTAATCATTTGCCGTTAAGTGGAGGGATATAATTGTTTTTGTCATGTTGACATACTGGACAAAATAAGAGAGGCCACAGGATAGTCCAAGTCTGGTCATAGTCATTGCAATTGGGTCCTATTGTTGGTCCCAGGAGGTCAAAACCGTGGTTGATTTTTCGGAGATTCGTTTTCGGTTATAGTAGCATGTTTATTTTTATTTTTATGTTTTAAAAGTATTTAAAAATAATATTTTTTTTACTTTAAATTTCTTATATTTTCTAATTGTTTTGACATGTTAGTATTAAAAATAAATAAAATATCATTTTAATATATTTCTAAATAAAATATATTTTAAAAAATAACTATTATCACGATACCAAACAGACTCTAAGTAGTTATGATATCCACGTGATACTATTACTGATATTTTAAGTTAATTTTTAATGAAATAGTTTGCTAGTGAGATAGTTTTTGGTGTCATGAAATATTTTAATTGAAGAATAAAAAGATAATATATACATAATGAATTAAAAATATGTCAACTAATAAATTATAAAAAGAATTGTGAATGTTAAATAAAAAATAAAACGAGAAGTTGATTTTTCTAATAAGAAGCAAAAAAATAAATATACATACAAATATTTTATAAATATAAGCTATATAGGGTCCTACTAATTAAAAATAACATAGGTGCAATGAACTACTGAATATGTTAATTTGTCTTTTAACTTTACACATTAATTAGATTCATATATAATTATTTATAAAGTAATTAAAAATATTACCATAAGAAAACTCTAATCTTATTTAAAAAGCATGATATAATTGAATCATTTTTTTAAATATTATTATAATTATTTATCTAAAAAGAATTTTATTTTAAAAAAATAAAAATTTAAGGGTCAAGAGAATGAAACTCATGCATGCCTAGGTTTTAAAAGACAATCAAGGCACATTAGGCTTGCAAGGCCAGACCCATATGCCTTGCCTAAAATGACAACTTAGTCGGGCATTGTTTTTTTTTTAATCAGTGAATTATATGTTGTCTGTCTGGACAAATGTAATGTTATTTATTAAAAGATGATCGGAAAATCAGGAAGAAAATAAAAAAATTGAAACATATGCACTTGAACTACAGGGACCAAGAATGCAAAAATAAAAAACTTTAGGTACCAAATTAAATTTTTGAAAAATTTCAGGAAGAAAATTGAACTTTTAAAAATTGCTTTGTAAGGGAACTATGCATTGTATGGTGTTTTATGTCTTGGTAAACCGTGCACATAGTATAATAAAATGCCTATGTCTTTTAGTTTATAACTAGATTTGCGCTTGCGCTATGTAGCTAGGCACTGAATTGTTCATTAACTTCGGTTGGTTGAAATCGAAAGGCAATTGAAATAAAGTTCATCGACAATGGTTTGGAATGAAAGCAATGAGGTCAGTTAAAAATGAATTTTTATGGGAAGAAGAATTTTAACAGACATAGCAAGAAAAAGGCCAAAACCAGCAGTAAATGCATAAACCATACATTTTTTTAGGACGATCATAGTTCAAGAAGCATAGATTTTCTTAGCGTGCCTCGCAAGTCTTGTTTGGAAAATTAAAAAAAGGAAACAAACAATGAAGCTATTGTTATGCGCATCCTTCATCTGAATCTGCAGAAGAGGCCTTGACAAAGGATTCTGGAGAAGAGCAAAAAAGGTCTAATAAAACCTCCACGAAGATCTATATATATATATATCAATTTGCAGAGTTGTGGCCACTTGCTGACTGTTCCTGCAACCAAATTCCGAATTAAGGATTCATAAAGAAAATAAATGGAGGAGGAAACAAAGCAAACAACATCATAATAACCTGGAAAAACAAAGCAAACAAAAACACATGGATATGAAGGGTTAAAAAGCAACTGTTTGGCAGTGAACCATGCATGATAAAGATAAAAAGAAGATCCAAGCATGATAGGAGAATAGATCAGAGGAAAATCAACATAGAAAGATGGTCGAGAGGCCAATGATTACTGTATCTTTAAGCTAAATAAAAGCAACAATATATTTATAAAATCAACACCAAACACATTGATGCGATGAGCGTGTGATTTGTTGGATTAAAAAATAATGAAAGAAAAGCAAGAGCACTGAATGTGGTTGGGTTTGCACAACATAGACTGACATCCGCATGTAGATAATGTTGACAACATGCACAAAAAGAAGTCCCAACTCAACTATGGTTGTTGCAACAACGAAAAGAAACTGGTAGGAGTGATGATAGCATGTAGACTTGAAGTCGAAATGAATGAAATTAACAATAATTAACATATAATATGTAAGAAAAAATCCAACATAGTGCGAGAGTGTAGGCAACCGACTAAACATGTTCTTACACAACATATTTTATCACCAATTTATGTTTTAAAAGAGCAAACAAAGTAATGTGTAGGACAACCATGCTTATTTCTCGCAATGTAAAGCAAACTCAAACGCAGGGTAAAACAATGGTCACGACTAAAGTGATCTTATTAAAAAACAATTTAACAGAAAATGATTTAATTTCTCGAAAGAAAATATGATAGTGGCCTTGTAAAATTTGTCGCAACATCAAGAAGAAGGATGTTATCACTAAACGTGCAATCACAATGTAGACAAAAAGTGATAAGGTCTATCAGGTGCAAATGGCAAGATTTGAATGAAAATACAAATTGTTCTGAGTAGGACTATATATCACATATTTTTTCACGGACTAAGCCCTACTTAAGCATGAAAAGGTGCCAGAAAACAACAGCAAAATACAATCCATTTGTGTGCTGGATGGTGGCAATGTCCATTGGCACTTCACTGCTGGCCGTGTTGTCCCTTCTAGTCTCAATGGTGAAATATGCCCTTCTTCTGAATCCTCCTCAGATGGGAGGTTCGATTAGACTTAATTTCCCAACACTGTTGTGTGGAGAAAAAAGGCAGTCAGGTAGCATCTTATGACTTAAGAACAGAAACTGAAAAGGTTAAAAGAATAATATGGTTGATGCGCTCTTTCTAAAAAGAAATTATGAGGCTGATATTTTGGTAGAGGAGCAAGATGCCACATATACATGAAGATAAGAAGAAAAAAAAGTTGATAAAGATTACAGGACTGCCAATCCACAGTATCATGCTGTGAAAAAGGCCATTATCTTTTAGCTTTTGTCATAATATTATAAAATGAAGTAAAAGATAAACAATTAATGAAGGGTTTTTGTTTTTTAATCTTTTAACTTTCACCTATCAAGAAATTTTCAATTGCATTTTAGATGAATTGGTGCTCACGTTTGAGCTAATTAATTTACAATAATTCTTTCCTTTTAATTTATTTTAAATTCGAATCTAAAATGACATCATCAGAATAAATCCATACACACAAACCAAATCTAGCTCTCACTTTGTTTTATACTTTTATTCCAAATTATATTTCTTAATGTTCATATATTCCTTGCGTAAAGCTGCAACAAGTGCCATCTCCAATCAAAGATTAGTGCTAATACCTCTCATTTCTTTTCTCTTTTTTTCCCCAAATATGGATCTCCCATATCTAGTTACACCAAAGATATTTTTAGTTAATTGTCAACTTCCTTTTGATTCCTAGGAAGAAGATTCCTAGAGCACAGCTAATGGTTTTCAGGCTGTGCATACGCTCAAATTGTTACTAAGGAAATACGTGTTGGTATCTATAACCAAGACCACTATATATATATATATATATATACTGAACAGTTTTTCACAACATTCTGCACTCCCCCGGCCCCAAGAACAGGCTTTTCGTGTATAATATTTGTTTGGAAAACATGAAAAACTGAAACCCCTATATATGGATATTCTCAGTCGACCCTTTGTATTTGTATTTAAAATTGTTTTGAAGACAAAATTCCCATGAATCCAATATATAGTTAAGAGGCATTTTTTAGATGTGTTTCTCTGTTGAAATAACAATTTCAATTCAAAACTTTTATCTAATTTACATTATTTGCTCAAGTGAAATGCTATTAAACTTAAGATTTATATAGACCATGCATGACCGTTTTGAACTTAATTTTATTAATTTGATTGGATGAAATGAAGTGACGAGATTGGATTAGCTAATCGTTTCGCCATTAATTAATAATATATTAAAAAATCATATTTCAATTTAAAAAATTAAATTGTTAGATATAATTTAATAAATAATTTTATATTATTTAATTTTAACGCTATAATTTAATAAGTCAGCGTGGTCATCGCTCAAAGTCGTCACTAATTGCAAGTGCCAGAGTAAGAAATTAAATAATATCAATCGCCACACTAGCTAGTGGTTTCTAAGCTGCAATAAAAAGAAATTGATTAAGTGAAGGTGCAGTTATGAACATGAAAAGCAAATCTTATTCGATCGATACAATACACTTTCACACATATATTTATATATATAAAGCGGTGACATAAGAGCTGATCAATATTGCTTTAATTCTTTCTTAATTTAATTGGTTTGTGCATCGAGCAACATAGTTCTAGCTAGATTCCTTCTCCATGAACATACACAAAGAGAGAGGTTCTTGCTTTGATGATATATGGATTACACCAGGGATCAAGAACCTTGCATATTGTCATCGTGTGTGTGTGTGTGTGTGTATTATTGGGAAATTGGTTATGACATGATATATATATATATTAAGATATTTGAAACTAAATTGAAAATATATAGAGTTTGCTCATATTTAAGATTAAGATTAGGATTTTATTGAAAAATATTCTCTAATATAAATTATAATGTAGAATATTAACATGTCAAAACTTATTGTAGGTGAATATCAAATTAATCTACTAGTTGTCCAAGATTTTAAACCTAAAAGCCAAATCCCATATATATTAGAAGATTACAAGGTTTTCTAGTGGTTTCTGCAGCGGTGTCTTGAAAAGTGAAATTTGGACCCGTAGAGGAGAGGGCCAGGAGATGTGAGCTTTGTATTAAAAACACTTGCGCGTGCTCAGACTTGTATTTTTTAAGTTTTCAGGCCTTGTGTTAAGAAAAAATTCATTCTTTTGAGGTATTATTGTTGGAATTATGACAAGTTACCTGTATTGAGACTGTTTTGTACTAATTAACTGGTAATTTATTCTTAAAAAGAGGATATCATCATCATCTTTGACAACAACTGTTTTAGTTTCTTGTTTTAATTTGAATTCCGCAAGTGTTTTACATGTATTGTTTTTTATCTTATATTTATGATCTTATAATTTGTATGCTATTTTCTTGGTTATATTTTTATTATTCAGCAAATTAATCATTGTTTTTACAAAACAACTTCTAACATATGCATATTATATGATCTATAATGGAAAATTTGATGCTAAAGGAATGAGAGTGGTTCGTCAAGGATAACTCAGATAGCGTTTTGGTCGCATTTTATGAGTTCCTAGCTTGATGATTTAATTAGCGTTTAGTGGATTTGATTGGTCTTTTCCACTTTAGCAAATTAATTAATTAAAGCACACGAGATGATCGGATTGCTTTTTAAATCTAAGTATAATATATATGGTGATTAAAGGTGGTTTTGGAAGGTCTATATTAACTCAACTTGTTCAAAATGTGAATCTTTGAACGCTGAGAGATGTTTTTTCTTGCTCTTTACACTCAGATTTCGTTATCGCCATTCACGAATTAAAAATAATATTTTTTTAAAATTTTTAAAATTTATTTTTGATATCAACATATCAAAATAATTAAAAAATAATAATTTAAAATAAAAAATAAAAAAATAATTATTTTTAAATTATTTTTATATAAAATATAAAAACAAAGTAGCTCTTCAATAACATTATCATTCAATTTGACCCATGATTCAAGAACTCTATTTCAACACTTTATACATACATACGTATACATGTATAATTAAATTGAAATTAATTAGATAATTCTTTAAAAATATACGCTCGATCTCATGTAGTCTCATCTTAATTTTGGCTTAATTAATTAGATAATTAGGTATTGCGATAGCTGTTGTGGTTGTGGTTTGAAAAATATTATTTTATAAAAAGTACTTTTAGTTAAGGTTGGTTTAAAAAAATAGGTGTTTGGTTAAAACTGTGGTTGAAATTGAGGTTGAAGAAAAAATAATTTAATGTGTTTGGTTAAGAATGCTTTTGAAATTGAGGTTATAAAATAATTTAAATATATATATTGATGGTTTTAAATTTAAATATTGTAGAATTAACTACTCCTATTACATCATGAAATAAATAATATTTTATATAAAATATTTTTTATTATTCCATTAAACTATTTATAATTCCATTACGTACAAAATTCAACCGATAAGAACTACAATTTTCATAATTTTGTGAGCGTGTAATAAAATTAGATAAAATATTACCAGGTATAAAATTGATATTACAGTGTGAGTGAATTTAATTCACTCTATATATACTAGTTTTTCAGGAAAAAAAATATTGTTCACATCACAATGTGAATGAATTTAATTCACTCTAAACTAGTTTTTTAAAAAAACTATTAAAAAAATTAATACACTTAAAAAAAAAAATGTCTATATGAACAATGTAAGTGAATTGCACTGTTCATTGAAACAGTGCAATTCGCTGTGAACGGTGGGACGATGTATTTTGATTGTTTAACAATATGTAATCAAAAAGTTATTTCGTACGTTTTTGAAGAAACACGAACACTAACGGTTAGCGAAACTTTAGTTTTGAGGGACAGAACCTGCAACCTATCTTCTTCACAGCAGCAGGATTATTACGTACCCCGTTAGTATTCTGGCTGAAGAATAGTGATTCTGACTTGTGCTGCTGTCTTCTACAATTAAAAATGTGGTTCCTGCCACGCGTATGGTGTCCAGCTCGATGAGAGACATTGATGCATTGCTGGAGAAGTTCATTGGTGGAAAAGTACTATGAAAGGTATGTAATAATAATGAAATGACAAGGAAGATAACGGGGCCAATGGAAGATAAGGTGGCTTCAGCATTTAAATTATGTTCAACTTGAAAGCTCAAAGTAAGTCCCTCCTGGGCACCATATCCACCTTCATCTAATTAATAATCTTGTTTATGAATGGCTGTTGACAAACGACTGGCTAAGCTGGCCATGTCTACATCATACTAATTAGTTGTGATCAAGAAAGATAGCAAATCACAATTATATTGCGCTGGACCAGTGAAAATGCCACTAACCAAATTCATGAGAATGATTATTATCATATTGATTTATTGAGACAACTTGATCTTGTATTTTAATTGCATTGAGATTTGATCAGCTAAGCCAATTCTTTTCTTAGAGTCCAGAACACAAGCACTAATATGAACCTCACTAGCTGGCTAAAGCATCGCACATTGATGCTTTCTCTAATCTGGGCCCATGCTATGATCTTGTAGAGCTAGCGTAGCATCGAAGTTTAGCGTTTGAGACTTCATTTAGATATCTGATAGCTTGCTAAAAAGAAAATAATTATCAAATCTTAGCTTATCCACACCGGTCAATCAATGGGCACTAGCTTTCTAAATCAAAGATTCTTGTTGGAATCAGATTACGAGTATTTCACTTCAAGCAGGAACCCTAGCCATGATCATTTAGCAGTATTGTCAATACCGTGTTTCATAATACAACTGTGCTCCAGAATTCATCTTTTTTGTTTCTTTTTCTTACTGCATAGAGAATTATCCAACTTCATATACTGGATTGTAATCATAAGTTGCAGTCAAACTTGAATAAAACATTGTAATATCTTACAGAGACTTCGATTGTACTTGAAACAAATCTATGTATAACTGCAAACGTCCATAGATTTCGATCCAGGATTAAGGTTATCAGGTGGTGATATATAATATTGACGTCTTCAAGCTCCATTCGAGGACAGAAAGTGAACTGTACATGTATAAAACCACGGGCAATTAAGGGGACCCCTGACAAAGGCAATCATGTCGCAGTAGGATCATTTGTTTGATGGGATGGTTTCTTTTATTTTTTTCAAGTGGATGGTCATTACTTTTCTTACGTCAATTTGTTGTTAAGAAATATTTTTCACAGTCGATTTCAAAGATGTGATCTTAATACTGGTTTGATGTGTTCGAGTTAGTAAATTTTCTAAGCATTAATTTCAATGTTTGAACTGAAAGTAAAAAAGGATGAAAATCTTTTTATTACAAAACCTGTTCTTAATTAGATTTTTCTGAAACCTTTATGCATATGCAGAATATAATTAGTCAATTATCTTAAAAAAAATTACTAAATATCCCAGTGTCAGTTTCACTATTCACATGAAAAGTAAAACTACTCCCCTGCTATTTAATTTTTTTTTTAATTTTGAGACAAGAAAAAGAAACTCATTAGAAAATAATGAGAAAAAAAGAAGTTATTATTAAACCACATTTCATCCATAAAAAAAATGATTTTCCTCTCTAAACATGATAAGTTAAACAAATCGGGTTATGTTTGGTATTTTTCTTATGTAGTTGATTTATTTTTAGAGTGATTTTGGAATGTTATGGAGTTGTTAAGTGATTTTTCAAGGTTTATATTGCATTTTAAAAATGTTTTCAAGTAAAAAATAGGTTGCAAATTAGGTTTTTAAATTAAAAAATATATATCCTAATTTTCCCGACCCATGCACGCCGAGCTCATTAGCGTTTGGTCTTTTGTTTTTTATTAATTGTTTCTATTTAAATATTAATTTATTCCATATCTCTCTCTTTTAATAAATTGAATCAACTTTTTTTTAAGATAGTATTTTATCTTTTTATATTGTTTTTAGTTGTATGATATTTTGAAGAAATTAATTTGATTTGTCTTGAATTATTTTTCCTCTTGTATTTTATATGAATGAGCTGTATTTATATGGATTTTGTATAAAAATAAAAAACATTTGATTTTAATAACAATAATTAACCGCTATGATAAAAATAATGAAAAGTTTTCTTCAAGCTAGAAAACGACTTCAATACTAACACTTTCATTTTTTACGTTTAGCTAATATTATACGATTTGATAAGAATAAAATCAACATAAATCTAGAAAGCTCCAAGGAAAAAAAAAACTTGAAAATCTGCTATATATTCCAAAGCATATATGCGTGTTGGCATCCAGATTATATATAGTAGAGAAAACACAACTGCTCTTTTCGATGAAAAAAAAAAAAAATTGTTTTTCTTGATGAATGTCCAGAAATGCACTAAAGGCCGCCACACTCACTTTGCTTTTTGATTTTGTAACAGAGTGCAAATAAATCTGATTAAGACTGGATAAAGCCTTGAAACCTAAGTAACCAAGAGAGTATCTTCGAGTATTTTTCTGCACATATTATATATTAATTAGCACGTGAATTATTATTTTTATTATTATTATTCTCCATTACAAAAGCATCATCAGTTTGCCCCCTTCTTCACAATGGAACTTTATGACACGTGAATTGCTTATTTTTAATTGAATTAAGCATTCGATAAATTTTGAATCATAATAAAAAAAAATCACCTTTATTTATTATAAAAGTATTGGTAAGGAGTTTTAAAAAACCAATTGTCTAAAATTTAAAAGTGAAATGTAATTTTTTTAAAAAAAATAGGTTAAATGTATGTTAACTTCCATTTCAAAAATACAAGTGTTAAAAGTATTTCAACCCAATAACTTAAACTTTTAGGTGATGTCTCAAAATATGATTTATATTATTCTCTAACACACCCCTTCAAGTAAAAATCCTTTGGGTTTGAAACTTGTATAAATTCATATTACCTTGTGGTTAATTAATTTTTATCAAATAAATAAGGATTGTGAGATTCAAACTCGTGATCATTTGATCATCAAGGCTCTGATATCATATCAAAGAACAATCTCAACCTAATAACTTAAATTTTTAGATGAAGTCTCAAGATATAATTTATATTATTCTCAAACAACAAGAAATAATGTTTTTTTTTATAAATAATAAACTACTTGTTTTATTTAAAAAACAGAAATAATATTAAAATTATAAAAATAGGCAGTTTACTCTAATATATCTTATTACATTCTTTAGAAGTTCTATTTACTAAAAGAAATGATATAATGTTTATATTTATGTTTCTTTTCTACTTTAGTTTTTTCTTAATAATTGTTTGTTTTTCAGAGAAAGAATTTATTTCTTAAGCAATTTATTTAGTTTCTTAAGAAAAAGATTTAATTTATGTCCTTAATGGCAATTTTAATTCAAAGATCACAATAATAGATTATCAAACAGTAGAGTAATTTTAGTCAACGGCAACACATCAGTTTATTACCAAAATATTTACAGTCACTCGGAGCGAAAGGTTAGGCAGGTGGTATAGGCTTAGGCCCTCTAACTTCCAGCTAAGTGCTGTGTGGCTCCCGCGAAGCCGATGAAGGGAAGCTCCTCGGGCTTTCTCTGCCAGCAGCTTTGAAGTATGTGGTCTCACAACACATCAAATAATGCAGTTGTAAGTGCTTCTCAGTTTTATTTTATTTAATCCAAAAAAAGCACTTTTATGATTTTACATTCTTTTATCAAACCATAAAAAAATCATTTCAACAAACCACATTAACAAATCCTCCATACACTCTATCATTTAGTATTCCTTTTAATTTTAATACGACTATTTTTAAGATTTCTATAATTTTCAGGAACGGGAAGCTAAAAACTAGTGTGAAGCTAAATGGCAAGTTTGGATAAAGCTTTGAAAACTATAAAAACAAAAAGCATTGGGTATTTTAACTCTCTCTCTTTTTTTTCCTTTCAATTTACATATTAACATATCAATAATTACTATTTTTTTCAACATAAGTATTACAATGAAACATAAAGAAAATTTAAGAGGGCCCAATGCACACATTTTCTTAAATTCCTTTTCTTGGTGTCGGGCTTAGGGTTATTAGTGCTGGTTTGTTTTTTATATTTTAAAAATATTTTTTTAAAAAAAATAAATATTTTTTAATTTTTATAAAATAATTTTTTTATTTTTAAAATTATTTTGATGTGCTGGTATTATATATAAATTTTAAAAAATAAAAAAAAATTATTTTGATATATTTTCAAATAAAAAAATATTTTTAAAAGTAAAATTACTCCAATCCAATCAATCAGTTTGATAGAATATTTTTTTTAATACTTCTATCACTTGACTGATTTAGATTAATGTTAAAAACAGGATTAGATCAAACCCATGAAAAATAAGAAAGTAAAACTTGATCGATTGGATTCACGAGACAAGCATCAACCTTGTTCAATAAAAAGTTGTAGCTTATGGGGCTTAAAATTGGTATCTCCAGCTTACAGCTTCACAATTTATTTATTTTTTATGTTTATGCATTGCAAAATATATTTTATTTTATTTTCATGCCAACTAGTGGGTTATAAATTTTTTTATCTTAACTAAAAAGTTTATTGGTTATTAGATGACTTCTCATTGATAGTTTTATGTGTCTTGTTTTGTTTTATATATATAAAGAAATTTAATGTGATTGATGTTTTGACAATTTGAAAAACTTTTCAATTAAATATTAATTATTTCTATACATCTTATAAAGGTTGAATTGTGGAATATTTAATGTCATTGCTTCTAATATTATTTTTTCTATGAACTTTACATATATTTTTATAAGAAGATAAATGAGGTTGCGGATCATTTGATTATGCCCATGGGTTAATAAAGAAGTTTTTTAAATTTTGTTATTGGTTATTAGGTGAATCCTCATTGATTGTCTTGTTTTATTTTATACGTATAAAAAAATCTAATGTGATTGATGTTTTGACAATTTGAAAAGCTCTTCAATTAAATATTAATTATTTTTATACATCTAGGTTGAATTGTGGAATATTTAATGTCATTGCTTGTAATATTATTTTTTCAATGAACTTTACACATATCTATATAAGAAGATGAATGAGGCCGCGGATCATTTGATTAAGCAGAGAGTTCAATGAAATATAAATATATGTATCTTAATTTTTTACTTCTGATTATGCCCGTGGGTTAATGTAGAAGTTTTTTAAATTTTGTTATTGGTTATTAGGTGAATCCTCGTTGATAGTCTTATGTGTCTTGTTTTGTTTTATACGTATAAAGAAATCTAATGTGATTGATGTTTTGACAATTTGAAAAGCTCTTCAATTAAATATTAATTATTTCTATACATCTAGGTTGAATTGTGGAATATTTAATGTTATTGCTTGTAATATTATTTTTTCTATGAACTTTACACGTATCTATATAAGAAGATGAATGAGGCCGCATATCATTTGATTAAGCAGAGAGTTCAATGAAAAATAAATATAGATATCTTAATTTTTTACTTCTGATTATGCCCGTGGGTTAATACATAAGTTTTTTGAAATTTTGTTATTGGTTATTAGGTGAATCCTCATTGATAGTTCTATATGTCTTGTTTTGTTTTATACGTATAAAGAAATCTAATGTGATTGATGTTTTGACAATTTGAAAAGCTCTTCAATTAAATATTAATTATTTCTATACATCTAGGTTGAATTGTGGAATATTTAATGTCATTGCTTGTAATATTATTTTTTCTATGAAATTCACACATATCTATATAAGAAGATGAATGAGGCCGCAGATCATTTGATTAAGCAGAGAGTTCAATGAAAAATAAATATAGGTATTTTAATTTTTTACTTTTGATTATGCATGTGGGTTAATACAGAAGTTTTTTGAAATTTTATTATTGGTTATTAGGTGAATCATCATTGATAGTCTTATGTGTCTTGTTTTGTTTTATATGTATAAAGAAATGTAATGTGATTGATGTTTTGACAATTTGAAAAGCTCTTCAATTAAATATTAATTATTTCTATACATCTAGGTTGAATTGTGGAATATTTAATGTCATTGCTTGTAATATTATTTTTTCTATGAACTTTACACATATCTATATAAGAAGATGAATGAGGCCGCGGATCATTTGATTAAGCAGAGAGTTCAATGAAAAATAAATATAGGTATCTTAATTTTTTACTTTTGATTATGCCCGTGGGTTCATGTAGAAGTTTTTTAAATTTTGTTATTGGTTATTAGGTGAATCCTCATTGATAGTCTTATGTGTCTTGTCTTGTTTTATATGTATAAAGAAATCTAATGTGATTGATGTTTTGACAATTTGAAAAGCTTTTCAATTAAATATTAACTATTTCTATACATCTTATAAAGGTTGAATTGTGGAATATTTAATGTCATTGCTTGTAATATTATTTTTTCTATGAACTTTACACGTATCTATATAAGAAGATGAATAAGGTCGCAGATCATTTGATTAAGCAGAGAGTTCAATGAAAAATAAATATAGGTATCTTTATTTTTTACTTTTGATTATGCCCGTGGGTTAATACAGAAGTTTTTTGAAATTTTGTTATTGGTTATTAGGTGAATCCTCATTGATAGTTCTATATGTCTTGTTTTGTTTTATACGTATAAAGAAATCTAATGTGATTGATGTTTTGACAATTTGAAAAGCTCTTCAATTAAATATTAATTATTTCTATACATCTAGGTTGAATTGTGGAATATTTAATGTCATTGCTTGTAATATTATTTTTTCTATGAAATTCACACATATCTATATAAGAAGATGAATGAGGCCGCAGATCATTTGATTAAGCAGAGAGTTCAATGAAAAATAAATATAGGTATTTTAATTTTTTACTTTTGATTATGCATGTGGGTTAATACAGAAGTTTTTTGAAATTTTATTATTGGTTATTAGGTGAATCATCATTGATAGTCTTATGTGTCTTGTTTTGTTTTATATGTATAAAGAAATGTAATGTGATTGATGTTTTGACAATTTGAAAAGCTCTTCAATTAAATATTAATTATTTCTATACATCTAGGTTGAATTGTGGAATATTTAATGTCATTGCTTGTA
>Ga0307517_10005254_pt1 | contig 19578 bp, 25 predicted proteins | sample 23_EM_MG_FD_194515 | JGI IMG/M metagenome (GOLD analysis project Ga0307517, IMG submission 194515) | Populus trichocarpa ectomycorrhiza microbial communities from riparian zone in the Pacific Northwest, United States - 23_EM | ecosystem: Host-associated > Plants > Roots > Unclassified | place... | reverse complement strand
GTTTCGATGGAAGAAAATTTGAACAAGATATTCTCTCCCCATCCGCCGGACCCAAGAGAGGTGTCCGCCCGTGGAGGTACTAATCGGAAACCCTACCTAACCAGGCTTGCCAAAGAGAAGGAGCAAAATCACTCGCGTCCCACATCTTCACGAGATTCTATTCCCCAAGAGGATCGCGCCCTCCTTGTCACCTTCAAAGAGGACATTATCGCACTTTTGAGCGACCCTGTTGTCTATAGAGTCCTCAAAAGACAGGGGTGTGGTACTCGGAACATGCCCGGGTTGTATGTATCTTTCCCCTCATTCCAAATTTGAAATCTAATCTTCATCTTGCGAACTCCAACTTTCCGTCCACTGCTCCACGCTACCCGTCCCATGGTCTCTGTTCGTCTTCCCAAGTTTCCTGGACGACGTTCGTCGAATCGCTGTTCGAAATCGTGAGCCATCCAATCGATATCGTTAGTTGATTTGGCGGTTCTGGTGATCTCGAATGTGCGCAAGACTGACAAAATTTCCCTTCTTTGTGATCATCTGCAGTGGACATCGTGAAGGTCGGGTTGAAAATGTTTGGAGTCGAGGAATATCACCCTGCGATGGAGGATGGTCTGTTCTCAGCTTCCGAAGACAACGGAGATTGGTATCTTTGTGGTGTTGGAGGAGGTCAGAGCCTGGTGAGTTCAATTACTTCCGTTTAGGTTTACATCCGCCATACGCTCGCCTCCTCGGACCCTTCCAAATTCCTTCCCCGGATTGATCAAGTTCGAGTTCATTGTACTGACCGAAGTTATTTACTCTAGCGATCCCAATGGGTGCCATTTTTTGACGATGGTGAGCATTGATATTCCTCTGGTCTCAAATTTCTACTTTATCAAGTGGCCCACATTGTGTCAAAGCAAGGGGTGGTGCCATTTGCTAATGTAGAAGTCCGTATTTCCCTTCGACGCCTCGGTGGACTTGGCGTCCAACGTTTCGTTGGTCCTTGTTTAACGTTTACCCCTTGCTAACTCTTTTTCAATTGCTCCAGTGCAAGCGATAATCTTCTCCGCTCCGCTCACCTTCGACCTCGGCCCTGAAGAGGACCTGATCGTAAACCAGCCCCAAGACTCGCTTACGGCTACGTTTGAGAGTGGACTTCGCGTGACCAGCTACCACGGCCAACGGAATGGTTTAACCTCCGTCCTGAAGTGTATGTCCTTTCCGCCTTGTACCAATCCCATTCGCCGACCCTTTCTACAATAGATTTCAGGCAGCACTTCAAGGCGTATCATGTATTGGTGTCCATCCCTGGCCGAGACTTTTCTCATTCAATAGTCGTTGTATGTCGGTTGGACTCTCCCTTTCCTCCGCTAACATTCTACATTCGCGCCAGGATACCAACTCGACAAGCACAGTACTTTTCGACGTTCGCAAGAGTATTATTTTCTCCCAGCTATCAGGGTCGGATGTGATCTAGATTCGATCGGTTTTGGCTGGCCGCGTTCTTTGTTATATGGTTTTATTCTGTATCTGTCTTTTTTGTCCATGCGATATGACGTGTATCCGTTCACTGTGGGAAAGGTTAGTACTGACGAATCAGTACAAATTTTCAGTCGCTATCGGGTCGTTCTCAGTATCTGCGGTACTGACGCATTTTAGCGCCTAAATTCCTACAGTACAAAAAAATCCACCGTCAGTACTGCTGAACCTTTTGTACTGACGATCAGTACTGACCTTTCCCACAGTGGTTAGTTGTAGCATCAGGAAACCTACAAAGACTTTGACGGCTTTCAAGCGTCCGCGGGCCTTCAAACTCGATAAGCTTCAGCCTCGGGACCGTTCTGCAACATATATGATGAACTCACTGTGTAATGATGGATCGTGCATGTCGTATGCCACGAAAAAATCAGGGTTACAATCAAATGTACAATACGGTAGTCGAAATTATTCATGGAGGATAGAGCATACTATGGTGGTCGCGTTGGAGTTGTGAATTGAAGACATTGTGCAATGATGAGAGAGAAGAAAGAAAAGAAAACGGGAAGGGGAAACAAAGAAAAAAATGCAAGGAAGTATGATACAGAGAAATTCGAAAGGACACCAGTAGTCCTTTCGTATCCATTGAACAAAACGCGAAAACCGCCCCAATTCTAACATGTTGGCGAAGATTAGATCCCAAGGTAGGAGGGGATGCTAATGCGTGGGAGAGGGAGTACCACCTGTAAACATTGCCTTGAGAGTTTGGTCGTTCCTCTTCTGCCTTATCCGATCCGCCTCCTCAGCTCCTCCCGTCAACTTTAACCTCTTCCCACCAACGAACCCAGACAACTCAGCCTGGAACTCATCAGACTGGTTCGCCTTCTCCTTCTCCCTGGTTTTCTCGTTCGCCGCGATCGCCTTCAGCCTTCTCTCCGGATTGACCAAGTTCCCCCTGATCTCCGCCATGACGTTGCCTACTGACCCGGGGTCTGCCTCTCCGGTCACCTGTTTCGCGAGCTGCCTTGATCGTCCTGCTGCCTTTCCAGCCCCACTACCTCGTAGAGAGATAACCTTCTCGACGTGCCCGTAGATCTCCAGGACAGCTTTATGATCTTCTTGAAGGTCCATCAAGAACTCCTCCTGATGTGACAAGAATTGTTGTTCCTCCACGATCATTTGTAGCTCCTCCTCCCACGTCTTCTTCCACATTGGTTTGACGGTCGTGATATAGTCTTTGAGACTAGTCAGTTCATTCGCCAGAGCCTGAATGTCCCCCTTGATGGCTTTAAGGACCTGTGGCCTAGGAGAGATGTGACGCTTAAGGACATCGTCTTTGACGTTCTCGACGGTATCCTGGAGCTCCTCCATCTTTGTCAGCACGTTCTGACTCCTGGTGTCCAACTTCGCCTTGCCGTCCTCAATGTACGACCGTGCTCCGGAAACCTTCACAGAGGCGAGCTGCCGAACGGTCTGCGTCTGGTTGCGTAGTGAGCCCAAAGTGTCCTTGGTCGACTTCATGAACTCGCTATATAGCTGTCGCATAACTCCGAGATCCCGACGAAGGTTCTGCACTTCATCGAACTGCGTTCTCATGTCCCCGACGATTCGCGCTGTCACCTCGCTTCCAGCGACTGAGGCCACGGACGCTCCGGTCATATGCGTAAACACAGGAGCAGCGGAAGATTCAGGCAGACCGTCCGGCTTGGGAGAAGTGGGAGATCCATCGTTATAGATCTTGGACAACCGACCAGCTGCCCTTTGGAACTGTTTGTCTGTCGGCCGAGCTGCGGTGGGTGATGCTTCCTCGACGAACGGTCGGCCGACGATGATCGAAGGATTTGGTGCTCTTTGGCTATTTGAGACAATGACCCGCAAGTCCTTGATGTCGTTCGAGAGATTGGATATCTGCGTATCGATGTGTTGTTTGATCTGGTCCAGAGCTGCGAACGAAGGATGTTATCACAAGCGACCGATGTGGTCGATCTCCAAACTCACGTTCAATGTTGAGGGACAACAGACACTTTTCCTTGATCTCGTCCATGTCCTCCAACTCGTACTGGATCCCGCTTGACCCATCGCGGATGTAAATCGCAGGGAAGGAATCCATCCCAGGACTATACGAAAATTTGTCCATAAACAAGACCCGCAGCATCCCCATCGTCAGACCAGGTTCGACTGTCGCTTTCTTTACCTCCCTTCCGACTTGCATGAAAACGATAAATGGTTGGTTTGGTGGTGGTGGTGACGGCTTTGATGGAACATTTGCTTGTGTCTCGGACTGTGTGTCACTGGCAACGCTCTCTTCTTTCGCGGACTCAGTTGCAGAAACGGTGAGTAATGGGGGAGGCGCTTCTTCTTCGTCCAGTTCCTGGATAGGAGGTTGACGAGCCCTCCGTGTGGAACGCTCCCGTTTCCTCGGGGCAGCCGGACCAGGACCTTCCTCAATCTCAGTCAGCACGGCCAATTCCCCCGGTGTTAACGCCGAAGAAGAAGCAACCATAGACTTCCTGCTCCCCGCCCCACCTATCCTACTTCCCGTCATCTTCGTGATATTGTACGTCGAGAACCGTTTCGATGCCCGTCTTTCAAGAGCATCGCTTTGTTTGAGAGCGGCAAGTGAGTTGGCAATAGCGGGGGCAGGCGGTGGTTCGTGGCTTGGAGGTTCGAAGGGAGGGTGTTGCACCGGTAATTCCGGAGAAGTGGGTCCGTCTCCTCGATCTGGAGATCCCGGAATATCGTCGATAATGACCGAAGGAATGGTCATTGGTTTGTCCACGAGAGAATAACGTTTCACATTAGCTGGGACTGCGGGTGATTGAGCAGGGGGGATGATCGGGGAGGAGGTTGAACGGTTCATTGACATCCCTGAGCTCGTCGATCGTGCGTCGTCGTCGTGGAAGGGGTAGCCGTTTGCTGAAACGTGTCGTGATGGAGGGGTAGAAGAAGGGGATCCATGACCGATATCACCAATGCTGGAAGGATGGGAAGGTGCTACGAACCCACCAACGAACCCACCAACGAATCCACCGTCATCGGATTCCTCTATCAGGGGTGGGCGTGGCGGAGAATCGATGCCATGTATAGAAGGATTCCGTCTTGAAGTGACGGTCTTCCTGAGGGAGGAACCAGACATACGGGCAACATCTGGGTTGTTCCGGTTGAGGCTCCTTTGTGAACTGGCCGTATCACGGCGGGAAGAGCGGACCGAGGATCGACTCTCATGGCGAGAGTGGCCGCTGGCGTCCGACCGGTGTTTCTGGTCAGAAATGATCTTCCGATATGCCGTCTGCTTGCCACGCAGACCCTGGAGCAAGCTTGTGATGACCTTCCGTACGTCGGGCAAGTAACGTTGGAGGTTGTCGGGCCGAGCGTCTTCCGCTAGACAGGTCTCCAGGATGTTTCGCAGATCTTCGGGGACAGAGTGGAGTTCTCTGTCGATCGTGAAAAGTGGTGAACGGTTTGAGTTGCGAAAGGGAGGGGATGGGGCGGAGGGGGGACTTACTTCATTTCAATGTTGTAGGCGGCGAACGCAGCCACTGCCGCATTGAAATCGTTCCCCAGCCGCACGTACACATCACTCACATCCATATCGGATATCTGTTGTTCACTCCATTTCGTAAGAGACTCCAGCAAGGCCTTGATTGATACGAGGAGTCTCGTGACGGCGGACTCGACTGCAGGCTAAACGTGAAAGTTCGGAGATGAAAAAAACGCGGAGATGCCAGTCAACCACGAGGCGGAGGTGAATATGTGCAGAACACGTACGCTGTTTCCGGATCTCGAGCCCCGTTCGCTCCTCGGGCCCATTGTTGGGGCGGAGGTCGGCAAGTCCTGTGGATTGACCTGATAAGGGGGAGCGGCCATCATCTAGCGGGGAGATATCTTGGGAGGAGGTCGGTGGCGTGACGTTTGGGAGGTGTATACCTCGCTGATTGGCCTTTACCGCGTTGGCTCTGAGCGGCCAGACGGCGGTTTAGGGATGGGATGGGGTTGATGGACGCTGGAAGAGGACTGCCGGAATTAAGCGCTGGTGGACATTTCACGGCAACTTGCAGCTCAGCCGTGCCGCTCCCATGAGGAAACACATCGCTCAACTGTCTTCATTACCGCCCAGTGCCACTTTTGCTCTGGCGTGCTTGCTCGGGGCTTGCACTCTCTTGGTTGGCCTCTGTGGAGAGAAACGGTGCTTTAAAGTCGACGTGTGGAACTCTCAAATTGATTTGGTTCCGCCGGTAAACCGATCAGCTTGACAGCCCGCTCGCTTTCTAAAAAACAGGTCTCAGGCCCATGAACGAGTGCACGTCGTTTTGTCACGCCGAAGGGGTCGAACTACACGGGGTTCCGTGCATATAAGAGGGTGAGTGCCATGCCCCCACAACGCCCCGCCATCGAGGAAACCACGTTCTCATTCTCGGTTATCCCGGCGCGATCAGAGTGACATATATGCATGGACTTTTTCGTGAATGAGGTCAATATATTCGCCCTGTCCTACCACGGAGAGATCCGGACACGGATAAACACCGAGGTCTGCAGAGTAACGGAGTGGAGGCAATGATCAGTTTGGGATCGTCAATCTTATTGCCAATCACCATGGCCGACGTTCTGACAGTCGGTGATGGTCCCTATCCTTCCCTATCATCACAGCAGAGCGTATAAGCGGATGACAAATATACCCCCTACACTTCCGTTATCTTATCGTCGTCCTCATCCTCATCGTCCACGCCAACAACCCCAGAATCACTCCCAGTCTCGGGACCTTCGTCCCGTTTGAGTAAATTCACGAGTCGCTCTATGTGAATCGAAACCTGGCAGTCGTGTCAAATCACACATCGATAATGGCATGGGAACAGACGTGCCTGTTCTGCCGTCTCCTGCAAATGGAGGGCGCGAATCACTTCGTACACACCGTTGTCTCTGAGGTAATCGCGTCCCCAACGTGTAGAACATAAGAGGAGTAGGGTCTCGACGTGTATAAGTCTCAGGGCTTCATCTGATTCCCGCTTCTTGTCAGGGGGGAGCAATTGCAACGAAGCGGGGAGCTTGTCGAGGTCCTATGGAGTGAGTCGTGAGACATCAGTAGATATGACCTTTCGCGATTCACAACCTACGTCCACATCAAACTCCTCGGGACCAGCCAGGGGCAGTAAAATCGCGGGCAGTGTATCGATCCCAGGCGCCTCCTTGGTCGAGGGAGAGACGACTGCCCGTTCCGTCTCTGGTAAAAGCATGACCTTGTGGGCGGTTGCGTGGAATGCGCAATTTCTACTCAAGTTAAGGCGATTGTCGCCTTTGAAAAACGAACCCCCCCCACTCACTTGATGGTAGAACCAACGCCGCCTCTCCTGATCTTGTCTTTGTGTTCCGTGAAAACAATCAATTTTGCCAACGGACACTCCAGAGGTGAATCTTGTTGCAACGGTTTCGAGGGAAACGGCGTCAAAAAGAAGTTTCGGCCGGTTTGCGACTACGCAACCGTTAGTGATAAGCTTAGGAATTGACAGATCTAAGAAGCAAACCGTGGCGATATTCGCAAAAACGCTAGCCAAGAAATGTAGTTCTCCTTTGCGCTTCCTCTTGTCGAGCTCTTGGTTCTCATCTACAGGCGCACCTTGAACGAATGCGTCCACTAGCAAGGGCATGGCGAGAACGTCCTGAGAGTCGCCTGGAGGTGGTAAAGGGGATGTCCCCGATCTGGATTGGACGGGATAAAATGCCTCGGGGTCCTTACGGTCTGGGATGATCGATATTTTCATCGAAACCAAGGTCAAAGTGACCGATGCAGAGACGGAGAGATTAGAGAGCAGCATGGCCGCAAGATCAGCCAGCGTCGCTCGTGGGTTCTGGTAAAGTCGATAAGTCGCTCCAGGAATAACACCCCTGAACTGAGGAAACCGGTACCGACGAGAATATAAGACACGAGAAACTGAAGAAAACCGGTATCCGAGAGAGCCGAAATCATAATCGGCGAGTCGGATAGGTTAACCAACGCTCTGAAGGCATCGTGAGCGATCGCCTAGGCAAAAATTCCCCCTGTGAGGTTTTGACAGGATCAAAAGACTGAAGACAGATTTACGAGTTGATCCCGACACAAGAGCTTGAGATCTCTCACGACCTCCGATTCCGACTGCTTGCCAAACCCACCGCCTTGCAGTCCTTTGAAAAAGATAGATCGCAAAGGAGATTCTTTCGGTGTGTGTCCGAGTAGATTCGACAGCGCGATCTGCCTCGCCTGTGGATTGCGGTCGTGCAGAAACCCCAGCAACTTTTACCTCGTATTTTCAGCCCACTGTGCTTTCAACGCTGTTGGGTGAGCGAGAGAGAACCTACCTCTGATAGTTGTGATTCCATTTTCTGGGTGATCTTGAATGTCCAAATTAGGAGATGAAATGTTGCTTACATAACCAGCGCTTCTTTGTCTTCGGACGACCACTCGACCCGTGTGTCCCAGACGGCGTCGGCCCATTGTCCTCTCCTCGCCACCGTCGACGTCGATGGCCAACTACAATCTTACGCGTCATGTCGATGACCTCTTGAACTCGACCCTGGACCTTCCCCCATCCTTCACCGTCCATCTCAAGTCGGTCCATTGGTGTCTCAACAACTTCAATGCCGGGGCAAAGTTCGCTTACAACCACCAAGTGGCTGTCCGTTTCTCTCCCGCCTTTTGTCTTCACTGACCGCACTGACGCGTCTCGTGAAGTCTTTGTTAGACGATATCCGCGCGCAACGCATTCCGGTGGATTTATTGGAACTGTTCGATACCGAGAAGGTGCCGTTCTATGAGGGTGCGTCTCCAGCCACAATCCACCCACAAGAATGTTGACGCTCTGCACCTCCTCGATCAGGGCACCTGATAGTAGAGATTAGGGACCACCGCCCGGACGACCAGCCTGACGTCTTCGCGGCCCACCGCGTGTTATTACAGCCAAATGGGGAGACACTCTACGCAGATCTCTGCCGCATGAGTCAAATGTCGGGAGGTGTTTGGACGGACCAGCAGGCTCTGGAGGTAGAGGCACGGATCCTGGTATGTAAGATCATAACGAACTAGGCAGTTGTCTAATCTCGCACAGATGTCGACGGCGCCTCCTCTGTGTCTCGATCCCGATCCACATTTGACCCGGGCCGTGAATAGCATTCTGAGAGTATCAGTGCCAACCGCTCCTCCTTCTCTCAAGAGGAAGGCTTCCGCCATGGACCCCGAGGAAACCGCATTTGAGAAAGTCAGGCGTGCCAAGATTATGCAATTCATGAAACCTACCAACACCCGCCCACACAAGTCCGTCTGTTCGCTTACATCCGCTTGTTTATGTCTGACTGTTTTCCAGTTGGAAAGTATTGGAGGCCATCCAACGGCAAAAGATGGGCATAACCGCCACCGCCCCAGCTCAACCAACTGTACCACCAATCACGACCAACCCACCAGCCACACCTTCATCTGTCCCGCCCCTATCAGCTTCCAGCACTCCCGCCCCCCAACCCCCTCCTACTACCTTCGAACCTCCCAAACTCCCCTCTGCTTCACCTGCTCCTCGTGCGACACCTACACCTGCACCTGTACAAGTACAGCCACCTCCTCGCGTTGCCGTTAATACGTTCCCGCAACCCTCCCCAACACCACAACCTACCACTGCGCAATCCCCGCCAAAACCCGCAATTCCACGACTTCCTTCAACAGATCCGCATAAACAGAGCGCATCTCCCCAAATACGACCACCTTCATCCCAACCCCAGCCACAGCCGCAGGCACAACCGGCCGCTGTGCCACAACGACCTGCTACCGTTCAACCCCAACAACCTCCTCAACAAACCCAACCCTCGGCTGCTCCTGTACAGACCCAGCCTCAAGGTGCTCACCCGCAATACCCTGTGCCATTCCAGCCTACGATTCCTCCGGTCAACTTCCTAAGCCAACCTCCGGCGTTCCCGAAGAAGGTAAGCAGGAATTGTGCAACTGTTCCCTTCAAGTCGATAACCGGTTATCAGGGGCCACAACCCACACAGATGACCCCCAATCAACATCAGATGCACATTTACGCCTTCCAACAACAACAGCTTCAGGCTCAGGCGGCTGCCGTTGCCGTTCGGTACGGGCAAACGCAACAGTCCCAAGGTATCATGTCAAGTGGAACGCCGGCCAATATCAATGCCGCGGTTCGGAGCCCGATGGTGCAGAATACGCAGCTCGCTGGGAACGTTGCTCGGCCCAGTCCACTTAATGGGAACACCCCACAGACTTCGCGATCACCGATGCCTCCTGCTCAACAGCCGGGTGTCGGGGCCGGGCAGCATCCACAACAACCCGCTACGGTTCAGCAGATGCAGTCGCAGCAGATGTACAACTACGCTGCTGCGAACCAGTACAATATGGCGAGGATGACCGCGATGTCGCAGAATCAGTCGGCGTTGGTGGCGATGCATGCTCTGCAGACTCACCAGGCTCAACAGGCCCAAGCCCAACAGCAGCAGGCCCAACAACAGGGTCAGACGCAATCTCAATCTCAGCAACCTTCCCAGACTCCTCAGATGCAAGCTGCGACACCGGAACAACAGCAGGCTCAAGCCCACGCCCACGCTCAGGCGTTACAGATGATGTCGGGATATCCCGTGTTCAACATGAACTACGCGGCGCAGATGGGAATGAACGTACCGATGCAAGGGCGTCTTCCTCCTGGCTATCAATGGCCGGTGGGATACCGGAGACCGGTCAATGGCGTCGGGGTGAACGGGATGAACGTGCAAGTGAACGGACAGGCGGCGCAGATGCAGGCTGCTCATGCTGCTCAGATGCAGAGAGCTATGCAGGGAAGTGTGCAAGGGAGGTGACGATGACCGTGATTGCGTGAGTTGGCGGGGGGGGGGGAACCGTGGATCGTTTGTTATCGCTCGCGCAATTGGGCCGGCTCTCCTATACCCAGTAGGAGGGAGTTCGTTGATTATACATGTTGAGGTCTTGGTTTTCTTACTCCCATTTCGTCACCCTCCGTGGACCATTTGACGCGTTGACGGGCTTTTTTACACACCACATTGGTTTTGGATGCTTTGTATCTTTATTCCATTATTACGACGTTCACACCCATCCGCAGTCCAATGTTTTTCCTCTACAAAGCACGCGAGCCTTGAGGATCCCATCAACGATCTATTGGAATGATCTGTGGCAATGGTGCCCTACCTTCCAACAGATTGTGAAACCAGACCCGGAGAGATTTGACCCGGCACAGCCGGCGGTGGTGAGTGAGAGGTGGACCGGGCAAGTGAATACAGAAGTTGAGAGATACGCAGACCCAAGAAATAGAAGAAAAAAAGTATACGGACCGAGTACAGTAGATGTATGCGTGCATGTGTACGTACAATTGTTGGGCGAGAAGAGATATACCAAGATCAAGCAGCGGCCGAGCTGGCCAAAAAAAAAGAAACAATGCAATGAGAGGGAGTCAGACGGTGGATGAGTGGGTGATAATGCCTGGGCATCGGAGATTGCGCGTGGTCTGAATACAACAGGGAGGCGGGTGGGTAGATGGAAGAGGAAAGCAGGTTGGGTCAAGCGCAATGACTTTCCTCGCCGGAAAAAGGTTCCTCCCCATCGTCGTCGTCATCGTCACTCACACCATCATCACCTGACAGACCGTCATCGCCAGTCTCTGCGCCAGCACCGCCGTTAGGGCCGTCCCGTGTGACCCTAGTTTCCCTCCCTCGACGTTTTATCTACACAAGAACAAGAAAGGGAGTTAGCGCCATGCAGGGAATACACAAATCGGATCACAAACAAGTTTAGCGTAAACTAAACCGCATGCATTGCATAACGTGCGCGGTCCTATACAAAACCGCCCATCAGGTGAGCTTCTATTCAGGCATGAGCGCTCACAGGGTCACTCACCCATCGGACCACGCCTCCATTCCGGTGTCGAGGTGGCTTTGCACCCCAGACATGTTTGACCCTCAGGAACTTGCGAAGAATCGTCCTAATACCCGTTCATCAGTCCACGACTGAAAAAAGGTATTCGGGGATCATTGGACCTACTGTTGATGAAGCGGTTTTCTCAGTGGATGAGCCTTGCGACTCTGGAATCCTCATTTCCATAGGTGACGACGTCACATGGATCTCCCGAATTTCTTCCGGTTCCCTGAGCGTCTCTAGTGAGGCAAAACTTGCGTCGGCTTTGCTGATAAGGTTGTCGAGGGCATCCAACGGTGACCGTTGGGCACCATTTGGTATCTGTTCGTCGCTGATCATGTTCGTAGATTGTATGATAATCCGGTACGAGTCCAAAAGCTATAAAAAAACACGGAATTTGACACCAATTGACCCAGTCTGTTCGTATCTCCGTACCTTCACAAAGTTAAACTGCTCTGGGAGTTGAGGCCCGTGCGTGTTACCGTTCATATACGGTTTTTGTTTCTCCTGAGATGCCGAACTGTTTAAATTTCCATTAACGTGCACTTGAGTCGGCGGGGGTGGTAATTCCGCTTCCGGCGGTTTCGGAGGCTGGACAACAGGTTGTTGGGGTTCGTGCCGGGTCACCTGGACCGGTGGTGGTTCTGACCGAGGGACCGCCGACTCAGGTGGTGGCTGTCCAGGAGCAAGAGGATAAGGCATTGGAGCAGAATACGGTGGCCAGGCCGTTTCCCATTGTTGTTGCGGCATGACGTAATGGGGAGGCGGACCGTAATGGGGTGGGTATGTGGGCTGGGGGATGTGTCATGAATGAAAGAGAATACAGTACACGTGAATGTCTGAGGGACTTGGCATTTACCGGGGGTGGAGGTCTCTGGGGGGCCCCAGGTTGGTTGGGAGGGTATTGGGAGTTATCGTACGTGCCGGGCGGGTATGCGCTGTAGTCGTAGGACATGCTCGGGGGCGGGTGAGGATACATATATCGACCGTCGGAAGGCATGACAAATCTCGGTCGTTATGAGTGTCGTGATCAGATATACACCGTGGGCGGGGGGTTCCGCAATCTGTAGCACAATGTCGTTTTGGTTAGAGGATGGAACTAACGACGATGGGTCGGCAAATTGCAGAACCGCGGTAAGTTGTCGTGGATGGGTGGTATGCTCGCGTGTGAGTACAACCAAGCCAGCAGGGTGCCTCGCGCGTGTAAAAGCGCAAGACTAGAGCTGCCTTGTCTCTTGCAGAAACAAATGAAAAGGAGCGCGATGGTCGAGAGAGTGGTTATTTGGGAAAGAGTAACTGATGAGGTAGTTTTGCGAGTAAAAGAGTCGACCTACGATTCTTCTGAGTTCGGTGCACCCGCGCAAAAGCCTCGACGACGACCAGACTACGGTGTGGAGGTTTGGGACGGACCGAGAGCGACCAAGGCGATGGCCGGGGAAAGGAAAGAGGCAAGAGATCGAGGCAGACCCGGTCGGGAGCAGTTGAGGTGACTATGGGCAAGTCTAATCTCCACGTGCAGAATCAGGGGTTCTCCCTCCGATGACGCTTAACTTTGATTTCAAAAGGGTTCCAACAACTACACGTACACCACTACAACAACAAGAAAAACCTAAAGCTTCGGGGTGTACACATCCTTGGCCGTAACACCATATTGTCCTTTCTTCATGTTGGCTTGCGCCCACCTGCAAAGCCGAGTTAGTCGTTCCGTGAAACACCGGACGAAGATCGCCACACTCACTTTTTGATGCGGATCGACTCAATCTGGATGAAGCCGGTCGTGTCAGTCGGCTCGAACCCACCGAGTTCGTCCATCGAAGATTCCCTCTCGTCATACAGCCCCTGGGAACGAAGTATTTGACTTTGATACCATCCCGATCATCATACAACATGAAACCCACCTCATTGGATGAACGGCCCTCGACGATAACGTTACCCTTGTAGAGCTTCAACTTCACCACACCGTTCACCGTCCTCTGACTGGCAGGGATCGCAGCAGTCACGAATTCCCTCTCGGGGGTGAAGAAGTGACCATTGTACAGAATCCTGCTCAGCTCGACGGTCACAAACTGATCGCGGATAGCTCGGACGTTCCTGTCAAGAGTGAGACCCTCGACATCCATGTGCGCCACTCGGAGTATGGTCGCTCCTGGGGTCTCATAACACCCACGAGATTTGACACCGATGAATCGGTTCTCGACGATGTCGATCCGTCCGATACCGTGCTTACGTCCGAGGGAATTAAGTGCGTTAAACACATCAACGGCATCGGTGTAAGACTTGCCGCCGTCTGAGAGGACAGTGAGCTTGACAGGAAGACCTTGCTTGAACTCGATGGTGATTTGATCGGGGGTGGCCGGGGCGGATTCGGGAGATTCAGTCAACTTCCACATATCGGCTGGAGGGGTAGTATTGGGATCTTCGAGGATACCAGCCTCATAAGAAATGTGGAACAGGTTCTCGTCCGTGGACCATGGCTTGGCAGCGGTTTGACGAACTGGGATCTGCTTTTGAGCAGCGTACTCGAGCAAGGCCTGTCGACCAGCGAATCGGTGGTAAAACTCTAGGTGATGCGGTTCCTTCAGCACACAAAAACTGGGGGGCCACATGGTTCCCCTACCTGGAATCCTCCATGGGGCGATAACCTTGATGTCAGGTTTCAACCCATAGAATGCGAGTTCGAACCGAACTTGATCGTTGCCTTTGCCAGTACACCCATGGGACACGAAACTGAGAGGAAACATCATGACCCCGAAAAAAAGAGATTAAACGAAAAACCGACGTACTCGCAACCCTCCTTGGCAGCAACTTCAATCATTCCACGAGCAATGACAGGGCGAGCGAGAGACGTTCCCAAAAGGTAGACATTCTGTAAAAATGACGTCAAAGCCACATACCGTAAAGCTCAGCTGACAAGAAAACGGGGATACCTCATAAATGCAGTTGGCCTGTACGGCAGGATAGATCAATTCCTCCACAAACTCCCGTTTTAGGTCCTGAGAATAAGCGGTACTTCAATCTCTCCCCTCTGGTGGCCGCATTGGGGGGGGGGGGTTGGACAAACCTCGAGGAAAAACTTTTTGGCGCCAACACTGAGGGCCTTCTCCCTAGCAGCATCGTAATCCTACGGAAGCGCATCAGCGTCAGTAACGCGAGTACCGCATGGCTAGTACATACCTCCTCCTGCCCAACATCGGCCATGAAAGCGTAAACTTCATAGCCCTCCTCGATCAACCAGGCGAGGATACACGAAGTATCTACGACGATCCCAAAACAATCAGCGCACCATTCGTGGTAAAATTATCCAAACCGAAGGACGATCAGATGAACCGCCCGACGACCCTCAGCACACCAACCGGTCTCCGCCAGAGAAGAGACCCGAGGGTACCAGATGTTGATAAGAATCGAAAGCACTGACCCAAGCCACCAGAATACGCAAGAAGGACACGGCCTTTGGACGCAGCAGTCGACATTTGTGACTCGAGGTGGGTAGGATGGTGGAAGGGAAGAAAAGAGGGGACGCCTTACACTTTTTTCCCCCCGACAGGCACGAAATCAATCCCGTGGCCCGCACCGAGTCAATCTCAATTTCTCCTTCCGACGGGGTTTCCGATATAGAAGTAGCAAGGATCTTACCCCCGTCTCTCCGGCGGATCCCGGCTGAGGACGGAGCTCAAGCAAAAAAACCATGACATCATGCATGACCGAGTGAGATGCGCATAAAACTGTTGCGAAGAATTGCGGAAGAAAGATAGAGACTACAGTAAGCACACAAAACGGTTCCCACAGAATAAACATCGGGTCGCAGCTTGTAGGACACCAGCCACAAAGCGGCTCTCTGCAATCGTGGATGGGTGACCCCCTAAACCCGACCGAACAGGGGAAAACGCCTTGCGCGTACACCCAAGGCAAGTTCGCACCTGAGAAGTCGCAAGTACGAGCGTCGTGATCGAGCATCGAGCTGAAGTGCCCCCAAACCGGTAAACAAAATTGTTCCAAGAATCATGGAAAGGGTTGCTTACTCCAAGGGTGCCCGTTCTGACAGGCAGCTGTTCGGATATCTCTGAAGGGGATCTCAGATTTGCAGGCCGGACATCCTTCTTCTATCGGTAGCTCTCCAGCGGTGGGCATCGTCTGAAGCAACTGCTCCAGTTCTAATGCTTTCGATTTGACCAGTTGGGACTCCCCATCGGACCGGGACTGAAGAATAACACGGCGGAGGAACACACAGTCGCCAGCTGTTGAAGATCTCAGACTGAGTGGTTACTTTTTCGAACAAATCCCAGACCTTACCCGTCAAATATGATGCCTTGGCCAACCCGAGTGTGAGGTAGACCAAGAAAGTCCGGCAAGATATTGCGCGCAGAATGGAGACAGCTGCCTCGCCACATGATTTCTGCATGTCTTCAGCACTGTTCAACCATTTCTAAACGCATGACTCAATAAACCAATCCTCTACCCCCGAAACGAAGGGAACGTACCCAACAGAAGTCGGCGACACACAACTTCATGCGCAGCTGGGTCAGTTCCCGATCCCCATACAAGAGAGTCTCAAAATGTGTCTGAAAGGAGTCAGGCGGGTTAGAGACGTCCGGTACAGTTGGTTCCTTGTCGATATCCAATTTGAGTAACTCCAAAATCTGCTCCAGTGTCTTCTTCAACCTCTCGGTGTTCTGGAGGTACAAGAACGTCGGAAATAGCGATGCTATCGGTAGTTGTCCTAGTGCCCGAATTGAGGGATCGCACACGAGTGACTTCATTTTCTGGTACCCACCAGATGGCGAAGGATCTAGCGCCGCTCTTAACCCATCGAGGATCCTTTCATCCACATGATCCGAGAGTGGGGTCAAGACGAGGTTGATGATCCTCTCTGCTTTGTGCTTATAGCTGAAATCCGAAGGGCGAACCGCTCTACCCAAATGTCGTTCGGCATAGTAAGGGTGAAGCGAATTTGGTCACGCTTACTCGAAGATCCAGAGCAATATCGAGCCATTGCATATGGAGGTCATTCCGCTGACCTTACCTGTTACTGCATCTGTAATCCCTCTCCCTTCGTTCTTCAAAAACATGTTCCGCGCCAAAGCCGACAACACATGACTCGACAAACCCGATTCCACAGAATTGACATATTTCGGTGCACCACCCAAATCACCGATGACATGTAGAGAACCATCAGCAATCGCAAGGACCACAGAATCGTTTTCGTTGCTATACTCGATGCCACAACAAGGCTGTAGTTCCGATGAGTTCCGCGAGGTTCTTTGGTTTTGTAGCCTGATGTCCACGAGAGCGGGCCACCAAGTACTTGGACTGGGCGTGGCATACAAGTAAACCGTCCCTGGTTTGCAGTAGACAAGGATTGGCTACCTGACGTGAGTGGTAAATTAGGCACAAAGCACGAAATCGCTCACAGTGTCGTCTTGCCTTGACACCCATTTCATTGCGGTGATGATTCGTTTATCCTGGGCTGCTGCGTTTTCATTCCGTATCGCCGTCGCAACTTCAAGGCTAAAGGATGATCCAGGAGAGGCCAAGAGAAGTTTTTGGGTCACATCGATGAGAATGACATCTCCGTTGCTTAGCCCACACGCGAGTGTAGACATGGCTAAGGGTTGGACGTTAAAACACATTCGTATCGCCAACACACCTCACCCTACCAGCGTGGACATCGGAAGCTTTCCACGGCGCCCAAGCGCACTGAATTATCCACCGGTCTCCAGCTTCAACGGTTGAAACCAGCTCCATTGACTCTCCCCCCTCCGTGGAGTCCTGATATCTCGGGGGCACTCAGTTCGGACAACTGCCACGTTGATAAAGCACCAACCTGAGGAGGTGCACCGAACCTGCTCGAGTCCCGATCGCCAACAATGATCCACTAGGCAGGGGTCCTGATATGAAAGTGGGTTGAGAAGACCAAGCGATTGCTATATATGCACAGGTCAGCGACTAGTTCGTTCTAGTGCCGGAACCCGTACATGTGGTTTGCAACTGGAGTGTATAGGCCAATGTGGAGACAAACTGTGTTGTTTTCAGTGCCTCACGGAGGACATGGATAATATCATTGGTCTATCCCAGGTGTGTTGAGTCGAACCGCGGAGGATGAAAAGATGGAGAGTCGAACTTTATTCCACGCTCCCTGGACGTAATTCCGGGGCGCCGACCACACAGTCAAAGCCATGTCTGAAGTCAACACAGCGACCACGGACCTTTGAAAAGGCTTTAGCGGGGAATAAACAGAAGAATCGGAATCGTGACTTACCCGCCATTAGCTGAGACAAGAGCGGGAGAAACCGCGACAGAACGTAACACGCGCTCGACTGAACCAAGAGAAACGGCAGCCCACTCTCTAAGGGCGTTTCAACCCGCCCATACACACGATGTCTTCATAATCACCTTGAGTATCGACGAACCAGTTCTGTGGAGGAAGGTCGCCGACGTCAATGATGGTTCGGAACCAACCGAAGTTCCCGGTCGCAATTTTCGCCGTAGACGATGCGTCAAAGTTCACACCGAGGTCTGGAGTCTACGAAAGAACATTTGTTCGTTCGTTTGGGATGTGATCAAAGCATTTGGTTCCGCGTACCAAGATATAGAGAGCGGATCGCGTAGCCAATAACACTTGGCCGTCTGGAGAGAATTGGAGGTTTTGTAGCGCAGGATCTGCTGGGATCGCTGCGAGAGTTATCGTCGTGTCCATTGTGGACGATCTCGAGATGAAAGATGTGACCAAAAAAAAAAGATGTGACCAGAAACGGACCAAGGTGATCGATTGGTGGCTTTGCCTCGACTCCTCAAGCAGACAATCTTAAACCCGACGTCCACCACCAGTTGGCCTCAACATGAACTCTAAGACCAACACCAGAGACTGACACAATGGCAACGCTCCCCGATATTCACGCAAACTCTATTCCTGACCCTGCCGTGATAACGGCTCTGGAGGATATTCGAACGACACCCGTCGAGAACTCGCTGTATGCGCGACTGTACGGGTGCTATGCTCGTCCAGACGCGACTGCGATAGCGTATGATTGGGACACTCGTGCACCGTGGATGTCTTTGCTCCAGGATATCCGTGATCACTGTTCAATTCGGTGGTGAGTGCCTCGTTGGACAACGAAGTCTCGTTCGTGAATTTGGCAACGACTACAGTGGGACCGTGCCGTCACAAGAGACGGAGGCTCCCATCATCTACAGCTCCCTCCAGGAGTGGCATTTGGATCAGGTCCATGATCTTCTTACACGTACGTTCTGGAGCGGGATTGACGGTACGTCTTCAGCATCAACTCCCTCCTTCCTTTTAATCAGAATCAGTAAGCGACTCCCTGCTTTATCAACCGGAACTTGCAACAGTCATAGCAACGTACAAACGACTCGTGGTCGGTGTCGCGATCCTCAGATCACCGCAAGAAACGTACATAACCTATCTGGGGGTGAGGCCCGGTTGGGATAACTCACAGATCGCAACGTGAGGGTGTTCTAGCAAAATTGCAAAGCGGCGAATTGCTTAAGATTCACCATAGGACCATGCTCTATCACTTGATTTCGCTGAATCCCGGAAAGGACATCACTCTGCACGTTTCGGCGAACAATCCGGCCATTGTGAGGCGGCTTGTGTTTCCTCCCCGCGGTTTATGAGGCTCACGGCTCTTCATCCGCAATAGTTACTTTATAATCGGTTTGGTTTCAAGGCCGAAGGGTTCGTGGTCGGATTTTATGACAAGTATCTCGACGCACAATCAAGACTTTCGAAGAATGCATTCCTTCTCCGGCTCAGACAGTGAAGTCTCCTAACCTGTTAGGGCGTTGACGTTCAAATTCGCCACGGTCAAATCAACTCGAGGGAGAGTTATCCCCATGGCAAAGTGCAGTATTAAGGGCCAAGCGGGCGTACAGTTCCGTAACCCTGGCGGTGGTATATGAGGGGTAACGTCCGTAATGTATTATTTACATCGTCCGTCGGAATCTTCTCAACCCGCATAACTCGGGCAATGAATAGTTCTGAAGCCACTCCAAGGCCTTCCCACCTCTTCTCATCCCCTTGTCTACCTCCTTCCAAGTCGAACGCATCGAGGTCATGTAACGGTTTCGGCGGTAAAACGAGTTTACATGAAACCGCTCCCAGAGAATCATGTAACATCGGAAGTCCCTCCTTCGTTAGAGAGTATCGGGTTTTAGCGAACGGGTGCGGGTGGAGTCGTGCGTTGGCAAAATGGACGGCCGTAGATGCTTGG